>Ga0334901_1001056_pt1 | contig 31510 bp, 27 predicted proteins | sample GraSluR3_MG_3_FD_207216 | JGI IMG/M metagenome (GOLD analysis project Ga0334901, IMG submission 207216) | Sludge microbial communities from methane-producing bioreactor in Wageningen University, Netherlands - Granular Sludge_15_08-R3 | ecosystem: Engineered > Bioreactor > Anaerobic >... | reverse complement strand
CGTTCCCATCCCGAACACGGAAGTCAAGCCCTCCCACGCCAATGGTACTGCGTTCGTCGCGGGAGAGTAGGTAGCTGCCGGGCCTTTTTCTTTTCTTTTGTCGATCCCATTTCATGAAAGCTCTCGTGATATTCTTTCGAATCTACTTGCGTAAGCTCAGTATCTTTCTTATCCTGTCTTTATGATCATCAAACTAGAAAAACCCACGCTCAGACGCAAGGATATGGATGCTGTACTACAGACTATGGTAGATGAGCAGATTGGTCCTGGTGATCACACTGCAAGATTTGTTTCACTTCTCCAAGAGCGGATTGGTATTTCATCATATGTTGTTGCCTTACGTGATAGAATGCATGCTTTACGTTATGCCCTCCTTGGATTAGGTGTCGGTCATAACGATTATGTGGGTATTTCCGCCTTATCTCCGTATTTATACCTTGAAGTAATATCATCACTTGGAGCTCATGCAGTTATATTTGATATTGAACCTGAGACCGGAATCATCGCACTTCAAAATCTTGTCTCATATAGTCAACATGCATTATCGGCAATTATTATCTATGAACCATATGGAAACATACCGATGGATCAGGGATGGGTTGGTTTAGAGATACCGATTATTGAAGACATTACAGAAAGTTTCGGTAGCTCTTATGAGAATCGTACTGCAGGTGATCTTGGTAAGGTGGTTGTGTGTGCATTCGAAGAATCGGGCGTTGTATCCACCGGAGGTGGAGCAGCACTGCTTACACAAAATCAAGAGATTGCAGAGAGGTTAGAACGTTTTATCGATCCCATATATACGGCTGTCGGTTTGCCAAATCTGAATGCTTCTCTCGGTATTGTGCAACTTTTGCAAATGGACCGCAATCTTGAAAAACGGCGTGCAATCTTCACTGTGTATCGAAATGCCCTCATGAAAACTCGACATCAACTATTTGGAATTCATGATATCGATTTTATGATGAACGGGTATGGATTTGTAACAATTTTAGACAGTAAACCTTCACTTGTGCAACAATTTTCTCTCCGCTACGAAGTTGCTACAGAGTATGCATTTCCACAGTGTGTCATTTCTGACCAACTCGAATCGTTTGATGCATTTCCCCATGCAATCCCATCTGTTTCTCGAGGTATCCGTTTCCCTCTTTATCCCTTTCTGAGCAATCAACAAATAACGCAAGTAGAGAAGGTAATCTCTCATCTACCATAGGAGGGTCTTTTCATGCACGAACAGGGTAGAATAATTCGTAGAGTAGTGCTGTTAGCCAATAAACAGAAGGACGATGCAGAGAATTTCGTTCAGGAAATCACAGCGTACTTGGATGACCTGCAGATTATTCATAATACAATATTCACGTTGGATGCCGATACTCAAATTGATGTACATCCGGAAACAGATCTGGCAATCTGCCTCGGAGGGGATGGGACCGTACTTTCTTGTGCACGATTACTCCATCCTTATGGTATTCCGATGTTGGCTGTCAATTTAGGAACTTTTGGTTTTATAACCGAGGTTTGCAAGGATGAATGGAAGGAAGCCTTTGAAATATATCGTGCTGGGAAAGCAAATATTTCTAGACGGCTCATGGTTCGAGTTTCTGTTGAGAGAAATGGGGAACGAGTATTTCAAGGACACGGTCTAAATGATATGACTCTGGCTACAACAGGTATTTCTAAAATGTTATCGTTAGATCTCTTTATTAATGGCACTCATGCTGGGAAAATTCGCAGTGACGGTATACTGGTAGCTACTCCTACAGGTTCCACTGGATATAGTCTTGCTGCAGGTGGACCAATATTGGATGTTTCATTGGATGCACTGATTATAAATCCTATCTGTCCCTTTACATTATCGAATCGTCCGCTAGTTATTGCTGGAGAAGATATCGTAAACATAGTCGTGAGAAAGGGTCAGCGAACGCAACTGGCATTGACCGTAGATGGCCAGGTAATGTTTCCATTACAGGAAGAGGATCGTGTAATAGTAGAAAAATCTCGTTCAAAAGCACTGCTAATCATGTCTCCTATGCGTAATTATTATGAAGTTGTTCGTGATAAATTAAATTGGTCTGGGGGCATGCATGCTTGAACATATTGCGATTCGAAATCTCGCATTGATTGAGGATATTGAAATTGATTTTGAACCGGGATTTACGGTACTTAGCGGTGAAACCGGTGCAGGCAAGTCTATCATTTTGGGTGCACTCAATTTACTCATGGGAGAGAAAGCTGATGGTTCTCTTGTACGTACAGGAGCAGATGAGGCGAGTATCTCAGCAATTATATCGGTCGATACCCAAAATCCTTTACGGTCATGGTTACAAGAAAAAGGGATTTCGTTAGACGATGATACGCTAGTGATTCGGAGAGCCGTTAAACAGAGTGGCCGCGGCTCAATTTACGTGCAATCCATACCAATGACACGTGGAGATCTTTCCATAATATCGGAGATGTTGTTCGATATGCATGGACAACATGAACATCAGTCTTTGTTACATGCAGATAGACAGAGAATTGTTTTGGATAGTTATGGAAATTGTTTTCATGAACGTGATCTCTATCTGACTGCTTTTAGGAAATTGGAAGAACTGCACTCTGAAGCGGTACAGCTGGAAGAATCTCTTTCTCAAGCTACGAGGGAGACCGATTATCTTTCGTTTGTTGTCGAAGAATTACAACGTGCCAAATTACAACCTCAAGAGGATGCCTTGCTGGAGGAAGAAATATCTGTTCTCAGTCAGTATGAAACTATTCACGACAGTCTGGAGCTTGTGTATGATAATTTAAAGGGCGGCACAGGGGAAGGTGCTCTTAATTCACTAGCCCTTGCAGTACAGTCCTGTAAACGTGCTGAACGTGCAGATACTTCGTTGCACGAATTAAGTAATCGACTTGAGAGCCTCTATGTTGAAGCCCAGGATATTGCTGAGACCATGCGTGATCGTCTCTCTTCAATGAGTTTCAGTCAAACGAAATTGGATGAACTGCAGTCTCGGCTTGCTCAAATTCAACGATTGAAGAAGAAATACGGTCCTGCTCTTGAAGATGTTCTTTCTTTCTATGAAACTGCACAAAACAAATTATCTGGAAGTGTGACTGATGATGAGCGATTGCAGGAACTACGTAAAGAAATTTCTCAACAGGATTCAGTGGTTGAATCATGTGCCCTCCAATTGAGAAATAAAAGGCATGCCGCTGCAAAAACTCTTCAGGAACAAATTGCCTCACGTCTTAAACATCTTGGGATGCCTCATGTGGTTTTTTCTATAGAGGTTACTGAGCGTGCACGTACTATACATGGAGCTGATCATATAGATTTTTGGTTCTCTGCTAACTTGGGAGAACCAAAACGCAGTTTAAAAGATATTGCTTCCGGTGGTGAATTGTCACGCGTTATGTTAGCGGTTAAGACGGTACTCGCTGAAGCTGATGAGGTTGAAACGCTTGTGTTTGATGAAGTTGATGCTGGAATCGGTGGTGCTGTTGCCATTGCGGTAGGCGAACAAATCGCTGAGTTATCACTCTCTCGGCAGGTGATTGCAATAACCCATCTTGCCTCAATTGCAGCAAAAGCACAACGTCACCTAGTTGTCCACAAAGAGGTAGAGCAGGGGAGAACATATACACGAATACATCCAGTCAATGGTGAAAATCGTATACATGAGATTGCTCGCATGTTGAGTGGAAAAACCGACGATGAGCGTGCATTGGCTCATGCACGCTCATTATTCCAAGGAAAAATTTAACGCAATAGTTAACTCCTCCAATACATGTTTTGCTAACGGTGTGGAAAATGTTTCGCTCAATTCACCCTTAATATAGGGATGTAATGCTTCTTGTGCTTGGGTTAAGAGTGGTTGAATTCCCTGTTCACGAGCGACGCGGATTACCTCGAGCAGATAGGACCCTCGCTCATAGTTAAAACCTTGTGTATAAATCCGTATAGCTATTCGAGATATCTCATGCGTGAATATTGAGTTAACGATATCCTGTTCATATTGACGACCTTTTTGCATTATAAACTCAAGTAAATGAGAAATACTTTCCCGTTTATGCTCCCAGGAGAGTGTATTCGGCGTGGTGAATAGTGATCGAAGGGCGCGCAAGCATGTCCCCATATTCTCCACATAAAGTGTTTCAGAGGGTGTTGATCGTCCATTTTTAACCAATAATGAATAGTGCCGGATGTCGGTGGCAATCTGATGAAGTTCTTCATCGGTAATTCTGCTCAAAGAGTGATCAATCCACGTGAACACCTCATCCAACATTCTTGGTGGAATATGAGCGGTCGAATAGGTATGAATCTGTGAATCTTGATTATCTGCATTATCGATTGACATATCGACCAAATATCCACTTCCAGCAACGGTTGTTACTTTCATATCTATGCAAGTAGTTTTTAGTGTGGTTACATCTTTAATCGTAACGGTATTGTTTTGTTCATCAGAGATTATGTAATCAACAAGTAGGAATTTCCCATACTGATTTTTTAAATCTTCGAATCGTGCGACTTTTCGATTTATAAGAAAATATGCTGCAGCTTCAGCTTCTCCTCCGACCTCATGTAAAAATGATTTTGCAATGGTTCTTCCTGAACCTTCATGACGTTTGTTACTTCGTGCCTGTTGTAGAATTGGTAATATTTGTGAAAAAAGGTCTGTATTGGTGAATTGTTGATAGAGATCAATAGTTCGAACAGCATAATGAATATTTTGTCTTGGTTCTATACCTGAGATGTCGCTGAAGAACCATCCACATGAAGTGAACATATAATGTTTATACCGTTGCCCTTCAAGTAATTCAGCAACAGTGCCATGCGGTACATCTGAAACCCCCGATTTTTTTACCCATCGTTGGATAAAAGTCTGAATGTCTTCACGTTTGCATATCACACTACCAAAATCATGCAACAACTCAGATGGAACTACGTTCCCTTTGAACAGTTGAGTTATCTGTTCAGAATAGATGCTGTCTACATAATTTCCAAGAACTGAAAAAGCCTCACGTAATGGTGTTCTCCATTCCTGATTCCAGGAGTCATCACCTCCGGTGTGACAACCGCAATCCTTATACCATCGTGAAACCCCATGTGAACAACTCCAACTGGTCCCCTTACTCTCTTCACCGCTATGCAATACCGCTTTACGTGCAGCGGGATGGTTCTCAAGGTAGGCTGCATAGTTTGTGAATCTGAATGTTTTACCGGATTGGACTTTTCGAATGAGAGCTGCAAGAGCCATATCGCCAAAGGGCTCATGATGCCCATAGATTTCTCCATCGGTCGCCGTATGAATCAATGTTGGCGATGTTGATTTCGCTATCTCAAGCAGACTGTCATACATAGTATCCGCATTGCGTAACATATGGCCAAAACTGATGGAGGATGCGAGATCGGGATGGTAGAAAAAAGCAGCAATTTCTTTTCCTGACGTGCCTTCGATACGGAAAGGAACATCAAACGGAACGTCATGACCCGTAACAGGATTGAATGAACCTGATTCTGTCTCAATCTCTTTACACTGCCATGGAGAGAGAATTACAAATGAAATACCAGCATCAGCAAGTAAATCAACCACCATTGGGTTTATTGCTGTTTCGGGAAGCCAGATTCCTTCTGGTTGTCTGTTGAATCTATGCGAAAAATCTTCAATACCCCAGAGTATTTGCGTTTTTGCATCATGTTCATGATTTAGTGGCAGAATTGTATGATTGTAGGCTTGAGCTATAGCATTTCCATGTCCCAGTACTTTTCTGCTCACAAGGTCTGCTTCAAGTATCTTCCTGTAGGTCCCGATATGGTGATGTTCTATCCACTGCATAAGTGTCGGTCCAAAATTAAATGAGATATAAGAGTAATTGTTCACTATATCTTTTATATGACCATAACCATCAAGGTATCGGCTAAAAGCATTCGCTCTGTAGCAATCATCATAGATACGTTCATTCCAATCTGCATATGGTTTTGCTGAGGGTTGTTTTGGTATAATATCGACCAGTGGGTTCTCTCGGGGCGGTTGATAAAAATGTCCGTGGAGTATGAGGTCAATAGGAGCTTTATTTTCATTATTCATGTAGATATATTAGCATAGATGAACTCAATGTGATAATAGGGGGGCTGTTCCATTTATGCCCCTATGTTGACTATTTGTTTCGATTTCTCTACGATTAATATGTCTGTGTTTTTACAGACTGCATTTTTGATAAGTGGGGAGCGTTTTTCATGATCACACCGAACATTGAAGCCTTGTCTCTCGGAGAATTGCGGTATATCGCACGCAAGCAGGGAATAGAAGATGCAGAGGGAATGGATCGTGATGACCTGCTGGAAGCACTTCAAGAGTTGTATGATGAAAATGAGAATAGTCTTGCTGGTGAAGGGATTACCTATTCACCTTCCACTCAGCAACGATTTATGAATACGCTAGTCGAGCATGCAGCAAATAGTGAAATCGGAGCTTTACCCGGAGTCGAACCCTTACCAGACACATATGCAGAAACAAGAATTCATTTGCTCCTCAAGAACCCCTATTGGGCACATGCTTTCTGGAGTGTTTGTCCTCAGGATATCCATAAACTGGACCAATCGTGTGATACTTTTGATTTTTTCCTTCGTGTTACCATACATGCAACGGCTGATCATCGTCTCGAAGAGGAAAGTTTCGATATAGGTATAAGCAAGAATGATTCCAGTTGGAACATAAATCTTCCGGAACGCGGGCGAAGTTATAGTGTTTCTTTGTACTATCGGGGATCGGACGAAAATACTGGTCTTCTCTGTCAATCAAATAGTGTTTCCACTCCTAAGAGTTATGTATTTGATCATGCAAAAAAAATCGCTCAAGATGATAGGTATTTTGAACTTCTCTTCTCCTCTCTTGTTTCTAAAGGGGGAGTGATGGTCGAAAATCCGCTTCTTCGTGAAGTGATGGAACATATAGATGAACGGTTGGGAGGTTGATTGTGGCACATAATTCGATTGGGTTAATCTTACATGCACATATGCCGTATATCAGACATCCTGAGTATCCACGATTTCTAGAAGAGGACTGGCTCTTTGAAGCCGTAAGTGAAACATATTTACCACTATTGCGGATGTTGAAGCAGTTGCGGAGTGAGAAGGTCCCTTTTCGAATTACCATGTCTCTTTCTCCTACCCTTTGTTCCATGCTGAGTGATCCAATTTTACAGGGCCGATTTACCGATTATCTTAGATTGCATCAGGAACTTGGAAAGAAAGAAGTTGCCCGGTGTGAATTCGAAAATTCAGAGTGTAAGCAGCTTGCCCAAATGTATCTCGATGCTATTGATAAAAATCTGGAAGAATATTTTGAAACATACCAATGCAATGTTCTTTCGGGGTTCAGAGACTTAGAAGAAACTGGCCATCTTGAACTTATTACTACTGCAGCAACACACGCCTATCTTCCCCTCTACAGCGAATATCCTTCTGCGATTGGAGCTCAGGTAGAGTTAGCAGTTCAATCACATATCAACCATTTCAAGAAAAGACCGAGAGGTTTCTGGCTGCCGGAGTGTGGATATTTCCCTGGACTTGAGGATTATCTGCAGAATGAAGAAATTGAATTCTTTCAACTGGCAGCTCAGTCAATTGCACTTGCTGAGGAGCCTGTAACTCGCGGTAGTTATGCTCCGGTAGCCTGTCCAAACGGAGTCTTTGGATTTGCTCGCGACTTTCATCTCACCAACCTTGTCTGGTCTAATGCAGAAGGGTATCCATCAGATCCTGCGTATAGAGAGTTCTATAGGGATATCGGGTATGACCTACCTATGGAGTATATAAAACCATTTATTCACGAACCGGAAGTACGAGTTTTTACTGGTTTCAAGTATTATGCTATTACGGGAAAAGGGAATAATAAACGGATTTATTGTCCTGACGCTGCAAAACAGCGAATTGACGAACATGCAGCCAATTTCCTTTACACTGTGCAGAAGAAGGGTGAACAGATAACCCCGCTATTGGACCGTGAACCATTTTATACCTTAGCATTTGATGCCGAACTTTTTGGTCACTGGTGGTTTGAGGGTATTTCGTGGCTTGAAGCTGTTTTGCGAGGTGCAGCCGATAGTTCAGATGTAAAATTTGAGACGCAGATAGATTACTTGAGCAAATATCCGGAATCCCAAATCCTTCAACCTTCGTTATCCAGTTGGGGAGAAGGTGGGTATTCAGATGTTTGGGCTGATGGTGAAAATGTTTGGATTTACCGGCATATACACAAAGCGATAGAACGTATGGAAGAACTGGCTCTTCGATTCCCCGAGCAGAATTCATTGAAGCAGCGATTCTTGAATCAGGCGGCTAGAGAAGTGTTACTTTCCATGGCCTCAGACTGGCCCTTCATTATTCATAATGGTACATCCTCTTCATACGCTGAAAAACGTCTGAGAAACCATTTAGGCAATTTCAATGTGGTGTATGAGAATATGTGTAAAAACGCAGTAAATACAGAGTGGCTCGTAAAAGCTGAAAAACGAAATATTGTATTTCCAGATATTGATTATAATATGTTTAATTTACAGAGTACTCGGAACCGATACAACGGATAATACTTCTTTCAGTTGTGCAAACCTCAGGATGAAGCCTCTATAAGGAGGCTGCGTCCCCATACAGCGAGTATCTGTTCAGCTTGCTCAGTTTCTAGCGTATCGTACAACAACGGATTAGACTGGGCTTCATCAAAATAATCGTTATCTTTTTCCCAGTTCTCAATGGGATCTGTAATGAAGCAACCTTCATCACTAATGCAGACTACCCAGTCGTAGCCTCCCTTTTTTGATTTTCTCCCATAATAGCGACTTGTATGTTGTATATTGCCGGGCATATAAAAACTCCTGAGATTACAGTAATCACTTTTCTTGTGTTGGGCAACAGGGTCTTATTAAATACACTATATCTAATATATGTCAAAAATAATATGCTGTATGGGCTACATCTGTATAGTATATTTTTTTATTGTAAGGGATAGGAGGTGTTTTACACTCCTGTTGCAGGTTGTTCAGTGGTGGGAGAGGGGGTATAGTTTGTGGTAAAGAGTGGTAAAAAATCCCAGATTTTTCCATGTACAAGGGGGTCGGAGGGGAAATGCTTACTGGCGAGTATCGAAATACAATTGATGAAAAGGGTAGAATCCTCATTCCCGCCAAGCTGCGTTCGGCACTCGGGGATAAGAATACCCTTATCATTACTCGTGCGGTAGAACCATGTCTCTGGCTCATGCTGCCTCCTTTCTTTGAGAGTATCCGCGGGAAAATTATGGATGGACCCGGTGCTATGTTCGATGCGAATCTTCGCCTGTTGCAGCGACGCATCATCGCACCGGCAATGGAATGTGAGATTGATAAATCGGGAAGACTGCTTATTCCTCCTTCTCTACGAGATAGTGTTGGATTAGCTGTTCGCGAAGAGTCTGTGTTACTTGGTATCAGCACATATCTTGAATTATGGAGTGTCTCCGCCTACGACACCTTCTTAAACGAAAGTGAGCCATCGTTTACAGCAGCTTCACAGAGTCTCAGTATCCTCCTGCAGGATGGAGGGCATTAATATGGAATATGTGCATCAGTCAGTTCTTGCTCATGAGGTGCTGGCACAACTGGTGCCTCAAGGTTCTCATCCCATCATGATTGACTGTACCCTTGGTGAAGGGGGGCATTCCTATTCCTTCCTTTCCACCTACCCGGATTTGCGTGTGATTGGACTTGATCGGGATCCAAACATCCTAGAAAAAGCAAAGTTCCGACTTCGTTCTTTTGGCGATAGATTTATTCCTGTTAATACGTGGTTTGATGAATTTTTAGCAGACTATGAGGGAGAAGCCCCGGCAATCGTTCTTTTTGACCTTGGGATTTCGGTGTATCATTATGAAGAGTCTCATCGTGGTTTCAGTTTTAACCGAGATGAGGCTTTGGATATGAGACTTGATCCCTCGGCAGAAATTTCTGCTTTAGAGATTGTAAACTCATACACTGAGAAAGAAATTGCAGATATAATCTATCAATACGGTGAAGAACGATATAGTCGGAGAATTGCCTCTGTTATCTGTAGAGAGAGGAATGACCGTGGAATTACACAGTCCAATGAACTTGCAGAGTTGATTCGGCGTGCTGTTCCACCATCATATCGCTATGGTCGTATCCATCCCGCCACTCGAACATTCCAGGCATTACGAATCGCTGTGAATCATGAGTTGGAAAGAATTGTTCCAGCAGTGGAACGGGCTATAGAAATACTAAGACCTCAAGGGAGAGTGGGAGTCATCAGTTTCCATTCACTTGAAGACCGTCCTGTGAAATATCTATTCAGAAGAAAAGCTGATGGATGTGTTTGTCCTCCCGAAGCTCTTCGCTGCACCTGTGACGGAAAACCTGAAATCAAGATTATCACAAAAAAACCTATCATTCCGTCTGAAGAAGAATGTATGAGTAATCCTCCGTCAAGAAGTGCCAAACTTCGTGTTGCTGAAAAGTTAGGAGATGCACATGAGTAATAACGATAGAGGAATTGTGAGAGTTAAGCAAATTTCATTAAAAGAAAAAGTTATTGCCATAGTAATGCTTGTAACACTATGTGCAGCATTGACTGTCCCTGTTTCTCAGGCTGCTCGGTATAGAGAGTTAGAGGTTCAAAGACGGTTAATCGCTTCTCAGGTTGCAATAGTAGACGAACAGACTCGTCTTTTAGAAGCACAGCTCGCAGAGGCTCAATTACCAGAAGTCACAGCAAAACGCTCAGTACTCAAAGGTCTTTCACTTGAAAAAATTGTTTTTGATCAAGCGAAGATCGTGGTAATAGGGGAGTGACGATATGAAACAGATAAGTTGTACTAAGTTAGCTGCAATGGCTGGCGGTACTCTATTAGGAAAATCTCAGGGAGTCGGCATTACCTCAATTACCATAGATTCTCGTTCTGCAAAACCCGGTGCTCTCTTTATTGCACTCCCAGGTGCATTGCAAGATGGACATGACTTTGTTTGTAATGCTTTTGAACATGGTGCTTCCTGTGCCATGATAGCAACGAAACATGCTCATCGTATTAAAGCAAAAACCGAAGAGCTCAGACGTCCTTTAATTGTTGTCGACGACCCGCTTAAAGCATTACAGCTTATGGCTCAGAGACATGTAGAATCACATGCATCGGTTAAGCGTGTTGGCGTAACCGGCAGTTGTGGCAAGACCACTACCAAGGAGATGATTGCATCGATTCTTTCACAGTTAGGTAAAACAGCAAAAACACCAGGGAATCTAAATTCTGAAATTGGACTACCCATTTCTCTGTTTGAAATCGATAGCGATACTCAATACGGTGTTTTTGAAATGGGTGTTGATCATGTAGGGGAAATGGACCGCATGCTCGATCTATGGAGCCCCGAAGCAGCGGTAATCACAAATATCGGTATTTCGCATGTTGGAAAAATGGGATCTGTTCAAGTGATTGCAAAAGAAAAGAGTAAACTCTTTCATCCCTCTATCAGTGCTCCCTTTATAGCTGAGCACAGTACATGGGCACCTTATATTGGAAAAATTCGAGGTGTGGATCCCATACCTTTCGGTCTCTCAAGTACTCGCGGAATCCAGAACGTAGAGTTTTTGGGTCTGCAAGGTTGGAAAATCACCTACCAGGATACACCCATCTATCTGCGGGCAGTGGGAAGACACAACCTCATGAATGCTCTCGCAGCAATTTCCGTAGCACAGGTCTTTCATGCACGGCCGGAGGATATTGCAGAAGGGTTTGAGCGATTTATCTCAATTCCTGGGCGAAGTCGAATTATAGACGGACCGGTTACTGTAATTGAAGATTATTATAACTCAAGTGTTGATTCCACGGCTACGATTTTAGATTATATGGGCTCACTTCCTTGGGATGGGCGAAAGCGAGCTGTTTTGGGTTCAATGAAAGAGTTGGGATTCTCCAGTGAGCTCGCACATCAACAAGTAGCGCATAAGTTATTGTCATGTGGAATTGAAGATATTTATCTCTATGGAAAAGAGATGGAAAGTGCTTGGAAAGAGATTAGATCTTTAGGTGCTCATGCACATGTATTTTTTACTGACGATTATGATGCATTACAGAAAAAGATGCTGGAAGAGACCAGAAAGGGTGATTTGGTGCTTGTGAAAGGTTCGAGAGCAATGGCAATGGAACGTCTTGTTCCTGCAATATCTTCAATCGCTTAGGGAGAAGTATGTATACGATTGTAATACTCAAAGCATTACTTGCACTGCTCACTTCATGGGGAATTTCACTTCTTCTTGGACACTATTATATACGACAGATGCAGGCGAAGGGGTTAAGTCAACCTATCAATCCCGATGCACCAAAAACACATATGCTTAAAGCTGGGACTCCTACAGCTGGAGGATTGTTCTTTCTACTCGGAAGCACCCTGGCTATTGTGATTTTCGGCAATATACACACTTCATATACCTACATTCCACTTATTGCTATGTGGGCGTTTGCTGGTATCGGGTTGTTTGATGATATTGCCAAGGTTGCAAAGAAAGAATCTGCAGGTTTGCGAACCTCGAGAAAATTGGGCATGCAAATTCTCATTTCTGCATTTATCTTATGGCTTATTTCTCGTAATTCAGGTTTAGTCTCTTCGGTAGTAGTACATCCATGGAATCCAAGTAATTACTGGGATATTGGAGTTTGGTATCCGATTGCATTTCTTCTTTATATGGTTTTCTTCGTGAATGCAGTGAATATCTCAGATGGGTTAGATGGGTTGGCTACTGGTGTAGCCTTTAGTCCTTTGCTTTTTATCGCAATACTGAGTGCATTGTTCGGTGCTGGATTGCACGCCCAGGTAGTCCAAGCTCCAATTCGTGAAGGTGGGTTTGATTTGCTCATTGTCATTGCTGCGAGCCTTGGATCGTTGTTGGCTTTTTTATGGTATAACGGCCCAAAAGCACAAGTATTCATGGGTGATACCGGTAGTCATGCAATAGGTGCACTCATTGCAGTCAGTGCACTACTTATGAAAGTTGAGTTGACTGTACTGGTTGCTTCTGGCGTTTTCTTTGTTGAATGCTTTTCTTCATTTATTCAAATTTTTTCCATTCGACTATTCAATAAACGAGTATTTCGAATGGCTCCTGTACATCATCATTTTGAAAAAAAGGGGGTATCAGAGAGTCGTATCGTCACCAGATTTCAGATTACCAGTGTGATCTTCACAGTGACTGCCGGAGTTTTGTTTATGGTGAAATATCTCTAAGACTCCACCTGATAGTAATGAGTAATGAATACGTTTTCGTACGACGAGGCACAGGTACATACACATAATCGGGAATTGATGAGTCAGCGTGAAATTGATGCTGATTCACTGAAGCCTTTCCTCTTTGTGTGCATTGTCATAGCTTTGGTAGGTTATGGGTTGATTGCACTCTATTCTGCCTCATACGATGAAGCTCTCCGACATAACCTGCCCACTTATTACTATTTTTTAAGGCAGGCAGGATTTGCAGTATTGGGATTTATCGCCTTTGCAATTGTACGATTTATTCCATTTACATGGATAAAACGAGCAATTCCAATTTTTTTAGTAGTTTCACTTCTGCTGATGATTGTGACTCTCACAACAGATCTCGGAGTTTCACGACTCGGTGCGCGACGATGGATTCAAATAGGTCCGCTTCCTTCATTCCAGCCATCAGAATTGTTGAAAGTTTCAGTAATTTTATATATTGCCTCAGTTTTATCGCAAAGGACTGACCAGGAGAAAAAAGGTCGCTTTTCACTGATTGCAGCTTTAGGAATAGTCTTGTTATCGGCACTTTTAATAGTGCTGCAACGCGATTACTCAACCACTTTAGTATTTCTCTTAGTTGCTTTAGCCATGTTCGTCGCAGGGGGCGTTGCTTTTCATTTTATAGCTCTCGGTGCTTTTGGGATTGGAGTCCCCGCCTTCATCTTCCTTTTCCTTGAACCGTATAGGATACGCAGATTAGTGAGTTTTCTTTTTCCATCAATCGATCCTTCTGGTTTAAATTGGCAGGTCCAAAATTCATTAAAAGCAATGAGCTCTGGCGGCATATTCGGCAAGGGTCTGGGAAACGGCGTATATAAACTGGGAATTATCCCTGAAGTACAGAGTGATTTCATTTTTGCCTCTATTGTTGAAGAATTGGGATTCATAGGCGTCTTACTATTTTTCCTCCTTTTTATCTCGTTCGCAATACTGGGTTTTGGAGCAGCGTATCGTCACGGTAAAGCGGGGAATCAATTTACCTCTCTAGTTGCTTTTGGCGTTACTTTTATGATTCTCTGGCAGGCTATTGTGCATGTAGCCGTAGTGAGTTCCTTACTTCCTCCTACAGGTATTCCACTTCCTTTTTTCAGTCAGGGAGGGACCAATCTTTTCATGGTACTTGGAGAATGCGGTTTACTGTATCGGTGTATCAATGATGAAGCACAGGAGTCAATAGCCCATGGATAATGCCTATCTGTATGGACATGATTATGATTCCTATCGCTCACATACGATTCGTCCCTATGAGGAGTCTTTCTCTACGCTGTCGGAGCAAGCAAAAAAGAGGTCGGTACACCGCCTGCGATTATTTCTGCTTATAGGCGTAGTGTGTTTTGGTTTGCTGGGCTACTATGCTCTTCGATTCATTCCCTTGTTTGATATTCAGAAAGTTACATTCTCGGTAAGTGGAGGGTTTGCTCAGGTTCCTGATCAAGCCAGAGACTTGGCAGAGCAAATTATTGGCAAATCGCTCATGAGCGGACACCCCCGTGAGCTTCAAAAGGCCCTTGCCGGTATTCCTGTGGTTTCAGATGCAAAGGTAAAAGGACGTTCATTTTCATCATTGGAAGTGGAGTTGCACATAATAGAGCCAACGACATTTGTGGCTGCTGTAAGTGCTGAAGATACGATTTCAGGTATCTATTTCGCCCAAGACAGAAATCTGGTAGAAATTGGATATGCAGATTTCAAGGCTTTTGGTAATCGTACTTTCGTACTGGAAGTATCAGAATCATATGCTGAATATCTTACATCCTATGGGCTCGATACTGGCATGATTCGTGCCATATCACTGGCTAACCAGATGGGACTCGATGAAGCGGGTCGTTACAGGGTTATTGGAAGAATTCGTTACGAAGAAAATCTAGAAACACCTTTTGGACATATGATACTCGAATTGCCAGCCTACTCGAGTATATTATCAATTCGTGAACCGGTATCCGAATCACGGTTGCACGACGCGGTGCTATTGATTAAACTAGAGCATGAGCAGAATCGTAATATTGCCCTTATGGGGCAGGTACGCTATGATTTGTATGCTCAGTCATTGGTGAGTCGCTATTGATTCGGAGGTAATGCAGTGGGCACAGATAAAATCATGATGGGTCTAGATATTGGCAGCTCCTGGGTTCGTGCTGTAATAGGTACGGTAAGTGGGGATGGGACCGTCATGGTAGACAGCATGTGTGAACGGCCAAGTGAGGGTGTTCGTGCAGGTGCCATTGTGAATATCGAACAGACAATTCGCTCAATAACATCGGTAATCTCTGAGGCGGAATTGCAGGCTGGAGCAGATATCCAACAAATCATTATCGGCATCGGTGGTGATCATATTGAAGGTATTCCTTCTCAAGGTGTCGTTGGTATCAATGCTAAAGATCAGGAGATTAAACGAGAAGATATTTTTCGATCCCTCGAAGTTGCCCGTGCTTTTGAACTTCCCCTTGATCGCGAAATTCTCCATACGCTTGTTCAGGATTTCCGCGTAGACGGGAGGGATGGAATTAAAGATCCCATTGATATGCTGGGTCATCGTCTCGAAAGTCGGGTGCTCGTGGTCACTGCATCATCTTCAGTATGTCAAAATGAGCGAAAATGTATTCAGCGTGCAGGTTTCCAGGTTCAGCGTCTGGTTGCACAACAATTAGCAGATGCAGAGGCTGTTCTGAGTGTAGAAGAAAAGGAAATGGGTTCTATTCTCATAAATATTGGTGGTGGAACAACAAATATGATTGTGTATGCCAATGGAGCTCCAGTTTTCACCGGTGGGGTTAATCTAGGTGGATCACATGTTACCAATGATATTGCCTATCTCTTAAATAAACCCAAGGTTATTGCTGAACAAGTAAAGTGTGAATATGGTAACTGCCACATTCCTTCAGTCTCTCCTGAAGAGACGGTACTAATCCCACAAATCGGTGGACTTCCTTCAATAAAAATGCCCAAAAAGGAGCTCAGTAAAATTATTGAGCCACGTATGGCAGAAATATTCAGTCTTCTGCAGGTAGAACTCGAGAAGAAACAGGTCAGAGGTTCTTTTGGTGGTGGAGTAGTGCTGGTTGGTGGTGGAGCTCTCCTCTCTGGAGCAACAGAATTAGCCTCGGAAATATTTAGGCTTCCTGCAAGAATCGGCTTCCCTGAAGCTCTGCATGGACTTGATCGTTCATTCATTAATCCACGATATACTACCACACTCGGATTAGTAATGACTGAGGCAAGAAGGGTTCGGGATCAATACGCCACTGGGGGGACAAAAGTAGATCATCCGAAACATTCTGGAGCTTTTGGTAAAAAAGTTCGTGGTTTTTTCCGCACACTATTTTAAATAAACTGCGAGTTAATCGCTGGAGGATATTATCAATGGATTTTGATATGCTAGAAGATTTGCTGCAAAACGAACAGACTCCACCTACCGACATAAAGGTTGTAGGTATTGGCGGTGCTGGGGGAAATGCGATTAACAGAATGATTGCGAGCGGCCTTAAAAAAGTCACATTTGTTGCAATGAATACCGATATTCAGGCACTGCAACGATCCAATGCACAAATTCGTATGCCGCTTGGACGTGAGTTGACCGGTGGCTTGGGAGCCGGAGGAGTACCTGATGTTGGAGAAAAAGCCGCTCAGGAAAGCCGTGAGGAGATAAAAAAGCTTCTTGAAGGTACTGACATGGTTTTTATTACAGCAGGAATGGGTGGTGGAACCGGTACCGGTGGAGCTTCAGTTGTTGCTGAAGTGTCCCGTGAAGTCAATGCTCTTACAGTAGCCGTTGTTACGACGCCATTTGCATTTGAAGGGAAGAAGAAGCTTCAGCTTGCACTGAGTGGTATTGAAAAACTGAGAAAACAGGTAGACACACTCATTCTCATTCCAAACCAATATTTACTTAAAGTGGTTGAGAATAATACACCAATAAAGAAGGCATTTCTCTTAGCAGATGATGTATTGAGACAAGGCGTCCAGGGTATTAGTGAACTCATAACTGAGCCAGGTGAGATTAACATTGACTTTGCAGATGTAAAAACGGTTATGAAAGGTAAAGGCGATGCTCTCATGGGTATAGGTGTTGGAGAAGGCTCTACGCGTGCTGTTGATGCTGCTCGTGCGGCTATTAACAACCCGTTATTAGAAAATGCCAGTATTGATGGAGCAAATTCTGTACTTGTTAACCTTGCTGGCGGAGATGGCCTCACACTTCAGGAATATCAGGATGTGGTTGAACTCATCACAGAAAACTGTGCAGAGGATGCTTTGATTATTGCCGGACAAGCTTACAATCCTGAGTTGGGAGAGAAGATTAAAGTTACCGTGGTAGCAACCGGGTTTGAACGTTCAGAGGAGTCTCTCGAAGACCAGATTGAGGTTATCGATTATAAACGAAGAAAAGCTGAAGGCCCTTCGTTACCACCTCGAAATGGTGAAAATCGTGAGCAGTCAGCAGCTTCGAAAAGGACTGATTTAGATTCTGAAGAAGAGGTGATTACGGTTAACAGATGGCAAGATCTTCAGCAACAGCTGGGAAATAGACAGCAATCTAACGACTACAGTTTCCCTGCGGTATTGCGATATCAACGTGGTGAAGATGGAGACCAGTAACTAGGATGCATCCGGTCGATCTCGAACTGGTGAATGATTACTGTGACTTCCTGCTCGTAGAACGGCGCGTGTCGTCGGCTACTGTCGTTGTGTATTCGAAGGAAGTAATGCGTTATCTCAATTATCTCCGCTCCCGCTCTGTTGCAATAGAAACGGTTGATACAGAGATTGTAGCTGCATATGTTATACACCGTGTAACTGAGCAACATGTGTCTCAGAGAACACAAGCAAAAATTCTCAGTACATTGCGATCGTTCCATAGATATGTGAATGAGGCTTCGATACGTGAAGATGATCCGGTAGCTCTTGTTGATATGCCAAAAATTCCTTCAAATCTTCCTAAGAGTGTTTCGTATGATGCAGTAGACGCGATTCTTTCTGCGATTGATGTCACGAATGGTGATCCTTTGGCAATTCGTGATAAAGCTTTGTTTGAATTGATCTATTCCTGTGGCTTGAGAATTTCTGAAACGTGCTCTCTCACAATGAGCGATTATCGTCAAGAGCAACACCTTATTCGAGTAATTGGAAAAGGTAATAAGGAACGACTGATTCCTGTTGGCGGCTATGCAGAAGAAGCACTTGATCTCTATATCCGTGAGGTACGGCCAACATTACTTGGAATGCATATTCACGAACAAGCCATTTTCCTTGGAAGGAGAGGGAAATCATTGACAAGAGCTCTTGTATGGAAACGTTTTAAACAGTATTGCACAATCGCAGACGTGGATGCAAAGGTACATACACTGCGGCATTCCTTTGCTTCTCATCTGCTGCGTGGTGGTGCTGATCTGAGAACTGTTCAAGAGCTCCTCGGTCATAGCGATATTAGGACTACCGAGATTTATACACACACTGAAACTGAAGATCTCTTACAAGCATACAGAACGTTCCACCCAGATGGGGACCCGGACGCTTTGTGATGCAGATTGCATGTTTGTAACGTATAGAAGGTATGCAGCAAAATAATTCGATTATAGCCGTGTACTGTATCCCCAATCTTACATTGCAGGAACGTCTAAAAATTGTACAGCTGAATCTCTCTCCACCGGAAATATTCTCGTTACATCCAAACGATTTAGGAATTCTCGTAGGGCAACAACGTTTCACCCATACATCTACCCAACACATTGAGCATCATTACAATCTGTTCATACGGTGGCTAGAACAGAAGGGACATGAGTATATATGGTACCAAAGTGCAGAGTATCCACGTCTATTACGGGAAATCTCCGACCCACCATTTCTTCTCACCTATATAGGGGATGTTTCCCATCCAGAACCGGTAATTTCCATAGTTGGAACACGAAATCCAAGTGAACGTGCACGCCTTTCTGCATTTTCACTCGGTTTACAATGTGCTGATTCCGATACCTTAGTGGTATCAGGTTTTGCTCGGGGTATTGATCGATTAGTGCATGAAGGTGCAGTAGCGGCAAGGGGACGCACATGGGCAATTTTAGGCGGTGGTCTTGATGTATTATATAGAGGTTCATCCATTATGGATCGAATAATCTCATGCGGTGGTGCTGTCCTGAGTGAATTTCACCCAAATGCAGCTGCATTACGTTGGCATTTTCCTATTCGGAATCGGGTGATAGCAGGTCTATCTCCCACCACGGTGGTTGTTCAGGCACCGATTAAATCGGGAGCACTCATCACTGCAGACTACGCATTGCGGGAGGGGCGTGATGTTCTTGTACACACTGAGGGGTTATCTGGCAGTGCAGGTGCAGGAAGTAGGAAATTGGCAGAGGATGGAGCTGATTGTATTACCAGTTTGAAAGATATTTCTGAACCATTGTATACTTCTTACCAATCTGCCCGTGAGCTGGCAATTATTCACTCAATCAAAGCAGAAACCTACCCATTTCGATGTGGCACCTATCGATTAAAATTCATAAAGGGTCATACGTTGTAGAACCGGTTCTGTGCATGATATACTCACGGTATGGATAATTCCAATCAGATTGAAGTGGATGCGTATCTTAATTATATTCAGCATATTCGTAGACTTTCTGATCATACAATTATTTCGTATCAACATGATCTGAAACGATATTCAGAATTTTTGGCAGAACGAGACATCCATATTTACTCGGTAACTGCAATGGATGCTCGTCGATTCCTTGCGAATCTGATTCATGAGGGAAAGATTAAAAATCCCACTATGAACAGAATTCTATCTACATTACGTGGGTTCTATCGGTATGCATTGCAAAAAAATCGATGTTCGGTGAATCCTTTTTCACGCATAGAGGGAAGTCCCCGCTATAGGAGGCTTCCGAATGTGCTCTCACAAGCTGAAGTAAAACGAATACTTGAATTTCCAATTATCTCATTTATGGAATTACGTAATTCGGTCATGTTTCATCTGTTCTATGCAACAGGATGCAGATTGTCTGAACTCTTGGATGCAAATATTGAGGATTTAGATCTTCAACAGGAACGAATGCTCGTTCGTGGAAAAGGAAATAAACAACGGTATGTATTTATAGATCCTTCAACAAGAATACTTGTTCAACGGTATCTGAATGAGAGAACACAATTTCTTGAGCAGTTCAGTACCGCAGAAGGGAAACACACACATGCTTTATTGCTGGGAAAACGTGGTAAACGGTTGTCGGCTTCGAGTGTCCATAGTATCTTTGAAAGGTATAGGCTCAAGTTGGGATTACATTCAAGGTTAACACCCCATATGTTACGCCACAGCTTTGCCACACATTTGTTAGACAATGATTCGGGGATACGTATAGTTCAACAATTGCTTGGACATGCATCGATTTCAACGACACAGATTTATACGCATGTTTCACATGAACGTATACGTACTGTGTATGAACAATGCCATCCCCATGGAAGGAAAAAAAATGGAAATTAGAGGGACAACTATTATAGCTGTGCGTAGAGGAAATCTCGTAGCTATCGCGGGCGATGGACAAGTCACAGCAGGTGATGCAATTTTAAAGGGTAACGCGAGGAAAGTCCGTCGTATGATGGACGGTGCTGTGCTCTCGGGGTTTGCTGGTGCAACAGCAGATGCTTTTACTCTATATGAAATTATTGAAAAAAAATTAAAACAGTACCATGGTGATCTCACTCGTGCAGCTGTAGAAATGGCTAAAGAATGGCGGATGGATCGCAATCTGAGAAAACTTGAAGCAATGCTGCTCGTTGCAGATAAACACAAGACATTCCTCATTTCTGGGATGGGGGATGTTATTGAGCCAGAACATGACGTTATTGCTATTGGTTCAGGGGGTAATTTTGCTCTCGCTGCGGCAAGAGCCTTTATGGACTGTTCAGAACTCTCTGCGGCTGATATAGCGAGAAAATCGCTTGAGATAGCTAGTGAAATCTGTATATATACGAATGGTTCCATTATTGTTGAACAACTTGAGGAGTAGATATGAATTTAGATGAAATGACCCCTGCAGAGATTGTACGGGAATTAGATAAATATATTATTGGACAGCAGGAAGCAAAAAGAACTGTAGCAATAGCGTTGCGAAATAGAGCTAGAAGAAAACTGTTGCCCGAATCTATCCGTGAAGAAGTTTCCCCAAAGAACATCATTATGATTGGGCCTACAGGAGTAGGTAAGACAGAAATTGCCCGTCGAATCTCAAAACTTGCAAATACCCCATTTGTAAAGGTAGAGGCGACAAAATATACCGAAGTTGGGTATGTGGGAAGAGATGTTGAATCTATGGTGCGTGATCTTATGGGCACTGCTGTACAGATGACCAAGAAAGAATTGGCAGAACAGCGACGAGCTCAGGTTGAAAAACAGGTTGAAGAACGGCTGCTTGATCTTTTACTTCCCTCTGAATCATTTCCCGGAAAAAACCAAAACTCATCCAAAGACGGCACCGCACTTGAGGATGCTACGAAAGATACGCGTGAAAAGTTTCGACAGTTTTTAGCTGAGGGAAGATTTGAAGATCGTGAGGTGGAAATTACCGTATCACGAAAAGCAGGTACTCAGGGAGTTGAATTGCTTGCCGGAGGGAATCTTGAAGATTTGGAACAAACCATACAGAGCCTCGGAAGTATTTTCGGCGGGAAGGGAAAGAAAAGAAAAGTCTCAATCAAACGTGCACGAGAAATTCTTATGGAAGAAGAGACTGAACGAAGTTTAGATCAGGAACAAGTTATTGAGATTGCAAAAGAGCGAGTCGAGCAAATGGGAATTATTTTTATTGATGAGATTGACAAGGTCGCTGGCAATAAGGGTGGACAACATGGTCCCGATGTTTCAAGAGAGGGTGTGCAGCGAGATATTCTTCCCATTGTTGAGGGGAGTAAAGTGAATACGAAGTGGGGTATGATTGATACGACTCATGTTCTGTTTATAGCAGCTGGAGCATTCCACGTATCAAAACCAAGCGACCTGATCCCCGAACTACAAGGACGATTCCCGCTTCGGGTTGAGTTGAATGAGCTTACCAGTGGTGATTTCCTCAGGATTCTCCAAGAACCTGAAAATGCGATAATCAAACAGTACATTGAATTGATGAAAACTGAAAACCTTCAACTTGTTTTCCAGGATGAAGCCTTACAAAGGGTAAGTGAAATTGCATATTCGGTGAATGCTGCGACAGAGAACATCGGAGCACGCAGACTTTATACTATTATGGAACGATTACTGGAAGAGATTTCATTCAATGCGTCGGAAATGAGTGGTCAAACAATAGAAATTGATGAAGCGTATGTACATGAGCGACTCGCGGAAATTCTTGATAATGAAGATTTGAGTAGGTATATCCTATAGCCGGGGAAAGGGGTTATTCGAATGAAGTACATCACAATTGTAGCTAAGGACTTTGAGGAGGCTGTACGGAAAGCTCGCGATCAGTATGGGCCTTCACTGCGTATTCATAGTAGACGTGATGTACAGGGGAGAGGTGGCTTTTTATGGCTGGCTAAACGTACTCATGTTGAGCTCACCTGTTATCTTTCTGATGCTGACTCTCAACCAGTCGATCGGAGCACTCCAGACAAACTGAAGTCTCAGGAATCTGAACTTGAGCAGAAGAACGATGTGGAACTGAACGTTGTAAAACAAGAAACACTCCCTCAACAGGATGTGGAACCTCCTGCTGTCTCCGATATTCAGATTCACCAGGAGCAGCTTATTGATCATGCCGTTGCTTTATTAACAGAAAATGATTTCTCGACCAGTTTTATTGATGAGTTGCTTTCACTTTTACGTGAAGCTCTCTATGAATATCATGATGAAGTACCCTCACGTGAAGAATTTGAATTGATTATCGTAGATAAAATTGTATCGCTCATAGAGATTGATCATGCTACACAACTCTCGCCTCCGCATGTTTTCGTGCTTGTTGGGCCTACTGGAATCGGTAAAACAACCACTATCGCTAAGATTGCAGCACTCTATGGATTACAGAAGGATCCAGAGTATAAGCGTTCTGTACACATGATCACCATTGATTCTTTTAGAGCTGGTGCATTTGAACAGCTTTCAGCATTCGGGGGGTCTCTCGGAATCGAGGTGGAGAAGGTAAATCATGAGGAGGATTTCTTTCGCGTACTTCAAAAAGCCGAATCTGCTGATCTCATTCTTGTTGATACCATCGGTAAAAGCCCTCGAGATGCCGATTTGGCAATAAAAATGAAGGCTCTTCTTTCGGTTCCGAAGCGGGAAGAAACACAGTTCTATCTAGCTATTTCCGGTGCTATGAAAACCGAAGATATTCGTCGTGCGATTGATCAGTACGCTTCTTTCGGTCTCACGAGTATAGTTGTGACGAAGATGGATGAAACTGAGACGTTAGGAAACGTATTAAGTGTCTGTAGAGAGCGCAGCATGCCAATATTATTCTTTACCGATGGACAGCGTGTACCGAAGGACATACATAAAGCATCCGCTTCAACGATGCTGGGACAATTGCATGGTTTTTCACTCGATTTCCAAAACTTGTGGGTCAACCAAATCAAGGTTGATCAATAAGTTGTTGTACTGAATCAAATGTAAGAGTCTCCATTGCAGAAGATGCAATTTTTCCTTGCCTCACCATGTCTGCAATGATATTCCCAATCGCTGGAGCCGCAATATTGCTTCCCCAAATAGTAGATCCTTTTGGATTTGTTACACCGATATAGATGATGTATTTCGGATCTTCCAGAGGGACAATTGCCAATGTGCTTGCGAGAAAACTATCAGGCCCATAGGCTCCCGTAGCTGCATCTGTAATCTGAGCTGTTCCAGTTTTTGCACCAATTCTGACACCTTCCACGGCAATTCGAGAAGCAGTTCCACCCGTTTGTGCTGCTAACTCCATTCCTTGAAGTACTGTGTCGACTATTGTCTGAGATAAGAGAGAATCTACTGCAATTTGTGGTTGGTTGCTCAATAGTTCTTTACCATCATGAGACCAGATAGTCCGTATCATGTATGGTGACAGGACATGACCGTCTGTAGTTAACGCGGTTGCGGCAGTTACGATTTGAAGGGGTGTAGCTGCAACCTCCTGCCCGAACGAAATCGTCGCTTTGCTTCTCCCTGACCAAGATGAAACCGGATTAAGTACACCAGAAATGGCTCCAGGCATTCCTGTTTCCCATATCCTGCCGAACCCAAAGTTTGATAGAGTTTCATAGAATTTGGTATCGTCAGTTTGCAAAGCCCAATGTGCAACAGCCCCATTGCATGAGTTCTGTATCATGCTTTCCGGTGTGATATTCCCATGAGCTGATACACATTGAATTGTTGTAAGCTCACCATTCGGCATCGTAAAGGAATAACTTCCATCACAATAGAAAGGCTCATCAAAATGTGCCTGATCCGCTTTCAATTCAGCTGCAAGAGAGAATATTTTGAATACTGATCCAGGCTCATACATTGATGTGATGATTTTGTTCTGACGATATTCTGGTTCTGATAATTGATATTCATTCGGGTCGTACCAGGGAAAGGTCGCAGCCGCAAGAATTTCTCCCGTTTCAGCTCCCATAATAATTCCCGTAACACTATCTGGGAAATGTTCCCGATCAATGGAAACTACCTGTGTATCGAGCAGATATTGAAGATCCATATCGAGAGTTAACTGGAGAACGGCTCCCCATGTGATTGATGTGTCTATCTCAGGGTAGGGGAAAAGATATGATTCATACGCGAGCTCGAGCCCCTCTATCCCCCGGTTTTCCGTGTTGGTAAATCCAATAATTTGTGCTGCGTGATAATGCTGCGGATATAACCGGCCAAATTGCTTCTCAATCAGCAGACCTTTAAGCGGTTCCGAGTCCTGTAACAATATGAGCGATTCATATTCAGATGTCGATAATTTTCTTTTTACCGTATAGTAGGTTGATCGTTGTGATGCCTCTTTTACTATGACGTTTGGGTCAACTCCTACAAGAGGTCCAATTTTAGAGGCAACTATAGGGAGGTTTGGTATCTCACGGAGCAATAATGCACAAGAATAGTAGGGCACTTCAACAGCAAGAAGATTTCCATTTCTATCGATAATCGGTCCACGAACCACTTGGGTCGAAACAGGAGGGTCGACGTATGAGGATGTCTCTGAAGGAGTAAAGAATGTTACCCAAACTATCTTTATAAGAATAACTAAGGCAAACACCGCCGTAATTAAGGGAAGTATACGTGGGATTGCTCGTTTTTCTCTGGATACCATGGTACAAATATAGTAATATGTAACAGCATCATTGTCGAGTGTAGGAAAGGTGATATGGGTTTTAGGGATAAGAACAGTTATGACGACATGGGCAGAGCAGACGGCAACAGACGTCGTGGTGGTGATCGTATGGATTCAAAGAGTCTACGAATCATCGTTTCTGTTGTAATCGTAGGCATTATACTCTGTATTGGGGTGGTGGTTCTCTGGCTCCTTTATTTTTCTACTTCTGAACCCGTAGTTGCCAATCAGTCAACTAATTTAATTGTTGAACCTATAGAGGCTGAACAGACTGTAGTACAACCACCTGCTTCTGCTCAAAATACTACCACAGAGCCAAGTGCACAAACCCTTTCAAGGACAACAGACACTACGATTGAGACACCGACACCCAATCGTCCTGTTACACAGAGCCAAACTTCACAATCGGTATGGTATGTGGAACACGAAGTAGGGGAAGATGAATCTCTTGAATCAATTTCCGAAGCATATGAAGTGTCGCGAGAGACAATCTTAAGTGTAAATGCAATTAAGAATCTTTCATCTATCAAGGCAGGCGTTGTCCTCAGAATCCCAAATCGGGATGGACAGCTATATACTGTACAGTCCGGAGATTCTCTTTCGATTATTACTAATAGATTCAACCCTACACTTGGTTGGAAAACTCTTCAGGAACTTAATGGACTAAAATCTGAAGTTATTTATCCAGGACAAAAGATATTTATTCCAAGTGCTCGAGTGGACGATGATGGATCACTTGCTTCCTATGACCGTTTCATTCGACCATCCGACGGACGTATAACTGGACTCTACGGTCAAACCGTTGTGTATGGAACCTCCGAGGAGATTGTAGTGTTACAAGGGATTTGGGTTGAAGGGAAAGCAGGTTCTCCTGTAAACGCTTCTGCTACTGGGGTGGTTGTAGATGCAGGGAATGTTCCCGACGGAATGGGCCGATTTATCGTAATGTCTCATGAAAATGGATATAAGACTACCTATGCACATCTTGATCAGATTATCGTAAAAGTCGGAGACCAGATTAAACAGGGTGAACCTGTTGGATACATGGGAAGTACCGGGAGTATCGGTAAAACAGCGCTCTATTTCTCCATCGAACAGGATGGAACAGCTCTTAATCCAGCAAACTTCTTTTAACTATTCCTTCCGTGACAATGCTTATATTTCTTACCGCTTCCGCAGGGACAAGGTTCATTGCGTCCAACTTTTGCAGTCGTTCTTCGGACTTGTACTGGTGCTTGACCTGGTTGAGCACTTCCCTGAACCCGAGTACCCGATTGAGGCGCCCCAAATTGAGATACTTCCCGGTGTGACTCAACAGTCTTTCCTCCTACACTTCGCGGTGGCTTTCTCTGTGCGTCAGAGCTTTGAATTTGTACGCGAACAGTCAGCACAGCTATATATGAACGAATGCCGTCGATCATTTTATCGAATATTTCAAAACCTTCCAGCTTATACTCAAGCAACGGATTTTTTTGGGCATATGCACGTAAATACACCGCTTCACGCAGTGCTTCCAGCTGATCAAGATGATCCTGCCAGCGCATGTCAATTTGACGTAGGTATTGGAAACGGAGGAAATCGTTGAAGGGTTTCTTACCGGTGAGTGCAATTTTTTCATCAATATGTTTCTTTAGTGCACCATAAATCAATTCCTTTAGAGTATTACTTTCAAGCTGCTGATTATCGGGTAATGAAAACTCAGGAACGTAGTGAAAATGCTCTTCAATAGCCTCAGTGAAATAAGCGGTGATTGCTTCGCGAGAAGTTTGAGATTGATCCTTCGCGTCAACGATATCGTTGACGATTTCACGACAGGCCTCTAATGCACGGGAAAGGAGGTCATCTGCTCGAAGAATGTCATCTCTTTGTCTATAGAGAAAATTTCTCTGTTCATTTAAGACGTCATCATATTCCAAGAGATGTTTTCGTATCTCAAAATTTTGTTCTTCCACACGAGTCTGAGCTTTTTCGATTGCTCTGCTTACTAAAGTATGTTCTATAGGGTCAGAGCCCATTCCGATTTTGCTGAGCATACTGCGTACTGAATCCTTTGCGAAGAGTCTCATGAGTGTATCGTCTAGACTGAGAAAGAAACGAGATACTCCAGGATCACCCTGTCGTCCTGAACGTCCGCGAAGCTGGTTGTCTATACGTCGTGATTCATGTCTCTCAGTTCCCAGTATATAGAGCCCACCGAGTCGTTTTACCTCTTCATAATCGGCTTTCCAAGATGGATACACCTGTTTTTTAGCTTGTTCATATTCTTCTGGAGTTGCTTCACTACCGCATCGAGCACGAATACGAGCATCTAATGAACCGCCCAATTTTATATCAGTTCCTCTTCCAGCCATATTAGTTGCGATGGTTACAGCACCTTTAGCTCCCGCATCTTCAATAATCAAGGCCTCTCTTGCATGATTCTTGGCATTTAATATCTCGTGTTTAATCCCTCGATTTCGCAATAAAGCAGATAATTGTTCCGATTTTTCTATTGAGACTGTACCGACAAGTATGGGTTGTCCTTGTGCATGTACTGTCGCAATTTCATTGCAAATTGCTTCTAATTTATACTTTTCACCAAGATATACAAGATCTTGAAGATCCTTTCGAATCACTGGTAAGTGAGTTGGAATTACTACTACGTCTAAGTTATATATTTTCTGAAACTCTGGGGCTTCGGTATCGGCTGTCCCAGTCATACCAGAAATCTTATCATACATGCGGAAAAAATTCTGAAAGGTGATTGTCGCTAATGTTTTATTCTGAACTTCTATGCGAATTCCCTCTTTTGCTTCAATCGCCTGGTGTAAACCATCACTATATCTACGTCCATGAAGGATTCGACCGGTAAATTCATCAACAATCTCTACCTTTCCCTGTGCTACCACATAATCAACATCCCTATGAAATAAGGTTTTCGCTTTCACAGCCTGTGTCATATAGTGAACAAACTCAAAATTTTCTCCATCATAGAGGCTTCCTGAAATGACAGAATTTGTTTGGAGAAGATTCTCTATGTGTGTAAGCCCCTGATTGGTAAAAGTGATGCGTTTCTGTTTTTCATCTACCTGGAAATCACCGTCAGGATCTTCCGGATATTCTCCAGATTCTGGATCTTTGGCACACTCAATGAGAGAGGGTACAATTCGTGAGGCTGCCTTTATCTTAAGGGTGTCGTCTGCAGCCTGACCGCTGATGATGAGTGGTGTACGAGCTTCATCAATAAGAATACTATCTACCTCATCGATGATGGCAAAGTGATGTTGCGGTTGAATCTTTTCTCTCACATCCCATTTCATATTGTCACGGAGATAGTCGAACCCGAATTCGTTATTAGTTCCATAGGTAATATCACATGAATATGCCTCTTTGCGTGCTTCGTTATCCATGTTACTTACAATTGCCCCAACTTTTAGTCCAAGAAATCGATAGATGGGTCCCATCCACTCACAGTCTCGAGTCGCTAAATAATCATTTACCGTTACGATGTGAACACCTTTCCCTTCAAGTGCATTGAGAAAGGCAGCTGGGACACAGGTGAGAGTTTTTCCCTCACCTGTTTTCATTTCCAGGATTGTACCCTGATGCAGTACAATTGCTCCCATGATTTGTTCATCGTAGTGTCGTTCACCCAATACACGAAAAGACGCTTCCCGAGCTAACGCAAATGCTTGAGGGAGCAATGAATCAAGCGATTCTCCTTGTGTAATACGTTTCTTGAATTGTTCTGTAATAAGAGGAAAGTCATCGTCTGGAATGCTGAGTGCCCAATCTGATTGTGCATTAACTTGAGCTACAATGGGAGACAATCGTTTGATGTCTCGCTCCTGTTTGGTTCCGAACAATTTCTGCATAAAGCTTTTGGCCATGGATAACCCTCTAAAACATGATTTTTACCGTAGAAAGTATACCAACTTTGAACTGCTCTGTATATTGCCTCCTTCTTTGAGATGGTATAATCTCGCAGGAGAGGAGTTCACTGTGAAAGTCTGTTTTACAGGAGGGGGGACCGGCGGTCATATATTCCCCGTTTTTGCTGTAGATTCACAACTCATCTCACTAACGAATCAAACCGGCGAATGTTACCAACGATTTTGGTTGGGAAGTAGGTCTTTGCAGGAGAAATCCTGGGTAACTGATGCAGGTATTCCACACATCTCTATTCAAACCGGGAAGCTTAGAAGATATGTTTCGTGGAAGTTTTTTCCAGACATGGTTCATGTTGTCATCGGTTTTTTTCAAGCTTTGAAGATTTTGCATAAGGAACAGCCAGATGTGTTGTTTTCAAAAGGGGGATTTGTATCTGTTCCACCAGTCATTGCAGCTCGACTATTAAAAATCCCGACTATCACCCATGAATCGGATGCAATTCCGGGGCTTGCCACCATTATAAATATCCGGTTTGCAGATGTTGTGTGTATACCGTTTGAGGAGGCAATTGAAGCGTATCCCAAAAAAATACAGCACAAAGTTATCGTAACCGGAGTGCCTACACGGATGCATCTGGAACAAGGAAATGCTGCTCGGGCACTTCACAAATTTGGCTTTTCTGAGCTTCGTCCAGTACTACTTATTTTGGGAGGGAGTCAAGGAGCACTGCAGATTAATAATCTTGTGTGGGATTCGTTGGAGGAACTGCTCAAAATAGGTCAGATAATCCATCAGACAGGTGAACGGACTTTTAGAACTATAGAACGTGAAGGATATGTTTCCATTCCTTTCATAGATAATGCCTTAGAGGATATACTAGCCGCAACGTCGGTAGTGGTTTCGAGATCAGGAGCTACGGCATTAGCAGATTTCCTTGAGATGCACGTTCCCATGGTACTGATACCTCTTGGACTGCACGCTTCACGTGGAGATCAAATAGAGAATGCTCGCCGACTTGCGACATCTGGGGCGGCTGTTGTTATTGAGGGAGAAGAGATTACTAAAGAATATTTTGTTTCTGTTGTGAAAAATCTTGTTTTACTAGATAGTAAACGTAGAGGCATGTTGGAAGCTGCACGAGCATTCCAGATGAGCGGTGCAGACCGGAAAATTGCAGAGACGGTAATACAACTCGCCCGAAGAAAATCGGGTAGAAGGAGAGAAGCACATGGCTGAGTGGAGTTTTTCCTTAGGTTCCCTTACTTTTAATATGGTTGACGTGATTATTATTGCATTGGCAGGTATGTCTGCGATTGTAGGTGCTGTGCGCGGATTTGCTCTGGAGTTCTCGGCGAGAGCGGGATTTCTTGTTGGTTTTGTTGTAGCACTCATCTTCTCTCAGCTTGGAGCTAATCTCATCGGTGAGACGTTTGACGTTCCTCTTCTTGTTGCTACCCTCATAGCTTTTGTTATCCTTTTTATTATTGGGTATGCAGCCATGATGATTGTCGGTTCTCTGCTCGATAAAACTCTTGATGCACTGGGACTGGATTGGTTGGATCGTCTGCTCGGATTGTTCCTCGGTGTTATTGAAGTAGGTGTAGTTGTTGCTTTTGTTGTATATATTCTGGAATTGCAGCAGGTAATCGACCTTTCCGCTTATATTGATCCAAGCATCATTACCACCCGATTAATTAAGCCACTTACTCCGAAGGGTTTAGAATTAGTTAAGGGAATTGTGTAGATGTTCGAAGCTTTCTTACCATATCAGCCAGAATCAGCTCAGCTGTTGTCGCAGCAGCTTTCTGCTCATGTCTTTCCTCAATCCGTTCTGCTGTCGGGAGACCGCTACACTGGGCGTATGAGTATTGCACTTGAGATTGCTCGTGTGCTGTCTTGTACTGAAGATGCGCGTAATACGTGTCAATGTGCATCGTGTAAGGATTTTTCTGTATATGGCATGTCGAATGTTGTAGCTCTTGGTAATCGGAATCATGCTACGAGAATTGAAGCAGCGATTGCGATGGTAAAGGAGCGGAAGGATGAAAACAGTTATCTGATGCTCATACGAACTGTAAGGA
>Ga0334901_1001054_pt1 | contig 31538 bp, 29 predicted proteins | sample GraSluR3_MG_3_FD_207216 | JGI IMG/M metagenome (GOLD analysis project Ga0334901, IMG submission 207216) | Sludge microbial communities from methane-producing bioreactor in Wageningen University, Netherlands - Granular Sludge_15_08-R3 | ecosystem: Engineered > Bioreactor > Anaerobic >... | reverse complement strand
CTTGACAGGAGACTGTAGAGAAATGCTGCAATTCCACAGGAAAAAATTTATTGACATATGCCGGATTAAATGAGACCATACTGATGATAACGTTTTCAATTTCTTTTTCACTCATACAATGAGGGTTTGTACTGAAGTATTAAAAGGATCTTGGAATCTTATAACGTTATTATTCTCCGGCCGGAGAATAGATAAAACAGGAGGTTTTTTTATGAAAAAACTGATGTGCATCGTAATGGTGCTAGCTGTGATTGTGATGCCGTTACTCGCTCAAGGAGCAAGTGAGGCTGGTGCTAAAAAGTACCAAACACTTCAGATGTATACCGCACTGGATACTGAAGAGGCACAGTATTATCTCGATGCTTTCCAGGAAGAAACTGGTATTAAAGTTGAATACGTCCGCATGAGCTCAGGCGAAGTCCTTGCTCGAATGGAAGCTGAGCAGAACAATCCTCAGGCAAGTGTCTGGTTTGGTGGTTCAAACACCGATCATATCAACGCCAGCTCTAAGAATTTATTAGCTCCTTACAAGCCAAATACCGATTTTGAACTTGCTGATATGCTGCATGCCGATGATTACAGCTGGAATGGATTCTACACAGGAGCTATCGGCTTTGTAACGAATACCGAATTCTTGGAAAAGAATGGTCTTGAAGCTCCAAAGAGCTGGGCTGATTTGCTGAAACCTGAATTCAAGGGTCAGATTGAGATGGCTTATCCCTACACCAGCGGCACTGCATATACCACCTGGGCAACTATCATCCAGATGATGGGAATGGAAGGTGCTCTTGATTGGTGGGAAGATTTTGATGCAAACATTCACCAGTATACGAAGAGTGGAACAGCCTGTATCGCACGAGCTGGACTCGGTGAGTGTGCTGTAGGTATCTCCTTCTCTCACGACATTGTCGCAAAAGGTATTGCCATGGGCTATCCATTAGTTATGACATTCCCAGAAGAGGGAACCGGTTACGAAGTCGGTGCTGTTTCTTTGATTAATGGTGCAAAGCAAGTCGAAGAAGCTCAGATTTTCATTGACTGGTGTTTTACTGTAGGTGCACAGAATCTTTTCCAGAAGTATTCACGCCTTCCTGTGAATCCAAAAGCAACTGTTGCTGAAGGTGCTGTAAAACTCAGCGATATCAAACTCATTGATTACGATGCAGTAAAAATGGGTCTTGCCAAGGACGAAAATGTTACAGCTTGGAGAGACCGCATAGGTAAGTAACTCATAATTCACAACATACAGATGCAATCTCTTACAAATAATATTGTTCGGGATTGCATCTTGTTGTACAGAGGTAGGTAATGAATCAAATTAACAGAACTAGAAGTCAACACATCAATGAGATAAAGAAGCTCATCAAAGAACCCTTTCTTCTCATTTCTATCGTGGTAATCTTTTATCTGCTGATTCTCTTCGTCATATTTCCAATTTATCAGGTGTTCAAAACAAGCCTTTCCTACGATGGAAGTTTTAGTCTTAAACACTACAGTGACGTACTGAAGCAGTCATATTATGTAAAACCACTTATCAACAGCATGATCCTTGGTGTCTTCGTAGCAACCATAGGTACATTCATCGGATTCGTATTTGCCTACGCAATAACGAGAACACCAATGAAGGGGAAACGGGTGTTTCGCATGATTGCCACCTTCCCTATTGTAAGTCCACCGTTTGTTGTTGCTCTTGCCTGTATTCTCCTGTTCGGCAGATCGGGACTGTTCGCAGGAACTATCGGCAATATCTATGGATTAACCGGACTCACTATCGTTGAAGTAATCGCCTATTCGCCTACAGCGTTTCTAGCCCTTGTGGGTGTATTACAGGCAATAGATCCATCGCTTGAAGAGGCTGCAATGGATTGCGGGGCATCGAGAATTAAAATCTTTATGACCATTATTCTCCCGTTAGCCACTCCCGGTATTGTAAGTGCATGGCTGCTCGTGTTTATCCAATCTCTTGCAGACTTTGGAAATCCAATGATTCTCAGTGGAGATTTCTCAGTACTTTCCGTACAGGCATATCTGCAGATTACCGGAATGTACGACCTTGCTCGAGGTTCGACACTGGCTATTCTCCTGCTGTTGCCAACCGTCCTTGCTTTTTATCTTCAAAAGTATCTCTTATCGAAGAAGTCATACGTTACAGTTACGGGAAAACCGACATCAGCAACAATCAAAAACCTTGAGTGGTACATTAAGGCTCCGGTCTATACCCTCTGTATTCTGTTTGCTCTCGTTGTACTGCTTTTTTACGGTATGGTTGTTTGGGGATCTTTCCAGAAACTTTGGGGAGTCGACTCCACCTTGACCTTACGAAACTATGTACAGATGTGGCGAGTGGGAAAAGGCTATATCATTGACTCGCTCTACATCTCAGCAATAATCACTCCGATTACAGGAGTACTAAGTATGTTCATTGCATACTTGATTTCTCGAAAACAGTTCTTCGGTAAGAATGCAATGGAATTTTCCAGTATGCTTACATTTGCTGTGCCGGGAACCGTTGTTGGTATTGGGTATATCCTTGCATTCAACACACCATCATTCTTAATGCCGGCCACCCTCACAGGTACGGGATTCATTATCATGGCATTGTTGGTGTTCAGGAATCTACCAGTAGGAATCAGAAATGGTGTAGCGGCTATTGAGCAGATTGATCCCTCCATTGAAGAGGCTTCTATCGACCTTGGTGCAGACAGCGGTACAACATTTAGAAAAATAACACTTCCTATGATTACTCCTGCATTTTTCTCTGGATTGGCTAACTGCTTTGTCCGTTCTATGACGGCAATCAGTGCGATCATCTTCGTTGTTTCAGGTAAATGGAACTTCATTACAGTAGCTGTACTAGGATTTGTAGATAACAGTCAGTACGCTCAGGCAGCAGCTATGAGTCTGCTCCTCATTGTTATTGTACTGGTAGTACTTGGTTTCATTAAATTTGTCACTGACCGAATGGGAAAGGGCATGCAGTCCGTCTCAATCATTGAATAAGGAATAGAGAGAATGAATAATACCTATTTGGAATTAAAGAATCTAACGAAAATATTTGGAAAAGAATCTGACCAGATGGTTGCGGTTGACCATATCGACCTTGCAGTTAAAGAGGGCGAACTCGTAACGCTCCTTGGACCTTCCGGATGTGGAAAGACCACTACACTGCGGATGATCGCCGGCTTTCATACCCCAACAGATGGAGATGTCTATATTGATGGTGTGAGTATGAACGATATGCCTCCTAATAAAAGACCGACGGCAATGGTATTCCAGAACTATGCATTGTTTCCTCATATGACGGTATTTGAGAATATCGCCTATGGATTAAAAATTAGAAAGGAAGAGCCTGCTGTAATCAAGAAAAAGGTTCTTGAGATTATGCGTCTCATTGGATTAGAAACCCTTGAGGATCGACAACCTCGTCAACTCTCAGGAGGTCAACAGCAGCGAGTCAGTCTGGCTCGTGCTCTCGTAATGGAACCAAAAGTGTTGCTCTTTGATGAACCTCTTTCTAACCTTGATGCAAAGCTCCGTGTCTCAACCCGATTGGAAATTAGGCGTCTGCAGCAGCGTGTCGGAATCACAAGTGTATATGTAACGCATGACCAGGAAGAGGCAATGACACTCTCCGACAAAGTTGTCATCATGAACAAGGGCATTATTCAGCAGGTAGGAAGTCCATCCGAGATTTACAGTCATCCAATAAACCGTTTCGTTGCAGGCTTCATCGGCAAGGCTAACTTCCTGGAAGCTGAAGTAACGGCGATCAAGGATGATCAGTTTATTCTCTCGTACCTAGGTAAAACCATTGAAGCTCCGCTTTGGAATAAAAAGATCAAGATAGGAGATCATGTACAGATTGTCGTCCGACCAGAATCGATTATTCCAGAAGACCCAAGCCCAGATCTCATTGATGCAACAGTAGTGAGTTCCGTATACTTTGGTTCTCAGATGCTCTATGAGGTGGAAATGTCAGATGGAACTGTAATTCAGATTGAAGTAGCTGATCCACAGTATCATAAGATTTTCGAAAAGGGACACAAAGTCGGCTTGGTCTTTAAGAGCCGAAGTCTCCATGTACTGCCCAAGGAGTAATTCTATGAAAAGCGACATTATTATGATTGGTCATGTATCACAGGATATTTTGATAGATCATCTCAACAACCGACAGGAAGTTACTGGTGGAGCTGTGGTCTATTCGTCACACGCTGCTGCTACTGTAAAAAAACAAGTACAAGTAATCACTAAACTTACCGATGATGATCGACCCATTCTCGATAACCTTCAACATGAGTTTATCGATTGGAATGTTTTGAGTTCACAAGCAAGTACTTCAATTAAGAACACCTACTTCACCGAAGATAAAGAACAGAGAGAGGTTGTCCTCATCAGTCAGGCTGACCCATTTATGATTGAAGAAGTTCAAGGTGAAGCCGAAATTTTTCATTTAGCTGGATTGTTTGTCGGTGAGATTCCAGACTCGTTTGTACAGCCGCTCTCACAGAGAGGAAAAGTGGCTGTAGATGCTCAGGGAGTACTTCGCACCCTGGATGAGCAGGGCAATCTGGCATTTAAAGACTGGGCAAAAAAGAAAGAACTGCTTCCGTTAATCACCTACTTTAAAACCGATGCTGCTGAAGCAAAAATTCTTACCGGTCTTGAAAATCGCCGAGAAGCAGCTCTCCTGCTACACTCTTGGGGTGCTCAGGAAGTTATGCTGACTCATAACTCCGAAGTTATGGTGTGTAGTAATGGGAAGATTTTTACTGCTCCTTACACCAACCGTAACTCGAGTGGACGTACCGGTAGAGGTGATACCACCTTTGCAGCCTATCTTGCCTGGCGCATGGATCATAGTGCTGAAGAGGCTACACGGTTTGCTGCTGCGTTGTGCAGTATTAAGATGGAAAACCCTGGAGTTTATCGCGGTACGATTGAGGATGTACTGAATCGTATGTAACGCACCTACACACCGATTGGCATGAGTGTATAGCTTATGCCAATCGTTTCATGAGTTCTATAAGACGTTTTGGACGATACGTAGTTATTGAGAACACACCCTGCTCCAACATGCTCAACATATCTTCATCACTGTCCACAGTCCACACCGAGACAGGAAGAAATCGTTTTTTAGCGTAAGAGACTAACGCTTCAGTACACATGGCATAGTCAATATTTAACCCGCATGAACCGACCTCGATTGCCTCTCTACAGATAGTATGCATAAACGAATCATACTGTTCATCTTCAGTAATTGAGGAATTCATATATACATTCAACAGCACCTGAAGATTGGGAAATGATTTTGTTATTTGTTTTGCCCAATCGTATTCACAACCCGAAATAATGACCGAATCAAATAAATTAAAATCATGAATCGCTTTACGTATGTAGGCAATACTATTGATGTCCTTCAGGTCGATATTTAGAATACATTGCTGATCTTGTACTATCTCCATTACCTCTTCAAGCGAAGTATATGTTTTATCATCTTGCTCTACGAAGGTCTTGATGGACTTGTAGGGATGTTCAGCAATAGTGAGCATGTGCCCTTGTGAATTGGTGATACATGGATCGTGGTGCAACACAGGACGCAAATCCAACGATGATCTTATATCGATTTCCACCACATCCGCTTGTGCCTGAATACCCGCAAGTACTGACGCAAGGCTGTTTGTCACACTGTTCTCACACCCACTATGTGCAGTAACTAAAGGTCTATTACACGCAGACATCTTCCTCACCTCGCTTCCTATTTCAAACTCATGGAGAAGCCTTCAGTTTGCTTCTTGTACACGATATTGGAGAATAACAATATTGGAAGAGATGCGAACAAGCCTATAGCCATGAGCTCACCCCATTGTGTAGTGTATTCACCTATGTAACGTGATATTACCACTGGCAGCGTCAATAGTTTTGGGCTGCGTACAAACAACAGTGCAAAGAGAAATTCATTCCATGCAAGAATAAGACTGAAGATTGACGTTGCAATTATACCCGATCTTACTAATGGTGCTACAATAGAAATGAGAATTCTCAATGGACTTGCCCCATCTATGCGGGCTGCTTCTTCAAATTCCAACGGTAATGACTTGAGGAATCCATAAATAATCCATATTGAATACGGCAGCGTATATATTTGGAACGAGATAATCAATCCGGGTAATGTATTAATGAGACTCAGTTTGTTAAAAACGGTAAATAGAGGAACAGCAAGAACAATTGGGGGAAGAATTCTCACCACAAGCACCCAAATAAGAAAACCACGATTCATGTTAAGGGGAAACTTATGTCTAACCAGTGCATACGATGCAAGAAATGCAAGTAAAATAGATACCGCCGTAGCCGAAACGGCGACAATTATTGAATTGGTAAAATTCTTCCACAATCCAGAGTTAAAAACTGCACGGTAATTATCGAGCGTAGGTTGTTGTGGAAAGAATGTCGGTATTGGGCTGATTGCTTCACGCGGCGTCTTTAATGAGGTATTAACCATCCAGTAGATTGGTATAAGGATAATAGCAAGTAGGACAAGCAGCATCAGCATAAACAGTATCTGATTCAGAATATTTTTCAGACGGTACATCTAGTTTTCCTCCTTGAGCAGACTGCGCACATAGAACAATGCGAGGAAGGCAACAACAAATAGCGTAAGCACCGAAGCGGCACTTGCCCGTCCAAAATTAAAGAATGAGAAACCTTCACGATAGATAAAGAAAGAGAGTGTCTGGGTCGCATTAGCCGGTCCCCCACCTGTGAGGGCGTAAACTTTATCAAACAACCTGAAAGTATCGATAGTTCTGAGCATGAGCACCAACAGAATTTGACTCGAAAGAATCGGTAACGTGATTCTCGTAGCAATTTGTGTACCACGAGCACCATCAATCTGTGCCGCTTCATAAATATCTGGAGGAATGGAACTCATACCGGCTTGAATAATGAGGAATGCGAACGGTGTCCACTGCCATATATCTACGAGAATAATCGAAAACAGAGCAACACTCTGATCAGTTAACCAGCCTACTGGAGCCATACCCAGTTTTCCGAGAATAAAATTGAACAGACCAATTTCGAAGTGATAAAATATTTGCCATACGGCACTAATAACCATAGTTGAGATAATCATGGGGAAAATAACAATAAGGGATGCTACTCGCTTGCCTCTGAATTTTCTTCTCAACAGGAAAGCAAGAAGCACACCTAACGCCACTTCAATGGTACTCGCTCCAAGTGTAAAAATAAGTGTATTGATAAATGAACGTTGAAATAACTCCTCTCCCACTATACGGATGTAATTCTGCAACCCAATAAATGTCCTAGTATTAGAAATAAAATTATACTTAAAGAACGAATCATACAGAACCGTTGCAATTGGGTAGGTTGTAAGAAAGAGTATAATAAGTAATGCGGGAGCAAAGATAATGTAAAAGAAGGAATTATACGCTACCCGTTCCTTGTTTTTCATGATGAAGTCCTTTTTTATGGATAGAGGAAACTCCGGGGAGAACAAATCTCCCCGAAGTACTAGGATCCTTCAGTTACTGAAGAATTTCGGTGACGCGTTGCTGAATCTGATCTAAAGCCTCTTTGGCGGTGAGATTTCCTACGAGTGCCCTTTGCAGGTAATCACCAAATACTGATTCAATTTCTGCCCAATAGTTAGTTCTTGGTCGAACCGAACCCGTTCTCTGGCCATCGAGCTGAGCCGGATACCATGGATAGTTTTCTACGAGCTTTGGAATCTGGTGAACGCTATGACGTGTTGGAGGAACACCGTTCTTCTCTGAAATCATCTCCTGTGTTTCTGCACTGGTGAGGTGAAGCAGGAAATCAAATGCTGCGTCGATATTCTTTGAGTCTTTAGGAATACCAACCATCCATGCACCAATCATAGAAGAAGATTGATTTACCTGACCAGGGTGTGCAGCGATGCGTACTTTACCGACAACATTAGAGAGTTCAGGATTTTCAAGGTTGCCAATCCAGCCCGGCCAAACCTCAATCGCAATAGCTCCAGTACCAGCAAGTAGTGCATCACTCACCTGAGTTGACTGATAAGCAGTAACACCCTGTGGAGCATACTTAGCTAATTCAAGGAAGTATTCGAGAGCATTCAATGCTTCTGGAGAATTGAATGCTGGCTTGCCGTCTTTGAGGATATCGGCTCCAAATGCCCAATAGACTGGCAGGAATCCGGTAACAATAGGATTGCCCTGAACACCACGGAACAGAACGGGAGTCATATCGCCTTCATTGGCTTTAATTTTCTTGGCAACTTCTAAAACCTGATCCCAAGTTTCAAATTTATCGACACCATACTTGTTACTTACATCCTGACGGTAGGCGAACAACGCTACATTACCAACATGAGGCAGTGCATACAGCTTTCCATTAGGATAGGGGTATCTTCCGATATTCACCATATTCTCAACAAGATCCGAATCGATTTTTATGCCTTTTTTCGCATACAGAGCATCTAAATCGGCCAACCAACCGGCTTCCTGCAGTTGTGGGAGGAAAGGATCATCGATGAGAATTACATCAAAGGCACCAGTACCACCACGGAGTTCTATAACTGATTGCTCCTTCAGCTCATTTCCTGAAAGCTTCAGTAATTCAAACTCAACATTGGGATTCTTTTCGGTATAGGTTTGAATGGCCAATTCCATTGCTTCACCATATGCGCCGTCTCTTCCTGCGATAGTAAGGGTGGTTACTCCAGTTTCAGCAGCACCACCGGCAAACACCGCTGCAGGGATAAGAAGCATGGCAATCAATACTGCCAGTACTATTCTTTTCATACAGAACCTCCTTCTGATTCTCTAGTTATCATTAAGATACCATGGGGTGTGCTTGAAGAGAAAGAAGAAGTGATAAACTCGTTATTAGCTATAATCAGCATATTTGCTTAATAATGCATAATTGCTTAGATAAGTGTATTTGCTTAATACTTCATATTTGCCTTAATCTCTTGATATGGTATAATTACGTATGGACACATATTCAACTTCAACAGAACACCAACGGCCGCAACGGCTTAAAAGAAAAGATTTGGTGATGGGAATTCTCTATAAATTTTCCGAATTATTTGAGTCGACTCAGGCTGAATCAATTAATGATATCGCAATTCCGATTGATCAGCTAAGAAAGCATCTCAAGGACCGTTTTGGAGTAGATTATACCAGCAATCAATGGGTATTCACTCAGTTAAGAAGGTATGAAGATGAAATTGGAGCCCGTCTATTTGAAAAATCGGACATGAAGAACGCCAATACGTTTAACCTTATTCTCCATCCACATATGATTGAATTCGTTCAAAAGCAACACTTATATGTCCCACAGAAAATCAAAACAGCAAATGGGATTTTTGATAAAATACACATCTCATCACAAGAGGGAGGAACTGTAAGCGTGTGTCTCGGTGCAGGCAGTACCATCTATTATCTCGCTCAGATATTTATTGATTGTATTACTGATTTACAGACCACCTATCAACTGTATACCCATAATGCCGGAATACTCCCCATGCTCTACAGCCAGCATGTAAACCATGAAAAGCTTCAGATCTTCAGTGCCGGAGGAGAACTGGATCCAATTACACGAACCTTGGTTGGCGACCCAAAGCAGATCTTCCCTACGAGAACATTCGATTTCATCATTCAGGGCACTTCTTTAATTCACGACGGGAATCTCTACATAGAATCTGAGAAGGAGCGTGTCATCAAGTCAGAAATCCTACACCACCATGAGGGATGCAAGATTCTGGTACTGACTAAACATGAATTTCAGGATGAACCGCTGCAGGGAATAGCTCCGTATGGCAAAATAACCGACTACGATTATCTGGTTGTTCCAAGAAGTGTGGGGAATAAGAACAAAAAGCGGTACGACTATCGATTCGAGCAGTATCTGGATCAACTGGAACCGGAGATTATGAATTGGAACTACTCGATTTACCATGTAAGATAACTCTTCAATGGTGGATTATTCGAGAGATGGGCCTTCAACTTGGCAATTTGAGATCTAGTAAGTTTCTAAAATCATCTACTGCTTTTCTTTCAGGGTAAAGTTTGCGGGATTGAAGGCATCGCTTCCCAACCAAAGATCGATTTGGAGACCACTATCGGAATTCTGTACGCTTGCGTGTTTAATCTGCCACCCTATAAGTTTCAGTCGTGCATCCCAAGCCATGTCCTGTCCAGCCATGAGGCCATAATACTCAGCAAGTTCGGGACGACGTGCTTTAGGATTGAGAGAACTGCGGATACGTTCTAATTCATCTTCCGAACGAGGTTTATCATCAAAAATACTCACATGGGCTCCATCCTCCTCTTGGTGAAGAGATACAACCATCCGAAGTGGGTTACCTTCCAGAATAAAATTTGTGAGTTCCCCTATTAGACGTCCGAGAAATTCTTTTCGCTTCATTGTTCAAAATCCTCTTGAGGTCGATTCGTTTTATACCAATGTAATACTCCAACAAGAAGACTTGCAGTGAGTCCACCGGCAAAACCATTGTTATAAAGATCCAGACCACCATGCCATGCTGCTGTCGACTCTACCATGAATAAGTGGATAAAACCTGCTATAAGCCCGACGATAATACCGAATTGCCCAGCCAAAGGAGCAAGTGTGGTGCAGAAAAGTGCTGCGAGAATCGGTCCGGGAGCCGTGAGGTCTTTACCGAAGAGTAACGTGGCAAGTACTGCACCAGCCACAACAGGCCATGTATTTTTTAGCGTTTTCCCGAAACAACCAAATCCCATGACCGTAAAAATCCCTCCCAGCACTGGACCATTGAACGGAGCACCAACAATAAAAACATATAGCCAAGAGGCAAAGCCGAGCAATCCAATATTCAATAACGTTCCGCTTACACTGCTAGCATCAAAAAAATCGGTTGGCAGTCTCCCTGATAACTTTTGAAGTTTTAAGAAATCTGTCCATGATGTGCGGATATTACGAAATCCATCTATGGCAAACCCTGATACCACAAGAAAGATTGATACCAGAGGAATAAGCAAGATGAGAGTTGTTTCAGCCGTTGTGTTCCATATTATTTCTATGGGAGCCATCCGAGAAGTTGCTCGTAAAAAACTTGAAGCAAACAGTCCAATAAACCCACAGGTGAATCCAACATTGTAAAGATTATATCCTTGATGGAGTTGCAACATGGATCCGGCGGCTGCCGGTAAAATGAGTCCAGCTAGAATTCCGGCTATGCATCCTATTGGTATGGATATGATTAGTGAAAATCCAATTTCAAACATAACATAGGTAACGAGCGGACCGAGTGCTGTTCCATACAATGCTATAAGGCTGTAGGACCCAAGCGTTTTCCTAGCGATTCGTGCAGCAATCCAGACACCGAAAATAATTGGGAGGCAATTCAACGGTGTTTTACCGAATAATCCGAACCCCATTAGGGTGAAGATGGCGGCAATAGTAGGACCCGACAGGCTGACTTCAGCAAAATAAACCAGCAGTAATCCTATAGTTCCAACGAGAGCACAGTTAATCAGTGCTGCTCCCACTCCAACCGTAGTAAAGTCATTAATCAACCTTCCTGCATGGGATTGCAAAATTACAAAACCATTCAGTGCTTCAATCGGGCCGTCAACGAACAGCCCGACTATGATTATCGATACGAGGATGGTTGTAACAACCAGGTACAAGTTTTTTTCATCCCGTTCCACTGTAGGTTCCTTTTACTTAGCAACGTAATTTCGTACATAGTAGTCGTAAGTCTTGGTGGATTCAACAATTTTTATTTCGTACCGGGTACAAATATTTTAAGGTTCACCTTACCAACACGTTTCCTCCACCACCTATTGAGATATTGGATTTCCCATTTGATCCCACCGTAGATGTTCTACACAGGAATAACTGACAAACCTCTTATATTCTTTAATCTGTCCATTTGGATACCAGGAACGTTGGATATCACCATATGTCTCTTCCATCATCATCCCTGCAGGTGACGGATAAGTTTTTCCTGCAATTTCGTAAGTAAAAACAAAATAATTGTGATCATTTACCCCTTTGATATACATCACTTGATTTGCATAATCTGAAGAATCCGGCCATCTCTTTATCTGAAATCGAGGAGAATTTTTTTCATCATAATGGAATTCCCCTAAAAACGTTTTTTCAACCCTCCATCCATCATGTACACCATAATCAGCAAACACCTGCTCAGCTGTTCGGGATGCAAAACGCTCTTCAGCGGGGACTTTCCAAAGCGGTTCTGTTTCTCGATCTTTCGATATTGTTTCAATAACAACAGGGGCCGGGGAACTCAGATTGGTTGGTGGTTTATTCTCCTGCTTGACTGTTGTCTCAACCGGTTTTTGTGTCATCTCCTCTTTGCCAAGATATATATTAAACGCCTTTATCACACTACACTGCTCACGACTTTGGATATTTTGTATCGCTGACAGCATATTCTCAATCGTCCCTTGAGCTTCATCCCACAGTACATATTTTTGTACCATATCAATGGTGAACTCAGCCGCATCAACAGCACCGCCTACCCGCTTAGCGATTGTTTCTCCGTATGATTTCAATTTGTCTTTTGAAAGTGTAGCGGCCTGCCTTTTTACCTCTTCAACATAGGCATCCTTAAGCCCCTCTTTGACCTTTCCAAAAGCCTCTTGTGCATATTCCTGTGTTTTTGAACTCTCTATCTTTGGAAGAATAAAATTTTGAATAATATGATCCTCAATAATCCGATATTCACCACCAAAGGTTTCACGAATTAACGTACGAATCTTCTGACGCATGAGTGAATCTACTGCATCTTTTAGAAGACCGCTCCAATTTGCACTATACATTTTCTCAAGAAGGTTCTCGCTGCTCTCCCACATAATCAATGCAGTCTCGCTGATGTCTTGCATGGACCATACCACCGTATTGGCTATAATATTCCACCATGAAGATTTGTCGATTTTTGCCTCTTTATAGTAATCCTCCCAGTACTGTGCCTTCACTATCTTCTTTGTTAATTCTGTATATTGAGGATTGGTTGCTGGTATCGTAGAACGCTGATCCAATAATGCCTGTCCCTCAATTTTCCATTTCTGCTGGAGTTGTTCAAACATTGCTAACTCGTGTGAAGTCACGGCTTCAACGGTGAATAGTGTTATGCAGCACACGATAAAACAAAGCAGGTACATGCGCAGGTTTTTATGAATGAATCCTATGCTCATAAAATCTCCTTTCCTGAGAAAATTTGATCAGTTCCGATTCTCAAGCGGGATTATCACGGGAGCTGATTCAGGTGGAAAGTGGAGGTCAACAACAGTACCTCCGTGTAGTCCACCCTCTTGTATCCATTGCTGCTCAGAAACCCCCGCTTTAAGTACATACAACTGTTCTGTATCCAGATCAAAAGTGAATTCTCCTCGTGAATTCGTGTAGGTGCTACCTACTTCCGAAGCCCTAAGCTCTTCAAGATCACTCACAAGGTAAGCAACAACTTTTATGTACGGCATTCGAGAGTTCCCAGTCATAACTATGCCCGACAATAAAATTTTTGCAGTAGGAGCCTCTATTGAAACCTTGTCTGTTGATGATGCTAACCGATTATAATCATAGGTTAGTGTAGAAGTAGTATTATCGATTTTAAAATGGTGGACCTTCCTCGTCGAGGTACAGGTGAACACCTCATTGCCTTGTATGAGTTGCCATACATTTCCATTTTTATCGTATGTATATCCCACATAAGAACCTTCAGGTAAATCGAGACGATAAAAACCCAAATTGTTCGTAGCCGTATATAACGGAGTCCCACTGATAACAAAATCAGATATATCCTTGCTCTGTGTCTTTCCTTCCACTGCAGTTACTGGATATAGAGCTATATAGACAGGGTAAGCCTCTTTATTGAATATATCTTTCAGATACACACTACCACCAAACGAACCTCGGCTTTGGTATGTACCAAATTGTGTGAAAGGAATGTGCGCGGCACCACTAGGTTGAGTTGATACTGTAGAAATCTCAGGTGAAACTGTTGGTGAGACTGGGGGAGAGACTATTTCTTCCTCAGGTGTCGCATGTTCATCAAATCGCATTGAACCTATGATTTCTTCAATAAAGGAACGACTCTCCGGATTATCGAAGATGGTAAGCATAACAAACCCATAGCGGGTATTTGGAACAAGATAGTACCCGCTGAAAGTACCTCGCCTCCCCTGCGGTGTAGAAAATAGATGTATTTTCGCGAGATTCTTCCCCAATGTTGCAGTCCCAAGATCCATCTCAACCGTAAGATTGGGAAAATTATTACTTATATTCTGAGCAAACTGAGAAAGGCTCATACCATCAAGAGGAAGTTTAACTGCCTGGATACTAATCTGCCCAAAGTTCGGTTTATAGAAAATCACTCCCTGCGAAATCGACTCTCCCTTCACCCAGTCCTCTGGGTAGTTAAACTTTATGCCATATTCAGGCAATTCGTAGGATCTCCACATTTCTGGTATATCGTCATCGGAATCCTGTTTGGCATCAGCAAGCAATAAAACCTCATCATCACTGAGAGCCCGCGTGTAGAGTAACATGTCACTCATACTGATATCGGCAAAATAGCGATACTTCTCAAGGTTGCTCTCACTTTGACCCAGGATTATTGGTTTGTCTGAAGGAGGAATGTCAGCTACAACCGGCGATTCCAGTATCTTCTCAGCGTCGAGATATAATCGCACCTTATGTGTGTCGTAGGTTACTGTAATCGTGTGCCAATCATTCAGAGAAGGCGTTCCCCCGGATCTGAGGAGCTGTGAAATCCCTCCAATTCCCACAGTCAATTCATGAGGACTTTGTGCGTATGTGTAATCACCAGTTATTTGTAATCGCATAGTGTACGCATCGCCCTGATTGTTTCTTGTCTTTTTTGTAATGAGATACTGGTTGTCTGCAGATGTTCCATTATTAAACCACGAATGGAATTTCACCTGCATAACTACACTATAACCGTGTGAAAAATCGTATGAAGGATGATGATTGATTACTGCGTACTGGCTTTGTTTAGGTCCATCAAGTCGTAGTACTTCCTCTTGTACCGAAGCTCCTCCTAGCAGAACCATATGGTTGTTTGCGATAGAGTCTATATTCCCCTTCCAATAACCTACGAGTCCCTCATGAAAATCTGGTTGTGTTACAGAATTTGTTAGAAGGGATGGTAAAACAAATGAATAACTTCCACTCCAGTATCCGTACGATGATGTGGTAATTCCGTGTTGATCTGAACCTGCGTAAGAAGGCTGTCCTTCTCCTATTTCAATGGTAACAACTCCTCCTTCTGCAAAGCTAATAAGTCCTGAGTGTACTGCAGCCGTTCCAATCGAAGAATCATCGGTGTATGGTTCAGAGCCCCATACTGGAGCAGCGGTTCCACCTGGAGGAAATCGAAAACTTACCTGCTTTCCAATCTCACCTCGGAGTGAGATCGCGTTTTCTGTCACCCAATCTGCTTCAATAATAGCTGCATCAGATGCCAATAGAGGTACATAACCGATAAGTAGAATAAGCAAAGTACATATGAGTAACACTCTTCTCGCATATGTTGGAAATATCATATTTTCTCTCCTCTCTGTGAAGTATTGTAACAGGAGCGAAAGTAATATGATGATTGCAGATAGTACTCAATTCACTAGGTAATTATGCTCAATAATACTCGTTATATTGAAATATGCACAAATCCTGTGGATGCAATGTCACCGATCTGGGAAAAATAATTTCAATTTATAGCGTTGCTTTAAATTTTCGCCCATCCTCTTTACACAACTTAATGGCAATGTCACGACCATCTTTTGCTGCTGTAGGAAGTCCGCCACCAGGAGTGGTCCATTGCCCTATCATAGCAAAGTTGTTCAGACCAACCAGAGTCTTCGGTAGATTCCTACTGAGGGTAGCTTTTGTTGGGGCAAATCCTTCAAAGCTCCCTTTCCAATTACCGGTATACCGAATAACAGAATGACTCGGTACCCGTTCCTCAAGAGATAGGAAGCTGCAGACAGACCTGCAATTCCAGCACCAATGATTACTATATGTTTCTTTTCTGATTTCATAGGTTATAACATATCATATGCACTACACGATGCAAGGATTGATTTTGAAACCTTATCCATCAATGTTCTCACATGAGTAGACAGGTAACTCTCTATCCCTTACTTTTATATTCTACGGTACTGCAAGGAGGCTAATCTATGAAAAAGCATGCAATATTTTCCATGAGTTTCTCAAAAGTATATCCCATGTATGTGGCTAAGGCTGAAAAGAAAGGCAGAACACAAGCAGAGGTCGATGAAATTATCCACTGGCTTTTTGGATACAGTCAAAAAGAATTAGCGTCTCATCTTGAACAAGGGACAGACTTCGAGACATTTATTCAGCAGTGTCCTCAATTACAGCCATCGCGGAGTAAAATTACTGGAGTCGTATGCGGTGTTCGTGTAGAAGAGGTGGCAGATCCTATAATGAAAGAAATTCGCTACCTTGATAAACTCATAGATGAATTGGCGAAGGGAAAAGCTATGGAGAAAATCTTACGGTCGTAGTTCTCTGACTATCCAACCCTTATCTATTTATATACAAATATTTACCATACCCAAGACACCGTAAAAACATACGCATTGTTGAGTGAATCCAATACCTTCATATCCGATATCTTTTTTCTTTTATTGTCGAGTACATAAGTCTTCTTGATGGTATGATACCATCAGATTACGGAGGTCATAGATGCTGAACCAGTTGAATCGTATGGTTGATTATATTGAAAATCACCTTGCGGAAGATTTATCAATTGAAACACTTTCGCAGATATCGGGGAATTCTTTATACCATGTGAGTAAGGTGTTTCTGTACCTTTCGGGGTACTCAGTCAGTGAATATATTAAAAATAGGCGTCTATCTGAGGCTAATAAAGCACTGCTAGAGGGAAAAAGCGTTACCGATGTATCCCTACGTTACGGGTATCAATCACTCGATGGATTCACTCGAGCATTCAAACGATACAGTGGCATTCTACCATCAGAAGTTCGAGGTCAAGGCTTCAGTAAGATCATGCAAAAATTATCATTTTCTATTCAAGTTACAGGAGGAATGAGCATGGAATGTAAAATTATAGAATTACCGGCGTTTTATTTTGCAGGAGTAGCAAAACGGGTACCAATGCAATTTGAAGGAGTAAATCAGGAGATTGTGAAGCTCGCACAGAGTATTACGGAAGAACAGAGAAATGAAATGCATGCGTTACAGAACATGGAACCGTATGAAATTGTGAATGTATCCTACGATGCCGATGCAGATTTTCTTCGAGAAGAGGGGGAATTAACACATCTTATCGGTGTCCTCACAACAAAGCCTGAGGTAAGTTCTCATCTCCAGAAGGTGCCAGTAGCACCGCTGATATGGGCAGTATTCCCTAATGAAGGACCATTTCCCAACACGCTACAAGAAACTATGGCAAATGTGTATGCACAGTGGTTACCTATTTCTGATTACGAGTTAGTTCAGGCTCCAACATTTTCCTTTACCAAAATGAATCAGGATACACCGGGGTTCGCTTATAGCGAAGTATGGGTTCCAGTTCAAAGAAAATAGGTACATGCTTAATCGTGATCTTGTAAACGCTGTTTCGCCTCTTCGCTCAATGCCATGGTTCTGCTACGTGTGAGTTTTTTTATCTTGGATACGTGTCTAAATCGCAACGCAGACCAATCCTCATCAAGTGATATTTGTCGTACAGGTTCATAACCAAGACTACCTAAAAGTTCCCAACCCGTATCACGATTGATATCTGATCGATAATGCCTGGAAGCTTTTTTGGGGTATGCAAACCAGAGTATTGTGTCTGTATCAATACTCTTCATGACAGTCTTTACCATTTGACTAAGTTCCGCCTTGCTCGATACAAAACCGAGCAGAAATGGAACATGGGAATCTGTAGAGAGAGAAGTAGTTACGTGTGCTATGTCATGCAGGAATGGGAAAAAAGCTTCTGGAGCATTTAAAATGCAAACTTCTAACGATTCTTTATAATTCAACTTTTTTACTAGTTCCATATAGTAAAGTTAGGTGTTTTGTTCTGCAAAGGCAATCATTGCATCTTTCATAAATTGAGCAAGCCCCTCGCCATACTGGTCAATATTTTTAGTGAACCGCTGATCATCAACATACATGCGACCTAGATTTGCAAACATCTCCGGCGTATATGTTCCCATTGTGTTCAGCAGTGTAAACCATTCCCTTATGAGCTGCTGTGCACTTGCTGAAGTAGGATCTGTATGGCGAATCGCTGCAAGTTGCATAAACTGACTTTTCATTTTCTCAGATAGATTCTCCTTTTGCTTGTTCTCCAATGCGTCGAGCTTCTCGTTTGCTTGATCCACAACATCATCTCCCCACGCCTTACGAGCCTCATCTTCGTACGGATTATGAGAAAAATCGAATCCTTGGAATCGTTCTTCATGTTTCATCGTATATTCTCCTCTCTCTTCTTGAAGGGTAAGTGCCAACGTTTGTAGTAGCTCCTCCAACTTGTTCTGTTTTTGTTTCAACAATTCATATTGCTTCTCTAATGCTTTTAATCGATTAAAGTTCGGATTCCCCAGTATTTTCTTTATATAATCCAAAGGAAATTCCAGTTCCCTGAAAAATAGCACCTGTTGTAAATCCTTCAGTTGTCCCTCATAATATCGCCGATAATTTGATCCATAATCCCGTTCAGGTACCACCAGTCCAAGTTCGTCATACCACCGTAAGGTTCGAGTTGTGGTCCCTGTTAATCGTGCAACTTCCTGAATGGTTAATCCCTCATTATTCTTGTTCATATAAACACTCTACACCTTTACGTTACGTAAAGGTCAATTAATCTGGTAAAATATTATTCAGCCTTCGTGCTATCGGTTTTTCTTGTGTTACAACTCAGATTTCTATACACTTAAAACATTCACGAGGAGTGGAAAGTAGAGGATTGTTGATTGCAAACAGAGACAATCTAAGGAGTATTACCCATGCATGAACTTGTGAGCAACATCCTTCGAGGCAGTATTTCATCTGTTATGTATGCATTGCTCCTTCTTACTCTCACAAAGTCAAAAGTTGGGCGAAAAGGCACCATAGTAATCGTTTGTGCCGTCTTTCTTATGAATATGCTTACTTCCCTCTGGTTCTATGTCTATGGCGATTTAACATCACTGTCACGATTCTCAGTACTTCTATTCATTATTGTTGGTTTTGCTCTCAAACCGGTAACCAAGCTCTCGTTTATGCAATGGTCTTTTACGTTTCTTACCTCAATAAATATCGCAATGATGATCATCGTCTTGAGTTTCCAGCTCGGGAAACTATTTTCTAATCCTCCACTGGCTAACATTATCCTCCGATTAGTTTTTTACCTCATAGTGATATTTCTATTTCGCCACTATTTTCTCTCATCGTATCGTACCGTCGTTAAAAACTGGCCATCATTCTCGGGCCTCATGGTTGCCATATTTCTAAATTTTGCCTTTTATTTCTATGTTACCGATGATATCCAGAATACACTTATAACATACAAATGGCCTCTGTTATTGTTAGTCACATTGTCGGTAGCCGCATATGGGACTATTTTCTATTCGCTGAACAAGATAGCAGCAATCCATACACTTGAGTTGGAAAATGTAAGATTCCAAAAGGAAACAGGACGCCTTCATGAGACAGCAGTGCAATTAGAAAAATATGCCAACTATGACACGCTTACTGGACTTCCCAACAGACGATACTTTTTTGAAAAATTGGCTCTTATGATTGCTGAGCATAAACATAATTCTAGAAAGTTTGCTCTTTTGTATATCGATTTAGATGGATTTAAGTCTATTAACGATACGTTTGGGCATGAGGTGGGAGATGAAGTCCTGATTACCGTAGGAAACCGTCTGGAAAAGGGGGTAAGAAAAACTGATTTTGTCGCACGGCTGGGAGGCGATGAATTTGGGGTCATTTTGTATGATATTGAAAATTTGGCTGTTGCAGAAACTTTAGCAAAAAAAATACATGAACTTTTACAAAATGAGATTTCTATGCAAACAATACAATATACCATAAGTGCTTCCATTGGCATCGCAATCTATCCCGATACCAACAATGGTGTAGAAACACTCGTTAAAGATGCTGATGCTGCAATGTATGCAGTGAAGAAATCAGGGAAAGGTGGTGTTGGTATTTTTGCACCTGAACAACTATGAAACACTATGCGGTTCACCCAGATTATCGCAAATTACAGATTCCTCTTCCCTTATATAGAAGCTTCATACCGTTACTTCAACGTATGACCCGTCTCATGTATGCCCGGCAACCCATACCAAGTACCATAAACTACTCTAAAACCAGCGTACTCGGCCATGATGGATATGCTATTCCAATTGAAATATTTAGTCCACTTTCATCGGCACAAAAAGTACCGTGTATCCTGTTCATACATGGCGGTGCATTTGCCCTGCCTGCCACCGACTATCATAAAAAACTTGTTTTTGATTATGCTCTCGGATGTCCGGCAAAAGTAATCATGGTAGATTACCGGTTGGCACCCCACTATCCATACCCCTACGGATTAAAAGACTGTCTAGCTGCTTATACATGGATCCATGACCACGTGGACAACCTCGGCATTGATCCCACACGAATTGCACTCTGTGGTGATAGTGCAGGAGGAGCACTAACTGCTGGATTAGCATATCTCATAAATGACCAAGCATTGCCCGTACCCCGCTTTCAGATGCTCGTCTATCCCGTCTTGGATTCACAACAGGAAAGCCCTTCTATGCAAAAGTTCACCGATACGCCAATTTGGAATGCTCGATTAAATCGGAAGATGTGGAACATATATTTACAAGGTACTATAGATAAAAATAATGTGGTGTATGCCTCTCCTGCTCAGAATGAATCTTATACCGGATTACCGAATACATACATTGAAGTAAATGAGTATGATTGTCTCAGAGATGAGGCCATATCGTATTACCACAAACTCAAAAAAAACAGTGCTAATGTAGTGCTTAATCAGACAGTGGGCACAATTCATGGTTTTGAACTTAATTACACGAGTGCCTATACACGAAAGATTCTCGAAAAGCGAATCACCTATATGAAGGAACAATTTCTCAGCAATCCAGAGGGCTAGACCTTACAACCAACTTGCAAAATCTAGGCACACCTCTGGATTTTAGATTTCAGTGAAAAAACTATCGTAAAGTACTTACCAATCTTTTTGAATCATCCTTTAGATGTTCATACGTTGCCTCATACTGGTGAACATATTCCTTATAGATTTCATGATTCTTTGGATTTGGCTCAATGTATTTTCTCATTCGCACCATGTTATCGGCAGCTTCATTCAGATCTTTATAGATTCCTGCAGCCACGGTTGCCGCAATGGCACTTCCCAAGGATGTAGCCTGTTGCTCTTCCGGTATAGAAATTCTAGTGTTTACTACATCGGCCGTTATCTGCATCCATAAATCACTCTTAGTGGCACCTCCACAAGCAATAATTTCATCAATGTACACACCGCCCGCTGCCATTCTTTGCAGGATTACAGCAGTCCCATACACAACACCCTCCATGATTGCTCTGAATATATGCCCAGGTGTGTGTTTTAACGTGAGACCTCGAATAACGCCCCTACTATTAGCATCTACCCATGGAGTACGGTTCCCCTGCCAATGCTCGAGAACCACAAGCCCTTCAGATCCAGGTGGAACCTCTGCTGCTTTCTCATCGAGAAGTGCATATATGCTCATACCCCGCTCTTTTGCTTCTTGTTTCAATTCAGCACTGAGAAAATTTGTTACCCACCATTTTACAATCGATCCAGTTGAAATCTGTCCGGCTTCAACCACTTCCATACCGGGGATAATAGCACTTGGATAGGTGCCGAAAATTCCAGGAGCATGTAATTCTGCTTTGGTCATACCAATATGAAGTTGACTTGACCCAGTGATTAGGGCAAGCTTTCCAGGTTTAAGCGCGTTTACACCAATAACTGCGATAAAGGCATCGGCTCCACCACCTGCAACAGGAATACCCTCTCGAAGTCCAGTCAGTGCAGCGACTTCCTTGCTCACGCCACCGACAACTTCACCAATGGTGACCACTCGCTTTGGGAGCTTCTCAAAAATATCTCCGAGACCGATTTTCTCATAGAGCGAAACGGGCAATCCACCCTCTTTTGCATTATAGAACCAGCGAATGGATACTGTGTTGATATTTGCTGTTATTTCACCGGTGAGCCAATAGGCCATCCAGTCGGTGTGCTCAAATATTGTATGAGCCTTGTCATATACTTCCCGCTCGTACTTCTTTATCCAAAGATTTTTACAGGGGAACCACTCTGCAGAGACTTTTCCATGCCCTACGTATTTAAGAGCATCATCTCCGCAGGCTGCAATTTCATCGGCCTCTTGAGATGCACGAATATCCATCCACATGATGGCATCACGCAGGGGGTTGCCCATAGCATCGAGATATACAACTGTGCAACTCGTTCCATCTATTCCTACACCCTCGATCTGATCTGGTCGTATGGGACAATCCTTGAACGCCAATTTAATTGATTCCAGCATTGAGGCACTCCATTGCTCCACATTCTGCTCTCCCCAACCTGGATGTCGATGGATATTAGTATTCTCACTAATAGCAAAGCTGATACATTCCCCTTTTTCATTATAAATACCACTTCGAATACTTTCTGTACCTGCATCAATTCCTAATACATAGCGTCCCATCTTTTCTCTCCTCATGTTCTCTTGTGGTTAAGCAACTTCTATTTTTGCAAATTTCCTTCTTAGTGAGATCTTGCATCCCAACCAAGACGAGCTCCTTTAATCATTTCAACGACCATGGTTTCAGGATGTTCTGCCTTAAAGATACCACTACTTGAACCGGTACCCTGCACACCTCCGACAATCACCTTGTAAACATCGTCGCCAGATTTAATTCCAGCACCCTGAAGAACAAGCATGTCTCTCTTTATGTGCTGCACAGCCTGGGTAACCTTCTGCATATAATCGCCATCAAGAATTATATTTGTTGCAATGAACTGCGGTTCTTCGACCATTACCATGTCAGCCTGCATATGGGCAACTGCAATAGCCTGTTCCATCGTCTGTGCAAATACAAGCGATAACAGATCACATTCGCGTGCACGAGCAATAGCCTTTTGCACTTCACTGAATACTAGCTGCTGTTCTGGGTGATTAATCATCGTCCCGACAGCTCCAGCGGATTGGAGAGCCTCTGGAAGAATTTTCCCAGTTGTGGGTCCACTGGCAATTGGATCTATATGTTGTCCAAACACGAATAGATGTGTCGTAGCAACACTTACCTGATACACATCACAGGGAGAGCAAGTAAGCATTACCTGTACATCGAAATCTGCAGCAGCTTTATCTGCAATACGAGCTAACTCTACCAGGTCTGCACCATGCATCTCATTTTTTGGATTTATTACGAAGATCGGCTTTGATCCACTTACTTTTTTAACCATGAAAATCTCTCCTCCTAAATTGTGTTGATAAATTTGCTAGTAGACGAGTTCATTTCCCAGAACCACACTCATATGATCGGCAATATCTTTTATGTAGAGTGCATGCTTATGCATTGTTTCGTAGGGCATGTTCTGAAGCAATCCAGAGACTCCAATGGCACCAATTATTTCTTTATGACTGTTGAACACTGGGGCGGCTACACAGCGAACGCCAACCATTCGTTCTTCATCATCATAAGCATAACCTTGTTCCCGAATTTTACGAAGTTCATCGAAGAGAGCATCCTTAGTTACCAAAGTTTTCTCAGTGAATTTTTCCATTCCACCGTGAATGGTTTCCTCAATTTGTTCAACGGTAAGATACGCAATGAGTGCTTTACCGTGTGCCGTACAATGGGGAAGTGGACTATCGCCTATATTAGTGTAGACTGCCATCGCATTTTCGCTTGCGTATCGATCAACATACACTATTCGATTTTTTTTATTGCGTAATCCAAAATAGGTACATTCCCCTGTTGTATCGGAAATCTTCTTGAGATATTTATGAACATTGGTTCGTTGATAGTAACTGCTCATTGATATATTCATAAGTTCAAGCAGCTTTGTTGTAAGCACGTATTTATCAGTATGCTCATCCTTCTCAATATATTCGAGTTTTTCAAGTATTTTAATTTTCTGGAAAATAGAACTCTTACCCTCCAGCAACATATTGGAAAGAGTTGTTATTCCGAGAGGATAATTATTTTTACAAAACACCTCTAATAGATTAAATACTGACTCCACTCTATCTGCCATGATCAACCATCCTTATCAATTTCAACCGGCGATCCATTGTTATATTCTCGAAGAAATACAGCAACTCTCATAAACAGTGTTCAAATTATAAACCCTGTTTTTTATATAATCGAGAACAATATATCATAGATTTATAAAATTTTCCAGTAGTAAACAATTTATATGTCAGAAGATAATTATTGATTATTCGGTGATATAGGCAGCATATTGATAAAGCCAATTTTTGATTGACTTCGTTCATTATTAGGGTATAATCATAAGTGCTAAACGTGAACAGTGTTCACAATTAAGGAGGAGTATATGAAACGTAGATTGTTGGTACTGGCAGTGTTACTTGTGGTAATACCTGCAATGATGTTTGCTGCCGGATCTAAAGAAAAAGCCGGTGATGACATGTTCGACATCGTTCTTATCGGTAAACTGGAGCACCCAATGTTTGATAATACATTCATTGGTATGCAAAAAGCTGCAAAAGAACTCGGTGGGGTAAGAGTGACTATGGTGAATCCGGCAGAAGCCGATGCTGCACAACAAGTTGCTCTTGTGGAAGACCAAATTGCGAAGGGCGTGGATGCAATCTTAGTAGTACCCAATGATCCAGGTGCTCTAGAGCCAGCGTTCAAGAAAGCTAACGATGCAGGTATTCTTACATTCACACATGAATCGGTACTTTCCAAGAATATCACTTTTGACTTCGAAGCCTTCGACAACGTAGTCTTTGGACAGAACCACATGGACAATCTTGCTAAGGCAATGAACTATGAAGGCGGTTATATTGTCTTCGTAGGAAACCTTACTGCAGTAACGCACAACACATGGGTCGACGCAGAAATCGCATGGCAGAAAGAGAAGTATCCTAACATGTACTTGCTCCGCGACCGACTGGTTTCGGATGAGCGCACAGAAGTGGCATACGAAAAGACCATGGAAGCAATTAAAACCTATGGTGATGAGTTGAAGGGAGTTATTGGTTCTTCATCTTCAGATCCTCCAGGGGCTGGACTTGCTGTTGCTGAAAAAGGTCTTCAGGATAAGATTGCTGTAGTCGGAACTTCTGTTGGTTCAATGGCCGGTGCAGGCTTGGAAGATGGTTCTATTAAAGTGGTTTCAATCTGGAATCCTCAGAACATCGGCTATGGTGCAGTTTGGGTAATCAAGCAAGTATTAGAAGGTAAAGAAGTTACCGCTGGTACCGATGTTCCAGGACTTGGAAAAATCGACATAGACGGTAAGGTTATTTATGGTGATAAGAGTGGTATTTTGAACATCACAAAAGAAAATTATAAGAATTTCACCTTCTAACATTACAGTTCCGTCGGAAAAAAATTGAAAATTGGTCGGTGTGGGATTATCCTGTCAGTGATATTGCACGATACACCGACCACTGTTTTATCAACGCAAATCTAAATGAGGATGATGGTTGTGGCTGAAGAATATTGCATCGTTTTAAAACATATCAGCAAGTCATATGCTGGGGTTGAAGCTCTCGATGATGTGGATTTAGAAATCCGGAAGGGTGAGGTCCACTGCCTCATTGGAGAAAATGGATCGGGAAAATCGACTCTGATTAAAATCATTTCAGGAGTAGTGACTCCCTCGCGTGGTGCGAGCATTACCGTAAATGGAAAACACTACACAAGACTCACCCCGATTGATGCAATGCATCAGGGGATTCAAATTATCTACCAAGATCTCTCGTTGTTTCCAAACATGTCTGTGGCTGAAAACATTGCAATGAATAAGCTCCTCGAATCAGGGAAAAAGGCTTCAACAAGGCATGTTATGGAAGAAATCGCAGCCGAAGCATTGCAGGCAATAGGAGTTGATTTAAGTCTTGATGCATTAGTTGGAGACATACCCATTGCTAAACAGCAGTGTGTTGCAATTAGTAGAGCAATCACCTGCGGTGAAAGCCTCATTATTATGGATGAGCCAACCTCCAGTCTGGGAAAGAAGGATATTGAGTATCTATTCACCATTATCCGAACACTCAAGGCACGAGGTATCTCGGTATTATTTGTTGGGCATAAATTGAATGAAATTTTCGAGATTGCTGACCGTGTAACCATCTTGAAAGATGGGAAAAATTTGGGAACCCATGATATTCACGATTTAACGCATCAGAAAATCATCGAGTTGATGACCGGACGATCTATTACAGTCTCCAGTTATACTCGTGAGCATATATCTGACACACCGCTTCTCGAAGTTAAAGACCTTTCAAAGACTTTTCAGTTCAAACACATTACTTTTAATCTGTATCCTGGTGAGATTATTGGCATTACCGGCTTAGTAGGTTCTGGAAGAACGGAACTTGTTTCATCACTTTTCGGACTAAATCCTGCAGATTCTGGAGAGATTCATGTAGAGGGAAAACTCATCTCAATCACATCGGTGAAGGATGCCTTACATGCAGGTATTTGCTATATCCCGGAAGACCGTCTGACTCAGGGTTTGTTCATGAATCATTCCATAGAAGATAACGTTATAGTCACCGTGTTTAAAAAATTAATAAATCGCGTAGGTTTTCTCACCAATAAAAATATTCGAAACACAAGTTCAGAATGGGTAGAAAATCTTTCCATTAAAACCCCTTCTGTTGCCCTTCCGGTAAAACAACTCTCTGGAGGAAATCAACAGCGTGTGGTCATTGCTAAATGGCTGGCTCGAAATCCTCGTATCCTAATTCTCGATGGACCAACCATAGGTGTTGATGTCGGGGCAAAAGAAGAAATTCACAGAATTATTAAAAATCTAGCAAATGAGGGTCTTGGTATAATTTTTGTGAGCGATGAAGTTCCAGAAGTTATTCAACACTCCCACAGAATCATACTCATGAAGGAAGGTCAGATTGCTGAGATCATGAATTCCGAAGATGTGCATGAAACTGAATTACTCGAGAGACTGGGTTAATCCGTATGATGAGGAGTACACAATTGCAAAAACATCAGTTTATACCAAAATATATATTCAGACACGAAACGATGCTCTTTGTCGTAATGGTGCTATTCACCATAGTTGTCAGTTCAATAAATTCATCGTTCTTTACACCAGAAAATATGTTCGACATTCTCAAAACCAGTTCCATTACAGGCATGATGGCTTTGGGAGTGATGGTAGTCATAATTTCGGGTGGTATTGATATCTCATTTACTGCTATTGCAACGGTAAGCATGCAGGTGACAGTTCGACTCCTTATGTCTATGGATAAGGGAAATATAGTTGTCGCATTTCTTATCGCTGGGATTGTGGGAGCCCTTTTAGGGTGTATTAATGGATTCTTGGTTTATAAATTCAAATTACCAACACTGATTGTTACCCTTGGTACTTCAAGTATATTTCATGGTCTTCTACTCTCAATCTTAAGAATTCCGCACTTATACAGTGTTCCAAGCTATTATTTTGAATTCAGCAGACTAAATCTCTTCTCTTTCACTACTGCTGAAGGAACTGTAATTGGACTGTCATCACTCACTGTGCTCTTACTTGTAATGGCACTTTTTGTGTGGCTAGTGTTGAAATTCACCATAATAGGACGTGGAATTTATGCTATTGGCGGTAATTTAGAAGCTGCGAAGCGAGCTGGTTTTAATATCATGCTGATTCAAATGTTCATCTATTCCTTCATTGGATTTACGGCTGGAATTGCTTCTATTGAATATGTGTCGATGTTCCGTCACGTACATCCGTTTAACATGATGAATATGATGCTCAACGTTATTGCTGCAGTAGTTCTCGGGGGAACGAGCTTTACCGGTGGTGCTGGTACCGTAGGAGGAACTCTGCTAGGGGTGTGGATGATTTATATGATTACCAATAGCCTCATTCTTATGGGAGTTCCATCTGAATGGGAACAGGTAGTAATAGGCTTCATCATTATTCTCAGTATAGGAATCAGTGCGATGCAGAAGTCCTTGAAAAAAGTAGAGGTGAAAATAATTGAAAACTGAACACAGAAACAACATACATATCAGATCAAGTGAGCTGAATCAGTCTTTAGCATATTTTGCTCTCTTTTTAGTGGTGTTCGCACTTATGGCAATTCTTCAACCACGTCGATTTTTCAGTGCATCAAACATCCAACAGTTGGCATTTCAGATTCCTGAGTTCGGAATTCTTGCAATTGGGATGATGGTTGCCATGATTAGTGGGGGTATAGATCTTTCCATAATCACCACGGCAAATCTTGCCGGAATTACCTCTGCTATTGTTATGCTTACCTTAAGTCATCGTGGAAGCATGGATTTAAGTGCTCTTCTTAAAGGCATTATGGCTGATGAAGGAACGAGAAGTTCACTTCAAGCTGCAATGCCTACTGGAATTGCCATGGTGGGGATTGTCACTGTTACTGTACTTGTCTCACTTGCTGTGGGAGTTCTTTGTGGTTTATTCAACGGCTTTCTGGTTGCAAAAATCAAGATTACGCCAATACTCGCAACCTTAGGGACTATGAAACTCTATGAAGGAATTGCTCTCGTCATCACAAAAGGATCTCCACTTACCGGATTCCCCGATGAATTTATATTCCTCGGGAGTGGATCGGTCGGCGGAATGCCTACCCCGATGATAATTTTTATTCTTGCGATTATTATGCTCGCACTCCTTCTGAGGAAAACTCCTTTGGGACGAGGTATCTACGCAGTCGGTGAAAATCCACTTGCTGCTCAGTATTCAGGTTTGGACAATGCAAAGATTCTCATGAAAACCTACGCTATTACTGGACTAATGGCGGGTCTTGCTGCTGTAGTTATGATGGCACGAGTCGATTCAATAAAAGTGGGATACGGAAACTCTTTCCAGCTGCAGTCAATTCTTGTGGTCATTCTTGGTGGTGTTAGCACCATCGGCGGAACAGGGAATATTATTGGTGTAGTGTTTAGCGTTTTCATTTTACGAGTTATATCGAGTGGTTTTAATATTATGGGTTTTTCGAACTACATGCGTAACGTCATTTGGGGAGTATTGCTCATTGTGGTTGCGATAGCACTATCTTCAGGGTTTAAATCTCTTAAGAAATCTAGAGGTACGCAAACTAAAATTCTCAATAAACACGAATCGCTTGAGTCAACGTAATCAAATTATTAATGAAAAGAGCCCCCCTTCCAGAGAATCATTTTCTTTGGAGGGGGTTTTTATAGAATCAATTCTTGTACAATAATCCAGACACCATTAATTCCGACAAATGCATAGATACACTTCTTTAGAACTTCTGCTTTGATATGCCTGAACGCGAGTAATCCAACTGCAACTCCTACTGCCACCCCAGCCCATCCTGCAAAAAGATACGAGTAATTCCCTAGGTCGATATCGCCTTTTATAAACCGTGTTGAGAGATTTGTTATATTATTTATTGAAAAATAAGCTTGGGCTGTAGCAAGATAAGCGAGCTTATTATCTGTTGCAGGAAGAAGATAGAGAACAGCCGGTGGACCCCCAATACCAAATAGACCGTTTCCTATACCTGTTAAAGACCCCATAAAAACACCATTCCTCGTTGACGGTTTTAACTGAATCTTTTGTGAATATCTAACCATGTAGATAGAAAGGAAGAATAAAACTAGCCCAAGCATTGCCTTGAGGTACTGAGTTTCGACTGAATAGGAATAGATGGTAAAAACAATTCCAAGTAGAACTGAAGGAATTAACAACGGTATCATTATCTTAAACTGAATATACTTATGGTAACGTATTGCAACATAGACTGTATTAACTGCGGCAAATGCCTGGCATAATGCTATAGCTTCCCCATAAGGAAAAACCCTATGTAAAAACACCATTGAAAATACAGCGAATCCAAACCCTATGCTTGTCTGTAGAAAAGTTGCACCAGCAGAAATAAGAAACACCGCAATGTATAGTTCCACTTTTCTCCCTCCCAGAAATTATCGGAGAGGAATCATTAAGGAATATGCATCCACATTCCTGCAAACCTCTACCATCCAAAATCCTTGCATGCTAACTAGTGTTTCCAGGACTTAAATAGGCTCTTAGATATTTCTCCAGATGCTTCGTTAAGGACTGGAAGGTACTTTAAAAGATCTTCTTTATCCTTCACTCCAATAAATCCACTGAAAGATAATGCAGCAATAGTGGATCCGGTACTGTCTCGGACGGATACTGCAATACAACTGCCATTATCGGCACTTTCCTTGTGATCAATTGCATATCCCTGTTTGGCAACTTCTCTCAATTCCTGCCAGAATTTTTCGACATCGGTGATGGTGTGATTAGTAAGGGGAACCATGTTACATGAATGGATAATTCCATCTGCAAGATTTATAGGTAATTCACTAAGCAGGATTTTACCTCCCGCTGAAGCATAAAATGGAAGATCTGAATAGAGAGGTGGAATGTAATCCACTAGATTTTTTGTTCTTGATTGTTGAATGATATAACAGTGGGTACCATCTCGGACAATAAGATTCATGGCCTGATTGAACTGTGCCGTATAGCGTTCCATTACAATTGATGCAACCTCTTTCAATGCAAGAAATAAATTATCATTCCCTAGTATGAAACTCAGTTTCTCACCACCAATATACCGACCATCATTAAATTGAAATACCCAACTATTCGATTCGAGTGTTTTAAGAATACGGAATGCAGTTGACGGATTAATATCACATTTTTTTGCAATTGCATTAACTCCAATACCCTCCCGCTCAAAGCGGAGAGCATCCAAAACCTTTAGTGCTCGATCAACCATCTTGATGGTTTCCGTACTCTGTTCTCCAGTTTTCATGTATACCATCCTTTGCTACGTATTTTTATCGAATAATCGGAATATTAATTCTAAATTGTTAATATGCTGTTTTACTGTACTTTAGCCAAACCTAGAGTGGTTGTCAATATTGAAATGATACAAGAAAGGAACTCTGTATATATTTTTGGAATATACATTCCTATATTATCGCAAAATAATGGCTGCTAACGGATGTTGAAATCTATAATTCCTTATCTATTAATTGAATTATATTATTTATATATATAATATATAATATTTTATAAAATTTTTTATTTTGAAAGAATAAAATCATAAATATGTAAATTAATAAATTGACAACACTGTAAAAGCATGTTTTACTGATATTCGGAATGATTATTCCAAAAAATAAATTTTGACTGAGTCAACACAAGGAGTCAACTATAAACAATGAAAAACTACAATAAGGTTTTTCACAGCTCAAAGAGAATATGTTTCATCCTTGGTCAA
>Ga0334901_1001051_pt1 | contig 31623 bp, 29 predicted proteins | sample GraSluR3_MG_3_FD_207216 | JGI IMG/M metagenome (GOLD analysis project Ga0334901, IMG submission 207216) | Sludge microbial communities from methane-producing bioreactor in Wageningen University, Netherlands - Granular Sludge_15_08-R3 | ecosystem: Engineered > Bioreactor > Anaerobic >... | reverse complement strand
GAAACCCTTCCGGTTGGACTCGGAAGATTCGCGCCTTCGCGTCTTCGCGCGATCTCGTGTGCGTGGCGCCCACGAAACCCTTCCGATGGGGCCGAAAAACCGCGCGCCGCGCAACTTGTCACCCACAAGACCCCGCCATGTGGGGGTGACTGACAAGCCGCCGCTCAGCGATCTGTCGGGAGGAGCAAGATCGAGGGGGTTGCATGGGACCGGGCATCAATCATAATGGTGAACGTGCGTACACAGGCACGCGTTCCAATTCCATTCTCGCCCCGACCGTTGAGGTGTCACGATGAGCGCCGGCCCGCCTTCGGCTGAGCTTGCCCGGCAGTCGCTGCGGCAGTTCTTTGGTTTTTCCGAGTTCCTGCCCGGCCAGCAGGAGGTCATCGAGCGGCTGCTGGCCGGGCGCGCGGTGCTGGCCGTGTTTCCCACCGGCGCCGGGAAGAGCCTGTGCTACCAGCTTCCGGCCATGCTGCTGGACGGGCTGGCCCTGGTCATCTCGCCGCTGATCGCCTTGATGAAAGACCAGCTCGACTTCCTGGCCGAGCACGGCCTGCCCGCCGCCCGGCTCGATTCGAGCCTCGACCGCGAGGCGACGCTCGGGGTCTACGACGATCTGGCCTCGGGCCGGCTGCGCCTGCTTTACGTGTCGCCCGAGCGGCTGAACAACGAGCGGTTCTTGCAGTCGTTGCGGCGGTGGAAGATCTCGATGCTGGCGGTCGACGAGGCGCATTGCATCAGCGAGTGGGGGCACAACTTCCGGCCCGACTATCTGAAGATCGCGGGCCTGGCCAAAGAGCTGGGCATCGGCCGGGTGCTGACGCTCACGGCCACGGCCACGCCGGCCGTGGCCCGCGACGTGGCCGAAGCCTTTGCCGTCGCGCCGGAGGACGTTGTAAACACGGGCTTCTACCGCCCGAACCTCAAGCTGGCCGTGACCCCCTGCACGCCCGCCGAGCGAACGAAGCTGCTGCTTTCGCGCCTCGAGGCCCGGGCGCCCGGGCCGGCCGTGGTCTACGTCACCTTGCAGCGCACTTCGGAAAAGATCGCCGGGCTGCTGTGCGAGCACGGCTACCAGGCCCGGGCCTATCACGCCGGCATGGAATCGTCAGACCGCGACGCGGTGCAGAACGCCTTCATGGCCTCCGACCGCATGATCGTGGCCGCCACGATCGCCTTCGGCATGGGCGTCGACAAGCGGAACATCCGCTACGTGTACCACTACAATCTGCCCAAGAGCCTCGAGAGCTACAGCCAGGAGATCGGTCGCGCGGGCCGCGACGGCAACGAGTCGATCTGTGAGATGTTCGCCACGGCCGACGACGTGGTCACGCTCGAGAACTTCTCGTACGGCGACACGCCCACGCCCGAGGCGGTCGCCGGGCTGGTTCGCGACGTGCTGGGCCGGGGCGAGGCGTTCGACGTGTCGATCTACGACCTGTCGGGCCAGCACGACGTTCGTCCCCTCGTGGTGAGAACGCTGCTGACGTACCTCGAGCTCGACGGCGTGATTCGGGCGACGGGGCCGTTTTACACGCAGTTCCGCTTCCAGCCGCAGCGAACGTCGCGGGAGATTCTCGCCCGCTTCGACCGCCGCCGGGCCGACTTCCTCCGCCGGGTCTTCGGCCAGGCCCGCAAGGGCAAGACCTGGTTCGCCCTCGATGTCGACGAGGCAAGCCGGGCGATCGGCGAGCCGCGCGATCGGGTCGTGGCCGCCTTGACCTATCTCGAGGAGCAAGGCGACTTGATCGTCGAGGCCGCCGGCGTGCGCCAAGGCTACCGGGCCGCCAACGTGCCGTCCGATCTCGGCCCGCTCGAACGGTCGCTCGCCCGCCGGTTCGAGCGCCGCGAGCAGCACGACGTCGAGCGGATTCGCCGAGTGCTGGCCTATGCCGAAGAGCCGGGCTGCCTCACGCGGCACCTGTTGGCCTACTTCGGCGAGTCGCACGACGACTGCGGCCACTGCGCGCGGTGCCTGGGCGCGGCCCCGAAGCCGCTGCCGCCCCCCTCGTATCGCCTGCCCGACGAGTCGGATCGCGAGGCGCTGGCCGCCCTGCGCCGCGAGCGTCATCCCGCACTGGCCGCCCCGCGCCAGATGGCCCGATTCCTGTGCGGCCTGTCGTCGCCCGCGGCCACCCGGGCCAAGCTGCACAAGCACGCGGCATTCGGCCGGCTGGGCTCGACCCCGTTCCACGAGGTGCTGCGCCTGGTGGAGCAAGGATGAAGGCGACCACGGATGATCCACCCATCGGCCCGTTCGCCGCGATGTACAGGCCCGACGCTCGGAGATATGCTGACTGCTATGAGCATCGAATACGAAGAACGATTGAATCGAGAGTTCCAGTGGGCACTGCGGGAGGGAAGCATGCACTTCGAAGAAAACAGCGCGGTGCATCAGACTCTCCATAAGCTCGCGCGGCGGCTCGCGGAACGCGACATTCCTTACGCGATCGCGGGCGCCATGGCGTCGTTTTTCCACGGGTATCGCCGCTTCACCGAAGACGTCGACGTTCTCGTAACCAAGGAAGGGCTCGATCGGGTGCATCGCGATCTGGAAGGGCTCGGGTATGTACGGCTCTTCCCCGGGAGCCGGGGCCTTCGCGACGTCGAGTCGGGCGTGCGCGTCGAGTTCCTCGTCAGCGGCGACTTCCCGGGCGACGGCAAGCCGAAGGCGGTGGCGTTTCCCGATCCGCGAGAAGCGAGCACCGAGAAAGACGGCGTTCGCTGGCTGTGCCTCAAAGATCTCGTCGAGTTGAAACTCGCCTCGGGGATGACCAACCCGGGTCGACTCAGAGACCTGGCTGACGTGCAGGAATTGATTCGGATCCTGCGTCTGCCGGCCGACTTCGCCCGCCAATTGGACCCGTTCGTGCGTGAGAAGTACCTGGAGCTTTGCCGGTCGGTCGAGACGCACGAACACGACCTGCCCGAGTGATACGGAGCCGGCCCGAGGGCATGACGATCGGCACCGCGCCGGTCGGCATCAAAGCCGCACCGCCCGGATGTTCGCGGGCCTTTGCGCGAATCGGACTGTGTCGACCTCCGGCAGTGCGGCAGGCGGCGAGGCAGGCGGTGTCTTCGGCCGCCCCGCTGGAAAACCCGCCTCCCATACCGTACATTCACCGGTATCAACCAGCCCACCGAACCGGGAGACCCTTGCCATGGCCAAGAAGAATTGGACGCTGACCGACACGCGACAAGGCACCTACGTCGACCAGATCGCCATTACCCCCGGCGACGTGGGCGGATCGGCCACCGGCTACTCGGTCGCCAAGCGCAGGCTTCGCGGCGGGCGGAGCGACGGCGTCGACCTGATCGAGATCGACAACGGCGCCTTCCGATTCGCCGTGATTCCCACCCGGGGGATGGGCGTCTGGCAGGCATCGTGCGGCGACCTGCAGCTCGGGTGGAAGTCGCCCGCCCAGGGGCCGGTCCATCCCAGCCTGGTTCCGCTGTGCGAGGGCAGCGGCCTGGGGTGGCTCGACGGCTTCGACGAGATGCTGGTCCGCTGCGGGCTCGAAAGCAACGGCGCGCCGGTGTTCGACGACAACGGCGCGCTGCGTTACCCGCTGCACGGGAAGATCGCCAACATCCCCGCCCACCAGGTCGCGCTGGCCGTCGACGGCGACTCGGGCGAGATCACCCTGACCGGCGTGGTTGACGAAACCCGGCTCTTCTTCAACAAGCTGCGACTCACCTCGACGTACACGACGAAGGTCGGCCAACCGGGCTTCACCGTGACCGACACGGTCGAGAACATCTCGGCCGAGCCGGGCGAGCTCGAGCTGCTCTACCACATCAACTTCGGCGTGCCTCTGATCGGGCCCGGCGCCAAGGTCGTGCTGCCGCTCGGCCGGTGCGCGCCGCGCGACGCGGTGGCCGTGGGGAACCTGCCCGAATGGGACACCTACGGCCCCGAGACGCCCGGCATGGGCGAGGCGTGTTTCTTCTTCGACCTGGCCGACGACGAGGTCGGCCAGACGCAGGCCCTTTTGAAGAACGCCGCCGGCGACCGCGGCGTCAGCCTGCGATTCAACAAGGCGCAACTTCCTTGCTTTACCCTCTGGAAGAACCGCCAGGCCGCCATCGACGGCTACGTGACGGGCCTGGAGCCGGCGACCAACTTCCCCAACCCCCGCACCTTCGAAAAGGAAAAAGGCCGGGTGGTCGTGCTGCAGCCGGGCGAGTCACGGACCTTCGCCGTCACGCTCGAGGCCCACCCCGACGCCGCCGGCGTCGCCGCCGCCGAGCAGGTCGTGGCGCGTCTCGGGCAAGGCGTCACCCCCGAAGTGCTCGGCCGCCCCGACCCCGAGTGGTCGCCCGCGTGAGCGGATTTCCTAGAAACATGCCAGTCATGTCACTCCTTCCGGCAAAGACGCCGTCCCATTCGCAGACGCCCTGAACCCCGAACCCCAAACCCTCTCGGGAGCCAACCATGCATCCCATGCCACGGCGAGATTTTCTTGGAATCGTAGCGGCGACCGGCGGAGCGCTCGGGGCGGCGGGCCTCGAGGCGGCGGAGGGAGCGCCGGCGAGCCTCGAAGGCCCGCCGCCGCGCACGTTCGTCAGCGGCCGGGCCGACGGGCGGTTTGTCGAGACTGCCGGGTTCTTGCACAAGTACCTTCACGAGCTTCGCCCGCGACTGGAGTACCGCCCCGAGATGACGCGCGACGAGTTCGCCTCGTGGCAGAGGGCGGTGCGGGAGAAGCTGCGGGAGTTGATGTGTTTTCCCGAGGTGCCCGCCCAGCCCGAGCCCAAGCGGATCGCGTCGCACGCGCGCGGCGGGTATCGGCTCGAACATTGGGAAGCCTATCCCGAGCCGTACAGCGTGGTGCCGTTCCACCTGCTGGTGCCCGACGGCGCGAGCCCCCAGTCGCCCGCGCCGGCCGTGCTTTGTTTTCCCGGGTCGACGGGCAGCAAGGAGATGCTTTCCGGCGAGCCGCCGCTGGGATCGACCGCCGTGCCCGACGACCCCAAGTGGCGCGACAACCGGATGGCCTATCACTTCGTGCGCCGCGGCTTCGTGGCCCTGGCGATCGACAGCCCCGCCACGAACGAACTCGACAGCGCGCTGGTCCGGCGCGAGGCGCTGGCGCTGAATGCGATCTGGATGGGCCGATCGTACGAGTCGATCTCGGTGTTTCAGAAGGCGCGCCTTCTCGAGTGGCTCGCCCGGCAGCCCTACGTCGACGCCCGGCGGATCGCCACCAGCGGCCATTCGCTGGGGGCCAAGCCGGCCGACATTCTCGGCGTGCTTTACCCCGACCTGGTCGCGGCGGTCGTGCACAACGACTTCGTGTGCAACTGGCACGAGCGGGCCGTGGCCCAGAACCTGAATCCGCCGGGCGCCCACCAGGTGGTGCCCGGCATTTTTCAGTGGTTCGATTACACCGACCTCGAGGCGTCGCTGGCCCCGCGGCCCTTGCTGTTCACCGAGGGCGGCCGGCCCAATCAGATCGCCAAGATCCGCCGGGCCTACGAACTATGCGGCCACCCGGAGGCGATCGCGCTTTACCACTACGAAAAGTACAGCGATCCCGCGTCGCGCCGCCTCGACGACGCCGAGCTTCCCATCGGCATCACTATGGAACAGTATTTCGAGTACGCTTACGTCGACGCGGCCCGGCATCGCTTCCGGCCCCATCACGCCGTGCCGTGGCTGGCGGGGGTGTTCGGGATGTGACTCAGCGCCCGTCGCGCATCGCGGTCACCACGTCGGCGCGGGCGGCGTGCAGGGCGGGGATCGTGCCGGCCAGAAGCCCCACGGCCAGCGAGACGGCCGCGCCCCCGAGCGCCAAGCCGAGCGACGGCCGGAAGGCGATCGTGACTCCCTCGGCCCCGAAGGCCAATCCGCCCCAGGCCAGCACGGCCAAGGCCGCCAACGTTCCGGCCAGCCCTCCGGCGACGCACACGAGCAGACTCTCGGAGACGACCAGGCGAAAGACGCGGCCCGGCCTGAGCCCCAGGGTTTGGAGCACGGCGTGCTGCCGCACCCGGTCTTCGACGGCCATCACCGTCGTCGTGGCGACCAGCGAGAGCACCAGGCCCACGCAGGCGTACCCGAGCCAATGGGCGAAACTTACCAGATCAACCACGTCGGCCAGCACGCTCGTCTGGAAGGCGCTTTTGCGCCGCGTCGTCGTGGCCACGGCCCCGGAGCGCAAGGCTTCGTCGATCTCCGCGGCCATGCGGTCGGGATCGGCACGGTCGGCCAGATGGACCTCGAGCTGCGTGACGACGCCGACCCCGCTCGTGCCGCGGGTCCGCTGGAGGAAATCGAGGTGCGTGTACACCGCATCACTCTCGCCGGGCACCGCCGCGTCGAACACGCCGACGACCTGCACGGTGACTTCGCCGATCGTAAAGGGCTTGCCCAACTCGAGCTTGCGCCGGGCGGCGAGGTTTCGGCCGACCAGGGCCGCATCGTGCCGGTTCCGAAAGGCGTCCCAGGCGCCGGGCGCCAACTCGAGCCGTCGCACGCGGCGAAGCGCCTCGGCCGGCATCCCGTAGAACACCACCACGTCGAGGCTCGCCCGGCAGTTGTTCGTGTAGACCTGGATGGGGACGACCTCTTCGACGCCGTCGATCGCACCGATCCGGCCGGCATAGTCGCGCGGCAGCCGGCTGCTGGAAGGGCAGAAACGGTTCTCCTGGAAGACGACCAGGGTGCGGTCGGCCTCGCTGTCGCGGGTGAGGCGGCCGAGACCCTCGCGGACCGCCCCCACGCAGCAGAAGACGAACAGCGCCACGGCCGACCCGCTCACCGTGAGCAGGCTTCGGGTGCGGTGGCGCCAAAGGTTTTTCACGACGTAGGGAGCAAAACGGAACACGGTCAGGCCCTTCGGTAGTTGATGAGGTCTTCGGCCTCTTCTTCGACGATCTTGCCCCGATCGAGGCGGAGCCGGCGCCCGGCGATGGCCGCCACGTCGGCGTCGTGGGTCACCATGAGCATGGTCATGCCCAGCTCGGCGTTGAGCCGGCGCAGCAGCTCCTGGATCTGCTCGCTCGTGGCGGCGTCGAGGTTGCCCGTCGGCTCGTCGGCGACGATCAAGGTGGGATCGGCGACGATGGCCCGGGCGATGCCCACGCGCTGTTCCTGCCCGCCCGAGAGCTGGCGGGGGTAGTGGCCGGCCCGATCGGTCAGGCCGACCGCTTCGAGAGCCAGGTTGACGCGTTTGCGCCGTTCGGCCCGCGACATGGGCAGAAGCAGCAGCGGCAGCTCGACGTTTTCGTAGGTGGTCAAGACGGGAATCAGGTTATGGGTCTGGAAGATGTAGCCCAGGTGGGCCGCGCGCCAGTCGGCCAGCCGGCTCCGCGAGAGCCGGTTGATTTCGGTGCCGCCCACGACGATCCGCCCCGCGTCGGGCCGGTCGATCCCCGCGACGAGGTTCAGCAGGGTGCTTTTTCCCGTGCCGCTCTGCCCCATCAACGAGGCGAACTCGCCCGGTTCGAGGTCGAGATCGACCCCTTCGAGCGGCGTAATCACCTCGTCGCCCTTTTGGTATCGCTTCGTGAGATCACGTATTTCGACCAATGCCATGAGGTGGACCTTATCGTGGAGAGGGTTCGATGCCCAAGACGGCGTCTTCGCCGCGGATGCGGATCCGCTCGTCGGGGCGAAGGGTATCGCGTCCGCCGGAGATCAGCTTGTCGGTCGCGTTGAGGCCCTCGGCGACCTCGATGAGGTCGTCGGTCCCCGCCCGGCCGAGCACGATCGACCGGCGCCGGACCCTGCCGGCGGCGTCGGCGATCCAGACGAAAGGGCCCTCGTCGGTCGTCTCGACCAGGGCGCGCGGCACGAGCAGGCGCAGGGGCTCGTCGGCCTCCTCCGATTTCGCCTCCGGCTTGGGCGGTGCCAGGAACGTGGCCTGGACGAGCATGTCGGGCTTGATCGGCGCGCGAGGCGAACGGATCGCCACCTTCACCTCGAGCGTGTTCTTCTGCACGTCGGCCGTCGAAGTGACGTGGAGGACCTCGCCCTCGATGGGCTCGGGCAGGGCGGCGGTCTCGATGCGCACGGGCTGGCCCGGCTCGACCAACGGAACGTCCTCCAGTCGCACGTCGCAACGAAGTTGAAGCCTTTGCGGATCGTAGAGACTCACCACGATGCCGGCGTCGTAGAGCGAGTTGGGAGAAAGGCCGGCCACGCGTTTTCCCGGCTGGGCGTTGAGCTGCAACACCCGACCGGCGACCGGGGCGCGTACGACCATCCGCTCGAATTGAAGCTCGGCCGCGTCGACCGCGAGCCGGGCCTGCCGCACGCGCGCCTCGGCGGCCTTCACGCGGGCCTCGGCCTGTGCCAGGTCGGCCTTCTCGTCGAGCTTCAGCTCGAGCTGCCGTGCCGCGGCGCCGCGTTTGCGCTCGAGGGCTTCGATCTCGCGTTTGAGTTGGGTTTGACGGGCAAGAAGCTCTTCCCGCTCCGACCTGGCCCGATCGAGCTCGCTTTGGGCCCGCTGGATCAGGCGGCCGGCCACGGCCTCGCCGGCCGCCCGTTTGCCCTCCAACTCCTGCTCCGCCAGCAGAACGCGCGCCTCGGCCGCGCGGATTTGAAGCGGCAGGCCGGCCAACTCGGTCTTCACCTTAGCCAACAGATAGTCGGCCTCGGCCAGGGCGGCTTCGAGGTGGAGGGGTTGCTCGATCCGGGTCTCGACCGCGGCCAATTCGGCCCGGGCATGGGAGGCTTCCGCCTCGACGAGTTGCAGATCGGCCCGGGCACGCTCCAAGGCTAGACGGGCGTCGACGTCGATCAGGCGCGCGACCGGCTCGCCCGACCGCACCGGCTGGTCCTCGACCACCAGCAACTCCTCGATCACCCCGTCGGCCAGGGCCGAGACCAGCACCGGGGTCGGGCGCGGCTCGACCCAGCCGGGGGCCTGGAACAGGGGCGTTCCGGCCTCCCGGACCTCGGCCCGCGCGATCACGACCGGCACGACGGTGACGGGCCGGGCCGGCAGCAGGCTGTCGCGCGCCGCCCACAAGGTCACCAGCCCGAGTCCCGCCAACACGGAACCGGGCAGCACGTACCGCGAAAGCAGGTGCCGCGGCGGCGCCGCCCGTTCGTCCTTGGGCGGACCGCGGTCAATCGCAAGCTGCTTCAGATCGAGTCGCGTGCTCATGGCAGGAATCCGAAGAATGACCTCCGCCAGTGCGGCTTGGACACGTTACGGCCGGATGTGGATGCCCTCAGCCATCACGGTGAGATTGCCCAGGCCGTCGCGTTTGGCCCTTCCTCGAACCACGACGGTCTCGAGTTCCTTGATGCCGAGAAGCTCTCGCGCGTCGGCGGCAACGATGCGTCCTTCGGGGTCGACGATCCGGACCGTGGCCTTGCTCTCGGCGAGGTTCGGCGAGCAGCAGTAGTCCCAGGGGACCGGGCAGCCGTCGTCGCACGGCTTGAGTGACTCGTCGGCGATGAGAAACGCCGCCGCGCCGTCGACGAAGGGTGACTTGGTGCCGCCGACCCGGCCGACGACCGTTATCGCGTCGCCGTCTTCGGTACTTGCCAGCGCCTCGGACACCCCCATCGCCCCGGAGGGCTCGCTGGGCAGCAGGTACGCGGCTCCGGAAGGCGCGGCCCGGGAACCGCCCGCCGCGGATGGCGACGATGGGTCGGTTTGCGAGCAGCCCGAGGCCAGCAGCGCGGCCAGCACGATTTCACCCGCGAAACGAAGACGCGTTGTCATGATGATTCTCTCCTTCGCATTGCGTACGTGTTCATGTGTACGTGTTCAAACGGCTTTGAGGCCCTCGGCCACGGGAAGTCGCATGGCGCGAATCGCCGGTGGGATGGCGCCGAGCACACCGAGCAGGACGCCGGTGGCCGATCCGACGAGGATGGCCATCGCGTCGATCTTCAACGCGAAGGCGCCCATGGTGAACCGGACCGCGGTGCCGTGGAGCAACGTGACGGCCGCCAGGGCCGCCAGCAGCGATCCGGCCGCGGCCAGCAGCGCGCCCTCCTGCACGAGCGACAGGAGGATGGCACGGCGGCGAAAGCCGATCGCTTGCAGCATGGCCAACTCGCGGATTCGTCCGGCCACCGCCCCGTACATCATGTTGAGCCCGGCAAACGCGCCGGCCCCGGCCACGAGCATGACGACGATCCAGCCCAGCATGCGCACGGGCCGGTAGAGCGTCTGCATCGAGGCATAGTAATCGGTTTCGCCAACGGCCTGCAGTTCGAGATCGACCCGTTCGGTGCAGAAGAGCTTCACGTCGGCCATCGAGGCGCCCGGCGCCAGTCGCAGGGCGACGAGGCTGAGGTCTTGCCGCTTCTGGGCCTGCTGGAGGTCGGCCAGGGGGCACCACATCTCGGCCTCGAAGGCCGAGTCCTCGGCCGCGAATCGACCGCTCACCCTCCAGGTGCGGCCTTCGAACGACACGGTCCGACCGACGGCCAACTCCTCGGGCCGCCGGCCCAACTTAACCGCGGCGAGTCGGCCCACCAATGCCTCGCCCGCGTCGGGCCAGCGTCCTTCGACGATTCGCACCTGCCCGCGCACCAGCGGGGCCGCCGGCGTCACCCCCCGCACCAGCCCGAGCGATGGACGCGGATCGTCGCCAACGCGCACCCGCGTACCCACGAACAGCTCGGGCGACGCGCAGGGAACGCCGTATCGCCTCTGGATGCCGTCGAGACTGGCCACCAGCAGATCGGGCGTTCGCGCGGCCACCGACGAGCTTTCGAGCATCTGCTCGACGCCCAGGGCGTGGACCAGCACCACGTCGGGGTCGCCGCTGGCGGCGAGGGTGCTCTCCATGCCGCGGATGAAACCCACCACGATAAACACCAGCAGCACAACCGTCGCCAGCGCGCCGAGCGTGAGAAAGGCACGCGACGGCCTGCGGGACAGGTTGCGCACGCCGTACTCCCACGGCAGGAGACGAAAACGGTGCACCAGGCCACCTCGGGAGGAAATGAGAGCTACCGGGCGCACGGCGCCTCGTGTCGCAACGGATGCAAACCAGCGCATCCGACATCGCAAGCGGGCCGTGCGGGCCAACCGACCGGGGAACAAGAACGCGACCGGCGGATCACGCCAGCCACGACTGGAGAAGAACGCGGACGTCGCGTCCGCTGATCGGCCCTATGAGTAAGCCCGATGACCGGGGCTCCCTCGGCCGGCAGGGTTCCGCCGTTTCGCCCTGGGCGAACACCAGAGCCAGACCGGCCGCCAGCGCAAACGCGGTCTCCAGGGCGACGTGGTGCCTCGTGTCGCAAGTCGCCCCCTGGCAGATGCAGTTGCCGCCGCCGCGATCGGGCGAGGGGGCCCTCTCGCCCGGGGAGCCGGAATCATCGTCTCCGTGGTGGTCGTGCGAGTAGGGGGACGGAGGGCACGACGCGCAGCCGCCCCCGTCTCCCGAACAGACAAGCGGGCAGCAGAGCAGGACCGCAATCGTGCTGGCGACCACGAGGTGTCGAAACATCACCACAACTGGAATCAATTCCATCCCTAGGAGAGGGGGCAAGCCACTTGAAATTGTATCACCTGCTTCCCGCGGCTTCAACCGGGAAATCGCGAGCGGCGCGCCGAGCCCGGGCGCCGGCTACGCCTCAGGACGCCTTTCTTCCAACCGCTCGGCGATCGCGTCGCCGGCACGTCGCAGCGCGGCGATCAATTCGCCGCGGCGCGAAGGGAAGTAACGGGCCTCGGGCAGGTAAATGCTCGCGCTGGCCACCACCTGCCCGCCGCAGCGGACCGGCACGGCCAGCCCGACCACGTGCTCGGGGGAGCGGGTGACGGCGAGCTGCTTGCGCCGAATTGCGCCCAACTCGCGACGGAGGTCGGCCTCCGATCGCACTTCCTTCCAGAGTCGAGGGTCGGGCAAGCCAACCTGTTGCAGAAAGCAGTCGAGCCGCTCCGGCGCGTCATAGGCCAGCAGCAGCCTGCCGCTTGCCGTCGCGTACACGTCGCGGACCAGGCGGCTTCGCACCTGGAGATCGCGGTCGCAGGCGGCCGAGGCCAGGGTGACTCGCTTGTTGCCGCGAATCACGCCGACGAGACTGGTTTCGTTGACTCGGGCGGTCAGGTCGCGAAGGACCGGCTCGGCCGCGGCGACAAGCCTGCGATCGCGGTCGGCCAGGCCGCCGAGTTGAAGAGTTCCCATGCCCAGGCGATAACCGCGGCGCCCGTCGAGCCGTTCGACGTAGCCCCGCCCGGCCAGCGTCTTGAGGATGTTGCTGCACGTGGCGGGGTTCAGCCCCAGGGCATCGGCAATCTCACCGAGCGAAACGAGGCGGTCGGGCTGGGCGGCCAGCAGCTCGAGGACGTTCAAGGCGCGATGGATGACTTGAATCATGGTCGCACGACAATCGGCGTCTTCGTGGGAATTCGGCGATTCGTCGCCCGCCTTCGCCTGGAAGGTTGACAGACGCGCCGGCCGGGCTACAATCGAAGCCACACGATGTGAATGCTGAATTCTATATTGTGGAATAGGCCTCGGCAAGAGGCTTCGGCAACCTGGCTGTCCCGAGGACGGTCTGATGCACGCGCTGGGCACGTTCGACTACGTCGCGATCGCCGTCTATATGGCCCTCATGGCCGGCGTGGGCATCGTGCTGGGGCGTTGGATCAAGGACGTGGGCGCCTACTTCAAGGGCGGCGGCACCTTGCCCTGGCCCGCGGCGGCCGTCAGCAACTACATGTCGATGTTCAGCACGTTCATCTTCGTGGCCTACGCGGGCATCGCCTACGAGCACGGGCTGGTGGCCGTGACGGTCATCTGGTGCACGGTGCCGCCCGCCCTGGTCGCGGCCGGGGTCATGGCGCCGCGGTGGCGCCGGGCCGGCATCATGACGCCCGTCGAGTATCTCGAAGTGCGGTTCAACGCCCCGGTCCGCCAGTTCTTCTCGTGGGGCGGGATCGCCTTTCGCGTGCTCGACAACATGGTGCGGCTCTACGCCATCGGCGTGTTCATCGCGGCAACCACGCCCCTGTCGCTCGAGGTGGCCATCGTGGTGGCCGGGGTGGTGGTCACGCTTTACACGGTGGCGGGCGGGCTGTGGGCCGTTGTGCTCACCGACGCCCTCCAGTTCGTCGTGCTTATCTTCGCCGCGCTGTTGCTGGTGCCCTTGTCGGTGCACGCGGCGGGCGGATTGTCGGCCATGGTCGAGGCTTTGCCCGAGCACTTCACGCTCTTTCACGGCCCCAAGGGCGCGCCCTGGTTCCTGTTGGCCTATTACACGATGATCCTGATCAAGTACAACGGGAACTGGTCGTTCATCCAGCGGTTCTACAGCGTGCGCGACGAGGCGGCCGGGCGCAAGGCCGGGCTGTTGATGGCGGGGCTGTTCTTCGTGTTTCCCATCTTCTTTTTGCTGCCCTCGATCGCCGCCCGCGTTGTGGTGCCCGACCTCGCCGACCCCGAGATGGCCTACGCCGAGATCGCCCTGCGTGTGCTGCCCCAGGGCGTCATGGGGCTGATGATGGCGGCCATGTTCGCGGCCACGATGTCGGCCGTCGACTCGGAGTTCAACGTGACCGCGGGGGTCTTCACGCGCGACGTGTACCAGCGCCTGCTGCGTCCCGGGGCGTCGGGGCGGGAGTTGATGTGGGTGGGACGCTCCGCCACGATCGCCATGGGCGTGGTGGTCGTTGCCGGGGCCCTTTTCGTGGGACGATTCGGAGGGGCCTTCCAGGCCAACATGGTGCTCACCGGGCTGGCGATCCCTCTTTCGGTGCCCCTCGTGCTGGGCGTGCTCGTGCCCGGCATGCGCCCTTGGGGAGCGCTCGTCTCGGTGCTCGTGGGCGTGCTGACCGGCGTCGTTCTCAACCTGCATCCCGAGGTCTCCTGGCCGGCGGCCACGCTCGCGGTGATCGCCGTTTCGGTGGGCACATCGCTCTTGTCGTGCCTCGTCGGCAGCGGCGACCCGGCGTATCGGGCCCGGGTGCGGGCGTTTTTCTCGCGCCTGGCCACCCCGGTGCCCGACGACGAGAAACCCGAGCCGGAGCCTCGGCTTCGGCGGGCCCTGGGCCAGATCTTCGCCTTGGCGCTGGGATGCACCGGAGCGCTGTTCGCCGGAATGGGCCTGTTGTCGAGCGTCGAGACGAGTGGGATGCTGGCGGTCGTGTCGGGGGTGGCGTGCCTCGTTCTGGCGGCGGTGGTGCTCCGCGTCGCCACCAGGTGGAACCCGTCCGGCGGAGACGATACGGTAAACGATAGCGCACAGGAGGCTCCTTGGTGAGCGCATGCCCAGCGAATCACTCCCGTCCCGACGAGGCGGCGCCGATTCCGGTTGCCCAGATGCGCGAGCGCTATCTGAAGCTCTACACCGGCGCGGTCAACGACGTGCTGCGATTCAAGTACAAGATGCACTCGAGCTCGCTCCCATCGGACTTCGCGCCGTTGCGGGACGACATGGTGCTGGCCGGCCAGGCCTTTACCGTGAAGGGCGGGCCCGATGTGACCACCGACGGCGAGTTCGAGATGCGGGCCGAGATGCTCGAGGCCCTGCACGAGGACTCGGTCGTGGTGTGGGACTGCACGGGCGACCGCATCACGGCCCAGTGGGGCGAGGTGATGACCATGGCGGCCCTGCGCGCCGGCTGCCGGGGCGCGGTGGTCAACGGTATTCGCGACAGCGCGGGCATCCTGCGCCAGGGCTTTCCTGTCTTCCACAAGTACCGTTGCAGCACGGGCATGCTGGGGCGGTTTCGCATGTATCACTACCAGAAGCCGATCCTGATGGGCGAGATGCTGGTGCGGCCCGGCGATTGGGTCTTCGGCGATGTCGACGGCGTGCTCGTCATCCCGCAGTCGATCGCCCGCGACGTGCTCGTGGCGGCCGAGCAGATCGTGAACAAGGAGGTCGAGATCAAAGACTGGGTCGACCAGGGCGTCCGTCCGACGGAGGTCGTCGCCCGGGGCGGGTATTTTTAGATGAAGTGTTCCTCTCGTTCCCAAGCCGGAGCTTGGCAACGAGGGTCGAAAAGAGCTTCGGAACGATGGGGTAACGAGGCGGCGGGGGGCACGATCGTGTCGCCCTCCGGGGCGGGTAGAGGATACGTTGCTTCGGCCATTGGGAGTTGAAACGGCGAACGCATGAGCCTGTTTCTCACCGACGACGAAAAACGCGAGGTTCTCGAGGCCCGGCAACGGGGCGAACTGGGCGTCAGCCGATTCTGGACGGCGCTCGGCGCCCGCGTGGCCCGGCGGGCCTCGTCGCCCGGATTGTTCGAGGGCGGCGAGGATGCGACCTGGTGGTATCCGGCGGCCGAATATCTCGGCGACGCGGCCATGGCGTATGCACTCGAGCCGACGCCGGTGGTGCGGGCCTGGTTGCGCGACGTGGTTCTGGCCGTTGCCCGGCGCCCCGAATCGGACTGGGTGGGCCCGTGGTATCGCGACCATGCCACGCGCCCGCCGATGGGGCACCTGGAGACGGCCCATCTTTGCTGGGGGCTCGGCGTGGCGCTCGACCTGGCGGGCGAGGTGTTGACCGAGGCGGAACGCCGGGAGGTGCGAGGCGCGTTGTGCGAGAAGGGCATGAGCCTTTGCCGGCGATGGTTGGCGGCGAACGTCCACTTGGCCAATTGGCGGGCGGTCATGGTCGCCGGCGTTGCCGTGGCGGCGGCCGTGGCGGGCGACCGCGAGTCGCTCGAGTATGCCGCCGCCGAGACGCACGTCTGTGCCCAGGCTTTTCAGCCCGACGGCTCGTACGCCGAGTCGCTTCAATACGCGAACTACCTGTCCTACGCCCTGATGATGGCATTCGAGGCGATCCATCGCGCGGCGCCCGACATCGACACGGCCGGTCCGGAAGCCTTCGGTCGCACGATGCCGTGGATCGCCGCGAGCATGCTGTACGCCAAGCCGCTGGCCGGATGGGGCGCCGAGCCGCGGGCCCGGGCGGTCAATTTCAACGACTGCGGCGCGATTTACCGGCCCTCGGGCGACGTGCTGCTCGAGGTGGCCGCCCGGCTTCGCGCGTCGAACCCGACCGAGGCCGGACTGGCTCGCTGGCTGTTTGATGCCTATTATCTGCCGGTGCCGGCCCAGCGCCCGCACAACCTGGCCACCTTCGGCCTGCGGAACGACTGGGGGTTCCTCACGCTGCCGTTCCTGGTGCAGGCGGCCGACGCCCTGGCGCCCGCCGAGGCCGGACTGCCCACCGTGGCCGGCTTCTCGAACGGAAACGTCATCGTGCGGAACGGCTGGCCCGGCGATACGGTTCTCGCCGCCCAGACCGGCTCGGGGCCGCTTTACGGGCCGGGGCATTGGCACGGCGATCTCAACGGATTCATGCTCGTGCACCGCCGCGAGCGCCTGCTGGTCGACGCGGGCCACAACTGCTATCGCAACCTGATCCACGGCCTGGAAAGCTCGACCCAGATGCACAACACGTGCACGTTTCTCGTCGAGCAAGACGCGCTGGCACTTCAGGAGGACCTGGCCAAGGCGACCCTGCTCGAGCAGTCGAGCGTTGCGCCGCGGCGGCGGATCGTCGACGGGCGCGTCAGCGAGCCGGTCAGCCGGCGCGGGCGGCGATTGTTGCTCGAACGGGCCGGCGAGGTCGTCGCCATCGGGTCGGAGGCCGGGTCGCTGTACGGGGCGCCCATCGACGAGTTCAGCCGTTTCTGGCTGCTGGCCGGGCCGCACGCCTTGTTCGTGGTCGATCGCATCCGCGCCGCGCGCCCGGTCACGACCGTTTGGAACTGGCTGTTGAACCACCGCGACGATGCCTCGGCCATCGACGTGCTCGACGGGCGCACCATCGTAATGCGCCGGGGGTTGGCGGGTCTGAAGATGTTCCACCTCGACGCGGGAAGGCTCAACGGACCGATCTACGCCTACGTGCACGACGCCTATCATCCCGAGCCGAACCGGCCGGGCGAAGGACGGCCCGGCAGCGGTATGCTCTATCGGTGGATCGAGCCCGCGGCTCGGCCCGTGCGCGTGGCCGTGCACGCTTTCGCCCTGGACGACTACGGGCTCATCGACCGCTGGCGGGCCGAGGCGGGCGAGGGCGCGTACCGTCTGAGCGATGGCACGTGCCGCTGGCGTCTGACCATCAATGCCACCGAACCGCTCGACCTGCGGCTCGATTCGGAAGCCGACGGTCGGGCCTGGCGCTTGACCGAGCGGGAAGGGAGCTACACCTTCAGGAATAACCCATGAAGAGTGACGAAGTCGTGACGGCTTGGGGGGCCGAGGTCAAACGTCGCGAGCCCCCGGAATCCATCGCACTGGGGGCTCGCTACGCTCGACCCCAGCCACCCACGAGGCACTGGGGCTCGCTACACTCGACCCCAGCCATTCGACCCTTCCAGCCTCGTTCGCCGATCCCCAGCGAGTGACCTGATGCCCAGACCGATGTTTCCCACCGAGACGCCCGATTACCGCCGCGTCAAGCAGAGCGCGCTGGCGTTCGTCGACGCCATGAAGCTCGGCGACGCGCCCGGCCGGTACCGCAAAGAGCCCCGGGGCGACGAGAGCTTTTACGGCTCGTATCACGCCCTGCACGTGCTCGACCTGTTCGGCGAGCTGGATCGGTTTTCCTCCGACGACCTGGACCGCTGGGCCGACTACGTCGCCGGCGATCAGTCGCGGCACGGCTTCTTCGCCGCCTCGCCCGAGATGCGGGCCGAACGGCCGGGCATCGACGACATGGAGCCCCACTGGCATGCCACGCGAGGGCATCTCTGGGCGTTGCGGATCCTCGATCGGGCCCCTCGGCATGCGCTGGCGTTTCTCGAGCCGCTCGTCGACGCCAAGGCGCTCTACCGCTGGGTGAAACGGTACGACTGGAGCAACTCCTGGGCAGCGGCCAACCAGGTGCTCGCCTGCGCGACCGCGCTGTTGGCCGCGCGCGACTGGTTCGGCGCAAGCGAGGTCGACGCCGTCCTGGAGCACGGCATGTACCCGGCCCTCGAAGAGTTGCTCGACGAGCGGACCGGCTTCTGGGGAACTCAGTTCGGCGCCGATCGGCCGAACGGGCTGTTCGGCACGATCCACGTGACGCCGATCTACTTCGCCCAAGGCTGGCCCCTGCGCGCGGTCGAGCGAAACGTCGATTCGACGCTGGCCTGCCAGTTGCCCGACGGGTCGTTCTGGCCGGGCGGGTCCGATTGTCCCGACTTCGACGGCGCGTACATGATGTCGAACCTCGCCGAGTTGACCGAGTACCGGCGGGAAGAGCTCCGCTCGGCCGCGCGGCGCTATCTCGAGCACGCCCTGATGCACGAAGACCCCGCGGGCTGCGGCTGGCTGCTTCATCGGCGCGACAGCACGCCCGCGCAGTGGAAGTCGCGTCCCCATTGGATCTGGCGGCCCGGCGCGCGCCGGGTCGCGGCCGAGCACCGCGACGAGGATCCGCGGCGAACGCACATCATGCTGGGGTCGTGGTTTTATCCGTTGTCGATCGCCCTGGTGGCTCACATGCTGGGCGACACGGGCTACGAGGGGCCGTATCGACTGAACCCCATGTCGCTGCACGAGTGCAACGTTTTTTCCCTGGACCGCGAATCGAAGGTTAAATGACCATGAGCAAGATTACCGGGATCGACCATCCCGCGCTGGCGGCCGACGACGTGGATCGGCTCGCCGATTGGTACTGCGACGTGCTCGGCTACGAGAGGGTGTCGCGCCACGAGAAGCCGGTGTGGATCCTCCGCGCGCCCGACGGCACGCTGCTGGAGATCATGCCCCGCGACGAGACGCCCCGACCCGAGCGCACGGTCTGGACGCCCGGCTGGTCGCACCTGGCCCTGCGCGTCGACGATTTCGAGGGCGCGGCGGCCGAACTCGACGCGAAGGGCGTGGCCTGGTCGGGCCACGAGGCCCGGGCGGTCGGCGGCGGACGGGTCCGCAGCTTCGTCGATCCCGAGGGGAACATGCTCCAGATCGTCGAGCGCCCGGCCGACCTCTTGCGACCCAAGGGCGAGACATCATGAACACCAAGGCAGCCTACTACGAAGGCAACAAGACCTTCTCGCTCCGCGAGAGCGAGTATGTGCCGCCCGGCCCCGGCGAAGTGCGGATCGAGGTCGCTTACTGCGGCGTGTGCGGCACTGACGTGCACATCTACCACGGACAGATGGACCGGCGCGTGCGCATCCCCCAGGTCATCGGGCACGAGGCGTCGGGCACGGTGGCCGAGGTCGGGCCGGGCGTCGAAAACGTGGCCCCGGGCGACCGGGTCGTGGTGCGGCCCCTCCAGCCGGGCGAGCCCGCCGCGGTCGACAACGCCTGCACGCATATCGGCCAGAACCTGAAGTTCATCGGCATCGACACCCCGGGCGCCATGCAGACCTGGTGGACCGTTCCCGCCTACACCCTGCACCGGCTGCCCGACGCGGTCTCGTCACGCGACGCCGCTCTGATCGAGCCGCTGGCCGTCGCCTGCCACGACGTGCGCCTTTCGGGCCTCGCCGAGGGCGAGCACGCCGTGGTCATCGGCGGCGGACCCATCGGCCTGCTCATCGCCCTGGTCTCGCAACGCAAGGGCGGGCGCGTGCTCGTCTCCGAGGTCAATCCCCAGCGCCGGGCCCTGGCCGGCGAACTGGGATTGGCCACCGTCGATCCCCGCGCCGACGACCTGGTCCAGACCGTGGGCCGGTTCAGCGGCGAGGCGTTTGCCGACGTGGTGTTCGAGGTCTCGGGCACGGCGGCCGGCGTCGAAGCGATGACGAAGCTGCCCCGGGTGCGCGGGCGGATCGTCATGGTGGCCATCCACGCGCAGCCCCAACCGGTCGATCTGTTCCGCTTCTTCTGGCGCGAACTCCGCATGATCGGCGTGCGCGTGTACGAGCCGGAGGACTTCGACGAGGCGATCGGCCTGGCCGCCGAGGGGCGCCTGCCGCTCGAGCGGCTGATCACCCAGGTCGCTCCGCTCGAGCGAGCCCAGGCGTTGTTCGAAACGATCGACCAGAGTCCCGCGGGAATGAAGTACCTGCTCAAGTGCAGCTAGAGGCAAACCGACCATGAACGTTCTCGATCGATTCAAGCTCGACGGAAAGACGGCGCTGGTCACCGGGTGCCGTCGCGGCATCGGCAAGGCCATGGCCGTCGCCCTGGCCGAGGCCGGGGCCGACGTCGTGGGCGTGTCGGCACAGTTGGAATCGAGCGGAAGCGACGTCGAGCGGGAGGTGACCGCCCTGGGACGCTCGTTTCGGGCCTATGCGTGCGATTTCGCCGATCGCAAGGCGGTCGGCGGATTCGTCGAGCGGGTTCGCGGCGAGTGCCCGCCGATCGACGTGCTGGTGAACAACGCGGGCACGATCCTCCGCCAGCCGGCGGCGGAACATTCCGACGACTACTGGGACCGGGTGATCGAGGTGAACCTGAGCGCGCAGTTCGTGCTCAGCCGCGAGATCGGGCGCGACATGCTCGCGCGCGGCCGGGGCAAGATCATCTTCACCGCGTCGCTGCTGACGTTTCAGGGAGGCATCACCGTGCCCGGCTACGCGGCCAGCAAGGGGGGCATCGGGCAGTTGACCATGGCCCTGGCGAACGAATGGGCCGGCCAGGGAGTGAACGTCAACGCGATTGCTCCGGGCTACATCGCCACCGACAACACGGCCGCGCTGCGGGCCGATCCCGAGCGAAGCCGGACCATTCTCTCGCGCATTCCGGCCGGCCGCTGGGGCCAGCCCGACGACTTCAAGGGGGCGGTCGTCTTCCTTGCCTCGGCCGCCTCGGACTACATGCACGGCGCGATCCTGCTGGTCGACGGCGGCTGGATGGGCCGGTGAGGGCCCTGCTCGCTCTCTCCAACCAGGACGATTCACGAGGAGAATTCCAACGTATGAGCAAGCCCAGAATCCTTTTCGCCTGCGAGATCCCCGACCTTGAGGCAAAGGCCCGCATGGAGCAGCACGTCGAGATCGTCGAAATCGCCGAGGCTTCCGAGACGGCGATCCTCGAGCGCCTCGAAGGCGTCGAGGGCGTGATCGTGCCGTTCACCAAGGAGATGGCGATCACCCGGCAGGTGATCGACCGCGGCACGGGCCTCAAGCTCGTCGGCACCACCTACGGCGGCACGCGGCAGAACGTCGACGACCGTTACGCCGTCGAGAAGGGGCTGACCGTCATCCACACCGGGGCATCGCGCCCCCGGCCCATGGCCGAATTCACGCTCGGGCTGATCCTGTCGTCGCTGATGCACATCCACAATTACCACCACGACATGCGAAGCGGCGAGCCCTGGCCGCGGTTCAAGTATCCCCGCGGCCGCATCCTGCACGATCGGGCCGTGGGCATCGTCGGCCTGGGGCGGATCGGCGAGGGCATTCTCGACCTGCTTCGGGCGTTCACCGGCAAGCTCTACGTGCACTCGCGGCATCTGAGCGAAGCCGACGCCCGGGCCAAGGGCGTGACGAACCTCTCGCTCGACGAGGTCTTCGCCGCCTGCGAGGTCATCGTGCTGGCCGGGGGTTACACGCCCAAGACGCACCATCTCGTCGGCAAGGCGCAGTTCGAGCGGATGCGGCCCGGCGCGTTGTTCGTGAACGTCGCCCGCGGCAAGATGGTCGACGAGCAGGCGATGATCGAGGCGTTGGCCGAGCGCGACATCTACCTGGCCCTCGACGTGTTCGAGGAAGAGCCCCTGCCGGCCGACAGCCCGTTGCGCCAAAGCGACCGGGTGCTCTTGGTGCCCCATCGCGGGAACAACGCGATCGAGTTCGAGCAGCGCTGGCAATGCCTGGCCGACGAGATCGAGCGTTACTATACCGGCCGGCCCCCCGAGTCGGCCCTGACCGTCGAACGACTGGAAGTGATGAGCGAGTCGTAATCGAGTCGGATGGAATGGCGTTCCGTGCCGAGCGGATCGGTATTCCGTCCACCGCGGATTGTTATTTCGCCGGAGACGGATTGACACCCCGTCCTACCCTGAACCGGCGCACGTTTGCCGTGTGCCACGACCATGAGGAGACCGAGCAATGAGACTTGCGCGACGTGCACGAGGCCTGGGGCGAAACGTTTTGGCGAGCTTCGCCGTCTTGCTGGCGGCGGGGTTGCCCGGGGTGGTGCCGGCCGCGGGCGCCGAGCCGGCTGCCCCCGAGGAGATCCGTCCCACCGACGCCCATCCCGGCGAGGGTTTCACTTACCTCGGCCTGGTTCGACCGAGACACGCCCGCGAGATCGAGTCGTCGAACTGGTCGGTCGGCGCGGAGACGATGGACCGCGACTACACGATCTACGCCAACTGGCGCAACTACCTGGGCCCGCTGGGCGCGAAGAAGGCCCGCATCCAGTCGGGCTGGGCCAAGACCGAGCGCGAGAAGGGCAAGTACGACTGGGCGTGGCTCGACGCGATCATCCCCGACATGGCGAGCCAGGGCGTGACGCCCTGGGTCTGCCTGTGCTACGGCAACCCGATCTACGAAGGCGGGGGCGGCACGGGGCTCGGCGGCGGGCTTCCCTCGTCGCCCGAGGCCCTCGAAGCCTGGGACGCCTACGTCGAGGCGATCGTCGAGCGGTACAAGCAGTACGTGAACCAGTGGGAGGTGTGGAACGAGCCCCGCTCGGGGCGCGGCGAAGGCGCGGTCGTGTACGCCCGGTTCGCCGCGCGCACGGCCCAGATCATCCGCCGGCTGCAGCCCGAGGCCGGGCTGATGTTTGCGGCCGGCGGGGCCTTCGACGCCGCCTTCACCGAGCAGATGCTCTCCTGGCTTCGCGACCAGAACCAACTGTCGCTGGTCAATGAGATCGTCTACCACCCCTACCGATACAATCCCGACGAGAGCTACGAGGCGGTCGAGCGATTCCGCGCGATGGTCCGTTCGTTCTCCGAGGAGATCACCCTGCGCCAGAACGAAAACGGCGTGCCCTCGCGGCCCGGCTCGTTCGGGGCCGTGTCGAAGTACGATTGGACCGAGGAACGCCAGGCCAAATGGGCCACCCGGCGCCTGCTGGGCGACCTGGGACGCGACATCCCCTCGTCGTACTTCGCCATCTGCGACATGGCCTATCGCGTCCGGGCGGGCACCCGGGGCGACTCCGACTGGCGCGACGACGAGAGCGATCTCGACGTGCTCATCAATTCGAAGGGCCTGCTGCACATCTATCCCGACCGGACCATCCGCCACGCCAAAGAGGCGTACCGCGCGGTCCAGCACATCACGGCCCTGTTCGACGACACGGTCAAGCGGATCGTCGACTTCGACGCGAAGCTCTCGGGCGGCGCCGACGACGCGACCTATTCGATGTTCGGCTACCGCGCGGCCGACGGCGGTTGCGTCGTCACCCTGTGGCGAAGCAGCCATCGCCCCGGCGAGCGGCCCGAGCTGGAAAACCTCGTGCTGACCCTGCCCGACGTCACGTTCCGCGACCCCGTGTGGATCGACCTGATCTCGGGCCGGGTTTTCGAGATCGGCGACTCGCTCTGGAAGCAGGAGGCCGGCCGATGCACGTTCCACCGCCTGCCCGTGTACGACTCGGTCGTGGTGCTCGCCGAGCGGAGCCTGCTACCTTGACGGCTGCCGTTGGACCGTCTCGATCATCGCCAGCATGTTCTCCAGCGGATGATTTCTCGCTCTGTCATGGTCTTCCCGTCGTTGCGGAGCGGGCGGATTGCCGGCGCCCTGGCTCGTGGGGGGCCCGCCGGCAGTTGACACCGCCGGTGGCGAATCCTATACTTGAACTACTCACACTGCAAGGGGGCTAGGACGGCGACCAGGATACCGGGACGCCCACCAGCGAAGTGATGAGCGGCGGTTGGGCCTTGCCAAAGTGGCCCGTCTCTTTGCCCGGTTGGGTCGGTATCGCAAGGAACGTGCGCATGTGGTTTCCCCTGTTTGCCGTCCGCACGACGTGGCTTGTCATCCTCTTTGTGCTGGTGATCATCCTCGTATTGTGGTTTGTGGGGCGCGTCGCGGGCGATCTGTTCACCTGGTTTCGGGAAGAGATCGTCGAAGACGTGCGCGATCGGCGGCGCAAGGGCAAACAAGCAAGGGCAATTCGCAGCCACGACGAAACCAAGTAGGTCGCGGGTCGAGTCATGGCGGTCAAGCGTCTCACGCAGCGTCAAGCCGAGGCAGCCGAGCAGATCAACCGACGCGAGAAACGCAAGGACGGCGAGAAAATCGTCGCCGCCCTCACGGCGGGGCTGAACGTGCTTCGCGACGCGATCTATCGCCGCATCCACGACGACGTCGAGGAGATCGTCGGCAAGGATTCGATGCTCGTGCCCCTTTCGGAGCTCAAGGACCGGGCGCGGACGGAGCGGGAGATCGAGATCTACCAGGTCGCCGAGTCGGCCGCCACGATGGCGTATTTCGGCCACGTCGACACGCGCGGCGATTGGCACGTCGCCTGGCTGGCCCGCCTGCGCCTGGGCGAAGAGGCCGCCGACCCGGAGGTCGCCGAACGGCTTGGCGCCTATCTGGCCCAGGGGCCCGACGACCGGCGTCTGGCGTTCACCGACGTGCTGGCCAAGGTGCTGCCCGAGTCGAGGCAGGCGCCGTTGGTGCTGTTCCGGCTCATCCCTCTGTGCGTCCGCATCGTGGTGGCCCTGGCCTTCGGCGACCGCGAGAATGCCGAGGAGTTGCGGCGGCACCAGGCCACCCATCTTCGGTCGATCGCCGATTGCCGCGCGTGCGGCGGCCGGCTTCTGGAAAGCGGGCGCCAGTGCCCCAAGTGCGGCAACCCGCTCTGGACCTCCGAGTGGATGCTGATGGTCGATTAGCGACGGCGCGGTGAACCCTACCGGAACAGCCAGCCGCCCGTGCCTTCGGGCTCGATCTGCGGGGGCGGGGGTTCGTGGGCCGACGCCATGATCTGTTCGATGCGGGCGACCACCTCGGGGTGCCGCCCCGACACGTCGGTCATCTCGCCGACGTCGGCCGACAGGTCGTACAGCTCCAGCGGCGCGCCGGGGCGCTGACGGATGCCCTTCCAATCGCCCATGCGCACCGCCTGGACCAACGTCTTGGGCCGCAAGAGCCCGGTTTGCGGGTCGAAGCCCGACCGCTCCCAGTACATGAACTCGTGGTTTTTCTGGCCGGGCTTGCCGAGCAGCGTGGGCACGACCGAGATGCCGTCGACCGCGGGCGGGTCGACCCCGGCCAGCTCGGCCAGCGTGGGCAACACGTCGGCGAAGTACCAGGGGTGGTCGCGCACCGCGCCGGCCTCGATGCGCCCGGGCCAGCGGACGATCATGGGCACGCGCAAGCCGCCCTCGTACATCATGCCCTTGTAGCCGCGCAAGGGGCCGTTCGCCTCGAAGAACTCGGCATCGGGGCCGCCGCTGCCCTGGCCCCCGTTGTCGGAGGTGAAAAAGACGATCGTCCGGTCGTCCAGGTCGAGCTCTTCGAGCAGATCGACGATCCGCCCCACCTCGCGGTCGAGGCGGCTCACCATGGCGGCAAACGCGGTGCGCGGCGCGGCCTGGTCGGCGTAGTGCTTCCTCTCGGTCACGTAGGGATTCGGCTCGGGCCATCGGCCCGCGTACTGGCGCATCGAGTCGTCGGGCACGAGCAGCTCGGTGTGCGGGATGGTCGAGGGCACGTAGCAGAAGAAGGCCCGATCGCGATGGCGGCGGATGAAATCCCGGGCCTTGGCCATGATCTCGTCGTGGCTGTACTGCCCTCGCCGCTCGCCGGTCAGACCGTCGCTTTCCCGGCCCGAGTTGCCCGGCAGGGGGGACTTGCGGTCGTTGTGCCACAGGTAGGGCGGGTAGTAGGAATGGGCGTGCACCTGGTCGTAGTATCCGAAGAACTCGTCGAAGCCCTGCCGGTGGGCGACCCCCTCGGTCCCGGCATCGCCGAGGCCCCATTTGCCGAATCCGCCAGTGACGTAGCCGGCCCGCTTGAGCACTTCGGCGACCGTCACGTCGGCGTCGCGCAGGGGGATGCCACCCGAGTTGCCGCGCACGGGCGTGTGGCCCATGTGCAGCCCGGTCATGAGCACCGAGCGGCAGGGGGCGCACACGTTGTTGCCGGCGTAGACCTGGGTGAAGCGCATCCCCTCGGCGGCGAGGCGATCGATCCGAGGCGTTTCGATCTTCTCCTGCCCGTAGCAGCCCAGATGGCCGTACCCCAGGTCGTCGGCCATGATGAAGACGATGTTCGGCGGACGCTTTTCGGAATCCGCCGCGAGCAGCCGATCGCCGGCAGCCGGCGCGGCCAACAATCCGATCAGAAGCAGGATCGACGTTCGCATGAGTCGCGGCCTCCCTGGTTGGAACCAATCTCCGAATGGGAAGTCCGATTATAGCTCAACGAGTCCGCGGGGTGGGCCCGTCGCCGCGCCGGTCGCCCCGCTTCAGGAGGTTTTGGTCAACGGACCCGGCTGTTTTCCCGTTGCGACCGTGGGAGTGCCGCGATCGTCGGCCCCCACGGATGGCGGCCTTTTGGTCAACGGACCCGGCTGTTTTCCAGTTCCGGCCCCCATCGGAGCCCCCCCGGATCGCTCTGGGAAGATCGCCTCTACCGCCGACAGCGGGGAGATTGCCAACAACTCGGGGCAGAGGGCCCTTCGCCGGCCGCGGATCTCGAAGCCCTTGAGAAAGAGCCCGACCGCGCGCAACTGCCGATCCAACTCGGCCTTCGAGGCCCGCAGCGCGGCCTTGGCCTCGGCCTTCATGCGGCGGAGCCATTGGGACCGGCGCAAGGGGGCCTGGACCGCGGCCAGGGCTTGGCGCACCTGGTCGACCAGCGCCCGGCAGCAGCCCAGGTACACGGAGCGTTGGCGCCCCTGGTCGCGCCAGGCCAGCCGGAAGTAGGGCCCCAGTCTTCGGCCGCGGTACTCCCGCCACGAGGCCACGACCGCCCCCTGCCGGGCGAAGGTCTGGGGGCTCGATCCGATCAACGCCAGGGCGGGATGGGCGATTTGACAGGCGACTTGCGATGTTTCCATTTCTGACCCCCCGATCGTGTTGGTTTCGGGCTGGAAGGAGGTTGGGTTGCCGGGCAGGCGCGGTGCTTCGCTCGGACTGCCCACTTCTTGTGGCGCCCGGCAATACATATACCTATGTTCACATATCATGCCACATCCGGCGCGGCGGGTCAACTGCCAAAATGGCCGCGCCGCCGTAGCCTCGCCAGCGCTGGTAAAACTCGGCGTACTTCGCCGATACGTGCGCGGCGTCCACCCGGCCGCGCTCCACCAGGCTGGCCGCCAGGGCGACCGTCATCTGCGTGTCGTCGGTGTAGCAGCCGAAGCCCCGGCTCGATGGCAGGAAGTCGCGAATCTCGCCGAAGCGCTCGCGAATCTCGGCGGCGGACCATCCCTCCACGGCGGCGCCGAGGATGTCGCCGCAGGCCGTGCCGAGCAGGCAGCCCGTGCAGCGATCTTCAAACGTCCCTTCGGTTCCGGATGACCTCATGGAAGTCCCCCGATCACGGTCGACGTGGCCGCTTCACGGACGGACGCGCTCTACGCGGGCGCCAGCGCGCCACCGATAATCTCCATCGCCCGTCGTTCCAAACGCCGCAGATGGGGAAGCACGTCGCGCTCGAGGCGAGCCGATTGCTCCGGGTAGTTGTCGTGGATGGCATAGACGGCCTGCTCGATGCGCGCGGTCGAGGCCGCGTCGACGTCGAGCAGCCAATCGCCGAGCTGGAAGTCCTCGACCATCGAGATCTTGCGCCCGCTCTGTTGGAAGGTGGCCACCACGGCCGGGGTTCCCACGGCGGTCGCCATCAGGAAGGAGTGCATCTCCATGGTGAGCAGCAGGCGCGCCTCTCGGTACAGGGAGGCCGCCTGTTCGGTGCTCCAGTGCGATGGAAGCGTGACGCAGGCTTTTCGGGTCTCCTCGGGAAGCGGGTCGTAGACGAATTGCCTCGCGTTGGGCAGGTCGCGCGCGACCTCGGCGGCGATGACCACCTTCATGCCCGTTCGCTGCACCCAGTTGCGGACGATCTGGCGGAGCTTGTCGAGGTGCATGCGGCTTCGCTGCTCGCCGATGGCGGAGCTGATGACTCCGCCGCCCCGCCAGGTGCGCGGAATGACGACCAGAAAGCGTTTCGCTTCGAGGCCGTGTCGGGCCATGAACTCCCGAGCCCACGGGTCGTCGCGCCCGGCGAAGGAGAGGGTGCTGTCGGGCACGAACATCAGATGGGGCGCGTCGATGCCCAACTCCCGGACGTAGCGCACCGAGCTGCCGTCGCGGCAGAAGACGAAGCGGGCGTCCTCGAGCAGCCGCTGGAAATAGGGCAGGCCGGGCGGGCCTCCGAAGGAGTCGAACGAGTGGGCGTAGATGCCGTAGGGGACGCCGAGTTTCCAGGCGACCAGAAGGGGCATGCTTCGGCGGACCGTGTAGCCCCAGAAGTCGTCGCGGGCCAGCGTTCCCTCGCCGTAGACCAGGATCATGCCGCTGTTGTAGATCAACAGGGCCGTTTCTTGGAGCAACTCGACGGCCCGGGGATTCGATCGCTTCAATTTGTCGGCCACGTCGGCGGCGAACCGGTCGAAGACCAGGTCGACGTTGCCGTCGGCGAGCGAGGGCAATCGCCCGCCGCTGCGACTTTCGAGCCCGGCCAGCGCCGCCCGGTAGGCCTTTCCGGCGAAGGCGTTGTCGATCACGTCGCAGTCCGGAAAGCCTTGCAAGGCGTTGCGAATCGCGATGTCGCGGTCGCTTTTGGGGGGCCGTTGCTCGACGGCCGTCATCCGGTAGGCGGGGAAATGGCGCTGGAGCAGGTTGAGCAGGCCCGGCGCGATCGAATAATCGCCGATGTTGCCGGCGGAGCCGTCGAGGCTCCACACGTAGGCGATCATGATTCGCTTGTTGCCGGCCGATGCATCCGCGGCGGAATCCGACGGAGCGGGCGAATCGGCTGCGATCGGCCCACCCGGCGCCGCGCTGGCGCCGACCCACCAGCCCGCGCCGGCCAACCCCAGGGTCTTCAGCAGCTTGCGTCGATTCACGGCAGTTCCCCTTTGCGGCGCTTGCCCGGCTTCGGCCCCGGCGGTGCTCGTGGAATTACGGGCGATTCTAGGCCGCGGCGCGGCCCGCGGCAACCTTGGCGGCGGTACCAAGGCTTGGGTTTGCCGTAGACGCGGCATCCTGCCGCGTTCGCGCCCGGCCCGGCCGGTCTGGCCGTGGGGCGGGCCGTCTGGCATGATAGAGTTACGACCGTCGGGGCAGGTGAACTTTTCGGGAGGCAAACCCAATGCACGCGAGAATGGTTTTCGTCGTCGCGATCGTCTCGGTCGTTCCGATCGCCGCCGGGGCGGATGAGAGCGCGGTTTTGCAGGTCAAGGGACGCGGCATCGAGGGCAGGCCGGCCTACGATGGTGGGGGAGCGGTCAAGTTTCTCGACGTTTCGATCGGGGCCCAGGTGGTCCATCTCGGCGACGAGGCGGAGATCCCGTTGCCGCTGGCCGTCCGGTACGAGGTGATCGAGCCGGCGCCGATTTTGCTGACGTCGCGCATGGGCACCGAGCACTGGCAGCTTTATTCCTACGACGCCGAGACAATGTCGGCCATGTACGCCGACCAGAAGATCGATCTGGCCGAGCCGGGCGAGCACGTGGCCCGGGCCGCGCGGGCCTGGTTCAACGCGCGCTACGGCCCCTTGCCCGGCGCCGGCCTGGTCGGAGTGCGCGGCCACTACTACCTGCTCATCGATCGGCCCGATGGACGGTGGCTCGACGTGGTCGATCCGCCCGCCTTCTTCGAGTCGCGCGAGGTGGCCCGCAAGCTGACCTTCACGCTGGCCGACCTGTCGAAGCCGCCCGCGCTCGAGGTCGAAGCCATCCAGTCGACCTGGGAGCCCGGCGGGCCGTTGCGGATTCGTCTTGCCGTGACCGACGCCCGGGGGCGCCGGTTTCCGGTCGTCAATGCGCCGGTCGCGGCGACGGCCGGCGGCTGGCGGGCCGAGCTCGCCACCGAGTGGGGCATTCTCAACGAGCCGACCGGTTGGATGCGGGGACGGCTGCCCGACGAAGTGCCGCCGAAGGTCTCGGTCGAGGCCGCCGTCACGCTCGCGACGCCCGACGGCCCGCGCGAGCGCCGGGTGGCCGTCGCGTTCTCTCGCGGCGACGGGCGGGTCGGCGCCGAGGAGTTCAAGATCGCCGAGCAGGGCTACGCGCTTCCGCGAAACGCCGAGGGCGCGCTTCGCGAGACGCGGGCCATCTGGGTTTCGACGCGCGACTTCGCCGATCCCGAGGGCGTCGACCGCGTGATCGATCGATGCGCGAAGGCCCGGCTGAACACGCTCGTGCCGAGCATCTTCGTGCGCAACACGCTGGCGGCTCGCAGCGCGTGGATGCCGCGGCAGGCCGAGGAGTTCGATCCGCTGGCCGACCTGATCGCCAAGGCGCACGACGCGGGCCTCGAGGTGCATCCGTGGTTCTGCGTGACCTATCGCGACCGCCCGTTCCGGGAGTGGTTCGTCGAGCGGTTTGGCGCGAACGTCGACATGATCGACGAGAAGGGCGAGGTCATCGCGCTGGGCGCCGACGTGCACCGGCCCGAGTACCGCCGGTTCATGGTCGACTTGATGGTCGGCGTGGCCCGCGACTACGAGGTCGACGGCCTCCACCTCGATTACATCCGCTCGATGGGCCGCTGTTACTGCGCGAAGTGCCGGTCGGAGTTCGCCGACCGGTTCGGCAAGCCGCTGGCCGAGGCGACCGACGACGAGTGGGTCGCCCGGCAGCGCGAGGCGATCGGCGACGTCGTGCGGCGGACGGCCGAGGGGGTGCGCCGGGCGCGGCCCGGCGCCCGCATGTCGGCGGCCGTGTTCGCGAACATGTCGGGCGGCGCCTCCCAGGGCCAAGACCCCGCCGGCTGGGCCCGCCAAGGTTGGATCGACCTGGTGCTTCCCATGGATTACCAGATGCAGACGCTCGCGGTGCGGTCGAACGAACGGGAGTTCCTCGCCGCGCTGGACGACGACGACAAGCTGGTCACGGGCCTGTCGCTCTACATGCGGTCGGGCGACCGGGTGGCGTCGCGTCCGGCCGAGCTGGTGCGCGAGCAGATCGAGCTGGTTCGCCGTATGGGCATTCGCGGCTATTGCCTGTTCGCCTTCAGCCATCTCAGCGACGAGCAGCTCGAGATGCTTCGCGAGCGGGTGAACGCCGGGCCGGCGGTGCCGTATTTCCGGCCGTGAAGAGGAAAGGCAGACCGATGAAACCGTTCGAGCCCGACCAGGCGCCCGCCGAGCCGTTGGCGGTGATCGTTCAGCGGTGGTTCGGCCCGTTGGCCGCCCTGGCGGGGCTGGCGATGATGCTGGTGGGCCTGTACTTCGCCTTCCAGCTTTTCGCCGCCGCCTATGCCGCCGTGACCGCGCCCGAGCCCTTCGGCCGGGTCGTGGATCAATGGACCGAGTTTCTCAGCGGCGATGGTCCCTTGCTCGACGTGGCCGACGAGGTGCACGTGAGCCCCCGGCTGCTGACGGTCGCCGTGCTGGCGGGCTGCACGCTCGTGCTGTTGTGGCTCACGCTGTCGGTGATTTCGACGGGAGCGAAAATCGTCTATTGGATGGCGAGCGACCACGACGCGGTCAAGCGGGTGCTCTCCCACGTGTTCGGGCCGTCGGTCATCAAGGTGGTCAAGGGCCCCGAAGAGCCTCCTCCCGAGCGGCTCGGCAGCCGACCGCGCGAGGCGGACGACTGAGGCCGGGCGCCGGTCACTCGCCCTCGCCGTGGCGGATGATCTTGCCGTCGACCATGTAGATGACGTCTTCGGCGATGTTCGTGGCGTGGTCGGCGATTCGCTCGAGATTGCGCGCG
>Ga0334901_1001045_pt1 | contig 31775 bp, 31 predicted proteins | sample GraSluR3_MG_3_FD_207216 | JGI IMG/M metagenome (GOLD analysis project Ga0334901, IMG submission 207216) | Sludge microbial communities from methane-producing bioreactor in Wageningen University, Netherlands - Granular Sludge_15_08-R3 | ecosystem: Engineered > Bioreactor > Anaerobic >... | reverse complement strand
CTTCTCCAAAGCTGATTGGCCTTTGTGTCTTTTCCTTCACTAAACATACCTCCTTTTTTTGGATTTATTGGCTTACTATCCTTTACATTTTATCATATTATCCGGACACGCACAACAGATATTACCCAACACAGTGCGTCTAATTGTGTCATCTATAGGTACAAAGTGAGAAAACACCGCCGGCGTTGTATAATCTTTTGATTGAGAAATAATGGATGATGACAATAACTGTTTTTTTACTAATCATTATGCTAATATATTATCAATCGGGGACATTCCGCAAAAAGGTATACCCGCATCAGCAGCGGTGTGTCCCCATACCACTAAGGAGGTAAAACTTTGTTCACAGTCGGAATCATTACGGTAAGCGACAAGGGATATACGGGGGAAAGAGAGGATTTAAGCGGCCCCGTCATAGAAAAAATTATGCAAACAATCGGTGGAAAGGTGGTTGATTATAAAGTAGTACCGGATGAGCGGGATAAAATTTCGCAGGCAATAACAAACATGACGGATGAGCAGTGTATTCACCTCGTCCTGACAACCGGCGGTACGGGGTTTGCCGCAAGGGACGTAACACCGGAAGCAACCCTGGATGTAATTGAAAAACAGGTGCCCGGCATACCCGAAGCCATGAGGCTGGTAAGCATGCAAAAAACAGCAAAGGCTATGCTGTCAAGGGCGGTCTCGGGTATAAGAGAGGGCTCTCTTATAATAAATCTTCCGGGAAGCCCGAAGGGTGCTGCAGAAAGCCTTGAAGCAATACTTCAGGCACTGCCCCACGGACTATTAATTCTGCAGGGCAAAACCGGGGAATGCGGCGGTACCGACCGGTAAACATCTCTGTTTAGAGTAATACAGCGGAATTAATATCCAGAATCTCTCTTGTTTCAACTGCCTGCTCAATCAACCGTTCTGTTTCCAGATGGGATTCGGATTCCATTATCCTTTGCATCCTTGGTTTTGTCTCGGGATGTTCGGGCAAAAACAGGGTGCAGCAGTCTTCGTATGGCAGGATAGACAGTTCGTAGGTATCAATTTCTCTTGCCCTGTCTACAATTTCCACCTTGTCCATGCCTATAAGGGGCCTGAATACCGGCAGGTCCACGCAGGAATCCGTTACATAAATGCTTTCAAGAGTCTGGCTGGCAACCTGGCCCAGGCTTTCTCCCGTCACCAGGGCAAGGGCTCTTTGGGATGCTGCAATCCGTCCTGCTATTCTCATCATAAAACGCCGGGTAAGTATGGTACCCTGCTCTTCGGGACAGTACCGGTTTATGCTGCCTTGTATTTCGGTAAGTGATACCATGTGCAGCCTAATCCCGCCGGTATAACCGGCCAATACCGCTGCCAGGTCCCTTACTTTTTGTTTCGCCCTTTCACTGGTATAGGGAAAACTGTGGAAATGTACCGCCTCCAGCTCCACTCCCCTTTTTGCAACCATCCAGCCCGCCACCGGACTGTCTATCCCGCCTGACAAAAGCAGTATGCATTTACCGCTTGTTCCGGTTGGCAGCCCGCCGCTTCCCTGTTCTACGCCCATGTATATATAAGCCTTATCCCTTATTTCAATGTTTATCAGAAGGTCGGGCCTGTGTACCTCCACCCGTATGTCTTTTCGGTTTTTCAGTATGTATGCCCCCACCTGTCGGCATATCTCGGGAGAGTTCAGCGGAAAGGTTTTATCCGCCCTTCTGCTTTCCACCTTGAAGGTAGCCGGCTGCTTGTATCCCACCATTTGCAGGGCCGCTTGATTGATGGTTTCCATATCTTTGTCAACCTTGACCACCCTGCTTAACGATACAATACCGAAAACCTTTTTCAGTCGTTTTAGAGATTCTTCTATGTCATCCGAGCCCTTATTAAGTTCAATAAAAATTCTTCCCCGGTCCTTTTTTATTCTGTATTCTATGCCTTCCAGGGCTTTCTTTATATTTTTAACCAGTTGTTTTATGAAAAAATCCCTGTTCCCGCCCTTTAAGGCTATCTCTCCATACCTTACCAGAATGAGTTCCTCCATATTATCGCCTCCCGAAAAGCCCTCTCAATGCCGCAACCTCATTTTCAAGGGCGTCTGTCAGTATATCAACTTCTTCCTCTGTGTTGAAAGGGGAAAAGCTGATTCTTACCGTACCTTCCGCCTCACGGTCACCAAGCCCCATCGCTGCAAGCACATTGCTGGTTTTTTCCTGTTTGGACGAGCAGGCAGACCTGGTGGAAACGTATATTCCGTATTTCTCCAGGGAGTGGAGCAGCACTTCCCCCCTAACTCCTATAAACGAAACGCTTAATATATGCGGGGCACCCCTTTCTCCCTCCGGGGAGTTAAACCTTACGTTTTGAATCCTTTCCCGTACACCATTTCTCAGTCTGCCCCTCAGAACCGACATTTTCCCGGTGTACTCCTTGAGATTACTGCTGTATATTTCCACAGCCTTCCCTATCCCGGCTATCCCGGGCAGGTTTTCGGTACCCGAACGCAGGCCCTGTTCCTGGCCCCCGCCTATCTGCCAGGGCCTTAAATTAACCCCCCTCTTGCAGTACAGTGCACCGATTCCCTTTGGACCGTGAAACTTATGGGCACTTATTGAAACAAGCTGGGCCCCTGTCTTTTGCAAATCAATTGGCACCTTCATAAAGGCCTGTATACAGTCGGTATGAAAAAAGGCAAGCGGGTTCTTCTCCCTGACGATTTCTCCTATTTTTTGCAGCGGCTGTACCGAACCGGTTTCGTTGTTGACACCCATGATGGATACCAGTATTGTATCCTTTCGTATGCTTTCGGCCAGCTGCTTCAGGTTTACCATACCGCTGCTGTCAACACCTATATATGATATTTCATAACCGTCTTTTTTCAAATCTTCCAGGGTCATATATACCGAAGGATGTTCAATCCTGCTCGATACTATATGCATGCCCCTGTTTGAATAGCTGCGGGCTATACCTCTTATCGCGGTATTGTTTGATTCGGTACCGCCGGATGTAAAGTAAATCTCCGAAGGCTGAACCCCAAGTACACCCGCCAGTACGTTCCTGCTCTTTTTCAGTATGTTTTCCGCCTTTATTCCTTTTCCGTGCAGCGAGGACGGATTGCCGTACTCTTCCCTGAGGCAGTATAAAACCGTTTCCACCACCTGTTCAAAGGGCCGGGTAGTTGCCGCATTGTCAAAATATATTTCTCTCAAATGTGTCCTCTCCTTCCATATGTCAAGCCTTCTTAAATAATAATACCTTAGTGCCGTATAAAAGTAAATTGCTGCAGCCGTATTAAGGTAACCCCGCCTGCCGGTACAGCCGCCCGCTTTTTCTTGACATCCCGCAGGCCTTCTGCTAGGATATAAAAAATAACTATGACCTGAAGGGTGAAAATACATGAAACTACACGGCACTATGAGAATTAACCCCTATTCCCGGCTGGAAATCGGAGGATGCGACTGCAAAGAGCTGTCAGAAAACTTTGGTACACCCCTTTATATTATGGATGAGGAGCTAATAAGGGAAAACTGCCGCAAATTTATACATGCCTTCTCATCGGGTTATCCGGACATAGAAATAGTCTATGCAGGAAAAGCTTTTTTAACCACGGCTATGGCAAGAATCATTCACCAGGAAGGCCTGTCGCTGGACGTGGTATCCGGCGGGGAACTGTATACAGCCCATAAAGCCGCTTTTCCGATGGAAAACATATATTTCCACGGGAATAACAAGACCCCCGGGGAATTAAGAATGGGACTTGACCTGGGTGTCGGCCACATGGTGGTGGATAATTTCAGTGAACTCGAAATGCTGGATGAACTGGCCCTTGCCTCGGGTATAACACAAAGGGTGATAATAAGAGTTTCTCCCGGCATTACAGGAAACACACATGAATATATTCAAACCGGTCAATTGGATTCCAAGTTCGGCTTTCCCCTGTACAAAGACAGCGCCCTACGGGCTGTTAAAAGAACTCTTGCCTCCGGTAACCTTATTTTTGAAGGCCTGCACTGCCATATAGGCTCTCAGATTTCCGAAGTCAATGCCTTTGTATCGGCCGCCAATTCAATGCTTCGGTTTGCCGCCAGGATAAAAAATGAGCTGCAGGCGGCGGTGAAAATATTAAACCTGGGCGGCGGTTTCGCTATTTATTATACAAAGGAAGACCGCGAACTACTCCCAGGGGATTTTTCGGATTCCATAACATCATCGGTCAAAGAAGGACTTAAACGGTATAACCTGCCGCAGCCGAGGCTTGTGGTGGAACCCGGGAGGTATATAGTGGGTAACGCCGGCACAACCCTTTACACGGTCGGATCGGTAAAGGATATCCCTTCGGTACGGAAGTTTATATTCACCGACGGAGGAATGGCGGATAACCCGCGCCCCGCCCTGTATCATGCCAGATACAGAGCGATTGTTGCCAACAGGATGACTGAAACCTGCGCAGAACAGGTTACACTGGCGGGCAAGTGCTGCGAATCCGGTGACATACTTGTAAAGGATATATCCCTCCCCTCCATCCGCAAAGGGGACCTTATTGCAGTCCTGTCAACCGGGGCTTACAATTATTCGATGGCCAGCAATTACAACCGTCTTCCAAAGCCGGCGGTGGTTCTTGTGAACAAAGGGAAGGCAGATTTGATAGTCAAACGGGAAAGCTATGAGGATGTAGTAAGAAATGACACTGTTCCCGCAAGGCTGAAATAAAAAATGCACCTTCGGCTTTCAGGCTTATACCTGAAAGTCAAAGGTGCATTAATAAATCTTAGTTTCAAATCAGTATCCCAATTCCTCGTTTACAAACATTATATTGATTTCCTTCTTTTTTGGGCAGCGTTCCATTACCACCTTTATGGAACACATCCTGTCCGGAGATGTACAGTCATGGCATCTTCCGGTTTTTCTGCAGGGCGTGTCCCTGTTAAGGCGCTCTGCATTCGGCGGACAGGCCTTAGTCTTTATCCTTTCCACCGCCTGGTCTTCGTTGTCAACAATTTTGTTCCGTCCGCATATCACATAAACCCTGTCGGGTCCGTAAAACATGCTTGCAACCCTGTTGCCGTCACCGTCTATGTTGACCAGCTTGCCGTCGGCAGTCACCGCGTTGGAACTGGATAGGTACACATCCGCCTGGGAGGCAAGCTTTCTTACCCTGTCAATTTCAGACTTGTCAGTTTCCCAATGGAAATATACCGTGCTACCCCGCGCCCTTAACATGTCGGAAATGCCGCTTTGCTTTACCGTCATTGACCCCCCGATTCCAACCGACTGGTCCGGGGCTATTTCCTCTTTAAGGACTTCTTTTACCTGCTCAATGTTATCATAGGCCCTGGCCTTGAAACCCCTTTTGCTGAACACCTGTACTATTTCGCCAAAATCCATACAAAAGACCCCTCCAATACAAATTAATAAATAACATTTTTCAATTCATATTAATTTATTAAAAATTCGGCGGAACCAAAGCGGAAATCAGCTTTGCTTTGGCTTTGCTGAGGGTGTAATACCTGTGGGGCAGCATCTCTTCGATGTATAAGCTGTCCCCCTCCGACAGGGTATACACCTCCATCCCGACCTGAACTTCTATTTCGCCTTCCAACACCAGCAGACATTCGTCGGCGCGGTGACTCATTGGCTCGTCACTGCTCCATGTGCCGGGCTCCAGCTCGGTATATATGATTTCCTGTTTTGGTTTCACCTGGTTTCCCATTGGCAGAGGGGTTACATATTCGTGTATGATGTTGGAATTAGGCAGTGCTAGCTTTTTCCTTTCATCCTTACGTATTAGCACACTGCTCTTATTCTCCTCTATCAAAAAGTGAAACAAAGGTATTTCAAGGGCTCCGGCTATTTTCTTTAGGGATGAGATGGACGGACTGGTGAGGTCCCTTTCCAGAAGTGAAATATAACTCGTACTAAGCCCGGTTTTTTCCGCAAGGTCTGCCAGTTTTAAGCCCTTGGACATTCTTATTTCCCTGATTTTTTTTCCTAACACCTGCCACACCTCTTATAATTATTTAATACTATTTCATAATTATAGCAGAAAAATTACAATTATTAAATATATATTGCTAAATATTTATATTACAAACACTCTTCCGCATAAACATATATACGGTATTATATTTATTCACTTACAGCTTTTTCCCCAAAGCTTCTTCCGCAGCTTTAACCGGCTGCCTTGAAAGTATCAGCTCCAAGGCACTTTGCATATCCACATGCATTATCCTGTCCTGCTTGAGGGGTTTTATCCGGTTTCTTAGCAGCCTGTACGCCGGCCCTGTACCCCGCCCCAGTGTTCCGCCTCCCCTTAAATCGATTGCCTGGGCCGAAGCCAGATACTCAATGGCAAGGACACTCGCCAGATTTTCCTTAATATCCGATCCTTTTCTGGCAGCTATCGTTCCCATACTCACATGGTCCTCCTGGTTGGCGGAGGAGGGTATGGAATCAACACTTGCCGGGTGTGCCAGCACCTTGTTTTCGGAAACAAGCGCCGCTGCGGCATACTGCGTAATCATAAACCCTGAATTCAACCCCCCATGGACTGTCAGGAAAGCCGGAAGTCCATTGCTGAGCTGGGGATTTACAAGCCTTTCAATCCTTCTCTCAGAAATATCTGCCAGCTCTGCCAGCGAAATGCCAAGAAAGTCCATCGCAAGGGCAACCGGTTCTCCATGGAAATTCCCTCCGGATATGACCTCGCCGCTGTCCGGAAATATAAGCGGGTTATCTGTAACCGCGTTAATCTCGGTACCTATCACTCGGGCAGCATATTCCACCGCATCCCTGCATGCACCGTGTACCTGGGCGGTGCAGCGAAGCGCATAGGCGTCCTGTACCCTTTTTTCCCCCTGCCTTGTTGTATATGTGCTGCCGTCAACCAGGTGCCTTATATTCTCCGCCGATGCGATTTGCCCCTTGTGGCCCCTTACCCGGTGTATCCTGTCATCAAAGGCATCCACCACACCATTGAGGGCCTCCAGTGTAAGGGCAGCCGTTATATCCGCCATCTTTACCAGCATCTCCGCGTCAAACAGCGTCAGCGACGCAACCGCCGACATGGTCTGTGTACCGTTAATCAGTGCAAGCCCTTCCTTGGAAGAAAGGGTGCACGGCTTAAGTCCCGCCTTTTCCAGGGCCCTGCCCCCCTGCAGGATTTCTCCGTTGTACTCCGCACTGCCTTCACCAAGCATAACCAGTACCATATGTGCCAGTGGAGCCAAATCGCCGCTTGCGCCAAGGGAACCTTTTTGTGGAATAACCGGATGTACTCCCCTGTTCAGCATTTCCACCAGCAGGTTGAGGGTTTCAAGTCTTATTCCCGAGTATCCCCTGCACAGTGTATTCACCCTGAGCAGCATTACTGCCCTGGTTATATCCCTTGAGAAACTCTCTCCAACTCCGCATGCATGACTTACTATCAGGTTTTTTTGCAAAAGCTCGGTCTCATCTTTCGATATTGCCACGTCGCTAAACCTTCCGAAACCGGTGGTTACTCCGTATACAATCTCCTCCCGGTTTACATAGTCTTCAACAATATCCCTTGAGCTCTTAATGCTGCTTACCGCCGCCGGGTCTATCTCCACCCGGTAGCCCTCCCTGGCCACCAAGGCCACCTGTTCAATCGTGAGGCCTTGTCCGTTGACCGTAACCTTGTTTTTCATTCCCTTCCCCCCATCATATATGTATATTCCGTTATCCCTAAAAAATGAACAGGACCTTTGGCTTTATCCTATTATTTCAACTATGAAAACATCCCTTTCCCTTGAAAAATCCAAAAATTCCCCCTCCGTCAAAACAACCGGTTTTGTTGGATCCTGTGGACACGTATATACTATCTTTCCGACACGGCCGTCATTGAGCCGCACCAGGTTGCCAACAAAATTCCGTATTATTCCCTGCAGAAAGATTTGAGAAATATACGGATCCAGGCTGTCGAAACTCCTGTCTGAAATGTATTCGGCAACCTGCATGGGAGGCCTCTTCTTTCTGTATACCCTGTCCGACATCATTGCATCAAAAATATCCGCTACGGCAACTATCTTGCCATATTTATGGACCTTTTCACTTTTTAAGCCCAACGGGTAACCGCTACCGTCTTCCCTTTCATGATGCATAAGAACTCCCATCAGCACATCGTTACTGATCACATGGTTTTTTTTAAGAATATTATATCCGTATACCGGATGCTGTTTTATTACCGCCCATTCTTTTTTATTCAAGGTGTCCGGTTTGTTAAGCACATGCAGGGGTATCCTGCACTTACCAATATCATGAAACAATCCCGCATAGCCCAGCTTTCTTAAGTCCTTCTCGGGCAGCTTAAGCCATTTTCCAATTAGTATTGTCAGTATACCCACGTTTATTGAATGATAATAGGTATATTCATCCGTCATGTGTATCTGCTGCAGCTTAGGGATTATGTTATAATCGTCAAATACAAGGGTTATAAATGTTCCTACCGTTTCCCTAACGCCTTCCATATTAAGCCTTTTGCCCATCCTTATGTCTTCACTGAATCTTTTTACTACCTGATGGGTATCATTGTATATTTCCATGAAATGTTCGGTGTCAATCTCATGTCCCGTTTTCTGTTCTGTCTTTGCCTCTTTTGTTTGGCTGTCCTGTACTATATTTATGTAGGGAATGGGGAGTTCGTTTATCCGTTTTATCAGATGTTCAGTCAATACCGTGCCTTCTCCCAGGAAAAGCCTGCCCCTTTCGTTAATGAAGTCGCTCTTAAGCTGCATCCCAGGTTTTAAATCTTTCGCTTTCAGGTAAGCCATGCACTCACCCCCAAGTAGAAAAAGTTGTATCTATTACATTAATTATACGGATTATGATAATTTTTATCAAGCATACTTACGCCACGAAAACCGGGCGCCCTTAAATGTTCGGCCTGCATATTTATATATCGGCAAATACCTGCGAATTCATGAGCTATCCCAAGAAAAATAGCCGCTGTGTGTGTTTATTTGCCCGTCTTTCCCGGAAATGGGCATTGAAAAAAAATGCGGTCGGTTATATAATATCCACCATGTGAATACATATGTCCATGTGCGGTGTACATGTTCATTCTCAAAGGGGGTGATTGTGTGAAGGAGCCCAGTTTTTATATCGTTAACTCGTCAGTACTTCCGGAGGTTTTCTCCAAGGTGATTGAGACAAAGGCCCTTCTGCGAACGGGCAGGGCCAAGACGGTAAACCAGGCTGTTAACATGGCCGGAATTAGCAGAAGTGCATTTTACAAGTATAAGGATTATGTCTATCCTTTTTATGAGACAAACAAAATGAAGATAGTAACCATTACTTTGCTGCTGGAACATATTCCGGGGGTGCTTTCAAAAATCCTTGATGCAATCGCCAGGGCCCAGGGCAGTATTCTTACGATAAATCAGAACATACCCATAAACGACGTGGCTATGGTGAGCATCTCCTTTGAAACGGGAAGAATTAACAAGGATGTGGAGGAATTGCTTATTGATATAAGAAAAATCCCCGGAGTAAACAACCTGAGTATAGTATCCAGAGAATAAACAGAAAGAAGGTCATCATTATGGTAAATATAGGCTTGCTGGGGTGCGGCACCATTGGTTCCGGGGTTGTGGAATTGCTTAAAAAGGAATCCTGTCAGAAAAGACAGCTTAGGATAGAAAGAATACTGGTAAGGAATCTGAACAAGCATTACGACAAACCGTATCAGCACATGCTGACAGACAGATTTGAAGATATACTTGACGGTGATATTGATATTGTGGTGGAAGTTATGGGTGGAATCGACCCTGCATACTTCTATGTAAAGCAGTCACTGCTGCAGGGGCGCCATGTGGTAACCGCCAACAAGGACCTTATAGCCAGGCACGGCGGTGAACTGCAAAAACTGGCCCGGGAAAACGGTGTCCGGCTGCTGTTTGAAGCCAGCGTGGGTGGCGGAATTCCGATAATAAAACCCTTGAGTGAAAGCCTCGCTGCCAACAGCATAACCGAAATCAGGGGTATAGTTAACGGTACCACCAATTTTATTCTGTCCAGAATGTATAACTCGGGAAAGAGCTACCAGTCCGCCCTGGCGGAAGCCCAGGCTTTCGGATTTGCAGAAGCGGACCCAAGGGCAGATGTCGAAGGATACGATGCAGCCAGAAAACTGGCCATATTATCCTCCATAGCTTTCCAAAGCAGTATAGACTATGAGTATATACACAGAGAGGGTATAGAAGATATATCGACAGATGATATCAGTTTGGCTAAATACCTAGGATATACCATTAAACTGCTGGCAGTCAGCCGGAAGACGGACGATGGCATTATGGCCAGGGTATCCCCGGTGATGCTGGAAACCGGCGACCCCCTGGCACAGGTTGCGGATGCATACAACGCCATTATAATAAAAGGGGATGCGGTGGGGGATGTTCTGTTCTTCGGCCAGGGTGCGGGAAAACTGCCCACCGCCAGCGCAGTGCTTGGAGACATAATAGACATAGTTAAACACAACCTGGGCCAATACAGGGCCGAAGATTTACTAAGCCAGGACCTGCCCGAAGCCAGGATGGATATCGAAAACTGCAGGACCAATTTTTTGATACGGCTCAAGCCCTCAAACCGGCTTGAAACAATGAGTGAAATATCCAAAAGCTTTCAGCGGTTTGAATTTATTTTCCCCGACAGGATAAGGCTTCAGGGAGCAGTTGACCCGGACCAGGTAATATTTACAGTATGGGGTGTTTCGGAAATAGACATCAAACAAAAAATCGATGCATTAAGGAAAAGCGAAAGCGTACACAGCATACTGAGGGTCATACGGATAGAGGGGGGGGAAATAAATGATGTATGAGGGACTGATTGAACGATACAGGCAATATCTTGATATCGGCAGCAAATCAAGAATTATTTCCCTGAACGAAGGAAATACGCCGCTTATTAGGGGTTATGCAGTAGAAAAACATATAGGATATAAAGCAAGGGTTTTCCTTAAATATGAGGGTCTGAACCCAACCGGCTCCTTCAAGGACCGGGGTATGACCATGGCGGTAACAAAGGCGGTGGAAGAAGGGGCAAAATGCATAGTCTGTGCTTCCACAGGCAATACTTCCGCCTCGGCGGCCGCCTATGCCGCAAGGGCGGGTATCAGGTGCGCCGTGCTAATCCCCGACAACAAAATCGCGCTGGGGAAACTTGCCCAGGCCTCCGCATACGGCGCCAGGGTACTGGCGGTAAACGGCAGTTTTGACGATGCCCTGGATATGGTAAGAAGGCTGGCAGATGAGTTACCGGTAACGCTGGTAAATTCAATAAACCCGAATCGTATAGAGGGCCAGAAAACTGCGGCCTTTGAAATATGTGACCAATTGGGCGGTGCCCCCGACTACCTGTCAATCCCGGTGGGTAACGCCGGAAATATAACCGCTTACTGGAAGGGCTTCAAAGAATATATGAAGAGCAAAGTCATTGACATGCTTCCTGCAATGCTGGGCTTTCAGGCGGCCGGGGCAGCGCCTATTGTTGAAGGAAAAGTAATCGAAAACCCTGAAACAATAGCAACGGCGATACGCATAGGCAACCCCGCCAGCTGGGAAGGTGCAGAAAATGCGGCCTTCGAATCCGACGGACGCATTGATAAGGTAAGTGACAGTGAAATTCTTGAGGCATACGGCCTGGCGGCTTCCGGTGAAGGCGTTTTTGCCGAACCGGCTTCCTGCGCATCGGTTGCCGGTCTTATTAAGCTTACAGAAGAAGGTTTTATAAAGACAGGTGCCACGGTAGTATGTGTGCTTACCGGCAGCGGGCTTAAGGACCCTGAAATCGCCGTAAATACTACACAAGGACCAACTGTCCTGCCAGATAGTTACGATGCCCTGCTTGATATAATGAACGGGTATTTAGGCGGTGGGAAAAATGGTTAGGGTTAAGGCTCCTGCTACTTCTGCAAACATGGGCCCGGGCTTCGACTGCATGGGCATCGCCCTTAATATTTTTAACACGGTGGAAGCACAAATTATACCCGAAGGTCTTGAGATAGAAACCTACGGTAGGGATGCCGGGCTTATTGAAAATGACGACACCAACCTTATATACAGGGCTATGAAAAAAGTCTTTACGATGACGGGTTATTCCCCGGCCGGTTTGAAAATTACATCCTATAATGAAATTCCGGTGGCAAGGGGTTTGGGAAGCAGTGCTGCAAGCACCGCTGCGGGGCTTTTGCTGGCAAACGCCCTTGCAGGAGAAAAGCTTGGGCTGGACGAGATAATAAAGCTGGGCACCGAAATCGAAGGCCACCCGGACAATATAGTACCCGCCCTCATAGGCGGTATGACGCTGTCCTATGCCATGGACACCTCTGCAGTAGGATATGTGAAAATGGACTTTCCGGATAAAATGCGTATGATTGTAATGGTTCCGGATTTCATGCTGTCCACTTCCAAGTCCAGGGAAGTCCTGCCAAGCCGGGTGGATATCAAGGATGCCGTTTTCAATGTAAGCCGTGCAGCCCTTATGGTGGCGGCCCTTACATCCAATAAACCGGAACTGCTTAAATATGCCGTTGAGGACAGGCTGCATCAACCCTACAGGGGAAAACTCATCCCGGGCATGGAAGAAATCTTTGCCACAGCGTACAACGCCGGTGCGAGGGGAGTGTTCCTAAGCGGCTCCGGGTCAACGTTGATTGCCCTGGTGGATGCCGATGAACGTGGTTTTCTCCCCGCACTCAAAAACTTTTTGGCAGAGAAATCGTTAAACTGGGAATTGAAATATGTAAATGTCAGCAGGCAGGGAGCGGCCCGTATTCAATAATCCCCCTCCTTATGAATTACGGCCGCCAGCCTGATAAAAAGCTAAAGTATTGAATACTTTAGCTTTTTAATTTGCCCGGTATTAAACCGTGTGCCACAATACTCCTTTTTTTCTAATACTTTATTATGCTACGGCTCTTTACAACCGCAACCAATAATTATATTATAGTATTAACTATATATAATGGAGATGATGTGTTATGAAAATTGAAAAGGTTAGCGATTACAAAGTAAAAATAACCATCAACTCGATTGACCTTGAAGAAAGAAATATCGGTATGGACGATCTGGTATACAACAGCCCCAAGGCACAGGAACTGTTCTGGGATATACTATACCAGGCCTATGTTGAACAGGGCTTTGAAGTTAAGGATGAACAGCTGATAGTTGAAGCTATACCCAATTCCAGGGATACTTTTGTAATAATTATTACTAAATATCGAAACCGACAGATGCTCAAACCCGGCCCCGGCAAATTCATTAAAGGTGCCGATACAAAAAAATCCGTCAAACCGAAGGAAATATGCTTTAGTTTTGACGACCTTGAGGATGTCATCGGTCTCAGTAAAAGGATTATTGATACTTACAGGGGTGACAGTTCCGCTTACCGGCACGAAGACACCTATTATCTCGTTCTTAAACCCTATGACACATATCCCAACCTTTCGGTTGAAACCATAGCCGAAGAATACGGCTTTCGTTGTAAAACGGCGGAATTATATCTGAAGGAATACGGAAAAACCCTTGTGGAAAACAGTGCTGTGGAAATTCTGGCGTGGTGTATATAAAAAGACTGCCTTTGGCAGTCTTTTTTCTATGCTCTCTGTTCTATCATTCTTTTCTTTTTGTTTCTCTTGGCCCTGTAAAGCAACACATCCGCCCTTTCCAGGAACGTATTTATATCCTCACCACCGTAGTTTATCAGGCTGACGCTTATGGTCACTTCACCCGGCCGTGTTTTGTATACCGTACTTTCAATTGCAGCGGCTGCACGATTCATTACAACCCTTGCACTGGATATATCAATTTCGGGCAGTATAACAGCAAATTCATCGCCGCCGAACCTTGCCACAATGTCGTATGCCCGGGTGTTCTTTTTCAGAGCGCGGCCGACTTTTTCCAGTGCAATATTACCCTCCAGATGGCCGTATTTATCGTTATAGGATTTAAAATTATCACAATCTATAAATGCCATTGCCAGGGGCCGTTTATACCTTCTGGCCCTGTCCATTTCTTCCTGAAGCCTTATTATAAAATACCTGTAGTTGTATACTTTGGTAAGTTCGTCTATGATAAGATTTTGAAACAGATATGAAAAACACCTGTATGTCTGAAACAGGCAGAACACAAAAAACGCTACAATTCCAACCGTCCATAACATTTTTTTACTTTGTCCAATATCAGAATACATTAGAAGGATAACCAACAGCACTGAAAGCAGCAGAAACAGGACATGCATTTTGGCTTTGTATTCTATTTCTCTTATCCCCTTCATTAAAACCCCTGCCCATCCCAACTTTATACGATTATATAACACTGTCCACTTTTATGGAAGTCCTATATAAAAAACTACAAAAAAAAACACCAAATATCAGAACCGGGGACATTTATCCTGCCCCGGAGCTCAGCTCCGGGACAGGATAAATGTCCCCCTCTTCCTATTTACCTGCTACAATCTTTACATCGCGCTGGTGTTCCGCAGACACCTTGCCGTCAACATGCCTCGTACTGTTATGGAAATGAACGTCAAAATGCCCGGCAAAACCGTTGTTTTTAATATGCTGAACATCATGGGGCATTGCGCTGGCGGAAGCGGCAATTTTCCTGCCCTTTACTTCAACTATAACGGGACGGGTGCCCCAGCTCCAGCTGCCGCCCCATACATTCTTCATGGTATTGGTATCCTTTACGGTAAGCGGCTCAACATCCGCATGGTTTGCCCCGACTGTTCTTCTGGCGTTCCAGGATACGCCTGTATAAAAATCGGTAATCTTTGCATCGGCACCTATCGGCCATACATACTGGGCTTCACTCCACCAATCCAGAAGTTCTCCATACTGCGGTCCCGGAGTTGGTTTAACCGGAACATGGTGCACCGGTATTTTGAGCTTTTGTCCCGCATATATTACCGAGCTTTCCATAAGGCCGTTCGCATCCAGTATTTCCCGGTATGGAACCCCGTATTTTATTCCCAGAGACCAAAAATCGTCTCCCCTTTGCACGGTATGGTCTATATACGTGACATAGGGTTTTTGTCCCGCCGACGGTGGATTTTTTTCGTTTGCCGGTGGCGGGGTTTGGTTCTGGCCGCCCCCCTGCGGAATATAGATCGTCATACCGGGATACAGTACTGTGTCGGCTGCTGCGTCATTTGCCTTCATCAGGCTGTTAATGCTTATACCATATGCATTACTTAATATCCAGAAGGTATCCCCCTGCTTTACGGTATGCCTTTTGACCGTTTGTGGCAGTTTTATACGCTGCCCGCTGTAAAGGACATCACCGCTTCCTGCTCCGTTAAGTTTCAGCAATTCATTCATGTCAATGCCCATCCTTTGGCCAATCTTCCAGTATGTATCCCCGGGTTTTACCGTGTAACCGGTATCCGCCGTGGGTATGGTAACCCTTTGTCCCACGTACAGGACGGAGTATCCATTAGCACCGTTTGCAGATAGCAGTTCCTGTAAGTCCGCCCCATACCACTGGCTAATTTTCCAATATGTATCCCCCGGCGAAACTGTATGTACGGAATCTGCCCTGGCTATACCTCCCCCTGCAGCCGTCACGGCAAAAACAATGGCTGCAACCATTACAGTTTTTTTAATTATCCCCATTCAACCACCCTTTCTAATTTTGCTGTATTTTGGTTAACATAAATCTACAGAATATATATTCTACATTTATATGCCGCTTCCCTTGTGGTAATTTAGGGTAAAAAAAAGAGCCTTACGGCTCAAATATCTTAAAGAACTCTCCCGGCTGCAAATAATCGTTTGAGAAGTTGGCCAGTATTTCCAGCTTATCGTCTTTGTCCAAGTCCCGGACTTTCATCGCAGATATTCCGTTGCTCCCCAGGGATTCGCTTTCCCATGTTTTTTCAAGCTTATACTCCTGTCCCTCCCATAAATAAATATGGCTGGTCCAGTCGGTATAATCTCCCATATGAAGAGCAGCCGCTACCTGCTGCTTCCCTGCAGCGCTGCCGATGAAGGCATGGGGAACTTCCTTTGTGGAGGCCGGAAGGCTTACACGCCATAAAACTTCTCCGGTTCTTGAACGTATTTGAAGGGATGACCCATCCAGCACCAGGAATTCATTTGTTCCGTCACCGTCCATATCGCCGACTGCTTTAATGTCAAGCTTGCTGGAAAACAGTTTGTTCTCGCGCCACCTTCTCCCATCGTAAAACACCTCAAATACGCTTCCTCCCGCAGCTTCGTCGAACACATCCTCAATATAGTACATTTTCAAAGCATCGGTATCCGAAACGGTTTGTTCAAAAACCACCGTATGGTATTCTCCGTAAGTACCCACATGATACCAGTCTATGTCCCACTCCCCTTCGCTTGAGGAGATTACAAATATGCCCTCGTTCATACTGAAATTGTTATCACTATCCCGGTCACCCGTAAGCCCCACCCTCAGTACAAGGCTTTCGCGAGCCTTTTCTTTAAATCTTTTTACACCCAAAAGTTCCACCCATTCAGGTGTAATTCCGTCATCCAGCACATTGCACACTATGCCCTTCCAGTCAATATCTTCTACTTTCTCGATGTTTTCCCCATCAAAACCGTAAAGACTTATATAATACTCCACTTCCAGGCTGTCAGCAATCCTGAGAATATCCTCGGCGGTTTTTTCTATAAACACCAGTGTGAAAGTCGGTGCCCCGGCAAGGTTTCCCATTCCCCCTTCTATGACAACCCTTCCGCTCTCGAACCTTTGTGATATGTCTCTGTAATAAAGGCCGTTTAACTGCCGGTCACTATATGTATATATTCCTATGGCACTTGACGGCTCGGGCCCTATCTCTTCCCATTCGCTCCATAATCCCATGCCAAGCAGTTCATAGCTGCCGCTGCCGTTCATATCCTTAATATCAACCAGCACCGTCCGGCCCAGGCTGTCCCAGTCATTCGGTATCGCTTCCTGGAACCCGTAAGCCACCGCATCCATCGACTTAAGCTTCCACATATTGCGGTCCAGTATAAGCGAAAAGTTCAGGCTTAAGACATTTCCCAGACTGGCTGTCAATCTGTCGCCGTTCGGAAGAAAGTTTTCTATCTTAGCGCCGGCAAAGGAATCTATTTCATTGGCCCTCAGCTTCCCCAGGCCATCCCTTACAAACGCCCCCAAATCTCCCATGTCCAAATATCCGTACGATGCAAAGCTAAGGTTTGAATGCCTGAAAAAATCCTCCAGGGGGTCGAAGGTCAGCATGTTCATCTTTTCCAGGTCGTTTTGTTCCCAGGCATCCAGAAACATCCTTACCGCCTGTTCCTGATTGATCAGTACATTGGCGGAAGGCTGCTGCTGGTCCCGACTCTCCTCCGACTGGTCCCCCACCGGAATCATAACCCAATCGCTGTTTTGCTCTTCCTGTGCCGGATGCTCTGCAGAGACTGCATCCCGGGGCCCCTGTTCCTTTTGCGCAGCGCCTCCGGTTTCCTCCGGCGTCCGGGGCGGATTCTCTATTTGAGTACTACATCCTGTAAGTATCGCAATAATAAGCAGCAACACAAAAACTTTTTTAAACATTTCATTCCCCTACCTATCATCCATTAATTAGTAACTCGTATTAATTCTACCTGTAATGTTAGACGGGTGCAACACAAAATTTGTTTCATGAATCCAACAAAAACTGCAAATAACCCTGGAATATATATACCCGTATGATGTTGCCGGGAAACAAAAATAATCAATACCAGGCTTTGGACATTTTGCAGGTAAAACAGACAGGAAAACAGGCAGGTATAGAGAATTATATAATAAAAGAACTGTATAAAAAGGAGAGACATAATAATGAAGACCAATATTTTGGGCAATACCGGCATTGAAGTAACAGAGCTTTGTTTTGGTGCACTTCCAATGGGCCCGCTTCAAAAGAATATGACCCTTGTGAATTGTGCCAAAATAGTTGAAACGGCACTCCAAAAGGGTATCAGTTTTGTTGATACGGCACAGATGTATAAAACCTATGCACCCATAAGGGAAGCGATAAAATCAACGGGGATTAGGCCTGTCATCGCATCCAAGTCCACTGCTTCTGATTATGAAGGTATGGAAAACGCAATATTGGAAGCCCTGGAACAACTTGACGTAGACTTCCTGGATATTTTCCTTCTCCACGCCGCCAGGATGGGAACCGAAGTCTTTGAAAAAAGGGCCGGCGCAATAGAATGCATGAAGGATTATAAATCAAAGGGCCTCATCAGGGCTGTGGGAATATCCACCCATGACGTCCGGGTGGCCGACCTCACGGCGGACAGGCATGATATGGATATCATGTTCCCAATAATCAACAGGACAGGAACGGGAATCTTGAACGGAACCGTTGAAGATATGCAAAGGGCTGTCCTGAAGAACCATGCCGCCGGCAAGGGAGTATATCTTATGAAGGTTTTGGCCGGCGGAAACCTGATTGACGATTATATAAAAAGCGTTGATTTTGCCAGGAGCATAGAAGGTTACCACTCCATTGCCATAGGCATGGTAAGCCCAGAGGAGGTAGACTTTAACGTTGCTTACTTCAATAACACCTTCGACCCCGAAAAAACTCCCACCCTAAAGGGCTACTCGAAGAAATACACGGTAGTGAACAGCCTCTGCAAAGGCTGTAAAGCCTGTATTGCAGCCTGCCCAAACTATGCGATAGAATACGATGAAGAAAAAAAGAAGGCATACATCAGGGAGGAAAAATGCCTCACCTGCGGTTACTGCACCTCCGCCTGCAAAGAATTCGCCATACGAACCATTTGACACTGCGATTTTGCAGTGTCCCGCCTCAGGCTTTGTTTCTTACCAGGCGCCGCTGGAAATAGATGAATACCGGCAGGGGTATGGCAATCCACCCAAAACTCTTTATCAGACTATTCTTCGCCCTTTCGGTCTGTCGTTCCTTCTCCTGCCGTATCATTGCTTCATAGTTTTCTCTCAGCTGTTCTTCTGTAAGCTCGGGCTGCCCGGTCTCATCACCTTCTATTCTCGGTTTTTCCGCTCCCCCCCAGCGTTTATACTCTTCAAAGGACTGATAATAGTGGGCGGGAGCAACAATATCCGCCGCGGCCATAAACACGCCCACGCTGCCGCCTATGGTCATCATAAGTGTGGCAAACAGAACCAGATAAATGTACACGTTTTTAATCACATCTTCCCCTCCCTCTCTTGATTCGGCTCTTATCCCTGCAACCACAAGAATTATCAGTAAAATAACTGCCGGAACAATTAACAATGAAATTGATGTTATTGTGATTCACCTCATTTATGTTTTTTGCCTATCATTAGGTCAATAACCGTTAGACGTCTGTGCAATCATCTTTGTTCCTTAAGACCCACCCAATAACTATACCCGTGTTTTTCAAACCCCAGTTTCTCGTAGAACAAATGGGCCTTTTCCCTTTTCATATTACTGGACAATACCAGTTTATAGCATCCCTTTCCCCTGCAGACATTCATTGCAAACCCCATCATCTGTCTTCCTATACCCATTCCCTGCATACCCCTTTTCACCGCAACGTCCTCCACTATACCGGAAGGCGCTCCCATGTGGGCAAGATTATCCATTATAAGCAGTGCAAAGGTCCCCACAATCTCTTGTTTGTAAACAGCCGCATAAACATTGTAATCGGGGTAACTCTTTATTCTGTTTAATATCCCTTCCGCCTGTTCCAAAGGAAGGACCATCCCGTCATCCATCTCGGGCTGGGAATAGAGTGACAGAATATGGGGCAAATCCCCCACCAGGGCCTCGCGTATCTCCACCTCAACGATACTAAGCACCCCCCCATCCGGATTAATATAAAAATAATGTTAAATAATTATACCATATTTCATAACCGAAGAGTCCCCGGGAACGCACCGCTCCCGGGGACTCTTCCGGATTAAAACACTGTTTGTTCTTCTATAATGCTCTTCAGAGAATCAAGGGCTTTTATCATAAGGTTTTTGCGCAGCATAAACTCGTCATGCTGGCTTAGGTTAGGATTGCCGGTGGGATTGGGTATGGCGACCGCCGGCAATATCCTGTTTGCGCCCACAGTTTCGGAAATCGGAACTATGGTACACACATGTACCGCAGGGATACCCAGCTCTTCTATAGCCTTAACCATCGTTGCTCCGCAACGGGTGTCGGTACCTCACGTAGAGGTCAGTATTGCTCCATCCACACCGTTGGCCAGCAAATCCCTACCAATCTCTTCGCCGAAACGCTTCGCGCTGCTAACGGCGGTAGTGTTGCCCACGGTGGAATAAAAGTATTCAAACAGCTTTCCTATAACGCCTTCCTTTTCAAGCAGTCTCATTACATCAACCGGGAGCACCCGGTCGGGGTCCTCAAGTACATACACCGGGTCGTATCCGCCATGAACGGTTATATACTCATCCGTAACCAGGTCGTCTATACCCTCAATGGAATACTTGCCGTATTTGGTAGCGTTTGCCGCCTCTATGCGGTCAGGATTCCCCCTGGGCACAACACCTCCCGACGTCACAAGCGCGATCTTTGCCCGGGCGAGATTTTTTACCGCCGGTGCCGGGGTCACACGGTCAAAAACAGGCATGGGCAGTTCAGTTGTAAAACTTTCGCCCTTCAGCTTGGAAAGCAGCATATCCACTCCCCTTACTGCACCAGTTTTATCTGCAAATACGTTTACCCTTCTGCCCTGCGGAATATATCCCTCATCTTCCGGGAAACCTATCTCCACGCCCCTGGCAAGTTTCAGGGCAAATTCAGCAATGGCAGGCAGTGCGTCTTTCATTGCAGCCGCCGACTTGCCGGTTTCCAATACATATATATCCTTTGCATATATCTCTGCTCCTGGGTTTTCGGTGTACATTGAAGCCACAGCGGGGGCCCCCAGCCGTTCCTGGACTGCCCTGCAGATGGCACCGCAGGCCATGCCGTACCTTCCGGCGTTAAATGCGGGCCCGGCAATGAAACAGTCAAAATCATATTTCTTTAGTATATCCGTGATTTCTTCCGCGGCTTTTTCCGGATTCTCTGCAAAGTAAGTATCGCCGCATATTACCGTTGCAATAATTTCTCCCTCTTCTCCAAAAAGCTTTTCCAATCCACTGCCGGGTCCAACTGCCTTTTCATGTACGACAGGCGGCTGATCGCCCTTGTCCTCTCCACCGATTTGCCCGTAAAACTGGTTAATATAGTGTGCAAACTTAAGCTTTTTCACCGCAGTTCACCTCCCTATTTAAGCCTGGTTGTCAGGCGCTCGTAACCCAATTCGCACAATGAGCCCATTATGCTTGCCAGTTCTACGGTAATGCTTCCATCGGGATGCAGGCTGCCGCTGAACCCGCCTGTTATTATTTCAACGCTTTCCAGAACACCTATAGTTCTTTCCATCGGAGGCAGTGTTATAAGCTCGTTTCCGTTTCCATTGGTTATTACGGCATCCGCTTCGGCTGTAACATCCGCCAAACCCTGTGACCTGCCGTCACGGCCCGCATATTCATCGGTAATCAGCACGGTTTTGATATCGGATTTTTCGAGTAGTTTACAGTTCAACATCAAATCGGTCTCGGGATTCCCGCCTCCTTCTTCGGTCACAATTACCCCTTCCGCTTCAATTAGCCTGGCCAGTTTTTGTGTAAAATGGGCAGCCCGTTTCTTGTATGAAAGCATCGTGCTTTCATTGGTAATAATAACCCCTGCAAAACACAGTTCCCTGCCGTGCCTTCGCAAAAGGTCCATTATAACAGGGTTATTCAGGTGATGAAATGTAGTGTTTTTATGGCACGGGGCCGCGCAGTTGCCGCTTACTATTGCACCGTCTATTACCTCTGTGGGTGAAATTAGGGTTGGGAGTATGCCTTTGGCGTCCAGTCCATATATATAATTATCATGCATCAAACCCTGGCTTTGTATCATGTAGACATACACTACCCTCGGCAAATCGGGGTAAAGCCGTGCCGCCTCTGTCAGAGTATTATAAGTGAATGTCTCTTTTTCGTCCGGCTGTACGTTCTGTGCGGCTTTTCCCAGGTAGTAGGAAGCCTTAAGCCCGGCGAGCCTTACTGCTGCCTCATGGGCATGTTTTGTCAGCCCGGAAACCGGCTCGATAAGCAGAACAACATTATTCAAAGCCGAAAAACTGTTATATTTGGCTCCGGGACCGCTCATATCTATTATCCCTTCCTGGAAATTAACGATCTTCCCGCAGGTTACAACGGCACACCCCTCCAATACATGGGTGACTCCTTCTCCCACCGTGTCAACATCGCTGATAAAGCCCGGAAAAACCTGTCCGCAGCCTTTAACCTTAATCCTCGGCTGGATTATATCCTTCACCGGAATAATGCGTACTGATTCTCCTGGCCTTGCAATGTCAATATCCACATCCTTTATACTGGCATCTTCCTTAAGATATTTAACAAGTTCATTTTTGTCAATATGAAGTACCCCCGATTCCATACGGGTTCTGTCGGCAAAACGTATATCCCGGACCATAACTTTGCCAACTTCCAACTGCATCAAATGCACCTCCTTTACAGCCGCCGGCTGTTGTCAGGTTGCCCATAACAAACACCAAGGCCTAACCTTGGTGTTTGTTATGGAGTTATTAATGGATATTCTGTCTCTTGTATCCGTCTCTATTCTATTTCGCTTACTATCTCCTCAAACAGTTCTTCACCATAGTCTCCCTTTACCACAGGCCATACTTCTTCTCTTACCTTCTTGGCAAAGGCCGCCAGGTCTTCATCGCTGAACTCAACAATTGTTACCCCTGCCTCGGCAAGCAGGTCTTCAAATTCCTTTTCCTGAGCTTCCGCATCAACGAAACGCTTTTCTTCCATTGCTTTTGCTGCGCCGGTCAGGGCTTCCTGCTGTTCGGGCGATAACCTTTCAAACGCATCATCGCTTACATACATATACCACATTTCAAAGTGGTCATTAAGCGGCAGGTAGTATTTAATCAAGTCTTTGAAGTTGGAGTAATATCCTTCCGCCCCGGCACCTATGGCTCCGTTAACCATACTTGTCTGCATTGCGGTAAAGGTCTCGGAGAATGCCAGGGGAGTTGCTATATACCCCAGAGACTCCGCGGTTCCCTCAAAGGACTTTATAGGAGGAACCCTTATCTTGATATTCTTTGGAACATCTGCATTCTGCGGTTCCGGCGGCTCGTCCACAAGAGCAATGCCGCCAAAGTATAATGGGTATACGGCGATTAGTTTCATATCGTTCTTTTCAAGTATCTCCGCCATAGCCTTGTTCAATGTGCTGTCGCTTGCGTATACCTTTCGCGCCTGTTCCCAGTTCTCCACCAGGTAAGGAGCACTTGTTATTCCAAAGCTCTTGTCCAGGTTTGTGCCAACAGAAGCACACTGCATTTCAATGTCGCCTATGCTTACACGTTCCTGAACAACCGTATAGTCACCCAACTGACTGGCAGGGTAAAGCTCAATCTTTAAACTGCCGTTACTTCTTTCTTCCACGTCTTTTACAAAGGCCTGAAAATCCAGGTCGGAAACAGAACCGGCCGGTCTTATATGGGCCATTTTCCATACCGTTACTTCGCCTTCCTGGTCTCCACCCGTTCCGGATGAAGAACATGCAGCAAGGCTGACAGTCATTAGTATAATACAAATTGCCAGGCTAAATAGCTTCAGCTTTTTCATTTTTTCTCCTCCTTTTGGTTTTTTATACAAAGGCAAACTTTCCGCCCAGCCCTTTTTCGGCCGCTTTTTGATAAGCAACGGTAGCCACTGCAATATCCATGGCACCTGTGCCAATCGGGATGCAGAGGTAACGCTCGTCTTTGCCTATACGGCCAGGCTTTAATCCGGCAGCAAGCTCGCCTATTGTAGCATAAATGTTTTCTTCGGTAATCCTGCCAGCTTCGTTAAGCTCTGCAAGAGCTCCCCTGTGCAGGGTTTGCCCGATATGGTCAACGATAATCTTGTCTGCATTCAGTATGAATGCATCTTCGCATTCCTGGTAGGAGCCCATCGGGAACAGTACCATTCCCGGCTTAATCCATTCGTCTTTAACGAATTTTTCTTTGGACTGGGTGACGCAGACCACAGCATCCCCCTTAGCAGCCTCTTCGGGAGTATCAACGATTTTTATTTCACCTTTTACCGTGTCCTTCATATTCTCTGCAAATTTCAGGCTCGCTTCCCTGTTAATGTCGTATACTCTGAGTTCTTCAATATCAAACACCTCGGCAATGGCCATGGTTTGGGTGTGCCCCTGCATGCCTGCACCGAACAGGCCGACACGTATTGACTTTTTATCAAACATATACTTAAGCGCAACCGCTGTCTGAGCTCCCGTCCTAAGATTTGTGATGAGTTCACCGTCCATAACCGCCCTGAAGTGCCCTACTTTTGGATCTATCAGCAATATCAGAGAAGTAATGTACGGGAAACCGAGTTTTTTCCGCTCGCCTAAAAATCCTCCGGCCCATTTGATACCTGCGGTGTCCAACCATCCTACATAGGCGGGCATTGCATTCATAAACCCCTGGTAGGGTGGGTATGGAGCCGTCTCACCCAGATCCAGATTAACCTTGGTCGGGTTAATGGTGGTGCCTTCGCCAAATCCCTTAAATGTCTTGTCTACTATCTCCACTACATCTTTCATGGTAATTACTTGTTTTATGTCTTCCTGACTGAATAGTTTTGTTTCTACTTTACCTGACACAATTATTCCTCCTTTGTTGTTTTATTTATAATAAACTCCTTGAGACCGCTATCCCAAAGAATCTATTGGACTGTGTCCTAGCTTCTATAGGAAGCCGAAAAGCTTAGGCAGGAAAAGCGACAAATCCGGCCAGAAGGTGGTAAGAAATACTATTGGTACATATCCCAGCGTCAGGAATACCAGCGTAGGCTTCAGTATATCGTTGAATTTACACTTGCCTACACGCATGCCCAGATACAGAATGCTTGCATAGGGTGGCGTAACCCCACCCATCGCCAGGTTAACTCCCATTATGGATGCAAAATGTATCGGGTGAATCCCCAGTTCCTGGGCCAGCGGAAGCAGCAGCGGCGCAACCAGTATCATGCCTGTGGCATCGTTTACTATCATGCCCACCAGGAACAGGAATATATTAACAATCACCAGCATTAGTACCCTGTTTTGTGTGAGCCCGAAGAAAAGGTCAATAATGGCCTGGGGCACCTGCAACATAACGTATGTCTGGCTCAGCATGAGGCAGAACACAATCATTGTCATGATAGCACCTATGGATGTCGATGATTCAACTGTCATTTCGTAAAAGCTTTTCCTGTTCAGTGTTTTGTAAACCAGGAATCCTACCGGGATTGCATAGAATGCTGCAACACCGGCAGCCTCGGTGGGAGTGAAAACTCCGCCGTATATACCGCCAAGTATGATAATTGGCATCAATATGGCAGGCAGCGCACCCCATGAACGGTTTATTATCTGCTTTAGTTTCTCTGAAGCGGGCATCGGGGGCTCCAAAACCAGGTCAAACTTTCTTGCCCAAACCATGTTTATGGTAGAAAGCGTAATGGTGATTGCAATCCCGGGTCCTATTGTAGCCAGAAAGCAGGCCAGGATTGACGTCTCGGTAACCCATCCGTACAAAATCATTATTACGCTTGGGGGTATCAGAAGTCCCAGTATTGACGAAACCGTTATCAAAGCGGTTGAATATCCTCTGGGATAACCCTGCTCAACCATTCTGGGAACCATGATTGGAGCCGTGGCCGCCACGCCGGTGAAACCGCTTCCGGAGATTGCGCCGATAAGCGCACAGGTCACAACGCTGATAACTCCCAGTCCTCCCTTTATTCTTCCCACAAAGGCATCAACAAAATCCAGAAGACGTTTCGCTATACCGCTTCCGCCCATGAGAGCCCCTGCCAGGATAAAGAGGGGACTGGCGAGCAGCACCGGGGTTATCATCTGATTGAAACCCCACAGCATCATACTTTTCATTGAAACGCCGCCGAATATACTCATAAACAGCAGTGCTCCTCCAAAACAATAAGGAAGCGGCACACTCATTATGAGGAGAACAACAAGCAAAATAACATCCAGAAGGACAATGGTCAGCATTTTATCTCCTCCTTGTCAGCTGCAAATAAACTGTTGGTAAAATCTTTTACATAATCCACAAATTCAATTACGGCATATATAAGCATCAGTATTAACCCGATAAACATCGCACTTTCCCCTAAAAACATGGGAATATATAAAAGGTCGCTTAGTTTCCAACGGGTTAGAGAGTAAACAAAGAACCAGTACGCCCAGTATGTCAGCCATATACATACAGCTATCGAAATAATACTTTTAACTATATTAAATAGTTTTAAAGTTTTGGGCCGCTTTATATATACCGTCATAACACCGCATTCTATATGATTCCTCTGCTGCGAGGCATTTGCACCTCCCAGCATATAAAGCCATATGATGGGAAACAGCATCATCTCTTCGATGCCCATAAGCGGTGCCTTGAAAACATACCTTAAAATAACCTGGATAACGACCAATAGCGTTAAAGCCAGCACCAGTACAACTGTCACTATTCTCTGTAATGAAATCAATTTGTTAAGTGCTTTTTTAATACCGCTCTCCGGTTTCATCTTTCTACCCCCTTTAAGAAAAACTCTATGATTCTGTAAGTACTTTCTTCATGACAGTAAGGTCCTCTAACAGATAGTCAACCGCCAGCTTTTCGTCTCCTTCAACCAGGGCCTTAATAAACTTATTGTGAATTCTTGCAAGACGTATCTCTGTTTCCCTGCTTTCCTTGCCGGGGCGTCTGTCGAGGTACCTTTTCAGGTAATACACGTATCCCCTGTGACTTTCGCTCCTGAGCTGTTTGATCAGCTCATAGACAACCTCGTTACCGGATAGGTACGCAACATACAAGTGTATGTCCATGCCGGTCCTAAACACTTCGGATACATCCTCTTTGTCATACTCTTTACTCAGTTTCTTATCAAGCTTTATAAGGCTTTCGATATCGTCCGGCCCCAGGTTTCTGATGGCCAGCTTTACTGCAAACGGCTCAAGCAGCATCCTTATGTCGTATATCTCTTTTATTCTTTTTATCGAAAGAGGTGCAATCTGTACCCCCTTCTTGGGTATTACTTTGAGCAAGCCCTGGCCGTTCAGAATATTCAGGGCTTCTCTGACAGGTGTTCTGCTTGTCTGCAATTCTTCCACTATCTCTTTTTCTGAGACAAGCTGTCCCGGCTCGTAACCGCAGGATATTATTTTTTCCTTTATTATGTCGTATACTTCTTTTGTATTTGTCCTTGCCGCCATATTCCTGTTGCCCTCCTCCCAATCCAAATAACTGATTCTCAAGCTCTATCCGATATACTCCAGCAGGTCTGCTTTACTCATCCCATTGATACCTAGCCTTTCCAACGTTCTCCCTTCAGCCCGGAAGTCCCTTTCCAGTAAAACCGAGGCTAAATCTATAGCCAAATCCATAGTGGGTGTTTTTACATTTACCAGTTTTGCTAACTCTGTCATGGGTACCAGCCCCATCGGTATATCTTCCGTCAGTAATCTCGTGTCAAGCTTTGGCGGGGCATTCACAATTGCATATCCCTTAACGTTGCGTACAATTTCGTACATGGTATCGCCGGCAGCACCATAATATGCAGACATGCTTTCTTTGACATCCTTTACCTTTATCCCCAATGCTTTGCAAATTTCCATTTTTTCGGCATCCAGGGTTTCTATCATTCTTCCTAATGTCCGGCTGATTCCATCATAATAGAATTTAAAGCCGCCCTTTGTTTCTTCTACCCATCCGGTATTTAGCATCACGGGAAAAGGGTGAATTATCGCATTGTTGTTACTCATGTCGGATACCAAAACATTCTCTTCCTTCACCAGCTGTGGATAGGGTTCTTTCAGCAGGTCAATTATTTCACCAGCATCGGATGAAGGGAACGCCGCTATTGGCATAACTTTTTTGATACCGCCGATAACCGCAACGCCCGGTTCTTCCAGCCTGGCTGCATAGAAAAGACTGTTTGTCTCTGCCAGCTTTATGTCTGCGGTACAGTTTTTCTCCTTCAGCACCCTTTTGAATTCAAGCACTCCGCCGGTTGAACCCGGGCACAGTATCACGGTCTGACCACCCACCAGTTCGCAGGCCAGTCTTTCGGCTATATATTCATGGGCAAATGCGGGCAGAACCACAAGTATTACATCCGCGCCCAGGACCGCCTGTTTTATATTGGTAGAAATGTTTTCAATCTCTGCGAACCCGTTCAGCGAAACACCCTTAAGCTCAATTCCGCCTTTTTGTTTTAACGGTTTAATCACATCCTCATACCTGTCATATAAACTGACCTGATATCCCATCAGTTTAAGATAAGCGGATATGCATTGGCCCCCGTTACCTGCACCTAACACTGCATATTTAACGTTTTTCATTTTTCTCTCCTCCATAGCTGTATATAGTAGTACTTTACTCAACGCGTTTTCCAAAAAATTTCTCTTCTATTTTTCTTGCCGTCGGGGTATTGGATATTCCCGCCCCTAGCGTATCCTTAAGCGAAACATGCATAAGATCTCCCACCTCTTTGAGGGCTCCTATCATCTCATCAGCCGGTATAACACTATCAATCCCTGCAAGGGCCATTTCGGCGCAAATAATAGCATTGACCGCTGCTATTGTATTCCTTTGTATACAGGGTATCTCAACCATCCCCGCCACCGGGTCACAAACCATACCCAGAACGTTTCCAAGGGCAAGGGAAACTGCACTTAAAACCTGGTTGCTGTCACCGTCAAACATATCTGTAATAACAGCTGCTGCAATTGCCGACGCTGAACCGCATTCTGCCTGGCACCCGCCTACTGCTCCGGATATGCTTGCATTCTCCGCTATGATGACACCTATACCTGCCCCGGTAAAGAGAGACCTCACAACCTTTTCTTCCGGTACACCGTTTTGCTCCGCTACAGTTAATACCGCTGCGGGTACCGTCCCTGCAGACCCTGCCGTCGGGCATGCTACGATTTTACCCATCGAACCGTTGACTTCCATTACCGCCAGTGCATTTTTTATAACGTCTGTCACGGTAACACCGCATATGCTTCTTCCCGATTTTGCGAACCGGTCCATCTTCACTGCATTTCCTTTGAAAATATTGCCTAAAAGATCATTTTCCTTCTCCAGGCCTTTTTGTATCGAATCCTTCATTGCAGAGTAATTTTGTTTCATGTATTCAAAAACTTCCGTTTTTGTCTTTCCTGACTTATCCGCATCGAAACCAATGACTACATCGCTTATCCGGCAGTTGTTCTCCTTAGATTTTAATGCAAGTTCTTCACATGTCCTAAAGAAATGTTTTCCTTTTGCACTGGGCGGCATTACCGCTTCAAGCAAGAACGCCTCTTTGGTTCCGGGTATGTCTTTTACCCTTTGCAGTGTGCAGGTGTCCATTAACCCGGCCCTTTCCAGTTTGAACGAACAGCATTTGCCTTGGTCAGTAAAGCTTGTAATCTTCAGTTTCCCGTCAGTGTCCGACAGCTGTTTCTCAAATTCCGGCCTTTCTTGTTTGGTAAGTCCAATAATACAGTCCTGTTTTCCATCGGTGTCAGCCCTGTAACCGTTCACTTCTTCAATGTAAATATTGCCTCCGCCTATTGTTGCAGACCTTAGAACCTGCTTTCTGCCGTCTTTGTCTATTAGTTCTATTATGATAGTACTGGGATGGGCATTCTCAAGATTTACCCTGTCTATGCTGACTTTTATTCCGCTCTTTTCTGCTATATCTATGGAATCCCTTATTCGCTCATCGTCAACTTTCATCCCAATAACTCCTGCCACAACTGCCACATCGGTTTTGTGAAACGAATACGTGCTGGCCAGTGAGCCGTGGAATAATACCGTTATCTCTCTGGGCTTAAATCCGCAAAGCTGCCCTGCAACCAGGCCTATTCTTACGGCACCGGCGGTATGGGAACTCGACGGTCCTGTCATTATAGGACCTATTATGTCAAAAATATCAAAGCTGTTTGAATACGTCATATTATCACCCGACCTTGTTTGGTTTTTTGATTGTTTAGTACATTGCTAAAGATCTAATTCTACTACGTTTTCCGTATTCTTTAGCTTGTCGTATACATACTTGGCAGTGCCTATATCCAGTGAACCCATACCTATAAGGCATGCACAAACAAGTTCGTCGTCATTTTCCCTTGCCGGTTTTTCCCCTGATACAATGTATCCCAGTTCCGAATAGATATCCTCTTCGCTAATTCTACCTGCCTTCACCAGCTTAAGAAGCTCTCCCCTGTGTGCATTCTGGGCCCAGCTGTCTACAATAAGCTTGTCGCAGGTCAGTGGAATCTGCTCGTCCAATTCCTGGTATGAGCCCACCGATACCACCAATGCCCCTTTCTTCAGCCATTCCTTCCTGACTAACGGTTGGTCCGCCACTGTCACTGTGGCCACAATATCTGCACCCTCCGCTACTTCCCGGTTGGATTTTACCGCCTTTATGTTCAGGCTCAGCATATCGCCCATTTCTTTAGCGCATTTGACCGCAGTTTCATCATTGATGTCAGTTATCCTGATTTCTTTGACATCCATAACTTCGTTTAGTGTCATAATGTGCATCCTGCCCTGTAGGCCCGCACCTATTATTCCTACCACAGCCGCGTCTTTTCTTGCCAGATATTTTGCTGCAACTGCTGTAGCCGCCCCTGTTCTTATTGCGGTTATATATGTCCCATCCATAACCGCAATCGGGCGCCCGGTTTCAGGTTCGGTCAGTATTATGGTCCCGAATATGAAGGGTAATCCTTTCTCGGGGTTTTTGGTATAACCGGAAACAAATTTAATTCCCATAGCTTTCAATGAAGCCACGTACGCCGGCATGGAGTTGGCAGAACCGTAAAAATGAGGCCATTCTCCGTTTATTCCCATATTCAGATTAATCTTGGCAGGCATAACCACTTGACCGCTTCCATGGTCCCTGTATACCTGCTCGGCTACTTCAACTGCTTCCTTTGCGTTTATCGCTTTTTCTACCTGTTCACTGCTTATCAGAACAACACTCAAATCACCAAACCTCCTTTTGTTAGTTATACGTCACATATACTTGATGAAAAAGTCCTGCGTTTTTTGGTTTGCCGACATCAACATCCGGGAATGGTTATGATGTTACTATAAATTGTCGTGTATACATGAAGTATACTTAATTAATACTTGAAGTATATATTCTACGTCCAATTAAAGAATCCTTCTTCATAATTAAAAAAAATCGGCTTTTAGCCGATTCGATTAAAGCTTTGCTTTGACAGCCGCCGCAGGGTGCCCCGGCGGAATATTTGTAAAATACCCCTGTAAAACCATCATGTGGTATCCTGAACTGGCCCCTGTGGGCATGGCCGCTGAATACCAGCTCCGGTTTTATGTAAAATGTTTTATACCGAGACCTTTCAACTCCTTCGGTCAGCCTTTTTCTTTAATCCCCATGGCAAAGGCCTCTGCTTTTTTTAAATCCTTATCATTCGGCCTGCCCTTGTTTTGTGTACTACCTCCAGCGGAACGGTTGATGTCGAAAAGATAAATGCTTTCTTATTGTTCTGCCTGTCAATGCTATCAGCCAGGTCCAGTATGCTTTTATGATGTTCCCCGTTGTATATACCGGAGCCAAAACCAATCAACATCCTACTTAAAGTACTTAATTGAGCAAATTTCATATTTGAAACACCTTGAAAATACTAAGTTTATAAGAGTTCAAAAAGGGAATTCACCCCAAATGTCGAATATATAAGTGTACACTAAATACCAACAAGAGAGGTGAATTTCCCAC
>Ga0334901_1001043_pt1 | contig 31845 bp, 28 predicted proteins | sample GraSluR3_MG_3_FD_207216 | JGI IMG/M metagenome (GOLD analysis project Ga0334901, IMG submission 207216) | Sludge microbial communities from methane-producing bioreactor in Wageningen University, Netherlands - Granular Sludge_15_08-R3 | ecosystem: Engineered > Bioreactor > Anaerobic >... | reverse complement strand
TTGTCGCTTTAGCCTCTGGAGTATCCTGCAGTGCTTCGAAATCCTCGAACCGATGTGTACTGGCTTGAAGTGGAGCAACTCCTTCTTTCCCCAACGATTCTTTAACTGCTGCAAGTCGCTGGTTGATAGCCTCTTCCAATTGTTGGTTATGTTCCTTGCTTGGTTTAACAATTAAGAGGCACCGATGAGGGTTATCGAGCAGGTGCTTACGAATCCACTGCTCAAAATATCCGCAGGATCCATCTGTTGATCCATTTTTAGCAAACAGCTCTCCATCTTGCCGCGATGCCTCTGCAACTAATTGCTTCAACTTCTCAAGAGCAGCTTTGATACCAACGGTTACATGTGGTGCAAGACCCTGAAGCCAGCCTCGCGTAGCCCTACTCATGGCTCGAAGACCAATGGGAGAATCACCAGTAATTTCCAAGAGTTGAAACTCTTGCCGTTTGATAGCATTTTCTGTAAGTGAACGCGGTATCCCCTGCTCAACAATACGAGTCAGTGTATCGAGTACCAACTGCTGAGCTTCCTGTGCCCGAGCGGGGTCTATCCCCTTGAATCCTACGGTGAAGGGCATCTGCCTGAAACTGGTATCCATTCCACTGACTTGAGAAATATCCTTCGACAGATGTGAATCAATGATTGCTTTGTAAAGTGGAGCTCCAGGATTTCCTAATAAGATATCGACCAGCGTAGTTAACGTGAGAACCTCAATGGGATCTTCCACGAGGCTCGTTGCCCAACTCACCACTACTGATGCATCTTGCTCCTGCTGTGAATCCTCATTTGCTGGACTAGTAGCCACTACGGTTTTCGGTTTTGTCCAGCTCTTCGCAATTGGGGTAGGTCCACAGCCGTTCATATAGGAACTATCAGATATATACAGGTTCTCCAATAGCGAGAGTCGTTCGGTGACATCCTGGTTTCCATAGAGAAAAAGTTTGCAGTTTGACGGTTGATAATGAGACGCATAAAACCCGGCAAATTGTTGATAGTTCAGGGTGATAATGTGAGCGGGATCGCCTCCCGATTCAAAGAAGTAGGGAGTATCCGGATAGAGACTGCGAATACTCTGGCGTCCTACAATGGAATCGTGATCAGAGAGCTCTCCAAGCATTTCATTGAAGACCACTCCATCGAATCGCAAAGAGCCCTCTTCATCTGCAGTTATCCGTACGCCCTCCTGCCAAAAGGTCTCCTCACGGAGAAGTGGATTAAACACAGCATCGGCATAGACTGCAAAAAGGTGATTAAAATCCTTCTCAAGCGGTGAAGCAGCAGGATAGACCGTGTAATCGGGATAGGTCATTGCATTCATGAAGGTATTTGCACTTCCCTTGAGAAGTGACATAAATGGATCGCGAACAGGATATCGTTTGGATCCAGCTAACAGGCAATGCTCAATAATGTGAGGCGTTCCACAGTCATTCACAGGAGGGGTTTTAAAAATAAACCCAAAGAAATTTTCACTGTCGTCATTTGCAACATGATAGACTTCCATCCCCGACATACGGTGCCTGAAAAAATAACCGTAACCGTTATAATCATCAAGCACATCGATTGACTCAAGGATAAACCCGTGAATTTCGTCGCCCGGCATAAAAGCCTTACGAGAATTTGCTTCGTCTATACTCACGAACACCTCCTGTCATTACGACACTCAGAGAAGGTATCACGAGGTGATTGGATTGACAACCCATCGCTTCTTACGTACCTTCAGGAGTATGGGAGGAGTTGCTATGCATTATATTGGAGCACATGTGAGTGCTGCTGGAGGAGTTCACAACGCAGTAGAGAACGCACGTTCAATTGGGGCAAATGCCTTTGCTTTGTTCACAAAAAATCAGAAACAATGGAAAGTCCCTCCTCTCACTGATGAACAGATTTCACAATTTAAAGAGGCCATGAACGATGCAGGTTTCACCGCTTCACAGGTTCTTCCACACGATGGATATCTCATAAACCTGGGAAATCCGGATAATCAAAAGCGTCGTATAAGCGTAAATGCATTTATTGATGAAATGCAACGCGTGGAACAATTAGGACTCGATAGGCTCAATTTCCACCCAGGAGCTCACTTGAAACAGATAGATCCCGATGATTGCATGAAACTTATCTCAGAGGGAATCGATGAAGCTCTCGCTACAACCACAGGAGTGTACGCCGTCATAGAAACTACCGCCGGTCAAGGATCGGCACTGGGAAGAACGTTCGAAGAACTCGCAAGAATTATTGAGAGATCTGTGTATAAAGATCGTATAGGGATATGTATCGACACCTGCCACATTTTTGCTGCAGGGTACGATATTAGAACTCAAGAATCGTTTGCATCGGTTATGGAGGACTTTGATCGAATTATTGGATTCAATCGTCTCATGGGCATGCATGTAAATGATGCAAAAAGCGAGTATGATAGCCACGTAGACCGGCATGCACCGCTTGGTGAAGGGAATTTGGGACTCGAACCATTTAAAGCGATGATGGCCGATAAGCGATTTGAAGGAATTCCTATCATACTGGAAACGACCGATCCAGAAAAATGGAACCAAGAAATTGAACTGTTACGCAGTTATGCCGTGTAAGAGAGGCTCCTGATGGAACCGCTTTTCCCGGGAGAACCGAGACCTTTGATTTTTGGGCATCGGGGGTATGCATCTCTTGCTCCAGAGAACACCATGGAGTCATTCCAACTGTGTGCAGACCGTGGTGTTTTTGGTATTGAGCTTGATGTTCATCTTTGTAAAAGTGGGGAACTCGTAGTAATACATGACCATAATGTAGAACGGATTGCTGGTATCCCTGGGCATGTTGAATCATTGACGTTCGCAGAATTACGCTCGATTAATGCAGGAATTCATTTCTCCGACAAATTCTCTGGGGCCACTATCCCCCTTCTTGAAGAGGTTTTTAATGCATTTGGCACCTCATTTCATTATGACATTGAGCTAAAACAGGAATTGATACACAATACCGGATTGGCTCTCAAAACCTGGAATCTTATACAATCCTACCACTTGGAATCGGTTTGCATGGTCTCTTCATTCAATCCTTTCGCTATAAGGCAATTCAATCGGGTAAGCAACCACAGCCTACCAACCGGAACCATTTATAGCGAATCTCCAGAAGTTCCCCGATTTCTTCAGCACGGTTGGGGTCGTCATATTTCACAGTGCACTATTATGAAGCCAGATGTTTCACTGATTACGCCGAAGACAATAGGGCATTTCAAATCAACTCTTCAGTACCCGATAATCGGCTGGACGATAGACAACCAGGATACTGCAAGGCGGATAATTGACTGGGGAATCGATGGAATAATTACAAACAACCCCGGAATCTTCATGGAAAGTGAGAATCATCTATAGAGATATCTTCCAAGCAATGAAGCAGTGATTGCACCAAATTGACTGAAGGCCTTTGAACGAGCCTCCTCAACTGTTTCTGCTACAGCATGAGCTTTCACCGAGCCTGTACGACCCACAACAGTACCTCGAGTAAGATTACATACCAGAGTTTCCCCTGTAACAGTGATTACTTCCCCACTTTGTGTACTATTCATATGAGATATCCCAACATTTCCATACATAATAGCAGTATAATTCGGAAACCTCTGTTGAAGTGCAGCAATGAGATCATCGTCGGTATCAATACTCGGCATCTGTGCAATGTCAAAGACAATACCGTCTTTTTCCAACTCAGCAGCAAGAGAAGCTCCAGCAGCTGTAGATACGAGCAATTCCCCCTGCATCGAATATTCCGAGATCACAATTACCAATTTCTGGTTGGCCATAAGCGAAACTCGCTCATACGGATACGTAACCACTTTATTCTTCAGGAGTTCTACCATTTCATCGTAAATATTTGCATCTACAGTACGTAACGGCTCTAACTCTTTTTCAAAATCGACCATAAACTCGAGCGTACCACTTTTTGCTAACGTAGGATTATTTGATGTATACAAGAATTGTCCAGACGTATCGGTTACGAACCTCTGTTTATCCCTATAACTGGAACCCAAGCCATCTCGTGCTTCCGAGTATGCAGCAACCTGAGCACCTGCAACCCGTGGCGAGAGTGCATGAGTTCCTCGTCGTACGATTACCTGTGTAGTCGGTATAGCAGGATTCCCCTGAGATACCGAAATAGTAAGTCTTCTAAGGATTGTTCGCAACTGATCTATGGCATCACTAAATTGCTTCTCTCCCCTATCTACCGGAAGTGAAGAGGCAATTACTGCGATACGTATATACAGATTTGCTGCCACCGTATCCTGGTTGTTACGGATAGCCTGGGCAGCTTCTCCATTTAACCGATTCATCTGTTGTACCTGTTGAACCAATTGCACTTCAGCTTCAGTTCTAGCTTGTTCCAACACAGAATTATCGGCTACAGCAAGAAAGTAGACGGTAATCCGGCCAGAATCATTCTTTACAAATTCTTGGGTGACTCTCAACCGAAATGCATCGATTGCATCGCGTGAAGACAATTCTGCTATATGCTGACCGGTGACATCTCGGCCAATGTAACTAGAAAGCTGTAAGAGTACAGATTCATAACTGAGTACGCGGGCACGCGTCTCATTTTCTGCAGTTCCCTGACCGACAAAGGCTGTCTGGTTTCGAGATATCTGTGGCTCATACACCCACACGGGAACACCTTCCAGATTTGAACGGACCCAGGTGCTTAATGAGGAACAACTTGGTAATAACAGGAGAAGGAAAAGAAACAGCACCAAGATCCCAAGGGACGAGAGATGAGTTTCTCCACTCTGTATGGCAATCCGTAAAGCCCCGTTCTTTTTCATGGTTCCCCTAGTCTACCATATCCACCCAATGGTCGGCGATAGGATAATACCGTCAATGTTATGCTGCCTTGGCAGGAACATACTTTCTTGAATTGAGGTTGTATAAGTATACCCCACAGTCACGCCCCAATACCAGTGAGCAAGTGATTGATGAACAATTTCCAATTCAACGTCTGCCCCATACATAAAACGAGTATCTCCAGCATGTGAAACGAGAATCCCTGCTGCGAGAGAAACCTGAACTCCAAGCTGAATATTGGTCCACCATGAGCCTTGACTTTCAATTGTCGTACGTACACCGCCAAGTGAAACTCGTCTAGATATTCCGGCATGTGCCATTATCTCATACGCCGATTCTGACATAACATAGGAAACATCGATTTCGGAACGAAATCTGAATTGACTCGTAGGAATTGGCAGCGTAGATCCAAGCACAAAGCCAATACGCTGTAAAGAGAAGGGAACCGAGATATCAAAAGAAAGATTAGGCTTAACGTGCTCAAGAGGCATCCCCTCCACAAGGGTGCGCCTACTCCACACTGGTACTAATTCAGTCACCTGCATGTTAGGTTCACTAGAGGAATATTGGAAGGTATCGGAGACCTCAAGCAGTGCAATTGCACTGTTATCTGCAGAATACACTCTATATCGGGAACCAATTGGGAAAACATCTGAACTGGAAGTGGTCCAATATCCTGTATGGTCCACCTGTGAAATGATTACATCGTTATCCTGGGGAAGAGTAAGAGATTTCCCATTCTTCCTTATTATACTCGTAAGATGTTGTTCATACTCACTATCCCACCCTTCCAGAGTATCTAAAAGGAACGCTGACTTCTTGTTAAACTGTGAATCCAACCAGGAGAAGGTAATTTCCATCTGCACGAGAATACGATTACTGAAGGTGTTGGTATCAATTTGAATATCACTCACATTGACTGAGAATATCTGAGTTGCCTGAGCATCGAAGTTATAGTTCCACCCAAGCTCTTCTTCAACCACTCGATAAGTAATTTCGGCTAAATTCTGCGACACTTGTTGAGCAGAACCATCTACACCAACCTGAAGAGAGAAACTACCGCTGAATGCACTCACTGAGCAAACTCCCAGAATGACAATGATGAGTGCAATAACTCGGTAATGAACTCTAGTTCTCAATCCTCCACTCCCGCCCAGTATGAGACTATTTGCTCTGTGAGGAGTGTAGCTTCCACCATTGCAGGAAGAGCAACCCATTCAAATCGGGAGTGCAGATTATGTGATCCAGTATACAGATTCGGTGCAGGTATTCCCATCTCAGCGAGTCTTGCACCATCTGTACCACCACGAATTATCTTTTGAATGAGCTTCACATTCAACTGCTCTCCAGATTTCCAAACAGCCTCCATGATAACTGGATCTTTCTTGATAGCATCGAACATATTCTTGTACACAATTTTCTCTGTTACTGTGACCCTACCACCCGGAAAGAGTTTTTCTGTAGTTTCCCCGAGACTTTTCAGTGTGGAAATTTTTCGTTCCAACTCATGAAAATCAAAGTCTCTCACATATACTGTTAAGTGAGTCTGTGCACTTGTACCCTCAATTTCCTCTGCACAGTAGTATCCATACCGACCATCTGTTGCTTCTGGACTCTCATTTCTCGGTAATGAGGCAATATATGATACTGCCATAGAGACACTATTCACCATACGACCTCTTGCTGCACCAAGGTGGTAAGGAACCCCGTTGAATGTAACCTCAACTGTGGCTGCATTAAAACACTCAGCCTCTACCTCTCCTCGTCTTCCCCCATCCACGGTATAGCAGCATCGTGATTTCAACATCTTCACATCGAACGCATCCATTCCGCCTCCGGTCTCTTCATCCGATGTGAAAATCAATTCAATCTCACCATGTTCTATTGCCTGTGAACCGACAAGTCGTTCGGCAAGTGCCATCAGAATAGCGACTCCTGCTTTGTCATCACCGCCAAGAAGGGTTGTCCCATCTGTGACGACCAACGTTTCTCCAATGTAATCTTTGAGGTCAGGATTTTTTTCAACAGGGATTGAAAATTCGCTATTAAGCATAATATCGTTCCCATCGTAGGCTGTAATAATCCGTGGTTTTACAGAGTTTCCCATCACATCGTCTGCAACATCCACATGTGCCATGAAACCAATTACGGGGACCTGCTTTCCCTGAGAAAGATTCCCAGGAATCCTGGCAACAAGATATCCCTGATCATCAAACACGGTATCTTCTACACCTATTTCATGAAGTTCCTGCTCCAACAGCCGAAGTAAATCAAGCTGCCCCGCAGTTGTAGGACGTTGGTCGACAATATGGGGATCGCTCATCGTATCGATTTTTACATATTCTATGAAACGATTCAGCAGGTTTTCTGAAAGGGAAGATTGACTCATGAATTTGATTCTCCTAGTGATTAATCTGCTGGCATTATTTCATATTTGAACATTCCAAGCAAGGCAATCTCCCCTTGACACCTTACGTATATTCGCGGACATCATGCATTGAAATTATACTTTTTCAGCATAGGTTTCACCATGTCTATAATCTGGTAGATTGAGAATACAACAATAATAAGCCCGGTAACCACAGGACCGTTTGTCATGGTCTTTCCTACAGTCATCATGGATGTGGCGACGGCATATGCAGCAGAGGGATCTGTAGTGACGTCAACTATCCACTCCTGGAATGATTCTGACATTGACTGCTCACTATATGCATAGTAGCGATAAATTGAAAGAAATGTTGTTGCTGTTATCCCGGCAGCAACTGCAATCGCCGCAGCAGCCGATATTTTACCCCAGAAAATCACATTTGGAATACACGCATATACAATTCCGGCAACCATAAGAACCAGAGTTTTGGTTATAAGCTTCTGCAAATCACGCATAAACGCCGGTCTTTGATCTGGAGGTATTGCCCTGCTGTGAGCATCACCATACGCTATGAGAGATCGCTCAACCTCTACCATCCTCGTCGACAGCTGTTCAAACTCCTGTTCTGGAATAAGATTCTTCGCTGCCGAAAGAACCATCTCGGGATCTGAATCCACCGCTATTGAATGACAGAACTCAAGATATTCCGCTCCCTGCTGCTCTGCGAGCATACCGGACACAATGCTCTCTCCTGAAGCTTCACCCATAAGTTTAACTGACCTTGTGTCGAATTCACCGTGTTCCTCGAGAACCGGCTGTACAACACTCAACTGCTCCTCCACTACACGAGCAACCACAGGAATCATCTCCTGTTCACTCACATGTGGGTTTTTCTCTGGTTCCCAGGCAAGAGAACAACCTAGCAGGCTGATAATAACCCATACAGTCAACACCTGAGACAAGCCTTTACGAACACGCCTTTTCATTCATGAACCTCCCGTTAAACCCTTGTTCGTTCAAGGGATAATCGAAGCGAACACCCACCCTGCATCCAGAGAGAATTTTAATCGTGTGTGTGTAGGCACCAATCCTGCAACATAGGCAAAGCTATCTTGTGCAGAATCCGATGGATCTCTAAAGATTATTGCGGGCCTGATAAACCAGCGTGGAGAAAAACTCCACGTATAGCCGAAGGAAATTTCATTTAGATAATGCATTGATTCTTGTGGAATATTTGGTCCGGTAAAAAGAGCAAACTGTGTCAACGATATAGCAAGGAATGGTCCACTACTCCATGGATAGACCAGCAGTTTAAGGGAAACATCAAGAAGAATTTCACCACCTCCACTTTGATCAAGAGTACAGGCAAAAGGTAGTTCAACTGCTACACCCTCTGAAATCCACGAACCCACCGAGACACGAAAAGAGACGTGCTCCCGCCAAACAGAATCAACCATATTGGCATCGCACGTGCTATAAAGAGATATTTTCTGTTGAGTATCGGCTGCAATTGCATGCCCTGAAAGAAGGACACACATAAGCATGCAAGAGATAACAGTTCTCATAGTAGCTCCTCTGTACTAGGTCGCTCAGATATCTGAAACCTAGCACCCGAAAATAGGAGCTACAATCGCCTATGTATGCTAGCTTATTTCGATTGGATGTCGTCCCATCCAAGTGCTGTAATAAGATCAGCTTTCCGTTTTTTCATGAAAAAAATCGCAAATCGAGCTTCATCTCCCTGTGTCAGAGAAAGTATGAGTCCATTTCGCATTCCGATAACCCGGCCGAGGGTGAATCCATCTAAAGATGAGATAGCCACTTTCCACACTTCACGAGCTCTTATGTTCGAACTTTTCCTGTTAGGACGCTGGTAAAGACGAACTTCGGTATCTGTTACCACAAGTCGGCCCCGCACAAGATCTTCACTACTTAGCGGGGGGACCTTCCCTGCGAACACTGAAAATTTTATTGGGTCGCTGTCTGTCGATAATACATCAGCAGCACTTACCCAATACGAAGTGTAATAATAGATGATAAGAACGATGAACATACAAACAAAAAGTGACCAGTATGCCCAGGAAGGGAACTGCTCTGATGGTAAAAAAATCACAGCAGCAAAAAGACCGAGCAATACTATTTTAAGTATAGTTTTCATGCATGTACTATAGGGTAAAATAAGTAGTTTGTGTATACTTGCCTCTCACACTCCTTTTCACTATCTTTATCGTATGCATGACATTCCTACATACCCTGATGAAATACCATTAGCATTCAATCACTTGGATACGTTACAACCATTTCTGCTGACACATAGACATGGAGTTAGTGAACTCTCAATGGCATCGCTTTATCCATTCACCCAGAAACGTCACTATACCGTGAGTATGTATACCGACGAGCAGGGAGAGCCTGGTTATATAATTCGCGGCATCCAAATGAATAATAATGAACAAGAAATTTTTGCCATTATCCCCAAAGGATATCCCGGCAAAGAGATAATTCAAGATCTGTTCACACGTGTTGCAGAAATTAACACCATAGGCGAAGATATTTCAGATAGCTGGGAACAAAGGATTTCACAAAATCATCCCGACCTATCCATCTCAGAAGACCGTGACAATGCCGATTATATCTATATGAGAAAAAATCTCATTGAACTCACCGGATCGAGTCTCCATAAAAAATTGGTGCATGCTCAACATTTTGCAGAAGATCATCCAAATCGCGTACTTATCCCCTCTCATTTGGCAAAGAATTCCGACATGATTGCAGTGCTCGACGCATGGGCTGAAGGGAAGGATGTGGTTGAAGATTATCGTGCTACTCTGCTCGCCATTGAGTGTAGAGATGAACTCAATCTAAAGGGTGTAGTGCTGTATGCTGAAGATGTACCGGTTGGATTTACCCTTGGAGAGGAGGATGGTGCCTCTCGGTTTATTATTCATGTGGAAAAAGCACTCGGGAACTATCGTGGAGTGTACCAGTATATAAATCGGGCATTCGCCTCTGAATTACCCGATAAGGTTGTAGAAATCAACAGAGAACAGGATTTAGGCATACCAGGACTGAGACAGGCCAAGAAAACATACAAGCCTTCTCGTCTTCTCATGAAGTATAAGATTAGAAAAGCATCAGGAGTCTGATGATTGCTGCTTAGCAAACATATTGAGCAGCAGTCCAGCACCCATCATTTCCGGTTGTTCCATACTCTTAAGGCTATCAACAAATTCCTGAAAATCTACAAGGGTCTCCATAAGCAGTAATCGAACAAATGCTTCATGCTCCTGACGTCCGATCACCTCGATACGCTCTGCACTGCGTCGTAGAACAAAGACCATCTCTTCTTTTCTAATTTGCCACGAACGGACCGAACCTTCCATCGTACGTACGAAGAATCCTTCCGACCTGAATGCATCTGAAATTGATCGTCGCACAAATTCTGCAGCTCGTTCCGATGGAAATTCGAGTTCCAGTGTAACCATATGAGACTGAACAGGTTCCTCTAACTGCTTCCTATACCCCGAACCACCTTTAAAAGACTGAACTAATAATGGAGGAGCAGCTATAGAGGCAAGAAGCATGGTCATTACTGCAACTCCAAACATATCGGGACCAATAGCCCCGCTTGCAAGACCGATTCCTGCCACTATTAAAGTTACCTCTCCACGGGGCAACATCCCCGAACCTATACGAAACGCCCCTTTGAGATTAAATCCAACAAACAAAGCTGGCAAACCACAGCCAACCAGCTTTCCCGCAAATGCGATTACCGAGAATATAATACCAAACCCGAGTACCGATCCCACCGCCGAAAAATCGACCATCATTCCCATTACAGCGAAGAAAACAGGAATAAAATATTCACCGACAGCTTTGACCCGCTCAGTAATTTCTGCAGAAACGTCGGTCTGACTGAACGAAAGACCAGCAATATAGGCTCCAATAATCATTGCAAGTCCGGCCATCTCTGAAAGGCCAGCTAAAAGAAGAGCAATCCCAAAAGATATTTCTGCCATGACGCCTAACGACTCAAATCCCTTCATCCGCTTTGTAAGATGTGGAGCAGCAAATATTCCTACAATCATACAAATAGCCCAGAATCCAACGGCTTTAGCCGCGACCACTCCAATCCCTGACCAGGCAATTGACCCACCGTCCAACTTGACAATGGAAATTCCTACTACTACAGAGAGTAAGACAATACTTATAACATCATCCAAAACAGCTGCTGCAAGGATCGTAACTCCCTCTGGGGAGGAGATTTTTTTTGACTCACCTAAAATTCTTGCAGTTATACCGATAGAAGTGGCAGTACAGATAGTTCCAAGAAACAGTGCTTCAGGATCCATAATGGAATGCACCGAAGGATGCAGAAGAACGGTTATACCTGCACCGAGTAAAAACGAAAAAATCACCCCACCTAGACCTACAACAGAAGCTTTTCCGCTGAATCGAAGGAATGTGGGTAAATCTGTTTCAAGTCCGCTAGTGAAAAGAAGCAAAATAGAACCAACCGTTGCAATGCCATACAATTCAGGACTTACCGGAATAGTACCTGCTACTGGAGGGAAAAGAGGTCCTAACGACCCTAGAGGAATGGCTCCAAGGAGATAGGGTCCAACAACCATACCGGCAACAAGTTCACCAAGGACTTTCGGTTGATGTAACTTACGCGAGAACAGCCACCCACTTATCTTTGTCATAACTAGAATGACTCCCAATTGGAGAGCCAATATCATCATTTCATGTGCCATATTCTGATTACCTTATATACCAAAAACAGAAAGTACGTCTTTGGCACTCTTTGCTAGGAGAAGTCGTTCTCTGGCTTCTTGTGTTTGTATCACCATACTCACTTCGGCGAGAAATTGAACATGAGGACCTACGCGGTCTATAGGAGACAGTGTCATAATAAAAATCTTGCTCGGTTCACCATCTAGTGCATCAAAGTCTATACCCTCTGGTTTCAGACCAATGCAAGCAACGAGTTGAGTTACTGCCCTTGTTTTTGCATGTGGAATAGCCACCCCGTGCTGAATTCCTGTAGACATCTTTCTTTCACGATCCATAAGTGCGGTATACACTTCGTCTCTATTCTTAATCTTTTTTTGAGCAACAAGAATATCGAGCAACTCTCCAATTACCCCCTCCTTCGTCGAACTCTTCAAGGAGGTGGTAATTAATTCAGGACTTAAGATTGATTTTATTTTCATACTTGAGTGATATCACCAAAGCCTCATTCATGCAAGAGACTCCAATCAAAATGAATGGTATGCAAGCAAGCTTTCGTTTCCCGCACTCGTTCGGTAAGGGCTCCATTCATGAATCCACGACGCTCACTCCGTTGGAAAATGAAGCAACTTGAAGGTGTTCTAAGTATAGAGAGTGGAGGCCGCTATGAAAAAGAAAATTCTTTTTATTTCTGTTTTAGTGCTCATTTCTCTATTGCTCATTATGGGTTGTGAAGAACAGGCTCATACCACAACGTTGCAATTACGATTCATGAGTGACCGAGAGACTTCTCCAACATCTCGAGATGCTGTAAGTCCTGTCGGTCAAGGTTTGACTATTACTGATTATACGATTTCCGGGGAGGGCCCAAATGGAAATACCTTCAGTCTGGCAACCAGCAGTGCACAAGTAGAGATTAACGGGTTAGTAATCGGTACCTGGAATATTCATGTTGAAGGATTGAATCAGCAAGGCACCAAAATAGCTGAAGGTGATATTTCTCATCATCTAACTACAAGAGAAAACCGTGTAGAAGTAGTTCTCGATGATTTTGAAGGTGAAGGTACGGTGCGGTTGGAATTCTACTGGGGAGATACCGAATTCACCGATATCGCATTTGACTTACAGCTAAAACCGCAGGGAGGTATTGCAGAAACTGTTGCCGCGGGGAAACAGGTCGACGAGGCTAGTGCTACTGCAACTTATGAACAGGTACTCTCCACCGGATCGTATGAACTTGTGTTCAATCTGTATTCTGAGGGAACGCAGATTGCAGGAGGCATTGTTGCAATTCGGGTACTTGACGGCATGCTCTCCACACGTACCATACCTCTTGTTATCGACAAACCAACCCCTGAGGCAACTGGTTTTGTATTATCAAGCACCGTAGTAGAACCGGTTACAGGAACGATTGAATCAATAGGCTCATCAATTCTACCGAACACTCCTCAAACAGCAACATTCAGTCGGACAGGCGGAGGTGGAAATGCTCCTCTGGAAATTGATTGGTACCTCGACGGTTCCTTCCTCGCGAGTGGTGAGAGTATTGAGTTTTCAACATACACCGGACCTCATCGATTAGATGTTATTGCTAAAACAGATGGATTTGGAAGTGTTGGATCTGAAACTCACCCTTTTCATGCGTCGGTTGAGTCTATGGATAAAGTTCCTGTAATGATAACATCAGTCTCAGCCGGTGAAACCGATTCTCATGGTTCAACATATAGGGTAAGTGGTGTATCTACGACCGCGTTTCTACGAGATGGAAAACTTCTCATTGCCAGCTCTCAAGGTCTTCAGATATGTGAATTAAAGAGAGATCAACTCCAAGTGATTACGAACTACAGCTCAAACAACCTCCCCCTCCAGGACAATCCGTATCCTACAACCGGAATCACCGAAATAATTGTGGACACATTCGACGACATTGTCTGTACGACAGCTAGAGACTCGGGTATTGTAGTGTTCTATCAATACCAGGCAGAGTCTTCCTCTCTAAGTAAAATTGCTGCATTTCAAGCCGATACAGAAAATGGCCTTTGGGGTCAGCATATTACAAATGCAGATTTGAACACAGCAACGAATCAAGTGTTTCTTGTTGACAGGGATTCAAAATATCTCTTTTACGCATCGTACGGATTAGATGGGGTTGGTCCTTTTTCCTACAGTTTTCTCTCGGTGTATCCAGGATATGGAACCTACGACAAACCATCCACACTTCGTGTAGACCCATTTGGAAGTAGATTGGCGATTGGGTGTCAGGAAATCGGCGGCTTCTTCACGTATTCAATTTCTCCCGCATTTCCAGGTGAAAACTTATACTTCAATTTTGAAGGATCCTATTTTCATGATAATCCAAATGTTGCAGGACCTACAGACCTCTACTTCTCCGGCACACTCATACAGACTCTTATGGCCGATGGGATACACCTGCATGAGCGATCGGTAGGTAGTATGAATTGGATAGATGCCGCAAAGCCATACCACCTCAACGAGCCAGTGCTTGACCTCGTTCTCGATGGAACTCAGGAACATGGCTGGGCAATTCATGGCGGGGGAAACCCCATGGTACATCATATGGATATTATTGGTGGAGCACCTAGTTATGCAGCGACAGGGATGACAACCGGAACCTACATTCCTCAAGATATCAGCTATTCACCAAAAGGGGATGTTCTGTGTATCAGTGGAGAAAATCAACTTTGCATACTTCGTGTATCAGATGGTTGATGAGGTAGGGATTATGAATGAAAAACAAGTTCCGTCATCTTCACTGCTCACAATACTGAGTAAGCCTCCATGAAGTTTCACAATTCGATCCACTATGGTGAGTCCTAAACCTGAACCGGGGGTAGATCGTGCATATTCACCACGATACATGCGTTCAGTCAGCTTAGAAATATCTTGCAGAGGAATGGGGTTCCCCACGTTGTGCACACGGGTTTGAATCCCGTTCCCCTGCTGATGAACCGAAACAGTGATTTCTGTCTCTTCATTGCCATAGCGAATAGCATTATGAATTAAATTTGCTACAGCCCTTGAAAGTAACACAGCATCTCCGACAAGAAATTCCACACTCGAGTGAGTTACCAGCTTCATCGATTTACGTTGCAATTGAGCATCAAACTGATCACTTAGATCCCTAAGAAAGTGAACGACAGGTATCTTCTCGTAATGCACCTCAGTCTCTGGAGATTCTAATCTCATAAGCATCTCCAAATCTTGAATGAGTACTTCCATGCGCTCCAATTCACGCATGGTACGTTCAAATCGCGGTACATCCGGCTGAAGAACTCCATCTATCATCCCTTCAAGTTGTGCCTTCACTGAGGCAACAGGGGTACGAAGGTCGTGTGCTATGTCCTGAGACCATTGAGACCGTACAGTCTGCTCTCCTATGAGATTTACACGAAGCCTTTCTATTGATTGTGCAATCTGTATAAGCTCGTCAGACCCTTCGGGCACGATTGGGCTGGATAAATCACCTGAAGTCATTTTGGAGAGTGAACGTGCCAAATGATCTGCAGGTCGAGACACCCTCCTGGAAAAATAGAGTGCTGCAATAATTGAAATCCCGAACGAAAGCACGAGCGATATAAAAAGCACCACAATCATAGTCTGAATAAGCGTTTTGTTTGCTGTATCAGAACCAAATGAAACATCTCCTGTGGCATAATAACCGACTACTTTACCATCCTCTTGAATAGGTTTCAGCTGAGCTAACATGTTTCTTCCCATGTTGCCGTGCATTCCCATTCCTCGTGTTGATTGCAATAGCTGTCTGTCGGCATCGTAAATAGCTAACTGTCCGTCGTAGGAGTCGGCATCAGATACCAGAGAGTCCTGAAGCAATAGAGACCTTGCTGTTGAATATGCCTGAGAATCACGAACCCTACTCCACTGTGTCTCCGATTGCCTGTAACCAAATCCAATAAGTAAGGCAACTATAGCAAGCTGGATTACAAAAGCAATGAGAAATACAAGAAAGGTCTTTTTTACCAGAGTCATAATTCTCGTTTCCCTATAAATCGATATCCAAAACCCCGTACCGTTTCAATCCAGCCCTCCTCACCCAGCTTTGCTCTAATATTTTTCATGTGGGTAGTAATAGCTCGTTCAGAACCCTCGGCAATATAATCGAGACACTGCCCAAGCAATCTCTCTCTACTTACTACTGTATCTTCTCTCATCGCAAGATATTCGAGAATCTTCCACTCGGTTGCAGTAAGTTTCACATCCTCGCTATCGTGCATACAGAGATGTTTCCCAGTATTGAGCGAGAGACTATGAGTCTGTCCATCGTGTGCATTCTGAACAGACAACTGCCAAGATAGTGTGTCGTTTACTGCTTCAGTATCTGACTTCTTCTCTACTCTACTTAATAGTGCACGAACCCGCAGCACTAATTCACGCATTGAGAAGGGTTTTGTAACATAATCATCTGCCCCCAATTCAAAGCCTGTTATGCGATCCGATTCAGAACTCCGTGCAGTAAGGAAAAGAATAGGTATTTGGTATTCTCGTCGTATGTTTCTTGCAAGATGAAACCCATCACCATCTGGAAGCATAACATCTAGAATAAGTAATTGCGGGACAGCCATAGCTACTGCCTCATGTACTCCAGATACTCGATCAAAGGAGAATACTGTATGGCCTTCTACCTCTAGATACGAAACAATGGCATCACGTAACCCGCTATTATCTTCAACTACAAAAATCTTTGCCATTATTCTGCCCCTCCCCTTACCACGTCACTATGGTACACCGAGATTCTATCTGAATAAAGTGCATAACGAGTTGAGAAAAGATAAAGAATAGGTAAAGAGAGCTTCGCTGTTATGATTTATTTCCCAATACAGGAAGCCTAAGAAATAGGGCAGCAATAAATGAGATACCCGAAACAACTAAAATTCCCAATCCTAATCCCCACAGATTGCTGAAGAATCCCAAGAGCAGTGCGATTACTACAGCGAACAAAGTTTCTGCCTGTGATTCAACCGAAAGTGCAGAGGCAAGAGAACCTTTATCCATTCTTTCTGTTACATATGCTATACCCATCGGTTTTCGTAGATTCTCTATAACATATATACCAACGTACAGTACGATAGCTACGATTGGAACCCCTAGCCAGTAGGCAATTCCACTTACAATTCCAAATAGAATTCCAAGAAAGAGCATAGTATTGAGCGGTATTGCTAAAGTATGGAATCGTTCAGACATTTTCCCGGATGAACGAGAGGCATATGCCGTTATAAAATAGAGTGCTGCATAGACAATACCCGTAATCAATGCGGTTCGTTGGTTATCCTGCAATGCAAGAAACACTGGCATGGCTATGGCAAAATTCTTCAGTATAGGTTGTAAATAATCCTTGAAGGCCTTGTAGTATCCGCTGTACAGTGACTGGTTGGCAATAGCACGGAGAAGCTCGCGACTTCGAAGACTTTTAAGAAGAGACCGAAGTACTGTTGCAAACTCAGAAGCAATGGTCTTATCACTGGAATGCCGAGGTCCATCAAGATCAGCAGGGTAGCTGAGAATGAGAAACAAGTCGGCAATGTAGGGGATGATGGTGAAGAGAAACACCGGAGCATAGGAACCTCTCCAAAATACCAGAATTCCAGCGATTAATGCAGAAATAGCGGCTCCAGCTTGACTCCATGCCCGTGTATGTCCGTAATAGTGTGTTCTAAGATGATCCCAATTGTGCATATGCAGATAATCAAAAATCATCGCCTTATGAGTACCCGTTCTAAAAGCTTCACCACCAGCGTATACAATCATTGCAAGGATGAGTATCCAGTAGCTCTGAGCGAAGAAAAATACGATAAACGAGAGAATATATGCAATAAAGGAAACCGACATGGACCTTCGCCTGCCGAGGCTGTCTGCAATGACTCCAGAGGGAATCTCAATAATATTAATACAAACTTCCCGAGCAGCGTATAGAGTCCCAATCTCAAGAAAACTCAACCCTTTCTCAAGAAAAAATAACATAAGAAATGGTTCATAGAACCTCAGGTTCTTTAAGAATCCATAGGCACAGAACTTATAGAACTGTACGTTCCTCTCAAAATCTTCAGACTGTTTAGGTGGTGTGGTCTTCATTTCTCTATTGTAACTAAAAAGGCAAAAAGAAACAAAACAAAATAACGAAAAATAAATAGGAAAAATGATTGACAGGTTTAGAGTATTAGTGTACTAGTTACATAAGACACTAATAAACCATAGTGATAAGGAGTTTTTCATGATACACATGCGAGATATACGGTTCCAATACGGAAAGCAACCGTTATTCACTCACCTCAACCTAACTATTCAAAAAGGAAATATTTATGGATTGCTTGGTGTGAATGGAGCAGGTAAAACGACCCTGCTGAAAATTATATCGGGCCAACTGTTTCCTTCAGAGGGTGAATCTTCAGTACTTGGATTCAATCCAATCAATCGTGACCCCCATATGTTGGAAGACCTGTTTCACCTCCCAGAAGAATTTTTTCTCCCAAGAGTTACCACACAAGAGTATGTGAGCACCTATGCACCCTTCTATCCAAAATTTGATCGAGAGGCCTTCAACCGTTACTGCGAAGAGTTTGGAGTAGATCAGAAGCAACAACTGACCGCACTCTCTTTTGGACAAAAAAAGAAATTCCTTCTCTCATTTGGACTTGCATCTAATACAGCTCTGCTGATTCTGGATGAACCGACAAATGGGTTAGATATTCCATCAAAAAGTCAGTTTCGTCGTACCGTTGCATCGGCTATGACAGAAGACCGTACATTCATCATCAGTACCCACCAAGTAAGAGACATGGAAAATCTCATTGATCCAATCATTGTCATTGATTCAGGTGACGTCATTTTTAATAGCCCGCTGTATGCAATAAGCGAAAATTTTACGATAGGACTGGAATCTGCCCAACCTGAACCGGAGAGTGCCATCTACACAGAAAAAGTCCCCGGAGGATGGATGGTAATTCGCAATCGGGCATCCCACGAAGATGAAACATCTGTGGATTTGGAGACACTATTCAATGCAATTGTTGCCCACCCGCAACACTTTAGAAATGGATTAGAACAGGGAGGTGCACAATGAAACTCTTGAACGTTATTCGAAAAGAACTTATTGAACGAAAAAAGAATCTTTTCATCTATGCTTTGACAATTGTATTGATTCTGCTGTTACAGGAATTTGCCGATGCGTTTATCCGCAAGGCTGTAGGGAATGTAATTCGAAATGAGACAACATATCTCAATAACTATTCAATCTTTCTCTTCCTCGGAGGGTTTATCACCACAAGCGTAATGTTTGCACAGGATATGTTCAGTAGAACAGGACAACATAACTGGCTCATGCTCCCTGCCTCACGGTTCGATAAATTTCTAGCAAAGGCTTCCCTCACCACGGTTGGCTATCCTCTCGCACTTACCGCCCTCTTTGCCGTTGCATCGCTTCTCATTGAGGCTCTCGCACTTCTTTTTTTCCAGAATCCGATACACATTTTTAATCCATTCACTCAGCATATTGGATTACTCATACTCCATTATATGGCAACACAATCGCTGTTTTTACTTGGAGCTGCATACTTCAGAAAAGCTCATTTTGTAAAAACTGTACTTTCCCTGCTTATCTTGAGTCTTGTGATAACAGCTCTTAGTGCACTCTTCGTACGCATTGCATTTGCCCCGTACAATAATGGCTTCTATGGATATCATTTTGTACTTGACCAAAACTTATTAAGCCAGCATGAGACCTTATTCACCATAGCTAAATGGTTTGGTTATATCGGTTACTGGGTAATCATGCCTGTGTTCTGTTGGTTTACCGCATATCTTCGTGTGAAGGAGGTAGAGGCAACCGATGCAATTCAATAACCAGAGTGCAATCTATCTACAAATCGCTGGGTACATGTATGACCAAATTCTCAGCGGAGCATGGGCTAATGGGGAACGAATACCCTCAATACGCGATATGGCTGTGCAATTGGAAGTAAATCCGAACACAGTTACAAGAACTTATACGCTGCTTCAAGAGGAGGGAACATTGGAAAATCGACGTGGTATTGGCTATTTTACCTCATCAGACGCACAACAGCGTGTATTAGAAACAAAACGAGTTGCCTTCATGCACAAAGAACTTCCCGCTCTGTTCTCCACTATGCAACAGTTGGGAATCACAGAGAGTGACCTTGTCAAACAATTACGAACCTATCAGGAGGAACAGACATCCCATGAAAAAAAGTAACAAAATAATCATCAGTGCAGGAATTACCCTTGCAGTGCTGCTACTGGCAACGGTCATTACAGCACGAGTCCTATTCGACAATACACTCGTTGTAAGACAACCCGGAAATGGGGAAATTACTGTGGAGACTCGATTTTAGGATTAGACTCCATGATCCTCAACAACCGTTTCGGGAGGAGTTTCCAAACGCTCCGGATGCTTAATGTACTGGAGCAGCTCCTTCCAAGCGGCTGCCATCCCGAACCCATCACAAATGCGTTCATCACCAACTAATTTAAAATCAATAAACTTACGTTCAACTATGGAGCCATCTTTGGCAATAACCCGTTCAGCATACTTTGGACCATATGCAATAAAGGCACTGCAGGTTCCAAAATTATATATATGGTGATAAATGGGAGCAAAGTTGATTGAACCCATCGCAGTAACAAAAATACTGCAGTGAAATGGGCTGAGTTTCTGCACTGACTGTGGCATCCACCCATGGAAATCGAGCCATTTAATAGTCCCAATGACTGCACGAATTAACAGTGAGGGAAGATGATTTACAAACTTTGCGAAAGAATCGGTTGAGTTATTAGTCATCAGATCCTTATTTCGCTCAATTTCACGTTGCAGTCGGAGGGCAACATCAAACAGGGTATCTTTTGGATCATAGACCATCTTTACAACAGTCTGTGTCCCCTCTACAGATAAATTCTTCTTAATTGCAAGGGAAATACTCATTTCATCACGAGCATACACCTTATGACCTGCAATGAATCGGTTGATATATGGTCGTTGACTCATCGTACGCACAATAGCAGCCATCACGACATCCAGGAACGTAAGCTCCTGACCAATAGGATTCCCCTCTGCACGAGATTTCTTTAAATAACGCTCAACAGAGGTAACATCAATCTTGAACGATGCACCTACCTGAGAGTCATTCCGTGTATTCATAATGTATGGAATAAGGGTAAAAAACGTATCGGTGTGCATGAGTCGCCTGCCATCATAGCGATCCCGCCATCGTTTCTTATACTTGGGGCGTACCACTGGTTGCCCATATATGTGTTGTTCCGTCACCTACTCTACTCCTACTCCCACTCAATGGTCCCTGGTGGTTTGCTGGTGATATCATACAGTACTCGATTCACATGAGCAACTTCATTACAGATTCTTGCAGAAGCACGCTGCAGAACCTCTGGAGGAAATCTGAACCAATCTGCAGTCATGGCATCTTCGCTTGTTACCGCACGCAAGGAACAAACCTCCTCGTACGTTCGCTCATCACCTTGAACTCCTACACTCTTTACTGGAAGCAGACAGGCAAGTGATTGCCAAATATCTCCATACAATCCGGCTTTCTTAATTTCATCGGTAAAAATGGCATCCACAGCTCGAAGCGTATCGAGCCTTTCTTCTGAGACTTCACCAATGCACCGCACTCCCAGTCCAGGACCAGGAAACGGATGTCTGAATACAATCTCGTCAGGAAGTCCCAGCTCCTTTCCCAGCATACGCACTTCATCCTTGAATAATTCGCGTAACGGCTCAAGAAGAGAGAATCGCAAATCTGCCGGAAGACCCCCTACATTATGGTGACTCTTTATTGTCGCCGAGGGACCTCCCGAAGGACTCATGCTCTCAATCACATCTGGATATAATGTCCCTTGTGCAAGAAAATCTATCTCCCCGGCACTTCGGGCCTCTTGCTCGAAGACATCAATAAAAACCTTCCCAATAATCTTTCGCTTCTCTTCTGGGTCGGTTACCCCTTTTAAAGCATGGAGAAATTGATTCTGTGCATCGGCATATTTTAGCCTGATATTGAAATTATCTCTGAATACAGTAAGTACGAGATCGGCTTCACCGGTTCGCAATAACCCATTATTAACAAAAACACAAATAAGCTGATTACCGATAGCTTTATGTATAAGTGCAGCAGCAACAGACGAGTCCACCCCTCCAGAGAGCCCACAGAGCACCTGCTTTTTCCCAACAATGCGTCGAATTTCGGCAACCTGAGTCTCGATAAAAGATTCCATACTCCAATCTGACTGAGCTTTACAGATAGTATGTACAAAGTTTGCCAAGAGAAGTGAACCTTGTTCCGAATGGACTACCTCAGGATGAAACTGTACCCCGTACCAGTTCTTATTTGGTTCCTCGACTGCTGCGTAGGTACAATTCTCTGTAGTTGCTGTTCGTATGAAATTTTCTGGTAAAGATGCAACAGAATCACCGTGACTCATCCAGACCTGACTTTTTTGATCTATCCCGTTTAGTAGTGGGGATTCTGTGTTTAGTACGGAAAGATGGGCAAATCCATACTCTTTCTGCTGCGGCCGCTCAACTGCACCCCCGTTCATAACAGCCAGGACCTGTAATCCATAGCAAATTCCAAGAATAGGAATTCCCAGATCAAACAGTTTTGGATCGGGTCTGGGGGAGCCTTCCTTGCTGACACTCGATGGGCCGCCAGAAAAAATAAGCCCCTTTGGAGCAAATTTTTTCACCTCTTCTGCAGTTATTGTGTACGGGACAATCTGACTATAGACCTGCTGTTCTCTAACTCTTCGGGCAATCAGCTGACTATATTGTGCTCCAAAATCGAGTACTAGAATTGTGTCGTGATGTGTTTTCTTCATGGTTAATTCCTTTATCTAGAGGGCAAGAGCACGTACAGGAGGGTATGCTTTCAACACAGCCTTGGAAACGGCGATACCAAGAACAAGTCCAACTCCACTCTGGATGAGATTTAGAGGGATCTCAACAAGAGCCGGTTCAAACCCATACAATACACCACCGGCAAGGTAGTATCCACCTGCCATGACAATCATTCCCACAACCCCTCCTAAGATCATCATAGGAAGCTTGGCATCTCCTGGAACACCCTGCTTAACCCCTGCTCGAGCAATGAGTGCAATGAGCAACCCCTGTACTCCATGAATAACAAAGGAAAGTGGGGCCCATTGTGCATATCCGCCAATCAAATCTGCAATCCCTGTACCCAATCCTCCAGCAATAGCGGCTATCCAGGGACCAAACAGGAAGGCAGAGAAGGTAATGATAACATCACAAAGACTTATGTATCCCTTTATCGGAGTGGGCACACGTACAATGAGGGTAAAAACAACGACTACTGCTGTGAGCACTGCCATAAGTGCTATACGCAATGCAGACATATTCGCAGGACCTTTCTGTTCCATGCAAATCCTCCTCTCCTAGGTAATGAACAATATCCAAAAAACTGTCGGAATAATAACTGAAACCAGCAGTTGGGTAAAGAGGCCTCCCTTCGCTTTCAGCTGACGATAACTGCTTCGTTTCGGACTACGACCGAGTCCACGATGCTCTAGACTCATCGCCACATGAGGGATTGATTTTAGAGCGAACACGAGAGCCGCTGTTACCGTAGGGATGGCATCCTTCAACTGCTGAGTCCGACTTTTTCCCACAGATTGCTCATCACTCATTCTTAGAGCATGTGAGTCCTGAATCATGCGAAAGGAATCGGCAATAAACGGGATAAACCGAAACGCCAGAGTGAGTACCATGGCTGCTTGGAACGAAAGCCCATACCATCGAAGTGCCAGATTGATATCGGCCATGGGGGTAGTCCACACGTATAGGGTACAAATATAGGTAATCGCAAGGAATCGTGCCATTAAGGTACTTAGATTCCAAAGAGCCTCTTGGGTTACCAGGTTCCAATCTCCAATGTGAATCAGAACAGTACCACCACGATACGTTATTGGTGTAAAAAGCACCATGATAATAAGGATGAAAGCTATGGAACGCAGTGGCTGCAGTGCTTGCCGGAATCCAGTGGCACGCCAGGCCATGAGCAGAGTGCTGAGAAAAATTACCCACAGTCCAAGTTGCGACAATGGAAAGAAAACAAGCACACACATCAGCAGCACAAGCAGTAGTTTTGCTCGGGCATCGAGGGCATAGAGGATACCGTTTCCTGCTACAAACGTACTAGTCGTCATGCTCCCACCTCACGCTCATATACCACACCATCAACTATCGAGTACTGTCTCTCAGCTATGTGATTCGCAAAAGCACGATCATGGGTAATCAGTATAATACCAGCTCCTCGTTGACGTAGGAGAGAAACAATTTCAAACGCAGCAGCGTAGGTAACCCCGCTATCGAGCTCATCGAGAATGTAGAAGGGCCTATTCAACACATAGTAGACAGCAGCCTGTAGGTGTTTGCGTGCTCCATAACTCATGGTAGTCGGATTGTCTTCACCGTGAAGATGAAATAGAGCTGCACTCGAAGCAATCAATTCTTCTTGCTCAAATGTAGTGAGTTGACTAGTATGCCGTAAAGACCATCCCAGCTCATCTTTTACTGTAGGGAGAAAAATTCCAAAATCTGGATTCTGGAATAGATAGCCGATCCGAGAGCGAAGAGCCTTATCACTCATGGGTTTTTCATTGTATAAAATATCACCCTGCGAAACAGGATCAAGACCACAGAGCACTCTACTCAACGTACTTTTCCCCGATCCATTTGGACCAACCAGAGCAACAACCTCCCCTGATTCAATGGAAATATTGGGGACTTTGAGCGTAAAAGGTGCTGTGGAGGAAACAGAACGTCGCGGATGCACAATAACAAGGTCCTGAGCCTGCAATCTATGCTTCTCAGGTATTAAAATCTCTGCATCGTGGGCAGCAAACTGGAAATCACATGCTTTATCAAAAGCAATTACGATATCCTCCTCACTCCCTTTTACCAGAGTACCTTGATCAATCAGATAGTAAGAGGAAAAACTACCTCGAAATTCCTCTAGATACCGAGAGGCAAATACCACAACGGTTCCCTCATGATGCATAATCGTCTGGAGTAATTGAGTGCGCCATGACTCATCAAGATCATCAAAAGGCTCGTCCATGATCCACACAGGAGCATTGATTGCCTCGGCAACTGCGACAAGCAACCGTTTACGTTCACCCCCACTCAATTCCTGGGGATTTACCTCAATCATCTCACTAAGTCCCCACTTATGAAGGGAACTGTGCACTGAACTCACCAAATCTTCTCTCCGTACACCAAGAGACTCGAGGGGAAATGCGACTTCATCCGCACAGGTGGTCATAAGCAGTTGTTCTTGAGGGTTTTGAGCAACCAACGTACATATATTGGTTAATTCCCACGGAGCAAGATCCTGAATGGGTTTGTCGTTCATATGAATGGTTCCGGTAAGAGTTCCCTCAATGTATCGTGGAACCAAATTACAGAGAATTCGGGCCATGGTAGATTTTCCACTATCGGGAGCTCCTAGGATAAGAATACGCTCTCCCTGTTTCACCGATAGATTGATATCCTGGAAGACCGGTTTATTCACACGACCGGCATAGGATTTATAGGTAAAAGAGAGGTGAGAAACCTCAATCATGCTGCTCTACCGCCTGTTGCACAATGGATTTGAACTGCTGCTCGATTGCTCCATATACCACGTGAGGAAGAACCTTGAGCTCATCTTCATCCAAGTCAGCTGTCGGTATCGGTTCGGAAACGGAAATAACGACCTGAACTCGACGAACTCCATGCTTATGTTCCAATCCAATACGTGTTCCATCTATCGTAATAGGAACAATAATTGCCTTAGCACGTGTAGCAAGCTTCAGACTTCCCGACTTAAATTCACCTAAAGCTCCGGTCTTGCTTCTTGTCCCTTCTGGGAATACAAACATAGGGATTCCATTACGGATATGCTCAACACCTTTGAGAATCGCCCCAATCGATGAGCGAGGACTATTTCGATCTATGTACACGCAATTCATGGCTTTTATCCAGGTACTGAGAATTGGAACTTTCTGTAGTTCCGCCTTTGCAATAAATCCAGGCCAGATACGCAATCCAGCAAGCACAGCCGGAATATCCAGTGCACTCTGGTGATTCGCCACGAAGCAAACTGCACTTCCTTCTTGAGGAATATGGTCCAACCCTCTAGCCACAATCCGAATATTCAATGACCATAATATAATTCGCGCAATGTTAGTCCCATTGAGCCGCATCCAACGTTTAGAGGAATCATGGGCTCCGAGCAACCTCATAACAGCAGCTGGTAACATACCAACAAATACTGAAAAAATAAATGTGGGGATAACAATAAGTATGGCGAGGGCTATATGAATATATTTCAAGACAAAGACCTCCTATTAGCGAAGTTCCTGATTCCGATAGAGTCGTGCATATGCTCCACCTTTAGCCAGCAGTGTATCATGATTGCCCGACTCGGCGACACCTCCCCCAGCTAATACATAGATGATGTCGGCATCCCGGACGGTCGTCAAGCGGTGAGCAATAACAATTGCAGTTCTTCCCTCAGCCAATCGTTTGAAAGCACTCTGAATCTGGAATTCAGATTCAGTATCGAGCGAAGAGGTCGCTTCATCAAATATTAGAATAGGAGGATTTTTTAAAAATACCCGAGCAATAGAGAGCCGCTGTTTCTGCCCTCCTGAGAGGCGAGTACCTCGTTCTCCCACTTCAGTGTTCAATCCATCTGGAAGTGTCTGTATGAAATCGGCAAGATTTGCCTGTTCTAATGCGTGCCACATTTCATCGTCGGCAGCATCGTTCTTTCCGTAGGCAAGGTTTTCCCGTATTGAACCATCAAACAGGAATACATTCTGTTGAACAAATCCAATCTGCCGCCTCAACGAAGCCTTTTTCACCTCTGCGATGTTCTGACCATCAATCACTATCTGTCCCTCGACCGGTTCATAAAATCGAGGGATGAGCGACACCAAGGTACTCTTTCCCACACCGGACTCGCCTACTATTGCTACGGTACTACCGCCTGGAATTGTCAGATCAATCCCCGCAAGTACATTATCACCATCTGAATCATAGTGAAATTTGACTTTGTTGAACTGAATATCTCCCGATAAAACTGCCAAATCAACTGCATGAGGCAGATCCTCAATATCACTCTGAATATCCATCACCTCAACAAAACGCTCAAAGGAAGCCATTCCCTGCTGCATTTGCTCGGTAAAGTGAATAAGCCGGTCAATAGGCGGTAACACCACGCCAACATACAGTATAAATGTAACGAGTTCGTACACAGGGATTTTACCTAGATAGATAAGTATTGCTCCCCCTGCAACTGTAATTACATAATAGAGTTCACGAAGAAGCATCATGATTGATTCATACCGAGCCATCACTCGATACTGGTTGCTCCGTGCATCTTTAAAAATGGTATTTACCTGCTTGAATTTTTGTCGCTCATACCCTTCACTCGTAAATGATTGAACCTCCCGTACTCCCTGAATTGAGTTTTCCACAACCGAATTAACGTCGGCTACAGTAGTACGAACTTCTCTGAAACCAGCCTTTAATCTCTGTCCGTAATACATCCCAAAAAAGAGCATAAACGGAAGCGGAATGAGAGATATCAAAGCCAATGAGACACTGTTGATAAACATAACTGTATAGGCTCCGATAATCACAACTACCGATATAAGCAAATCCTCAGGACCATGGTGTGCTACTTCAGTAATCATGAACAGGTCATTCGTGATTCGCGACATCAGGTGCCCTGTCTTGGTTTTATCAAAATATCTAAAAGAGAGCCTTTGCAGGTGACTAAAAATATCCTGTCTCATGTCGCTCTCCATGAGCACCCCCAACTGATGGCCCCACCGGACACGGACGTAGGTACAGAGAGTCTGCACCAGATACACCCCAATCATTGCACCGAATATTATCAGCATCATAGACCAATCATGATTTGGAATGTAGGTTCGGAGTAATTCACGAGTGAGCTGAGGAAACATAACAGAGAGCAACGATCCAATAACAGCTGCTCCCATGTCTAGAAAAAATAATGTACCGTACGGCCTATAGTAGCCGATAAATCGCTTAAGCATCCCCTTTCTTCCTCTTGAATAACCGAGCTAACAAGCTCTGTTTCTTCTGAGGGGTTGAAGGAACTTCCGGAGCAACAGGTTTCTTTACAGGAACTGCCCCTTGACTCTCTTGTGGACTCTGCTTTACACGAGATGTCCGCTTCTTGGGTTTCCCAGTATGCGAAGATTTCGGTTTTGAATTGTTCTGTGTGTGCTTGGAAGCTTCTGTTTTTACTTCCGGCTTTCCTTCTGTAGCATACACCTGTCTGTAGTATGCGATACGCTCTTCAAAATTCATCTTTTGAATTTCTGTATAGCTTTTGCTTCTCTTTACAGGCTTCTTGATTTCACTGCGTTTTTTTGCTGGAGCTGGCTTTTGACTCTTTCCAATCTCCTGTTTTGGCCCAGCTTTCTTTGTGGTTCGGGAACCTGATTTTGCAGGAGTCGTTCCTCGCTTCGATTTTCCTCGACCTGACGTACCGCGGGATTGGCCTCCTCGGGATTGGCCTCCTCGAGATGCAAATTCACGTTCTGAAACAAGATCACGAAATCGCATATGTGCACTCTTGTCTTCAACGAGTGGAAGTGCAGCCTCTTCTGCCCACATCACAGGGATCTTCATCTGGATATAATTCTCTATGGCTTCAAGTCCATAGACAAATTGTTCACATGCAAGCGTAATAGCTTTTCCCGATTTTCCCGCTCGTGCGGTTCGTCCTATTCGGTGTACATAACTTTCAAAATCTTCAGGAATATCGTAGTTTACTACAAGTTCAAGATCATCAATCTGCAACCCTCTGGCTGCTACATCTGTTGCTACCAGAAATCGCAACTCACCCGATTTCATACGATTGATCACCTGCAGTCGTTTGCTCTGCGGAAGATCCCCCATAAGATATTGTGTAGTATAGCCATTCACATTGAGACGCTTACTTATTTCGACAGCCTTAGCCTTGGTATTGGTGAACACCAACGCATTCGAGGCATTCTCTCGAGACATCAACCGTAAAAAAAGATTGAATTTTTCGTCCTTCGAGACATGATACAGCTCCTGAGTAATTGCCTTAACGGTAATCTCTTCGGGTTGGACCTCAATTTCCAGCGGTGAATTCATGTAATCCCAAGCCAAATTCCGTACACGGGTTCCTAACGTAGCACTAAACAGCATGGTCTGTCGTTCTTCACGCTTAACCATGAGCTTAAACATCTTTTGAATATCGGGATAAAAACCCATATCAAAAAGACGGTCTGCTTCATCAATAACAAAGGTATCTATGGATTTAAAATTAAGTTTTCCCATCTGCTGATAGTCGAGAATTCTTCCCGGTGTTCCAATGATGAGATCCACTCCTTCAACAACTTGTTTGTCCTGTTTTGCATACCCAACACCGCCATAGAAGCATCCAATACGATATTCGGGAATTCCTGAAGATAGAATTCGTGCATCATCTTCAATTTGAACGGCCAATTCTCGTGTGGGAGCCACAATGAGGGCAACGGGTAGTTTTACCGAATAGGCCTTCTCTGGCGGTAGTGTTTTTGCAGTATCACGTGCTTCAACAAATTTTTGCAATAATGTAATAAGAAACACAGCGGTCTTACCAGACCCTGTCTTTGACTGTGCCATAATATCCTTGCCCTGCAAGGCTCCGGGGAGGACTTTCTCCTGCACAGGCATGCAGTCGGTAAAGCCGGCAGCCTCTATCCCCTTCATTACATCTTCATGTAGTGGTAATTCTTTGAATTTCATGCATCAAGAATACTTCATTTCGGAACATTAGTGTAGAGCATTGACTTCCCATTGGCGAATGAGTGCATGAATGGGGTGAGCTATCGTTCCAATCTCTGGGAACACAAAATTATCAAAAGAGGCAACAGGCAAGGCTCCCATGCTCGTCGATGAAATGAAAAGCTCATCATACACCCCAGCACAGATATCTGCATACGACGGGGCCTCAAAAACCACGGTATAGCCGAGCTCTCCCACAGCCTTCAAGATTTTATCGCGCGTGACTCCCTCAAGAACATCACTCGATGGAGCAGTATATACAGTGGTATTTTTACAGACAAAGAGATTACTTCGCGTTCCCTCTAAGACGAGTTTTCGCCGATCAACCAACAACGCCTCAAAAGCTCCTTGTGTGCCCGCGTGTCGCAGAGCGAGATAATTCATAAGTAACGAGCATGTCTTATACTGGGGAAGCAGCCGTTCGCCCTCGTATGAAACGGTCTTGATACCCTCAGAGTAGAAAGATTCTGGATACGCCAGCAAGGGTGATGCGGTAATAAATAATCGGGCATCTACTCCACCCATGAGAAGAATTCGTATGGAAGCCTCTTCAATTTTATCTGCAGCTATCAGCTGATTAAGCCAATGATATACCGATTCATGTGTAAATGCGTGACGAAGTCCAATACCATCAGCAGAATAAAAAAGACGATCAATATGCTCAAGGGGGTACACCAGGGTACCCTGAATAATCCGCAATGACTCATATACACCAAAACCATACTGGAGTTCACGATCCTGAACAGAAAGTGCAGCTTCAGTTGCCTCAACAAGTCGACCATTCACAATTGCATGCTTTCCCGAAAATTCCATACTGTTCCTCTTTACCCGTCAATCGGGAAATTTCAACAATTCACGAGGCTTACTTCCACGAGCAGGACCAACATATCCATCATCTTCCATCTGTTCGACAAGACGTGCTGCCCGGTTATATCCAATTTTAAGTCGACGTTGTAAATATGACGCTGAGGCACTTTGTCGCTCAACCACAATTTTTAAGGCCTTCGCCATGAGGACATCATCACTTGAATCATCAGTCTCATCGTCATCATCACCATTATTTGAAGTGGAATCATCATCCTCAAAAAATGCTTCATCGAGATAATCCGGCTCTCCCTGAGTCTTTGCATAGGCTACAACACGTTCCACCTCTTCATCACTAAGGAAAGCTCCTTGTATACGTACTGAATTCGGATCCCACCCAGGTGCGAACAACATATCGCCTCTCCCGAGCAATTTCTCAGCTCCAGTTTCATCTATGATGATACGGCTATCTATCTGGCTTGCTACCATGAAAGCTATTCTCGAAGGAATATTTGATTTAATAATTCCGGTAATTACGTTCGCAGAAGGCCGCTGTGTTGCTAAAACGAGGTGAATACCAACAGCACGAGCCATAGCTGCGAGACGGGCCAAAAGGGTTTCCAACTCCTTACCGACAGTTGTCATGAGATCGGCGAACTCATCAATCACAACTACAATATAGGGAAGTCTCTCACGGGCAAGTTTCAGCTCTTTAATTTTCTTGTTATAGGCAGCGATATTCCGAACTGCAAGTGCATTCAATAATTTGTACCTGCGATCCATTTCATAGAGACAGAATTCGAGTGCTTTAATGGTTTTCTTTGGTTCAGTAATCACAGGTGTGAGCAAATGAGGAATACCATTGTACACACGAAGCTCCACAATCTTGGGGTCCACCAATATCAGTCTCACCTCTTTCGGCGATCTACGATAGAGAATTGAACTAATCAGCGAATTAACACACACCGACTTTCCACTTCCCGTAGCACCAGCGATAAGTAAATGTGGTGTCTGGGTAATCTCGATGACAACCGGTTCGCCAGTAATCTTTCTTCCTAAAATCATAGGGACTTGATACGCTTTTGCATCAATCGTCGGCAACAAATCCTTGAATCCAATGATTGCTCGGTCACGGTTCGGTACTTCAATGCCCACTGCCTGTTTCCCTGGAATGGGTGCAACAATGCGAACCTGTCTGGCTGCGAGTTGTAGAGCAATGT
>Ga0334901_1001029_pt1 | contig 32158 bp, 31 predicted proteins | sample GraSluR3_MG_3_FD_207216 | JGI IMG/M metagenome (GOLD analysis project Ga0334901, IMG submission 207216) | Sludge microbial communities from methane-producing bioreactor in Wageningen University, Netherlands - Granular Sludge_15_08-R3 | ecosystem: Engineered > Bioreactor > Anaerobic >... | reverse complement strand
TTGATAGTTATTTCTTTGTCTAGAATAGGTTTAATCCATCTAAACCTTTCTTCTTTTGTATTATTGGGCATAGTTTTCATATGCCTCTAGTTTAGCAAAAAAGTGCAATATGTGTGTGCACATTACCCAAATTACTTGACATATTAGTTAAAATATGATATAATCTAAAAGCGTGCCTATAAAGCATTAAATAAACTAAAAAAACAAAAAAAGGCCTTTTAAAAGGTCTTTTTTTAGACTAAATACAAATTAAACTATCTTTATAAAATTAATTTTTCCCTTCTGCACCACCGCTCCGTTTGGAACTATAAATTTTGAGTCTTTTATTACCTCAGTGTTTACTTTCACTCCCCCCTGCTCTATTACTCGACGAGCATTGGTTTTAGAATCAACTAATTTTGACTCTACCAAAATACTTATTAAATCATAAGCACTAGGACTAATCTCTGGCATTTCATCTGGAACTTCCTTTTTAGAAAAAGTAGAAATAAAATAATCTTTAGCCTCTCTAGCTTTTTCTTCACCATGATAAATTTTAGTTATTTCATAGGCTAAATCCATTTTTAAATCACGAGGATTAACTTCGCCTTTGACTAATTTTTCTTTAATAACTTTTATTTCATCCATAGGTACAAAAGTACAGTCAACAAATAATTGATAAATATTTTCATCAGCCTGAGACATTACTTTACCAAACATATCATTGGCTGAGCTATCCAAAAATATTCCAGTACCCAAACTTTTTGACATCATCTTCTCACCCGTTACTGGATTTACCAAAAGCGTGGTTATAAAAACAAATTTCTCTTTATTGTTATATTTCTTTTGTAGAGTTCTGCCAGCTAAAGCATTAAATTTTTGGTCATTACCGCAAAGCTCCATATCAACATCCATAGCTACGCTATCATAGCCTTGCATTAGAGGATAAAAGAATTCATGAACATAAATTGGCTTTTCTTCTTTTAATCTTTTTTCAAACATATCTCTTTCTAACATTCTTTGTACTGTAAAATTAGAAGCAATACCTATCAAATCTTCAAAATTTAATTTAGCCAACCAATCATGATTATACTTAACAACTGGTGGATTAATTTCATCGTTAAAATTAATCAAAGGTTCTAATTGCTTCATCCAGGTTTTAATATTGTTTTGTACATCCTCCCGAGTTAATTGTTGCCTAGCGGAAGTTTTATCTGATGGATCGCCAATTCTAGCTGTAAAATCACCAATTAAAAGTATAGCTTCATGTCCTAACTTTCTTAATTTCTCAAAAATAATGTAGTTAGTGGCATGACCTAAATGCAAAGACGAACCAGTAGCATCAGTACCAATATAAAATTTTATTTTTTTACCGGAAAGCAAAAGCTCTTTAAAAGCCTCTTTTGATGGCAATATTTCAGCCACACTCCTTTCTAACAATTCATCAATGGCTTTTCTTTTTTGATCATCAATTATTATTTTATCTTCCATATGTTTTTTTAAAAATTGTTATAACTAATTATAGCAATAATAATTTATTTTTTCCAGTTTTAATTATAATTACAAGTCAATTCTCATACAATTCTCTTTTTTTTCAAAACCAAACTTACTATAAAAACCAAGCAAATCATCGGAGCAATCAAGAATTATTTTATAACAATTATTTTTTTTACAATCTTCAATTATTTCTCTAATTAAAAAACCAGCAACACCCTTGCCCATATAATCTTTATGAGTAGAGACATCTTCAATATGAGCAGCTAATTTTCCTTGGTGATAAAATTTAGCTTCATACAAAACTCGAACAGTCCCCACTATTAATCCATCAGTCTCAAGCACGAAAGTCTTAATCCCCTTTTCTTGACAATCAAAAAAAATTTTTTGAGCCAAATCTAAAGACAAGCTTTCAACTGGCCTTAAACTAGAAAGGGTTTTTAAAAAAGATTCATTGTTTAAATCATCTAACTTTAATTGTCTAATTTTATAATTATTTAATTTATTCATATTTTTTATTAATCTTGGGAAATTTCACCTAAAGATTGCAAATTTATTAATCTTCGATATAAGCCATCTTTTTTATTTACTAATTGTAAGTGCATACCTTCTTCCACGGCCTTACCGCCCTCTACAACAACTATTTTATCAGCCATTTTAATTGTGCTTAAACGATGAGCAATTACTATTATTGTTTTATCCTTAGCAATCTTAGAAATTGCTTCTTGTATTAACTTTTCACTTTCAACATCAAGGTTGCTGGTAGCTTCATCAAAAACTAAAACTTTAGGATCAGCTAAAACTGCCCGAGCGATACCAATTCTCTGTCTTTGACCGCCAGAAAGCCTAACGCCTCTTTCTCCCACCACTGTATTATATTTATCAGGAAGTTTTTCTATAAATTCAGCTGCATTAGCTATCTTAGCAGCCGCCTCAACTTCTTTAAAAGTAGCACTTCTTTTGGCATAAGAAATATTTTCAGCTATAGTTGAATTAAAAATATCAACCTCTTGTGGAACTATGGAAAAAAACTTTCTAAAACTAAATAATTCCAAATCCTTTAAGTTGTAACCATCTAAAAGAACTCTTCCCGAAACTGGATCAAAATGTCTAAAAATAAGCCTAACAATGGTAGTTTTTCCTCCGCCGGAAGGACCAACCAAAGCTGTCATGGCTCCAGAGGGAATATGTAGATTAAAATCACTTAAAACTTTATCACCATTTTCGTAAACAAAGCCAACGTTTTCAAACTTAATTTCTCCTTCTGTTTTTTTTAATTTAATTTTTCCCTTGTTTTCAACAGTGCTTTCTGTTTTTAAAAGAGCAGACAAGCGATTTATACCTTCCGATCCCTCAGCAAAACGATCATAAAGTCGATAAGCTCTGGAAATAGAGGAAAAAACTTTTTCTGATAAAGTTATAACAAAAACTAAAGTACCAATACTAATTTGATTTTTAGCAACTAAAATAATTCCTAAAGTTAAAAAAGTAATTCTACCTAAACCCACAATTATCTCTCTTAAATTAGCAAATCTTAGAATATAAGACCACTCCTTTGTTTCATCGTCTAAAATGCTTTTTTTAAGAGAACGAAATTCTCCCAGCTCTCTTTCTTGTTGGCAAAAAGATTGAACCGTACCAACATTTATTATTGATTGCACCATCTTGCCCGAAGCTTTTTCATAATTCTTATAGCGTTGCTTTCTGGTCGGATAAACTTTTTTATTAACCCTAATATTAAGAATAGTTAAAATTACAGAGAAAAATAGTAAAGGAATAAATAAACGATAATCAATAAACAATAAAATAACAGAGGTTGATATTAACTGAAAAGCTACCGGAAGTAGTTCCCAAAATATAGTTCCTAGCAAATCAATAAATTTAAAAACTCCGCGTTCTATTTTAGTTATTTTATCTCCAGTTCCTTCTTTTTGATGATAAGATAAATCAAGTTCTAATAACTTCTTTTGACATTTTATTGGTAAGTCATATTCAGCCTTAAGAAGAACATCAAATATTTTTTTATCTTTAAAATAATCAATTATTGAAATAATTATTAGAGATACAAAAAAAGCCAAAATTAATAGAAAAAAATAGTTTAATTTATCAATAGAAAAAATTAAAAGTTCATCAATAATTAATTTTAAAATATAAGGACCAATCAAACGAAGTGCCTCTAAAAAAACTATTAAAAAAAATAAAAAAATAATTGATTTTTTATAAGATTTTATCAATTGAAAAAATTCTACAAATATTTTATTATTTTTTTTATTATTATTTTTATCTTTGTTTTTTTCTTTATCTTTTTTCATATTTTTAAATCATTAAAGTTCTTCCGCTAATCTCAACTAATAATTTAGATAAACTATCGAGCTGAGCATCTTTATTTTTAGGAATAATTTCCTCAGCCAAAATTTCTAAACGCTTTAAAGCTTCTTTTAGCTGCTCTTTTCCTCCAGGAGCTAACTCAACAAAACGAACACGAGCATCATTTTCTGCTGGCCCACTTTTAACAAGACGAACTTTTTCCATTGGCAAAAGCATTCTAGTTATGCCAGAAGCTGTTAAACCAATTTTTTCAGCAATATCAATTCGGCGCATTTTTTTATTTTCAGAATTATCTAAATAGAAAAGTATTAAAAATTCATTAAAACTCAAACCACCCAAGCCACGATCAAAACGATTGCTTAGAATTGTTTGAGCTTTAGACAAATCTATAAAAAATTTAATAGATTGATTCATATTGTTCCTTTTTTAATTAATTAATACTTTACCAATCAAGTATATGCTAAATAAAAAAAATGTCAACCTAAAGACAAATTTTTAATTTTTCAATTATTATCTATTATTCTTGCAAAGATAACCAAAGATTTTCACTCTCTTTAAGACTCTTCTCTAGTTTTTCCAGTTTTTTAACCTTGTCTAAATCATAATTACTATAATTTTCTAAAAAATAATCCAATAATTCTTTTTTTTGTTTTTCAATTTTTAATATCTTCTTTTCTAAAGAGTTTATTTCTCTTTTTTTAGCCTTATTTTCTAAATAATTATTTTTTTTATCAACAACAAAATTTTTTATTTTTTCTTCTTTAACTTTACTAGATAAATATTTTTCCAATCTATTAACATAATCATCATAATCTTCATGAAGACGCTTAGCTTTTCCTTCATTAATTTCTATAATACCAGTTGACACTAACCTAGAAAAAGCCCTATCATGACTAGCAAACAAAACTAAACCATTCCAATTTTTCAAAGCTTGAGCTAACGCCTCACTAGTATCAAAATCTAAATGACAAGTTGGTTCGTCCAAAATCAAAACATTTGGCTTTGATAAAAGTAGTCCAGCTAAAAGCAAGCGAGATCTTTCACCACCAGACAAAACTGAAATTGGTTTTTTTAATTCTTCATCTCTAAATAAAAAATCACCAGCCATTTTCAAAATACCTTCGTTACTAATATCAGATGAAGCTAACCTACGTAAAAATTCTCCAGCTTGTTCAAGGCCATTCATGGAATCAATTTCCTCTTGTCCATGATAAGCAATAAAAGCGTCTTTAGCAAAAGAAAAAGAACCACTAATGACCTGTAAACGACCAACCAAGGTTTTTATCAAGGTTGTTTTGCCCTGACCATTTAATCCCAGGATAGCTAATTTTTCGCCAAAACGAGAAATAAAATCTATTTTTGAGACAATAGCCTTGCCATCATAACCAATAGCAAGATTATCAGATCTTAAAGAAAAACTCTTCTTCCCTTTAATAGGACTTATCTTTATTCTGCTTATACCACTTCTTTCTTCAATGTTAACTCTTTTCTTTTCAATTTTGGCTATTTTTTTAATCACTGCTTGAGCTTGCTTAGCCTTTGAGTCTTTATAACGAAATCTATCAACAAATTCCTGCCAATGTTCCTGCTGTTTTTCCAAAGTTTTGTTAGCTTTAATAGCAGTGGCTAATTTCTGTTTTTTAAAAATAAGATAATTTTCTATATCACCCGGATAGTAATAACAAGAATTTTTAGAAATTTCTATTGTTTCTTTGCAAACATTTTTTAGAAATTGTCGATCATGAGAAATAATCAAAAAACTTCCTTTATAAGAATTTAAATAATTTTCCAATAAAATAAGAGTATTCAAATCAAGATAATTGCTAGGCTCATCAAGCAAAAGAAGATTAGGTTCTTTTAATAATATTCCACAAAGACGCAAACGAATACGCCAACCACCAGATAAATCACTCGCCAAGCCAGAAAGTTTTTGTTCATCTATCTCAAACTTACTGGCCATTTTTTTAGCCTGCCAATCTTGGCAAGCAGATTTTCTAATAAGATACTCCAAACCAGTTTCGGTTTTAGAACAATCATCTGACTGTTTTAAATAAGCAATATTAGCACTTTCATTTATAGTTAATTCACCTTCGTCAGCTTTTTCTTCTCCAATAATAATACGAAATAAAGTTGACTTGCCAGCACCATTTATACCAACCAAACCTATTTTTTGTTTTTCGGCTACAGAAAAAGACAAGCCAGAAAAAATTGTTTGGCCACTATATTCTTTTTTTAGATTTTTAACTTGTAATAATATAGACATAAACAAATAATGCAGAAACAATTAAATCATCTTTTTTTCTCTATGAGCTTATAAGCTACAAACGGAGAAATTAACAAGGACAATAAAACGAAAATCCAAGTCTCCCCCTGCCAAAAATAATAAGTTTGTAAAACTTGTTTAAAACTTAAATTTCTCATAAAAATATTCGTTAGGGTTTCAAAAACAATGGTTATTGTAAACCAAATTAAACCACAAAAAATTAATTTTTTCTTATTACACAATTTAAAATTGTTTTTAATAAAAAAATAAATAGCCACAAAAAACATCAATATCCCGGTCAAAGAACTTATTTGATGAGCCCACATGCCAATATAAGGGCTCAAAATTGGTTTATAAAACATTTCTCTAACGGAAGCATTAGTTATAGCCAAAAACAAAAGAATAAACCAAAAAACAATGGATTTGATATAAATTTTTTTCATAATATTTAATTCGCACTACAAAGAAAAACATCTATGTTTTGATCTTATTGTAATATATTTAAACATAAAAAGAAAATAAAAAAACCCACTCTTTATCAAGAGCGGGCCAATAATTTAAAACTTGTATTCTAGAAAATTTCCAGAATAAACATAAGACACGGTATTGTTACCAATTCTTTTAAGAGATAGCTGAAAAGGACCCAGAGCGTTGTTTGTAACGGTCTTAATACATTGAACAATCCAAACTCCCTCGTTTTTTCTTTTTATAAGAAAAATAGCTTCTCTTCTTTTTTTTCCACCGACAGTTTCTGTTTCGGAGATTAAAATAAAAGCAGCCATCTGAACTGAAGTATTAAATACAACCCCTTTTTCCGGTTGAAAAGTTTTACCCTTTTCAAAGGCTGAATTATAATTTTCACTCAAACTTTTTTTCTTTCCCACTGGAAAGTCAACAGCAACTTCAATCGCAGAGGACAAAGAATTAGCCTCAATCTCAAATAATTCCGGATACTCATCAGCCCCTAAGCCATTATAACGACGAGACCACTCCAATGTTTTCATAATAAACCTCCTTTTTAATTGTTAAACAACCAACCAGTATAGCAAGTTAGTCTTTTTTGTCAACGATAGTCTTAGTTTATAAAAAAATTAATTATCATTATTTTATAAATTAATTAAATATTTTATTAAATATTGAAAATAATAAATTCCAACAATAACAAAAATTGATGCCACAATATATCGTAACCATTTCTCAATTTTTTGAACAGCACTAAACGTCCCACTAACGACCTGCATACTAAAAGCAATTAAAATTGAAAATATTATTACTGGCAAACCGGTTCCCATAGCGAACAAAGGTGGTAAAAACAAGCCAGCACTTGATTGAATAATCATTGGAATTAAAATTCCAAAAAAAATAACTCCACTGTAGGGACAGAAAGCGAAAGCGAAAAGCATTCCCAACGCTAAAGAACCCAAATAACCTTTATCAGAAAGCCATAATTTCAATTTTTCTATCTTTTGATTTTTATTTTTAAAGTTAAATTTAATTATATCAAACATTATTAAACCAATAAGGATCAATACAGGACCCAATACCTTATCACCCCAACCCTGAAAAATACTCGAAATTGAAAAAGAAGAAGCTCCCAAATATATTAAGGTTGCTAAAACAGTATAGCTAATTCCACGACCCAATGTATAAAACAAGCCAGAAAAAATAGTATATCGAGGGGCTCTTACATTTCTAGAAATAAAAGCCACGGCTGTAATATTTGTAGCTAAGGGACAAGGACTAATAGAAGTTAAAACACCCAACAAAAAAGCTGATAAAGCTGATATATTATAGTTATCGATTAAAGTATTAATAAATTCCATAATTTTATAAAATTATTTTTGCAAAAAATTATCTATTTTATTTTTAAAATAAGTTTCAAATCCTTCTTGATCATAAGCTAAGCGCCAAATACTTGCATCCTCGTTAATATGATCTTGATTATTATAAATAACATTTACAAAAAGAGACGAGCCAGCAGCTTTAAATTTTTGAGAAATTTCTTTATTTTCTGGCAAGTCAATATTTATTTCTTTAAAAATTATTTTTTCTGACATTAATTCTTCACTAAAATATTTTTCTAATAATTCCTTGGTATATCGACCAATATTAACGCAAGAGGCACAACGCTGAGTGGCGTGAAACATAAAAATTTCAATTTTTTCAGCTATTTGATTACTAACAATTTCATTTTCTTTATAAACTATTTTTTTAGGCTTTTTATTTAAGATTAAATCATTAAAAGCCCAAAAAGCAATAAAAACTAAAACAATAAAAACCATTGATAATAATATCTTTTTATTTCCATCCATATTTTTATTTTACGAAGGCATTAAACAAATACCCAATAATTATTATATTAATCGTAGTTATTCCAAAAAAATAAACCAATAACTTTATTTTCATTACCCTTTTTAAGATTAGTGCTTCTGGTAAAGATAATCCAACAACAGCCATCATGAAGGTCATAGCGGTTCCCAAGGGAACCCCTTTTTCAACCAACGACTGCATGATTGGAATCACGCCAACGGAATTAGCATACATCGGAACTGCCACAATAGCTGCGACTGGGACAGCAAAAAGATTTTCGGCATTAATATATTTCTCAAAAAAATTAGCTGGAACAAAACCATGGATGACCGCACCAACAGAAATACCAATTAAAACATAAGGTGTAATTTTTTTAGTTAAAGAAAAACCTTCTTGCCAAAATCTAATCAATAATTTTTTATAAGACAATTTTTCTTTTTTTATTTCAATTTTATTGCTTTTTATTTTCCAAACATAATCAGCCACATGTTTTTCTAACTTTAATCTGCTTATAACAAAACCTCCAAAAACTCCCAAAAATACAGCCGCTAAAATATAAAAAACTGTAATTTTCCAACCAAAAAGACCAGCAAACAAAACCACAGCAACTTGATTAACCAAAGGAGACACAATTAAAAAAGAAGAAGTCACGCCCAGGGGAATTCCCGCCTCCAAAAAACCAATAAATAACGGAATTGAAGAACAAGAACAAAAAGGAGTTATTGTTCCAAATATAGCAGCCAAAAAATAGTCTATTCCATACCATTTTCTAGAAGCTAAAAAATCACGTAATTTTTCAATTGGCAAATAATAGCGTAAAATGGCCATTAGGCAATTAATAACTAAAAGAAGTATTAATATTTTTAAAGAATCATAAATAAAAAAACTAACAGAATTTCCCAAATGAGACCCCATCTCTAAGTCAAGAAGGTTGTAAGAAATATAATTAGCCAAAGCCTCTAAAAGGTAAAACATAAATTAACAATGACTACAGTTATGGCAAGATCCACTGCAAGATCTTTCTTCTGTAAAAAGCTCTAAAGCATCTTTTATATCAACTTCACTATAACCACCACCAACCAAAAGCGGTAAGTCGTTAACAACCAAAACAGGACTAGATATAAGACCCATTTCAATTATTTTAGTTATATCATCAACATATTCAACCGAAATTGATAAATTTAATTCTTCCGCCACCTTCTTTGTTTTTTCAAATAACTGTTTACAAGTTGGACAGCCAGAGCCTAAAACTTGAATATTTTTAATTTCATTTTTCATAATTTTTTAAAAAATTTTTTAATAATAAATTATATTTTTTAAATACTTTTTTGTTTATTGAATAATAATTTCTTTTCCATTCCTGTCTAATACTTATCAATTCAAAATCAAGCAAAACCTTTAAATGGCTAGAGGTTAAATTTTGTGACATATTTAAATTAGAGTATATTTCACAAACACACTTTTCACCATCTTTGAGCAAACATAAAATACGCAAACGATTATCGTCGCCAACTATTCTCATAAACTTAGCCAAATCAGAATATTTATTAATTTTATTTTTATCAGAAAAACAATCTTTTTTCATGTTTTTATAATCAATTTATATTGATATGATAATTGATATATTTTTGTTTGTCAACAAAAAAAACAAATACTTTTATACATTTTTTAAATAATTTTTATATTTACCCCCACCATCTTCTAATGGCTTAAATATTCAATATAATACTTAATTATTTCGATTAATCATTCTTAAACCGAGACAATAGTAAGTTTTTTTAATTTAACAATTTCATTTTATAAACCTTCTGTTATTTTTTATTTCTTTATAAAGTTTATTTATATCTTCAAGCTCATATTTAACCTCTATACACTTTTAAAAATAACAATAAAAAATTAAAGTTATTAAATTAATATTTATATCAAATAATACCTATATATTTTATACTTGACACCTTATCTTTTTTAATATATAATACTTTTGCTTTTTTTACTTACCGTTCAGTAAGTAAACACATAAATTCAAATAGATACAAATAAAATAATTTTAAAATATGCCTAAAACTAATAATCATTTAGAAAAAATATTAGATGTATCCCAAAATCTTTTTTTTAATTATGGCTATAATGCTGTATCAATGAGCTCCATAGCACAATCCGTTAATATTACTAAAGCAGCTCTATATTATCATTTTGAAAACAAAGAAGATTTATATCTAAGCATTTTAAAAAAAAATCTATTAGACTTCAAATCTTGTATAGATGAAAAAATAAAATCTCCCCAATTCAAAAATTATAGCTTAAAAAAAAAGATTGAAGAAATAATAACAATTTATTTTAATTTTGTTAATGATCACAACAATACATTAAAACTTTTAGTTAAAAAAATTGACACTAAAAATAAAAAAATTATAAATTTTTTGTCAAAGGCTAGAATGGAGACAATTGCTACATTTAAATCTTTGTCAGAAGAAATTATTAAACATAATAATAATAAAATAATAAATCATCATGATATGACATTGTTTTTATTCGGAATGATGACTCCTTTTATCCAAGAAGAAATACACAATTATAGGAGTCATAATTCAAAAAATATTGCTAAAAAAATTTGTTCCATTTTAATTACATAATTAATTACATTAATAATTATAAAAAATAAATTAATAAAAAATAAATTTTATGAACATCAAAAATAAAAAAAAATTATTATACATATTATCAACATTTATTCTAATCGTGTTTATCCTTAGAATCGTACAAGCCAAAATCAATCTTTCACCTGAACAAGAGCCTACAAAAACCAAAATTAATTATTTAAATATAAACGATTATCAAAGTGAAGGTGCATATATTTATACAACGGGAAAACTAGAATCTTTAAAACAATTAGATATTAAATCAGAATTATCCGCTAAAATAAAAAAAATAAATTTTAGTATAGGTGATAAGGTGAAAAAAGGACAAGTTATTTTAGAATTAGATAATTCTACATTGGCAGCTCAACTATCACAAGCCCAAGCTAGTCTAAATCAGCGTATTGCAGGAGCATCAAACGAAGATATACAAATTTATCAAACAATAGTTGACACAGCAAAAGCAGATCTCGAAAAAACAAAATCCGACAATGAACAAATGATATCTTCATATGAAATAGCGTTACAGGTTGCAAAAAATAATTTAAGTTTAGGTGGCGAAACACTAATTGATACATTACATAGTGTACAACCTATATTAACAAAATCTTTAATTGAAACAGACAATATACTTGGCATAGATAATGAATTAGCAAATGATAATTTTGAAGATGTTTTATCTGTATTAGATAGTTCTAATCTTGATAAAACCAAAACAAGTTATCTACAAGCAAAAAAAAGTAAAAAAGAATTTGATGATTTAGTTATTAACCTAAACACAAATAGCCTTGAAACGGAAATAAATATAGTAAAAAACAAAGCTAAAGAATCCTTGAAATTAATGGAAACACATCTTTTTAATATGCAGCAAGTTTTAGATTCAACTGTTCCAATTGGAAATTTAACACAAACTTCACTTAACACCATGAAAACTACTATCAGCACATTAAGTTCAACTATAAATATGATAGATGCTTCACTAACTAATGCCGCTCAAGGACAAAATGAATCCGGTGAAGCTTTAAATTCTTATAAAATTGCTCATGAAAAAGCTAAACAAGATTTAGAAAACGCAAAAATAACAACAGAAAATATTCTAAAAATTAAAGAAGCTACCTACAACCAAGCATTGGCAAATTTAGAAAAAATAAAAGCAAATCCTAGAGATGTAGATTTAGCCCCCTTACAAGCTGTAGTTTCTCAAAGTACAGTTATCTATAATAAATCTGTTATTACAGCCCCGTTTGATGGTATTATTTCTAGTATTCCATATCGCACAGGTGATTTAATCACTGCAGGACAGATTGTTGCAAGTATTGTTAATCAAGAAGGACTGCAAGTTAAAGCACATATAAACCAAAAAGAAAGAAATCTTGTTTCCGAAGGAAGTGAAGTTTTAATAGAAGATATATATCACGGGACAATAAACAACATATCACCAAGCATTGACTCAATAACAAAAAAAATAGAATTAATTATAGCCATTACAGATGAAAATGCAAAAAAACTAACAATAGGCCAATATGTAAATGCAAAAATCTTTATTGATAATACAAAAAATAATCAAACATTTATTATTCCTCTTGCAGCCGTTAAAGTATATCAAGATCGTAAAGTCGTATTTTTTGTTGATGAAAATAATATAATTCAAGAAAAAGAAATTAAAACAGGAAATATATTAGGGGACAATATAGAAATAATTGAAGGTTTAGATTTAGAAAATAATATAATTTCTTCAGTGGCTGGTTTGACCGTTGGAGAAGAAGTAACCGTTCAATAAATATGAAAAATAAAAATACAATTTGGGAATTTTTTATACAAAAATACAAGTTTACCATCCTTCTTTTAATCAGTTTTACTATTTTTGGTATTATATCTACCATTCAACTTCCTAAAGAATCAAATCCAGAAGTTGATATACCCTATGCTGTGGTAGTAACTGCATACCCTGGAGCAAATGCTGAAGATGTAGAAGAATTAATAACTCAACCTATTGAAGATAAAATAAAAAGCCTTGATGAGATTGACAAATTAACTTCTAAGTCTCAAAACAGTATTTCAATGATTACTGTCCAATTTGATGCTAACTCAAATGCACAAGAAAAAATTAATGACTTAAAAAATAAGGTCGATTTAGCTAAATCAGATTTACCAAACGACGCCGAAGAGCCAACGGTTACACAAATCAGTCTAAATGACATGCCAATTCTAACTTTTTCTATCTCTGGCCCTTATTCAGACATTGAAATAAAAAAATATGCAGATATTTTAAAAGACAAAATTGAATCTATATCCGGTATTAGTAAAGTTAAAATTTTAGGTGGACGTAATGAGCAAATTAAGGTTGTTGTAGATAAAGCAAAATTAGATAGTTACGGAATCTCACTTTTGCAAATAGGCCAAGCTATTAGTGCTGCCAACAGCGATATACCTATTGGTAATATCGAAAGCTCTAATATGACTTATACAGTTAGATTTGCTGGTAGATTACAAAGCGTTACAAATATAGAACAAATTCCTTTAGCTAAATTAGCTAACACTCCTATTCTCCTAAAAGATGTAGCGAATATATATTCTGATTATACAGACATAGAAAATATTTCTCGGCTAAGCAAAAATGGACAATCAGCAATATCTGCCATCTCATTGAGTTTATATAAAACAGTTGGAGCTGATACCGTCCGCATTGTAGATCAAGCCCTTGAAACTATAAACACAAATAAAGAAAATCTACCAAATGATATTAATTTTGATACAAGTAGTAATACCGGTCAAGACATTCAAGATAACTTAAGTAATCTTTTAATAAATGGTTTAGAAACCATGGCAATAGTTATTGTCTTGCTCTTTTTGTTTTTAGGATGGCGAGAAGCACTATTAGCAGGCTTATCTGTGCCTCTAACATTTCTTATATCTTTCATCTTCTTGCAAGCCTATGGTTATACGCTTAATTTTTTGACTTTATTTTCTCTAATTTTATCATTGGGAATTCTAGTTGATAATGCTATTGTTATCGCCGAAGGTATTTACGTTAATATGAAAAAGGGAATGAAAGTAAAAGAAGCTTGTATAACGTCCGTAAAAGAATACCAATGGACTTTGGCTGCTGGCACGCTTACAACCGTTTTTGCGTTTTTACCACTAATCACCGTTAGTGGTATAGTTGGAAAATTCATGGTAAGTATCCCAGTTACTATTTCAGTGGTTTTGTTATCTTCTTTGTTTGTTGCCATGGCATTTATACCAACGGTAGCTTCTTTAATTTTTAAAAATGATTCTAATAAAAAATTATTTGATGATTCAAATGTTTTAAAACAAAAAAAAGAAAATTGGAAAGATAAGATGATGAATTTTATTACTGAAAAATATGATAATATCATTATAAATCTTTTGTCCCATAAAAATAAAAGTAATAAATTACTAAAATATATTGCAATTGCTTTAATTTTTAGTTTTGCCTTACCGGCCACGGGGATTTTAAAAGCAAATATGTTTCCCGTTGGTAATGAACCAAAGGTATATATGGATTTAAAAATGCCCGTAGGTACGCCATTAGAAATTACTAATCAACAAATAAAAAATATTGAAGAGATACTATTGCAAGACAAAAATATAAAGTCCTTTTTGGTGACAGTTGGTTTACAAACTGGTGGTGGTGGCGTTGATCTTGGCAGTGGTAGTACTGGAAATAGTCATCTTGCAGGAATAGTTATAAACTTAAAAGAAAAATCTAAAATAAACAGCTCTGATTTTATAAAAAATTATGATAAAATTTTACAAGAAATTGGTGGCATAGATTTTGAACTTACTCAAGATGTAATGGGCCCAAAATCAGCAGATCCAATTTCAATATCTGTTAAAGGTGAAGACCCTGATGTTTTAGATGATATATCATCTAAAATTAAACACCTTGTTGAAAACATACCTGGAACACGCAGTGTTCGCTTTACCAACGAAGATACTCCCGGAGAATTAATTTTCGAAATAGACAGAGTTAAAGCTCAAATGTACGGAGTAACAACAGCACAGATTGCCTCACTGCTTCGAATGAGTGTAGCTGGTATTGAATCTACCACAATTCACAAAGATGGCAATGAAGTGGGAGTGCTTGTAAAATATGACCTTGATGGACAAAATGATGGAATAAGCAACAAAAATATTGATTTAAATAATATTGAATCTATCACAATATTAACTTCTCAAGGAGATATTCCAATATCTTCCTTTATAAAAAGTGACTTAAGTTATGCAAAATCATTAATACAACATAAAGATGGTTATAGAATTGCTGAAATAATCGGAGACATAGAAGAAGGAGCATCTACTCAAACCATCTTTTCTGAAGCTAAAAAACAAATAAAACAATTAGATATTCCAAATGACTACTCTATTATTTATTCTGGTGAAAACGAAGATATGGCAGAAGCCTTCTCGGATATTTTTAGAGCCCTAATAATTGGTATTATATTAATTGCAGGTCTATTAGTATTACAGTTTAATTCTTTTAAACAACCCTTGTTCATATTAATTACCATCCCCTTAGCCTTAATTGGAGTATTACCGGGATTAGTATTAATGGGACAACCCCTTAGTTTTCCAGCAGCTATTGGCGTAGTTGCCTTAATAGGTATTGTAGTTAAAAATGCCATTATTCTAATAGAAAAAATAAATATAAACATAACTAATAACTTAGAATTTAAAGAAGCTATAATTGAGGCAGGTAAATCTAGATTACGTCCAATTATTCTTACCACTATTACGACTGTAGTTGGTATGATACCCCTGGCGATATCTGATCCAACCTGGGGACCGCTAGCCTATGCTATAATCTTTGGACTATCTTTTTCTACAGTTTTAACTCTTTTTGTTTTACCAATAATATACTATAGATTAAGCAACCCAGCAAATAACGAAAACAAGCAGATTGAACATAATTAAAATATCAATAGAATAAAAATATTAACTCAAAAACAAAAACCCTATTATATCACTAATAAAATATTAAGTACCTAATCTTCTCTTCACTTTTATCAAAAACACTCTTTTGGTTGTTTTCTTGTTCGCTCGGGGACAGGGATTCGGCCACGCGTCGCTAAGTCTCGCTCTTCGCTTCGCTCATCACTCACTAAGCGCTCTGGCCTAGCCTCACGGTGTGAGCAAAGCTCACACATCGCTCCGACTTTCTCGTCCCTGACGCGAAGTACGCAGACGCTTCGCTTCCCCTTCGCTCGCATAAAAAAACACCCAAAAGGGTGTTTTTTATCGCTCGCTCGGGGACAGGGATTCGAACCCCGATAGCCAGGACCAAAACCTGGAGTCCTACCATTAGACGATCCCCGAATATATTTTATCAACAAAATTATAATAATTAATAATTAACAACAAGTCAAGCCAATCTAAACTTTAGCATATTTACTAACAGCTAAATAACTAGCAATAACATTAACCACCGAAATCCCAATAAATTGCCAACCAAAAATTGTCCAAACATTTTCTACAAAATAACTAATAACATTAATATTATAATCAACAAAAAACAACTCTAAATATGGCTGTAAAATTCCTAACAAAGGAAAAGAAATTGATATTATTATTAATATTGCCATTAAAGTATAAATAACGGCTGAAAATAAAAAGGGCAAATAAATAAAAGAGTTAGAGGCCCCAACTAAACGCATAATTTCTATCTCTCTTTTTTGAGTATAAACAGCTACTTTAATGGAATTGTAAACAACCAATAAACTAGTAATTATAAAAACTAAAATTATAAAAAACCCAACATCACTAATCCTATTGGTTATAGTGTTTATTTTCTCCAGCAAAACTCTATTATCTGAAAAATCCCTAGACTCTACAATATCGCTATCAATAGATCTTAATTCTTCTATTAAATCAGGTATCATATCCACACTTTCCGGAACAATCACCAAACTTGGCGAAAGTGGATTTTTGCCTAACTCCAATATAGCCTGCAAAATTTCTGGATTATTTTTATTTTTATCCCTAAAAAAATCTAAAGCTTCTTGTTTGGATGTGTATTTAACAGCCCTAACCCTCTCCATTGAATTTATTTCATTTTTTAACTCCAATATTTCTGACTCAGGCGCATCTGGTTTTAAATAAAGACTTAAATCTATTTTTTCCTTGATAGCTACCACGGCATTGTCGCTAATAGCTCTCAATAAAACCAATGTATTAATTGAAAGCATTGATAAAACTAAAATAGTAACAGTTACAACTGATAACCAAATATTCCTACTAATATCCTGTAAACTAAATTTTAATATTCTTAGAAAAGATAAAAACATATTTTTTTAAATTATATATTTTCCACGCGACCTATCACTAACTATTCTTCCCTCATCAATAGTTATAACCCTACGATTTAAATTATTAACCACTTCTCGATTATGACTAACCAAAATAACGGTAGTGCCAAAATTATTAATTTTTAATAACAAATCTATTATTTCTCCAGTATTTATTGCATCTAAGTTTCCAGTAGGCTCATCAGCTAAAAGTATTTTAGGTTGATGAACTAAAGCTCTAGCAATAGCCGCTCTTTGCTGTTCTCCACCAGAAACCTCATTTGGATAACGATTTTCTTTGCCTGACAAACCAACAATTTTCATTACCCCAGGAACTATTTTTTTTATTTTATTAGAGCTTTTCCCACAAACCTGCAAAGCAAAAGAAATATTTTCTCCTAAGGTTTTTTTCTTTAATAATTTAAAATCTTGAAAAATAACACCTATTTGACGACGTAAATATGGAATCTCTGATTTTCCAATTTTAGTAATATCCCAGTCACCAATCCAAACTTTTCCAGAGCTGGCTCTCTCCTCTCCTGTTAAAATTTTAACCAAAGTAGTTTTTCCTGTTCCTGATTGACCAACCAAAGAAACAAATTCGCCCGCCTTAATTGACAAATTTATATTATCTAAAACTTTAATTTTATTTTTATAAACTTTATTTACATCTATTAATTTAATCATAAATTATTTTTTAGAATCAAAAACGGCAAAATTTAAAAGCCCTAACATCTCTTTAAAGCTCTGTTCACGCGATAAAGAATTTAAAATTACGGCTGTATATTTTTTTCCCATAACATCAATCCTGGTAACCAAACAATAGCCAGAAGAATCATCTATATAACCAGTCTTAGATCCAATAATTTTAAATCCTGGATAATTATTATTTAAAACTAAATCACTACTATTATAACGCAATTTTAAACTGTTGTCATTTCTAGTAAAAAATTTATAACTTTTTGTTGTACTAGCTTCAGCAATTACTCTATTATCTAAAGCCTTCCTGGCTATTAAAGCAAATTCTCTAGCAGTGCTAACATTCTTTTTGTCTAAACCTGTTGGTTCAAAAAACTTTGATGAATTCAAATTTAATTCTTTTACTATATCATTCATCTTCTTAATAAAATCATCTCGACTTAAAGTGCTAACTCGGGCCATAGTTTCAACCATATTGTTGGCTGATCTTACTAAAGACGAATAAATTAAATCCTTGATTGATAATTCATCTCCACCATTCAAATTTATTCTAGCTACTTGCCACTTATTAAAATATTGATGATTATATTCTTCGTCCTGCAAGCTATATTTAACTATTTCTTCTAACCTACTAATATTATTGTCGATTGAAAAAAAGGTTAAAGTTGATAAAAGCTTACTTAAGCTAGCCACTGGCATTATTTGATCGGCATTTTTTTCAAAAACAACTTTCTCTTGCTCTTCATCAATTAAGATAGCCGAAACAGAATTTATTTCTGGTTGATTATTAACTCCCAATCCAATGCCCAAAATCCTACCAAAACTGTCCTTAGAAATATTAAGAGGCTCAATAAAAACATCAATAACGCCAGCCCCGCTTCCAGCTATTTTTTTAAAAGCTTCATAATCTAGGTCTAAAACTCTGTCTGGAAATTTATCTCTTTCTGGTCCAAAGTCATTAACAACAACATCAACATACTTATTATTTTCTCTATTATAAACCCTAAGAAGAGATCCCTTGGGATAAACAGTCGAGGCCGTAAAATCACCACCTTTAAATTTATACCAACTAGCTTTACCAGCAATTTCAACGCCCGGATAAGAAAAAACTGCTAAGCGAGCATAAGGCAAGTGAATTAAAGATCTGACAAATTTCTCTTCTGGATAATCTTTAGTAGGAAGTGGTCTCCATAAATTTTGCCCCTTATCGTAAAAAAACACTTGTTTATAATTTTGATCGCTTTCATCATAACTAAATTGAATATAAAAAGGCTTATGATTGTCATAGGCTTTCTTATTAACAAACTCAAACTGAACAACAGAGCTTATTTTTCTCAAGCTCCAAGGAAAAATCATTTCATCATCTAAAATCTCTTCAAGTAAAACGTCAGTATCATTATCTAAAATCCCAGGAACCAAAGAAAGTTTTATATAATTGTCAAAAGCACTGACTGTATAACCCTTTAAAATTGTTTCTCGATCTAAATAAATATTAAAATTTTTTTTATCTGTATTTATTTTATTACTTTCACTCTTTTTTAAATCAGCCTCAGCAGTTAAATTAGTTTCGATAACTTTAACTTCCTCCAAATCAATAGTTGATTGATCATCAAAAACTGGATCAATTTTTAACTCCTCGGCCATAAGCCAACAAGGAATAAAAAAAAGAAAAACAAACAAAAATAAAAAAAGTTTTTTAAACCTAATAATCATAAACATTAATTAATTACGAGCCTTCTGCCAGATTCGAACTGGCGTCAATGGTTTACGATACCACTACTCTGACCAGCTGAGCTAAGAAGGCTTCTATTTTTTAAAAAAATAATTATACCATTTTTTAAAACAAGAATCTTCTACATCCCCTTCATTTCCAATATTTAATTCTTCTCCATTATTTTTAGATGGAATCTTAACAACAACAACTGTTTCCCCTTCTTTTTGTAGACCAAAATTAATACGAGCATTTTCTTCTGCCGCTTGATCAGAATTTAAATAAGAAATTAATCCTTGTAACTCTTCGTTATTTTTTTCATAAAGGCTGATATTTTCTTTTTCTTTTTTAATTTCATCTTCTATTATTTTTTTTCTACTCAAACGATTATAATAAGGAATTAAAATTAAAATTAAAATAAATAAAAGAAAAAAAGTTGAAAAAAATTTTTTAACAAAGCTAAACTTATTAACCGGGTCAACTTTACCCTTATGCACATAATTAAGTCTATCGGTTGGACTAAGATTATATTTTTTAGACATAAAAAATTCTAACGATTTTTAGGTGTTACCCAAAAACCCATGTATTTACCAAACATTAATCTTATTTGAGCATCAAGACAAGGAATCGCCCCAAATATAATAACAGAAAAAGGAACAAATATCCATTCAATAATTAATTTTAAATTATTTAAAAACCCAAAATTTTTTGGTCTTTTAGGCAGCATTATTGACGACAAAATAGAAGTCAAAACTAGCCCACTCATAGCTAAAGTCATTAATTGTTGAGTTGTTGCCGGTAAGTTCAAAAAAACAACGCTACCATTAAATTTACTACCACCTAAAAGAATAGGCAGCCAACCAACCACCCCCAAAATCAAAGCACTGGTAGCCCAAGAATGGAAACCATAAATTTGTATCCAAACATGCCTTAAAGTCTCTCCTTTTTTAAGTCTTGACCATCTCTTAATAACATTGAAAATCAAATAAGGCACATTTTCACTTCCCCAGGCCCACCTTCTTTGTTGTTTATACAAACTTTTAACTGTTTGCCAAAAATTTTTATCACAAGTAGCATCCATTGAAACTGGAAAATACAAAGGCTCTACTCGATAATCACCATCATAGTGCAAAAAACAATGCCAGAAAATTCTAGAATCCTCACTAACCATATTTGGCGCCCAAAAATCAATATCAACCAAAGCTTTAAAAGTCATAGAATGAGAAGAATAAGTTGCTAGTTTTTCGGGCCTAATTTGCTGCATCATTTGCCAAAAAGTATTAGAAGCCGAAGAAACTCTAGCAAAAAATGGTGTCTGCCAAATATTATTATGATAAACTGGCACTGGCTGATAGCTAGCATTATATGGTTTTTCGACAGTTAAAAACTTATAACTCAAACAATGGAAATAACCAGGAGAAGCAATTGTATCAATGTCAAAAACGCTAACAACTATCTTTTCATAGTCAAGACCCTCCTTATCAATAACTTCCTTTTTAATCATTTTACCAGCATAAGCCTGATTAGCCCCCTTACCTTTTAATTCACCAGCTATATTATCTGGATGTATAAAAACAGAAAAATTTCTAAACCTATCAGAAAACTCTTCTTCAATAATTTTTGCTCTCTCTAAAGCTTCTTGCCCAGCCCTCTCTTCAATGGCCAAAGCTACAATCATTTTTTTTGTTGGATAATTATTATTAATTAAACCCAAAAAACAAGTTCTAATAATTTCTAAATCTTCATTGTAAGTTGGCAAAACTATCAAATGAATAAGGTCTTCAACTCTCAATCCTTTTTTTGCCAAAGATCCTTCTGGCAAAAAATCAATTTCTTGATCGATATTTTTACATTTTTCTTGCCAATCTATCTTTTTATTTTTTTTTAACTTATTGTAAGAAGCAATCAAATAAACTCCCAAAAAAACAACCTGCAAAAGCCAATAAACATTAAAAGCAATTAAAAAATAAGCTACCCAAACAGGCTTAATAAAAGAAAAAACAACTAAAATTAACAAACCCCCCAAAGACAAAGCCCCTGGTAAAATCTCTAAAAATCTATAAATTTTTCTATCTCGACCAAAAAGTTCTGTGGCCTTAGCTACTTTTAAATAATTCATACAAAAACTAATTATCAAAGGAAACGTCTTTTCCCTCTTCTAAATCAATCTCGGAAACACTAGATTCATCAACAGATTGAGACAAATCTTGCTGTTTATTCTTTATCTCTTTACCCTTAAAATTTACTGGACTTACTTCTCGCAAGGCCTCTAGACTTATCTCAGCAATACTAAAATCTTTAATAATTGGCTCTGACTTAATGATTTTTTTTTCTTTAGACTCTATTTTATCAGGATTATCAAGCTTTTTACTTCCTTGAGATGAATTACTTATTTTTTTGTTCTTATTATTTTTAATTTTAAGCAAACAATCTTTACAATAAACAGGGCGAATGCCATCTGGCTTAAAATGAAGCTCTATATTTTTAGCACAAGCCGAGCAGTGAGCTTGAAAAATGTTTTTTTTATCTTCAGTTTTCTTAATTTTTAAATCTTTATTATTTGCCCAATTATTATTTTGATATCTCTCATTATTACTCTTTTCTTTATTACTATTTTCTTTTTTTTCTAAATTTTGACCATCATCTTCGTCTTCCATATGCCAACGCATGATTTTTTCTTCAACTATTTTTCTTTCAGTAGCATATTTTTCTCTTGAACTAATAATAACCTTCTCTACATTATTAGTTTTTTCTTCCTCTAAAAGTGGTGGCAAACCTTTCGCCGAAAACGGATCAGAAGCCACACCATCAATCATTAATTTTAAATACATCTCATATTTTGGCAAATTGACAATATCCTCCTCTGTAAAAACTGGGGTGAACTCTTTAACCAATTCTTCAGCATCAGCAGCACCAACCCTAAAAACAACAATCGTTCCCACATTACCAAAAACAGCTGGCTTAACCCTCTCGTCTAACTGCTCTATGTACTGATGAGCCATTATCAAGTTTAAACGATATTTTCTGGCTTCTGACAAAATATTAGCGAAACTTTCAGTAGAGAAATTTTGAAACTCATCAATATATAAATAAAAATCTTTTCTCTCACCCTCATCAATATCAACCCTGCTCATGGCCGCTAACTGAATTTTAGTAATCATCATAGCCCCTAAAAGAGCTGAATTATCTTCTCCAATTCGACCCTTACTCATGTTCATTATCAATATCTTTCCTTCATCCATTATTTGCCTCATATCAACCGAAGATTTAACTTGACCAACTATATTCCTCATAAAAGAACTGGATAAAAATTGTCCAACTTTATTTTGAATAGGAGAAACAGCTTCTGAAGCAAACTTATCAGCATAGCCAGCAAACTCTTTTTCCCAAAAAGACTTAACAACCGGATCTTCAATTTTAGCCACAACCTTCTTTCTATAAACTTTATCAGACAACATCCTGACAACCCCCAAAAGAGTTGAGCCAGGATAATCCAAAATAGCTAAAATTGCATTTCTTAATATGTATTCCAGACGAGGACCCCAAGAATCAGCCCACAACTTCTTAAAAACACCAATTAATCCAGAAGCAACCAAATGTCTTAAATGAGGCTCAACTTGTTCCACTAAATTAAAGGCTATAGGATAATCCATATCAGCTGGATTAAAATAAACAACATCGTCAATTCGTTCTTTGGGAATATATTTTATTATTTTTTCTGCCAAATCACCATGAGGATCTATAACCGCCACACCCTTACCATTTCTAATATCATTAACAATCATATTTTCCAAAACAGTTGATTTACCCATACCAGTTTTTCCAATCAAATACATGTGCCGACGACGATCATCAGTTTTAATGCCAAATTTTCTCATTTCATTTCTAAAATTTGTTTGACCAAAAAAAATCACCTCATTATTAGACATATATTTATAAGAAAATTATTTGTTTAAATCTTGCAAAAAATCTAAATTACCACTTTCAACACCGGTATAAATACTTAAAACAGATTGAAATGGCTCCACAACCCCCTTTAGAAGAGGTGGCAAATAAACAAGTGCTAGCAAAATTGGAATCAATATTAAAAAAATCTTTACAAACACCATTATTTTTTGAAAAACAATATATTTTTTTACATACTTACTAATCTCCAAAATTTCATTACTTAATTCTAAATTTTTTTCTAACAGCTCGGTCAATCTTTTTTCTTCATTATTTTTTTTGGATTCTTCTTCTACAAAAAGATCATTTATTGTTTTTTCTTGATAATCCTTGTTTTCCATTTTTTATAAAATAATAGACAAACGACAAAAAAGGTCTATTTTAAAAATAATATCCTCAATAAGAGTATAGCAAAGCAGACCTTAAAAATCAAACAAAAAAACACCTGTTTAATTAGATGTTTTTTTATTTGCTTCTATTCTCGAAAAATGCATTTTTTTACAAAGGTTGAACCAATTTCAGAAAAATTATTCATCTCTGTATCAGTAAAAGATTTTTTATTTTTAAAATCTTTATTCACCAAATCAACATCTGATTTGAATTTTTGTAAATACCAAAGACTTGCACCCTTAATATCTTTGGACATTTCCAAAATATCTGATTCATCAACCAATCCAGGCACTAGCGTACTTCTAAACTCATAAGGAATTTTTCCTTTTATTAATAAATCAACACTTTTTTTTATTTTTTCAATATCAGTCTTAACGCCAATAACTTTTTCATACTTATCAAAAGGAGCCTTTAGGTCCATGGCCACATAATCAACTAAACCATCATTAATTAAATCAGAAACTTTTTCAGGATTAGTGCCATTAGTGTCTAATTTTATTTTATAACCAATTTTTTTAACTTTAATTATGAAATCTTTCAAATCTGACTGTAAAGTTGGCTCGCCACCTGAAATAACCAAGCCTTCTAGCCTTCCTATTCTCTCCTTTAAAAAAAGAAAAAGGTCTTCCTCCGGGATCAGAGAAGGACCTTCATCTATATTTTTTAATTCGCTCTCGCCTTCGGCGAAAACGAGCATGGGGTTATAACAAAAATGACAACGAAAATTACACGACTTAGTAAAAATAATGGCTGATAAATAACCAGGAAAGTCAATTAAACTAAGCTTTTCCAAACCACCAATAATCATCTCAAACAAAATTAATTTTTAAAACTACTTACTTTTTCTGAATTAACCTTATAAGTTTTTCGATCGCAATATTCAGCAAATTTGCCTTTATTATAATTAACTGTCGGTGTTAACCAACCAACAACGCGACTATAAACAATACATTCTGTTCTTTTGTTTGTTTCAATTGGACTCATATTCTTTGTATTGGCAGTATTAAGATTTTTCATAATACTACTCTAAATTAATAATTAACAATTTAACATTGGCAATCACTAGAATGAACACCTTCCTCGCTCACTCCTTGATTGTGGACAAAAACCCCCTGGCCTCTTTCTTCATCGCACTTAGGACAATATTTATGTTCACCTGACAAATATCCATGAATCGGACAAACTGAAAATGTAGGAGTTATTGTAAAATAAGGCAACTTATAATTTTCAACAATTTTTTTAACTAATTTTTTTGTAAGTTCAATATCATTAATTCTTTCTCCTAAAAATCCATGCAAAACAGTACCGCCCGTATATTTGGTTTGTAGTTCATCCTGCAAATCAAGAGCTGTAAAAATATCATCAGTAAATCCAACTGGCAAGTGAGTAGAGTTTGTATAATAAGGATCTGCTCCGTCTTTGTTAACTGCCTCATTGTTAGCACAGATTATGTCAGGATAAAGTTCCTTATCTTTCTTGGCAAAACGATATGTACATCCTTCTGCTGGTGTTGCCTCAAGATTGTATAAGTCACCAGACTCTTCTTGATAACCTCTAATAATCTCTCTCATAAAATCCATCACTTCAAGGGCGAACTTATGACCTTTTACGCTAGTTAAATCAGATTTTAGAAGATTAAAAACGGCTTCATTCATTCCATTAAGGCCAATTGTATTAAAATGATTTTTCCAATAAGAACCAAATCTTTCATTAATCTCAGCTAAATAAAACTTAGAATAAGGATAAAGACCATCTTCAGTAAATTTTTCAATAACCTTTCTCTTGATAACCAAGCTATCTTTGGCTAAATCCATTAATTTTTTTAATCTATCTTTAAAATCTTTTTCATCATTAGCTAGATAACCCAATCTAGCTAAATTAATAGTAACAACACCTAAGCTTCCAGTTAAAGGATTTGCCCCAAAAAGGCCACCACCTCTTTTTCTTAATTCACGATTATCAAGCCTTAAACGACAACACATACTACGAGCATCATCCCTATTCATGTCAGAATTAACAAAGTTAGAAAAATAAGGAATTCCATATTTAGATGTCATTTCCCACATTGGTTTTAATGATTCACGATTCCAGTCAAAATCCTTGTCAACATTATAAGTTGGAATTGGAAATGCAAAAACCCTACCAGAAGCATCACCCTCAATCATAACCTCAGCAAAAGCCTTGTTAAACAAATCCATCTCTGTTTGAAAATCAGCATAAGTTTCATCCATTAACTGCCCGCCAATAATAACATTTTCTTTTCCTAAAAGAGTAGAAGGGGTAACATCAAGCGTTACATTTGTAAAAGGAGTTTGGAAACCAACACGAGTTGGAACATTAACATTAAAAACAAATTCTTGTAAAGCCTGCTTTACTTCTTTATATGAAAGATCATCGTATCTAATAAATGGGGCCAAATAAGTATCAAAATTAGCAAAAGCTTGAGCACCAGCTGCCTCACCTTGCATAGTATAGAAAAAATTAACAATTTGACCTAAGGCACTTCTAAAATGTTTTGGTGGTTTACTTTGAATTTTGGTAGAAACACCACCAAAACCCTTTAACAACAAATCTTTTAAATCCCAACCACAACAATATGGGGCAAGTAGTCCTAAGTCATGAATATGAAAATCAGCATCAACGTGAGCCTTTCTAATTGCTTCTGGGTAAAGCTTGTTTAACCAATATTTAGCAGAAATAGATGAAGCAATATAATTATTCAAACCTTGCACGGAAAAACTCATATTACTATTTTCTTTTAATCTCCAGTCTGATCTTCCCAAATAATCTTCCATTAATTTTTCCTCTGTATTGTCTTTAATTTCCCTGACCTGTCTTCTTTGATCTCTATAAAGAATGTAAGCCTTGGCTGTCTTAATAAGCTTTTCTTCAATTAAAGTTTCTTCAACAACATCTTGAACTTCTTCTACGGCCGGAATGGTGTTGTGATGAAATTTTTTGGAAATTTTAGAAATAACTTTAGAGCTTATATCTTCAGCTAAAGACAAATTATTTTCATTGGCTGATTTCATCGCCTTTAAAACAGCTTCTGTAATTTTTTCCTGCTTAAAATCAGAAATTTCACCTGATCTTTTGCGAATTTGGCTTACATTTTGATTGGGCATGTAATTTTATAAACTATTTTAAAAAACTTTAAAGCAAGATAAAATTTTTTAAAATAGACTATGTTAAATTTTATTTATTTTTTTTGTTCTTTAACAATTTTTCCAACTCTTCGCTAAACTCTTCTAAGCCCTCAAACGATTGATAAACGGAAGCATATCTAACATAGGCAACCTTATCTATTTTCTTTAAATTTTTCATGACTATTTCTCCTATTTCTACTGAAGAAACCTCATCTCTATTTAAAACTTGTAAATCTCTTTCGATGCAATACACTAACTTTTTGAACTTCTCTTCATCACAATTTCTTTTCTCCAAAGCCTTCCTTAATCCAATTACTATTTTTTCGCGATCATAAGCTTCTTTACGATCATTTTTTTTAACAACAGTTAGATCTAAAATTTCCATTTCTTCATGAGTTGAAAATCTAAAACCACATTTTAGGCATTCTCTCCTTCTTCTTATTAAAAAACCATCACCAGACATTCTAGAATCAACTACTTTTGTATCTTCAAAGTGACAAACAGGACATTTCATTTATTTTAGTTAAACACAACATATAGTGTAGTAAAATTATTTATAACCACTATATCTTGTAAAACAAATTATAGCAAAAAATAATAGATGGGGCAAACACAAACAAAACCCCTTTAAATAAAGGGGCTTGTTATTGTGCTCTTGAATTTTTTTAAAGTTTATGTGGAAAGGCTGTGGATAACTTTTTTTTACTAAACCTCAACATTTAAATAATAATCACTTACATCCTCCAGATCTTCTAATTCTTCTACAAAATTTCTAATTTTTTCCAAAGACTCTTCTTCTAAGTTATTTTTTTCTTTAGCAATATATTCTATTTCAGCTGAATCAATAATTAAATTTTTATCTTCCAAATATTTTCTAATTTTTTGTAAATTTTCTACCTTAGTTAAAACCACAACGACATCTTCTTCCAATTTAAAATCATCAATATCGGTCTCTATTAATTCTAGTTCTAATTCTTCTAAGTTTATATTTTTGGTATCTAATTCTTCCTTGGTTATCACAATAACCCCTTTTTGTTCAAAATTCCACATCACAGAACCCAAAGATCCACCAGCCTTTGATAAAGCATGACGAACAGTAGCAGCACTACGATTTTTATTATCAGTCAAACATTTTATAACTACTTGAACATTGTTTGGCAAAACAGCTTCATAATATAACTCTTCAACAGCATCTCCAGCCAACTCTCCGGTTCCTTTTTTGATAGCTCTCTCAATGTTATCTTTAGGCATATTAACTGACTTAGCCTTGTCAACCGCTGCTCTTAAACTAGGATTAGCATCTATATCGCCACCTTTCTTGGCAGCAATAGTTATAATATTGCCTAGCTTAGTAAAAATAGCACCTCTTTTAGCGTCAACTACAGCTTTAGCTCTTTTAGTTGTTGCCCACTTGGAATGTCCTGACATATTTTTTTAATTAATTTTAATTTTATTTATTTAACAATTACTTCAAACTGATCTTTTTTACCATAAGCCTTCGGACCATAATCACGACAATAATTTTTGATGTGTTTTTTAAAATAATCCGGTTTAGACTCTTGAATTTTGCCAATTAAATAATAAGTTAAACATAATATTAGAGCAAAATCAGTATTTTTTGGTAAAGTTATTTGAACACGACTTTTTTCTTCGCCAAAATATTTATTTTTTTCTTTGCCTAAGGTTATTACTAACTCATTTTTATCTCTAATCACAAACTTGGCATGACGAGCATGTCCAAAACTAAAAGCTCTAATTGAAACTAGTGGACCAAATAATTCACTCTTTTTAATATCTAACATCGGACAAATATTTAAAAATTCATCAGGCAAAACAAAAGAATAAGATTTAAAATCTGAAATTTTTTTTGTTAATTTTAATTTTGTTAAAAAATTTAAAATACTTTCTGGTTTTTCTCTAGTAAAAGATAAAATCATTCCTAAATAAGTAGAAACATTGTAAGTATAAGGTTCAGCTGTCTTGGGATAAACTAAAACTTTATCAGCCAATTTGGCAGCCGTTGAATCAGGAGAACAAGTAAGTAAAATAGTTTTTAATTTATTTTTTTTAGCCAACTCTATTTCCCAAACAGAATCTTTTTCACCAGAAGCTGAAATAATAACAGCTTCCTTGATTATTTTTTTATTAATTAAATCCTTATAACGTAAAATTATTTCTCTAAAATTACTTTCATCAGCAATAATGGCCTTTTGTTTAGAAAAAATAATTTGAGCAGTATTATAAGCATTACCGCTACCAACAACCAAAGGGAAAGAAAAATCTTTTAAATTTAATTTTGGTAATTTTTCTTTAGATAAAAATTCTAAAGCATTAACTACAGCTTGATCTAGGTTTATTATTTTTTGCATATAAATTATTTTTTAATACTACCTTGATTTTTTGAAATATTTATCAATTTTTTAATTTTTTTAGAGTCACCTAAATAATAAGATTTTATTGACTTAAAGTTTCTATCCAACTCATAAACAAGTGGAGTGGCAACTGGAATGTTAATATTTGAAATTTCTTCTTCTGAAACATTGTCCAAATATTTAATTATAGCTCTAATGCTATTACCACTAGCTGCTATAATTATTTTTTTACCAGACTTTAATGCTGGCACAACATCTTTTTTCCAAAAAGGAATAACCCGCGCCACAACATCTTTAAGTGATTCTGATAAAACTGGTTTTTCTAAAAAATTATATTGAGGATCTTTTATTTGATTATATTTATTACTTTTTTTAATTTCTGGAGGACGAACGTCATAAGCTCTACGCCAAATAAAAACTTGTTCTTCTCCAAACTTTTTGGCCATTTGCACTTTATTCAAACCTTGTAAATTACCATAATGTCTTTCATTTAATCGCCAAGTCTTAAAAACTGGCAACCATAATAAATCCATCTCTTCTAAAACAATATTCAAAGTTTTATTAGCCCTTTTAAGTAATGAAGTAAAGCACAGATCAAAATTATATTTTTTAGATTTTAAAATTTTTCCTGCCTCCTTAGCCTGTTTTAAACCTAAGGGAGTTAAATCAACATCTGTCCAGCCAGTAAACAAACCTTTTTTATTCCATTCACTTTCTCCATGACGAATTAATACTATTTTATGCATAAAATTTTATATTATTAATTTAAATTGACTAAAAACTAACAAAATGATAACATTTTATAGTAATTTATGATTAAAATTAGAGTTAAAAAATTCTTAGCAGAAATACTGATATTATTGATAAAAGCCTTATTTTTAATAAAGAAAATAGTAGTTTTTATCTTAAATTATTTTATCTACAAACCTCTGAAATCAATTCTGAGCTTCTTTTTCTTTAAAATAATAATTAATATATATTATAAGTATATATTAATTTATAAAAAAATAAAAGAAATAAATAAAAAAAATAATTCCCATCTTTATATTTTTAAGAAAAATTATCCCATATTTATTTTAATAATAATTGGAATTATTTTAACTTTTAACAGTCTATCTAATAATCGATTGCCTTTTGAAAAAAGAGTTTATAAAACAGCCTTAGCTCAAACAATCGTCAGTGACTTCTCTGTAGCAGAGCCAGAGGAATTAATAATTGAAAGCGGATACGAAGAAAGACCCTCAATAATTGTTCAATCTAATTATATAGAACAAAGAGATTTAATAAAAAATTCACAAAAAGTTTTATTAGATTCACAAAATGAAGAAGATAGTATTTTGTCTGGAGATTCTTTAAATAGGCCAGCCTTAGCTCAAACCCCAAAAGCTAGAGACGCTAGAAAAGAAATAGTAGAATACACTGTTCAAAGTGGAGATACTATTAGTAGCATCGCTCAGGATTTTGGCATAAGCGTTGAAACAATACTGTGGGAAAATAATCTAACTTCCAGATCTCTGATTAGACCAGGCAATACGCTTAAAATATTGCCTCAAACTGGACTAATGCATGTTATTGCCAAAAACGAAACTATAAGCAGTATTTCAAAAAAATATGACGTTTCATCCGATTCAATTATAATTGCCAACAATCTTGATTCAGAAGAAGTTTTAAAGCTAAGCCAAAAAATATTTATTCCTGGGGGCCGAAAAATAATAGTTTCAACACCAGCAAGCAGACCTACTTACACTGGCACCTCAATTGCTCAATCAATACCAACAACACCAAGCACAAACTATAGCGGAGGAAAATTATTATGGCCAACAGTAGGACATCGTATCACTCAATATTACTCATGGAAACATAATGGTTTAGATATAGCCAATAAAACAGGAACTCCTCTATATGCAGCTGAAAGTGGTACAGTAGAGAGGTCTGGCTGGAATACTGGTTATGGATACAACGTTGTTATTAATCATGGTGGTGGCTTAAAAACTTTATATGCTCATGCCTCTAAGTTACACGTTAAGGCCGGAGATGAGGTTAATAGAGGGGATATAATAGCTGACATGGGATCAACTGGTTGGTCTACTGGACCACATATTCATTTTGAAGTTATTTCCAATGGCTCTAAACAAAATCCTTTAAATTATATACAATAAAATTAATTATATAAATTATTAATTATTACAAATATGAAAATAATAGGTGGTTTAATTTTTATAGTAATAGGAACGTTAGTTGTTATGTATACTGAATGGCTTCTAAAAAATTTTGGGAGGATTAATTGGTTTGAAAAACACTTAGGAGCAGAAGGTGGCTCCAGAATGGGATACAAACTTGTAGGACTAGTAATTATTTTTATTGGCTTGCTCATGACCACAGGAATGGTTGATGGTTTTTTTAATTTTATGTTATCACCTTTAACCAGAGGGAGGGTTTAAAAAAACAAGTATGAATAAGTTCACTCACATATTGGACTGCGAAGCAGGACAAAATGTATGCAAATAGGATTTAAGTATCACAATTGTAAAGGATTTGGTAATCTGTACAATTATGCAATTAAACATAATTATATGA
>Ga0334901_1001025_pt1 | contig 32336 bp, 29 predicted proteins | sample GraSluR3_MG_3_FD_207216 | JGI IMG/M metagenome (GOLD analysis project Ga0334901, IMG submission 207216) | Sludge microbial communities from methane-producing bioreactor in Wageningen University, Netherlands - Granular Sludge_15_08-R3 | ecosystem: Engineered > Bioreactor > Anaerobic >... | reverse complement strand
TTTGGCCCCTGCTGGAACCCCAACTCTGATGCGTGCTCCTAAGTCCCGTTCACAAAACCACTTAGCGATGCTATCATTCATCAAAGTGGCGCTGCCCAATTAAGATTACGATTAAGATTACGATTAAGATGAAGGCTTGCACTCGGAGAGCGTGGGGGGAGTTCAGACTTGTTCCGGCAGTTCGTACCCCTTGCGCCTTGGGATGTCGAGGTACTGGTTCGCCTCGTCGTCGCTGGGGAAAATCTCCTTTTCCGGATCCCACTTCAGCGGCCGTCCGAGCCAGCGGGCAATGTTGCCGAGATGGCACAACGTGGCGACCCGATGCCCGTTCTCGATGTTCATGATCGGGTCTTTTCGCGACTTCACGCAGTCGTAGAAGTTTTGCATGTGGTTGTCGCTCTCGTAGACGCGGATCGCATCGGCCGGAAGCGGATCCTTGTCGAGCCCTTCGGGCTTGCACTCGTAGCCTCCGCGAATGATCGTGATTTCGCCTTGGTCGCCGATGAACGTGGCGCCGCCGCCGACGCGGGGGTTGTACGAGCTGAGCGTCAACACGACGCCGTTGGGATACTTGTAGTTGACGATGGGCCGGCTGCAAAGCGCGTCGCCGTAGTCGAGCTTGTCGGGCTCGTCGTAAACGACCGTCTCCATCTTCTCGGCCGGATCGACCCAAATTTCGACGGGGCCGCTGTTGTCCATCCCCAGGGCCCACTGGACCATGCTCAGCCCGTGGCAGCCCCAGTTCAGCAGTTCGCCGCCCGAATAGGGCCGGAACGACATCCAGCCGGGGCCGATGGCGGTCTTCTCCGCGGGCTCGGGCGGAAACGTCGGCTCGGGCTCATAGGGGATGCGCGACAAATAGATGTTGACGTTGTAGGGCACGACCTCGTTGGGGCCGCACCAGCGGTCCCAATCGAGCGTCGGGGGCACCGGCTGGCCGGGGAAATTGCTTTCGTAGGGACTGGGGTAGTTGTAGCCGATGACCTTCTGGATCTTGCCGATGCGGCCGTTGACGATCAGTTCCACCGCCTTGCGGACACTTGCGTTGGAGCGCTGCTGTTCGCCCGTCTGGAACACGCGTTTATGCTTGCGGACCGCCTCGACCATCACGCGACCCTCGCGGATCGTGTGCGCCAGCGGCTGCTCGCCGTAGATGTCCTTGCCCGCCTGGGCCGCGTGGATGCAGGGAAGGTAGTGCTGGTGCTCGGGCGTGGCGTAGACGACCACGTCGACTTCCTTGCGATCCAGGAGCTTTCGGTAATCGTCGAAGTGCGGGCACCCGTACTGCCTTCCCCACGCGGCGGCACGCCGCGTGTTAAGATCGGCCACGGCGACGATCCGAGCGTACTCGGGCGGGGGTTCCTGGCCTCCCTTGCCGATGGCCAGTTGCGCGTTGCGCCGCCCACAACCGATAATCCCCACGCCGACCTGCTCGTTCGGCCCGGCGGTTTGCCGAGGGCCGCCGCGGCCACTCGGGCTCGGCCGCTGGTTGCACGCCACGAACAGCGGCAGGCCGATTCCGGCCCCTAGCGCCTGCCGCAGCAAGCGGCGGCGGGTGATCTTTCTCGAGACGGCCATTGTGCTCTCCTCTTATTGCTTCGTGTTCTTCCTCGCTGAAATGCGGTCGTCTTCCCGTGGGGCACATTTCCAACGTGCCCCACGCATCTCTCGGCACGCTGGAAGCCTGCCCCACGGGAAGCGTGCCCCACGGGACCGCCGGACGGTGCTTACCCCACCAGCGCGGCGCTATGGGCCTGGATCTTGCGGATCGCGTCGAGGATGTGATCCATGTCGCTGCGCTCGGCCAGCAGCAAGGTATTGAACATCCCGACGGTCGTCTCGCAGACCTGCTTGTTGCCCTTGAGTTCCTGGAGACTGTCGCGATAGGCCTTGAGGCGCTCGGCGGAGAACAGGCGCTGGTAGCCGCGCGAGTTGATGGCCTCGTCGAGCAGGCCGTCGAAATACTGTTCGTTGTAGCCGCCGCTGCACGGGATGCCTTCGGCGCTCATGGCCCTGCGGAACTGGTCGCGCGACAGGCCGTGGAACTGCTCTTTGTCGTAGCGGAACGGGTAGAGGTGCCAGACCGCCCGGCTGCCGTCGGGCAGGCGGACCGGCTCGACGCCGGGGATTTCTTTGAGGCCGGCCGTCAGGTAGTCGCCGTTTTCCTGCCGGCGCTTCGTGTCGGTGACGAGCTTGTCGATCTCTTGGCGGAGCAAGGCGGCCTGGTAGTGGGTCATGCGATAATTGGTGCCGCGGCTGAACGACCCGCTGCCCTTGAAGGTGCCGTGGGCGCGGCCGCAGTTGTGGTACGACCAGCAGCGGTCGAGAAGCTCTTGGTTCATGCCGCTGACGGCGCCGCCCTCGCCGGCGGGGATGTGCTTCGAGTTCTGGAAGCTGAAGCAGCCCAGGTCGCCCAGCGTGCCGCACTTCCGGCCCTTGTACTCGGCCGTCCACGCCTGGCAGGCGTCTTCCACGACGGCGAGGTTGCGCTTCCTGGCGATCGCGTTGATCGGATCCATGTCGCACGGCATGCCGTAGATGTGCACCGGCAGGATGGCGCGGGTGCGGTCGGTGATGCGGCTCTCGATCGTGGTCGGGTCCATCGTCAACGTGGCCGGGTCGGTGTCGGCGAACACGGGCAGGGCCTTGTGCATCAACACCACGTTGTACGTGGCGATGAACGTGTAGGGCGAGACGATCACTTCGTCGCCGGCGTCGACGCCCATGACGTGCAAGGCCGTCAGCAGCGCGGTCGTGCCGCTCGACGTGGAAACGCACCCCTTGGCGCCGAGCAGTTCGGCGTAGGCTACTTCGAACGCCTCGGCGGGACCGCCGCCGCCGGAAGAGCACCACCGACCGCTGCGCAGCACCTCGACGATTTCGGGTTCCCACGACTCGTCCCACTGGGGCCACTTGGGCCAGCCGCCTTGATGGGTGGGCGTGCCTCCGAGCAGGGCCGGCTTGTCGGCCGCGGCGGCGAACACGGTCGGGGCCCGGCCCGCGCTGAGCCCGGCCAGCGCGGCGGAACCGGCGGCAGCGGTTTGGACGAATCGACGACGAGTCACTTGGTCTTTCATGGCCTCAGTCCTTCCTCGCTCGTCGGGCAACAATGCCCGAGCGGCGCTTCTAGGGTCATTCGTACTTGGAGACCGCGGTGATCGCAGCCACCGTGAGTTCGCGGCGCGGGGTTCTTAGTGGGGCACGCTTCCGACGTGCCGTGTCATGCTTCAGCAAAGTGTGGGGCGGCGGGCCCGGTGAAAACGGGCCCTGCCGGCGTTTAGGTGTACATCGCCAGGTAGACCTTGCGGATGGCCCGGACGATGTCGTTCAGATCGTCGTCGGTGAAACTGGGGTCGATGATCACGCCGCCGGTGCGCCCGAGGATGTCGACCGTCCTCGGGCACGACTCGCTGCCGTAGCGGATCGCCTTGCCCTGGGGGGTATTGAACGAGGGCCAGTCGGGATGGATCGTGACCTTGTTCTCGATCCGCTTGTCGGCGGGGAGGATCACCGATCCGCCCGGTCCCGCGGCCGAGATTCCCTCGGCCCGCAACGCGCGCAGGAACTGGTCGCGCCGCTCGCGCGTGCCGTGGTCGAGGAAGACCGTCACGCCCAGATCGCCCTCCGGATCGTACGACTTGCGCAGCTTCAGGCCGGGCAGGTCGGCAATGCCCTCGCGCACCTTGCGCGCGTTCGCCCGGAGCCGGGTGCAGATCGTGTCGAGCTTCTGCACCTGGCCTTTGAGGACCGCTCCGGTGAACTCGTTCATGCGGAAGTTGCACGAGGCGAACGCGGCGAGGATCCCTCCGCCGACCTGCTCGGCGTGGACGCGCAGGACGCCGACGTCGTGAAAGCGAACGGCGCGCTCGAACAGCTCGGCATCGTTCGTCGTCACGGCCCCGCCCTCGCCCGAGGTGATGGTCTTGCTGAGCTGGAAGCTGTTGATGCCCATGTCGCCGATCGTGCCCACGTACTTTCCCTTGTAGCGGCCGCCGCAGCATTGGGCGCAGTCCTCAAGCACGCGAATCTTGCGCTTGCGCGCGATCTCGAGGATCGGGTCCAGGTCGGCCACTCCCCCTTGGAGGTGGCTGGGTACGATGGCCTTGGTGCGCGGCGTGATGCGCGCTTCGATATCCGTCGGATCGATGGCGAGCGATTCGTCGATCTCGGCGAAGACGGGCAGCGCTCCGGCAAGCACCACGGCATCGTAGTCGGCGTACCAGGTCCAGGCGGGGAGGATGACCTCGTCGCCGGGCCCGATTCCCAGCGCCGCCATGGCGGTGTAGAGGGCCGTCGTGCCCGAGGTCACCCCGACGGCATGCTTGACGCCGATGTAGGCCGAGTACGCCTTCTCGAATTGCAGGACCTTGGAGGCCTCGGCCCGCGAACGGAAGGGGGACCTCGACTTGAGCACGTCGACGAGTTCGCGCTCTTCGACCTCGTCGTAAAACTGGGGCCCGTAGGGCCGGGAACCCAGCGTGGTCTTGCGGACCGGCGTGCCACCGTCGATCGCGAGCTTCTCCTTGCCTTCGGCGGCGAGGCTCGCTCGGGCCTCGCCCGATCCGGCAAGAAGCGACGCGCCGCCCGCGGCGCCGACGGTTGCCAGAAACTCGCGACGATTCTTGATCGGCTGATTCATCGGATTGTCCTTTCGGTTGGTCACGAGAACAATTCCTTGAGCAACTTATCACGGCTGATCTGATGATGCTCACCCACGCTGCGCAGGATGGCGCTGAGCGTTCCGACCCGTATGGGCTCATGGGCGGGAATGGTCAGATGATGCTCACCGCCGCGCTGCGTTGTCAAGCGCATGTGATTCCCCGTCTGGTGAGTGATTTCACATTCCAGCCGGCCCAGCGCCTTCGCCAAGTCCACGCCGGAGAGGTCGCGGGGCAGCTTCACAGCGTCAGCACCTCGTCGAGAACTTGGTGCAAGCGGACTAGATTGGGCCGCTCGGCAGGGTCGGGGAAATGACACCGCACCGCATCCAGCACGTTCTCGCGAAGCCTCGTGATATCGTCCGCCTGCGTGAAAATGGACTCGCCGAGAGCGCGGGCGGTGTATCCATCTTCCGAATCATCTTCGACGAGGAACACAACTTCCGTCATGGGTCTTGTCCTTTCGAGCCGCTCAGATACCGCGCAACCCCCATCATGCCATCCCAGCTTCTTCAGCCTTTCTTCCGCCGCCGAGTGCGCCGCCCTGCCCCCGAAAACCAATCGTTCAGGGACAACGCGAATCCGGGAAGCAGGTCGCCCGCGTCGAGCGGGCGGTTCTCATCCACCAATCGAAACCGCCGTGGCGACGTGTAGACCTTGGCGGTCCGCGACCCGGGATCGACGGTCCATATCCGGCGTGCACCGGCTTGGAAGTACTCGCGGACCTTTCGCCGCATTTCCTCCTCGGTGGCCGTGCCGGGTGCGGGAAAGGTGCGGATCCGTTCGGCGGGAATTCCATCGAGCCGCTCTTGGACATCGGCGATGGTCCAGTCCATCGGACCGGGCTTGACTGCGGGTGGGAGGCTCGTCGCCATCAACAACTCCATCGAGTGGGAAGTATCCCTTCGCGGTGGCTGCCACGTCGATTTTACCTGCAAGTGCGGGCTCCATCCCTTGCCTTCGAGCAATTCATCGCAACGAGTGGCTCACGCGGCGAAGTGCCGGGCCACCTTGCGGATGGCGGCCGCCACGCCCAGGACGTACTCCTCGGTCATGTACTCGTAAATGGGCACGCGGATTCCGTCGACCAGCAGCGATTCGGCGTTCGGGCACTTGTGCTTGGTGAAGTCCATGTCCGTCAGCCCCATCTCCTTGACGGGCCAGCGACCGGCGAAGAAGCCGTGGTTCTGGAAAACGGGCTCGCCGTACAGCGGCACCTTGATGTAGCCGCCGATTACCCGGGCGCCTTCGGCCAACAGGGCCCGGACGAACTCGGAGCGGCCGCACTTGAACGCTTCGGGCTGCATCCGGAACATGTAGAACCAGTACACGGCGCGGTCGTCGGGATGCACGTCGTGGGGAATGATGCCGGGCAAGTCGGCGATCTGCTCGGTGAGCAGGGTGCCCAGGCGGTTGCGCTTCACGACGATTTCTTCGAGCCGGGTGAGCTGGGCGGCGGCCACGGCCGCCTGGGGCTCGGCCATGCGGTAGTTCGTGGCGAACCCGTCGAACCCGCCCCATTTGGCGCGGTTCCCGCCCTTGTCGCCGTACTTCTGCAGCAGGGGGCCGAAGCGCTCGTCGCTCGAGCCGACCACACCGCCGTCGCCGCAGGTCACGTGCTTCGAGTTCTGGAGCGAGAAACAGGCAAAGTCGCCCACGGTGCCGATGGGCCGGCCCCGCGACTTGGCGCCCCACGCCTGGCAGCAGTCTTCGATCAAGACCAGCTTGTGGCGGTCGGCCACGTCCTTCAGCGCGTCGAGATCGCAAGGGTTGCCCGCCAGATGGACGGCGATGATCGCCTTGGTCTTCGGCGTGATTCGTCGCTCGACGTCGGCCGGGTCGAGATTGTGCGTCCCCAAGCCCAAATCGGCGAACACGGGCACGGCTTGCTGGTAGATCAGGCCGATCACCGTGCCGATGTCGGTGACGGGCGAGGTGATTACCTCGTCGCCCAGGCCGATGCCGGCCGCCGCCACGGCGATGTGGATCGCGGCCGTCCCCGAGGAGCAGTTCTGCGCGTACTTCACGGGGCAGACTTCCCGGAACCGTTCGAGGAACAGCTTGGTCTGCGGACCGTTCCAGTAGAAAAGGGAGCTGTGCTGAAGCATCTCGGCGAGCTGATCCAGTTCCCGATCGCCCCAGCGGCTTGTCGCGACGGGCGACTCCTTCACGGCCTTGGGCCCGCCGTGGACGGCCAACTCGGAAGTCTCCTCGGCGGAGACGGCCTTCTGGCCGACCCCCATCGCGGCGCCGGCGGCCATCAAGCTCGACGCGCCCGCAACGAACCGGCGTCGTGACATCGAGTTCGTCCCACTCATGTTCAGACCTCCCGTATCCTCGCTTTGACGATCGTTGGAATCGGGTCGGACGGGCGAAAACCTGCCGCGCAGGGGCTACCGCCACGCCGGATTCCACCCCCTGCCCAACCGATCAGTGTAACCTATTCCCGCCTCGTGTGCATCGAGCGAGGCCCCCACTCGCGTCGGCACCAAGCACGCACCGGTACGGGGGCAAACGGATTCTGCTCTTCAAGCCTTGGCGCCTGACCGTTAGGATAGCCTGATGCGGTCGGACCTTCCACCACCGGGATGCGCATTTCTTTTATCGTTTTGCGACACGCGGCTTGCGCGGCGGCATCCGATCCTGTCCCGCATGCGACGCGGAGCGACTCCCATGCCGAGCCGGGATAGCTTTGCAGGAGCCCCCGAGCCGACTATTATGTGGAAAGGTGGGCAGCGGTTGCCGGTTGCGTCGGAGGGGTATGCCGCCCCTCCCGTTATCCGGGGCCGTCCTGGGCCCCCGTATCGCCCTGTCGTTCATCCGGATTGTCCCACCCGATGCCAAGAGGCGGCCCGAGTTGTTCGGTTCAGCGAGTTTCCGACGAGGCCCTTGGGACCGTCGGAGGGTTAGGCGATGACGATCCAGGTTGTGTGTCCTAACGGGCATGTGCTGAAGGTGGCCGACGAGTCGGCCGGCAAGCGGGGGCTGTGCCCGGTGTGCAAGGCGCCGGTCAAGGTTCCCAAGCCCTCGGAAGACGAACAGCTTTCGCACGATGCCGTCCTGGGGATTCTGGGCACCTATCGGCAGAGCAAGAGCGGGAAGAAGCCGGCGGAGGCTTCCGGCGTTTCGGAACCATCCCCCGAAAAGGTGGATCCAGATCCCGCCCGCCAGATGCCATCGCAAGACGCATCGCGCCCGCGGACCACCTGCCCTCATTGTCGTCAACGGGTCGCAACGGGAATCCACATCTGCCCTCATTGCCACGCCTACATCGGCGCGGCGGAGGATTCATGAACGGCCCAGACCGATTGCCTTGTCGAAATCGCGGTCGTCGGGATCGTCGCGCGGGGTTGCCTCGATGCACCCTCCGGGGTGGTGGATGGGATTCGGAGGTTTCTGCGCTCCATTCCGTAGGCGAGCTTGGCCGCGTCGCGGCTGGTCGATCGGGCTCGCGTTCCGCTATAGTAAGCTTTCGAGGAGGGAAACCCGTTTTGCCGTGGGGAGTTGGGGCGCCCGCCCGACGTCGAAGTGCATGAGCGAAACCAACCTGTCGGTGATCAGTTCCAAGGCCCTGTTGACCTTATTCGGCACGTGCGACCAGCACGTGCGCAGGATTCGCGACGCGCTGGGCGTGAGCATCTCGGCGCGCGAGGGGCGGATTCACGTGGAAGGGGAAGAAGGCGCGGTGACCGACGCGACACAAGTGCTGGAGCAGCTCCATGCCCAGGCCAGCCGCCACGGCGTGCTGGTGGCCGACGACGTGGATCGGGCCCTGGCCGACGTCCGTGGAGGGCGACCCTTCTCGACCGCGCCCACGATCGAGGTCCACTCGGGCCGGCAGATCCGGCCTCGCAGCGCCGGGCAAGCCCGGTACCTTGATGCGCTGAGAAGGCACGACCTGGTCTTCTGCACGGGCCCGGCCGGAACGGGCAAGACCTATCTGGCCGTGGCCATGGCGGTGGCCGCCTTGAAGGCCAATCGAATCCGCAAGATGGTTCTCGTGCGGCCGGCGGTCGAGGCGGGGGAGAGTCTCGGGTTCCTGCCCGGCGACCTCCAGGCCAAGATCAATCCCTACTTGCGCCCCCTCATGGACGCGTTGCGGGAGATGATGGAACACGAGACGATCCGCCAGTTCACCGAGCAGGACCTGATCGAGGTGCTGCCGCTGGCCTACATGCGCGGGCGCACGCTCAACGAGGCGTTCATCATCCTCGACGAGGCCCAGAACACGACCGTCTCCCAGATGAAGATGTTTCTCACCCGCATGGGCCAGGGCTCGAAGATCGTGGCGGCCGGCGACACGACCCAGGTCGACCTGCCGGCTCCGTCGCGAAGCGGCCTGATCGACGGGCTGGCGCGGCTGCGCGGGATCAAGGGTTTTGCCGCCGTCGAGTTGACGAACGACGACATCGTGCGCCACCCGCTCGTCCAGGCGATCGTCGACGCGTACGAGCGGCCCGAGAAGAACAAGAAGCGTCGCTAGACCGAGTTACCCATGCCGAACGGCGGCCAGAAGAGAACCCGATCGGAGCGCGTCGCCGCGCTCGAGTTGCCGCCGAGTCGCTGGCAACGGGCGAGGGCGGCGATGCGCCGCGCCGACGTGTTGCAGCGGATCGGGCTCTGCCTGTTGACGGCCGTGGCGCTGTCGATCGCGATGCGAGCCTGGCACCCGCCCTTCGGCCTGCGCAGCGGCGACGTGCTCACGCACGACGCGATCGCCCGGGTGCCCTTTGCGGTGTCGCGCGAGGTCGTGGCCGATGGGGGCGTCGAACCGCGCGTCGTGCAATTCGAGGCGGGGCAGCCTTTGGCCCACGCCGGCCAGTCGCTCACGCCCGAGCAAATCGTCGTGTTGCGGGCGGAGCACGAGGCGGCCGTGGCCGAGCGTTCGTGGGCGCAGATGCTGTTTCGCGGCGCGTCGGTGCTGGCGATCGTGCTGGCGTTGTTCGGGCTGTGCGGGTTGTACTTCCATTATCGCCGCCCCCGCCTGGCCGGCGACCTCAAGCATCTCGCCCTGTTGTTGGCGATGGTTACGGCGACCGTGGTCGCGTCGGGCTGGGTGGCGCGCGGGCCGTGGCGCGCCGAGATTATTCCGCTGCTGCTGTTCAGCCAGACGATGGCCATCGTCTACCGCCGCGAGCCGGCGCTGCTGCTAGCCGGGGTGACGACGCTGCTGATCGTGCTGTCGCTCGGGGAGGGCGTGCGAGCCATCCTGGTGCTGATGGGAATCACGGGCGCGGCCGTGCTGCAACTGGGGCGCATCCGCAATCGGAGCAAGCTGGTCGCGGTGGCGGCCTTTGCCGCGGCGGCCGCCTTTCTGCTGACGATCGCCGCCGCCGCCGTCGACAACCAGTCGATCCGGCTCGACTTGCTCCGCGTGGCGGGGCTGAACGTCCTGTGGACCTTCCTGGCCGGGTTCCTGATGAGCGGGTTGCTGTACTTCGTCGAACGGATCTTCGGCGTCATGACCGACATCAGCCTGCTCGACGAATGGGCCGACATGTCGCGGCCCCTCATGCAGGAGTTGGTGCAGCGGGCCCCGGGAACGTACAACCATTCGATCATCGTCGGGTCGATCGCCGAGGCCGCCGCCGACGCGATCGGGGCGCACGGCCTGCTCGTGCGCGTGGCCGCCTACTACCACGACATCGGCAAGATGCTCAAGCCTGGTTACTTCATCGAGAACCAGTCGCCCAACGACAATCGCCACGAAGGGCTCCTCCCGGCCATGAGCACCCTGGTGATCGTGGCCCATGTCAAAGACGGCGTCGACCTGGCGCGCCAGCACAAGCTGCCCGACCCCCTGGTCGAGCTGATCGAACAGCACCACGGCACGACCCTGGTCGAATATTTCTACAGCCGGGCCAACGAGCAGCGCGAGGCCGATCCGAACGGAAGCGAGGTGCCCGAAAGCGCCTTCCGCTACCCGGGCCCCAAGCCCCAGACCAAGGAAGCCGGCGTGTTGATGCTAGCCGACGCCGCCGAGAGCGCCTGCCGGTCGCTGGTCGACCCCGCCCCGGCTCGCATCGACAGCATCGTCCGCGAGGTGGCCGAGCGGAGGCTCCACGACGGGCAGTTCGACGAGAGCGGGCTGAGCCTCCGGGAACTGCGCACCGCGGAAGCCAGCGTAGTCAAATCGCTCGTGGCCAACTATCACGGCCGCATCAAGTACCCCGACCAGAGAACCGCCTCGTGATCGAAATCGAGACGAACAACCGGCAGACGGGGCTGGCCGTCGACGCGTCGCGGCTCGAAGCGGCCGTGCGCGCGGCGCTGGAAGACGAGCCCCTCGCCGAAGCGAGGATCAGTCTGGCGGTGGTCGACGATCCGACGATCCACGCGTTGAACCGCCGCTATCTCGATCACGACGAGCCCACCGACGTGCTGAGCTTCGTGCTCGAGCGGGACGAGAGGTCCCTGGAGGCCGAGATCGTCGTCAGTGCCGACACGGCCCGCCGATCGGCGTCGCGGTTCGGCTGGTCGGCCGCCGACGAGTTGCTGCTGTACGTCGTGCACGGGGCATTGCACGCGGCCGGGTATGACGATCGCACCCCGGCGCAGCGGGCCGCGATGCGCGGTCGCGAACGGGCGTGCCTGGCGCGTTTTGGTCTCGAACCGCCCTACGACCCGGTGCAAAGGGGCGACCCGAGACCGGATTCCGTCTGACAAGATCGCAGGTCGTTTGGAGGGATGAGCGTTCCGTGAGTGCCGCCGAGGCGTTCTGGCTGGCCCTGTCGGGCCTGGTGGTGACCTGTCTGGCCGCGATCGGCGCCCGATCGCTCGCGGAGTTTTCGCGGCATGAGCTCGAGGAGATCTGCCGTCGCCGCCACGCAAGCGGCCTGCTCGGCGAGATCCTCAAGCACTACGATCAGGCCGGCCTGGCGGCCGAGACGCTCCAGGTGGTGGCCACGGTCGAGCTGGTCGCCTCGACGGTCGTCTGGGCGTGGCTGCGGATCGAGGGCGGGGGATGGCCCTCTCTTGGGATGGGCATGCTGGTCGCGGTGCCGATCCTCTTGGCCGTCGAGATCTGGATTCCCCGGGCCGTCGCCCAGCTTTGGGCGGAGCCCTTCCTTTATCATACCTGGTCCTTCTGGCGGTTTCTGGCGTTGCTGCTCACGCCGCTCGTCCTGGGGGCGCGCTTCGTGGATACCTTGCTGCACCGCGTCGCCGGACGAATGCCCGAGGTCCCCGACGAGGAATCGTTCGAAGACGAAATCCGAACGATCGTTACCGAAGGGCACCGCGAGGGGCTCCTCGAGGAAGACGCCCGGGAGATGATCGAGGGGGTCATCGAGCTGAGCGACGTGGCCGTCTCGGCGATCATGACGCCGCGAACCGACATGGTGTCGATGCCCGTTTCGCTCTCCTGGAGCGAGATGCTCGATTTCGTGGTGCAGGTGAGCCACACGCGCATCCCCGTGCACGACAAGAGCCGCGACGACATCATCGGCATTCTCTACACGAAGGACCTGTTGCCGGTGTTGGCCAGGAACGCCGACGCGTCAGCCACGCCGTGGCGTTCCCTGCTTCGCGAGCCGTGGTTCGTGCCCGAGACGAAGCGGGTCCACGTCCTGCTCCAGGAGTGCCAGCAAACGCGCAACCACATGGCCGTGGTGCTCGACGAATACGGCGGGGTCTCCGGGCTGGTGACCATGGAAGACGCCCTCGAGGAGATCGTAGGGGAGATTATCGACGAGTGGGACAAGGACCTGATCGACGGCATCCGTGAGATCGACGACTACACGGCCGAGGCCCTGGGCCGGGTCCACGTCGACGAGGTCAACGAACGATTGGATCTCGACTTGCCCGAGGACGGCGACTTCGACACGATCGCCGGCTTCGTCTTTACCGAATTGGGGCACGTGCCGGTCGTGGGCGAAGAGCTGGTCTGGAACAAGGTGCGCATCACGGTTCTCGAGGCGACGCGCCGGCGCATCGAGCGCGTGCGCATCGAAAACCTCCACCGCAGTCAACTCGAGACCGCGTAGGGCGACCCGAAAACGAGGGGGCTGGCGCGAACCCCCCGATCCGACGGAGCCGATGCCGATGCCGGCCGAAAAAGCCACCGCGCTGGTGCTGCGAACCATCGAATTCAGCGAAACCAGCCTGGTGGTCACGCTGTTTACGCGGGAGTTCGGCAAGGTGCGGGGTTTGGCGAAGGGAGCGAGGCGGCTCAAAGGGCCGTTCGAGTCTGCTCTTGACCTGCTGGCCCTCTGTCGAATAGTCTTCCTGCGCAAATCGTCCGAGGCGCTCGACCTGGTGACCGAGGCAAAGCTGCTCCGGCGTTTCCGGCCGGCCGGCCGCGATCTGGCCCCCCTGTACGCCGGCTACTACTTCGCCGAGTTGCTGGGAGAACTGACCGACGATTACGACCCCCATCCCGAGCTGTTCGATTTGGCCGACGAGAGCCTCCTGGCGCTGGCCGAAGGCGAGCCGGTCGCGATGCGGGTACTGCGGTTCGAGTTGGTCGCCCTGCACCTGCTGGGACACATGCCTTCGCTCGACACGTGCGTCGAATGCGGGGCGCGCGTTCCCCAGACGGGGCGCATGGCCTTCGCCCAGGCGGAGGGTGGGGTGCTGTGTGCTCGATGCCGGCAGGAAGGGCGGCAGTTTGTGCTGGCCAACGCCGGCGCGCTGCGGACGATGGCCGGGTTGGCCGACCCGCTCAGCCGAGCGTGGCGCCGCCTGGAGATCGATCCTCGCACGCGAGGCGAGATTCGCGGCCTGTTGAATCACCATTTATACGCATTGCTCGGCCGGAAGCCCCGCATGCACCAGTACCTGGGCATGTTGTCCTCTTGAAGCGCGATCGCCTCGGCAACGGCGGACAAGGACGTCCCGAATGTCACCGACCTGCTCCCCAGCCGCTTTCCTCGTTCCCGAGCGCCCGCGAAAACGCGGCCGGCGGAACGCAACGGGGGCGCCCTTCCCGCTTGGGGGGGCCGCGCGGCTGCTGCTGGCCGCCGTGCTCGTCGGCACCCTCGCAGGCTGCCGCGGCATGCTCGACATCCCCGAGTCGGCCAAGGCGCGCGGTTACCATACCGAAGAGGCGCCCGACGGCTGGCTTTTCGACCGGTTGACCGGCCAAGAGGATCCGAGTCGGCCTCGGCAGACGGATTCCGCGGCGTCGGGTTCGCGCGAAGTCGAGCTTTCGAGCTTCGAGAAGAGTTCGCCCCCCACTCCCCCGCCTCCCGACTTCCAGAATCTCGGCGCCGACGCGGAGCAAGAAGACTCGGGCCTGACGTGGAGCGATTTCTACCCGTCGAACATCGTGGGAACGGTCAAGAACCTCGCCGGATACGGTCCCAACGAGTTGGTCGCCCGGGCCATGTACCAGGAAGGCGAGGCCCTGTACGCCGAGCGCCGTTATGCCGAGGCCGCGGAGAGGTTCGCGGTGGCGGCCAAGCGGGCCCCCGACGACACCCTGCTGCAGGAGGACAGCCTGTTCATGTGGGGCGAGAGCCTGTTCTTTTCCGACCAATACCCGAAGGCCGACGAGGCGTACGCCGAGCTGCTCAAGAAGTACGAGTACACGCGCCACCTCGACAAGGCGGTTGCCCGGCAGTTCGCCATCGGCCGTTACTGGGAGCAGCTCGACGCGGCCAAGCCGGGTTGGGCGTTCGGGTTCCAGTGGGGCGACTCGACGCGGCCCGCCTTCGACACCTGGGGCCGCGCGATCAAATCCTACCGAAGCGTCCGCCTGCACGATCCCACCGGGCGGCTCGCCGACGACAGCGTGATGGCCACGGCCAATGCCTATTTTCTCAAGGGACGCTACGAGGAGGCCGCCCATCAGTACGACACGGTTCGCAAAGAGTATCCTAAGAGCGAGCACCAACTCAATGCCCACCTCCTGGGAATGCGCAGCAAACTGAACGTCTACCAGGGGCCCCTCTACGACGGCACGCCTCTCGAAGACGCCTCGGAGATCGCCGACCAGATGCTCCGGCAGTTCTCCAGCGAGTTGGGAAGCGAGCGCCAGCGCGTCGTCGAGACACAGAACCGCATTTACGAAGAACGAGCCGAGCGGGCCTGGACCCGCGCCCGGTACTACGAAAACAAGAAACGCTACGGGTCGGCCCGCCTCTACTATCAGCACATTCTCGACGAGTACCCCACGACGGAGGTGGCCCAGAGGGCGAGGGTTCGACTCGGCGAGATCCGCGATTATCCCGACAATCCCCCCGATCGCTTCAAGTGGTTGACCGACCGCTTTCCGTCCGGCAGGCGATAAGCGACGGCACACCCCGGGGCCCGTTCCGCCATGTCCCAGCGACGCGATTCCCGACTCCCTCGGCTTCCGTGGTGCCTGGCACTGCCGGGCCTGCTGCTATGGGGAGGCTGCGCGGGATACCAGATCGGCACCCCGTCCCTCTACCCGGACCAGGTACGCACCGTCTACGTGCCCATGTTCCAGTCGGATAGCTATCGCCGGAACCTGGGCGAGCGCCTCACCGAGGCGGTCATGAAGGAGATCGAAGCCAAGTCGACCTTCAAGGTGGTAAGCAACCCCAACGCCGACAGCGTGCTCATCGGGCGGATCACCAGCGAGACCAAGCGGGTGGCGGTGGAAAACCGTTTCGACGACCCCCGAGAGCTGGATATCGACCTGCAAGTCGAAGTCCGCTGGATCGATCGTCACGGAGGCGTGATCCGCGAGTTCGAGCCGATCCGCTACTCGCCCGAAGTCGTGGGCGTCGGCGGCTCGGCGCCTTTGTTTCCCGAAGTCGGCCAGTCGGTGGCCACCGCCCAGCAGCTTGCCATGCAGCGGATCGCCGAGCAAATTGTGGGCATGATGGAACTGCCGTGGTGAGCGCCCGGGTGGGGCCGCGAGGGCCCCCCGGCAATTCCGGGCGAATCGCGGTCCCTCGCACCCTTCGTGCCGGTTGGCGACGATGAACGTTTCGTCGGATTCCTTCCAAGCAGATTCCACCCCGTGGCCGCGACGAGGCCTGCGGTGGAAGCTGCGCCACGGGACCCTCGAAATCGGGCGCCTGCCCCGTCTGATGGGCATCGTCAACGTGACGCCCGACAGCTTTTCCGACGGGGGGCGGTTCCTTGACCGGCAGGCGGCCGTCGAGCACGGCCTGCGCCTGATCGCGCAAGGGGCCGACGTCGTCGACGTCGGAGGCGAGAGCACGCGTCCCAAGGCATCGCCGGTCGAGCCCGACGAGGAATTGCGTCGCGTCATCCCGGTCATCGCGGCGCTCTGCGAGCGGACGCAAACGCCCGTGTCGGTCGATACCTCCAAGGCCGCGGTCGCGCGCGAGGCCATCGCGGCCGGGGCGCAGATCATCAACGACGTCACGGCGCTGACCGGCGATCCGCGGATGGTCGAGGTGGCCGCCGAGTCGGGGGTGGGAGTGTGCGCCATGCACATGCAGGGCACGCCGCCGACCATGCAGGACCACCCCCGCTACGACGACGTGGTCGAGAACGTGCTCACCTACCTCCGCCGGCGCCGCAATGCCCTGGAGCGCGCGGGGATCGCGCGCGACCGGATCGCCTTGGACCCGGGGATCGGCTTCGGCAAGACGCCGGAGCACAATCTGGCGCTGCTCGGCTCCGCCTGGAGGTTCCACGCGTTGCACTGCCCGATCCTGGTGGGCCCTTCTCGCAAGAGCGTGATCGGCGTGGTGTTGGGCGACATGAAAACCGACCGCACGGCGGGCACGATCGGGGCAGCCCTTTCGCTGGCCCGGCAGGGGGTCGAGATCCTCCGCGTCCACGATGTCGGCCTTGTGCGCGAAGCCCTGACGGTATACGCGGCCGCGGGCGGTCTGGAATCTCCGCCGCGCGAGCAGGACGAGTCGGCCCTTTGAGCGGTCAATCGCGCGATCCCCCCGTTCGTGTAGGTGGCGGGCCGCGGCGAGTTCGGGCTTGACTTCCCGGCCGAAACGCGATACTCACACCGCCTCACCCCCACGCAGACCGACTGGGCAAGGCATCCGTCTTGCAGAATACGGTGCGGTTGGCGCACATCGCCCAGGTTTCGCAGCGGTTTCGGTCAAGTGCGGGGCTCGACCAAGCCGATTTGGATGGCGCCTTGCCGGTTCTCGGCGCGCACACGACGAGGTGGATCATGGCAACCGATTTATCCGCCGATTGGGAATACTGCCACTTGGGCCCCGCCGACTCGTTCGTCGGGCTGCTGGGCGATCTCAAAGTCAAGACGTCGGAAGGCTGGGAACTGGCCGGCGTGACCAACGAGGCTTCCAAGGTTTACGCGACGGTCAAGCGGCCCCTTGGCGCGCCGGTCGGCACGCAGCGCCGCGTGGCCTGATCGCGGTCGCGTGGATCTCCCAGGCTTATGCAGCCCGCTTCTTCGGCGCTCCTTCGCGCGACGACCGCATGAACGCGGTCACGAGGGACGGGAATCGGCCGAACATCGGGCGCGCATGTCGTCGCGCACCGGATGAAACACGTCGACCGCCCGCATCGGCTTGTCGCCGGTGATTACCTTGTGCCGGACGCCGCCCGGCAGGCGCCACATCTGCCCGGCGCGGACGTGAACGGACTCGCCCTCGATAATGAATTCCGCCTCGCCCTGGATCATGTAGCCGATCTGCTCGTGCGGATGGCTGTGCTCGTCGATGACCGCGTGGGGCTCCATCTCGACGACCGAAAGGGTCATGCTCTGCGCCTCCATGGCGTGCATGTCGACGCCGGCGAACGGGGTCATCGCAAAACATTGGTCGCGGGTGACGATGTAGTCGGACATGGGCGGACTCTCCGGGCAACGAGCGGGCGGTTTCTCATGAAAGGGTGAAAACCCTCTCCTCCGGCGACTGGGCCCGCTCTTCGGCCTCGAAGACCTCGCGCACGCGCTTCAACGCCTCGTACCACTTCGAGACCGCGTCGGGACCGATTCGCTCGGCCAGTTCCATGCGATGGCGGCGCTTCGACTCGAGTGCCTCGCCGAGATAGACGAGGTACTCGGGCGACACGCGGATGACGACCCTGCGCCGGTCGGCGCAATCGGGCTCGCGGACCAGGGCTCCCCGGACCACCAAGCGCTCGACCATGACCGAGGCCGACGCCTTCGATACGCCCTGAATCCGGGCGAGCCGGCTGATCGTGACCTCCCGCTCGTGGTAGATCACCATCACCGTGTGGAACTGGGAGCTGGTGAGCTGCCTGAGGGGATTGCGCCGGCGGCCCGACTGGGCCTTTTCCCAGAGCCTGCGCCAGCGATGAAACAGCAGACTCTCGGTCTCCTGGATGAAGGCGACCTGCTCGCCCAAGGATGCACACGCAAGTTGAGCCATCCCACCCCCCCTTTCTTCAGTGCCTTGGCCAAGGACCGGCGACGGGCCCCGAGAATCCAAGCTGCCAAGACTCTTGACTCCGACAAGAACCGCGTCGAGAATCAAGACAGTTAGACTAACTAACGAATGATCGTGCGTCAAGCGCCATGAATGCTTCGGGTCAGAGACAGAGACAACGCGTTCTGGTCGCCTCGCTCAGTTTGACCGCGCTGCTTGCCGGGGGCATTGTGGGAGGACTGGCCGTGTGGGGGCGATCGAGTCGTCAACTCGGCGATCCCGAGTTCCTGCGCGCCCAACTGGCGCGCGTCAGCGAGCAGGAGGGCGGGGGTCCGGCGGGCCCTCCGCCCGCGCTGGTGCGGGTCGACGTGGTCCAGCGCAAGACGGTCCAACCGCAACGGGCGATCGTGGGGCGGCTCGTGGAGGTGCGCAAGGCGACCGTGGCCAGCGAGGTCACGGGAAAGATCGTCGACATGCCGGTCGAAGAGGGTACCGAGGTGGTCGGCGGCGAGACGCTGTTAGCCCAGGTCGACGACGTCTGGGGGCAATTGGCGTTGAAGCGCAGCCGGGCCCAGGTGGCTTCGACCGAGGCGAAGCTCCGCTACGAGCTGCTCGAGCTCGATCGTTCCCGGGAGTTGAGGGACAGAAACGCCCTGTCGAGGAGCGAGTTCGAGGCGAGAGAGGCGACCGTGGCGGAGTTGCAGGCCCGACTCGACGAAGCCAAGGCCGCGGTGGAGGAGGAGAGCGAGCGCGTATTGCGGTCGGCGATTATCGCGCCGTTCGACGGGACCGTGGTGGCCAAGCTTGCCGAGGTGGGGCAGCACGTCGCGCCGGGCACGCCGCTGGTCGAGATCGTATCGCGGGGTGAGGTCGACGCGCGCTTGATGGTGCCCGAGTCGGCGGTCAATTTGATTCACCTCGACCAGTTGCTGCCGATTCGGATCGATCCCTTGGGCGAGGAAGCCCGCGGCCAAGTCGTGTCGGTCACTCCCTACGGTCCGATGGCCTCGCGGACGTTTCCGGTTCGCGTGCGTCTGGACGATCAGGACGGGCGTCTGAAGGTGGGGATGAGCGTGACGGCGATGGTGGGCGTGGGGCCGCCCCGAGAGGCCCTCGTGGTGACGAAGGACGCCGTGCTGGTTCGTCCCGACGGCTCGACGATCTGGGTGACCGTATCGGACGGCGCGGCGGCGCAGGCGGAGGTTCAGCCCGTGCCCGTGACGATCACCGCCCGGATGCCCGACGAGTACGCCGTCGAGCCCGAGACCGATCCGGGGCGCGATTTGCTCAGGGAGGGAACCTCAGTCGTGATCGAGGGAGCCGAGCGATTGACGCCCGGCCAGCAGGTCCGCATCGTGACCTTGGAGGCCGGTTTGCGGGCGACGGCGGGACGTCCCGGCGCGGCGTTGGGCCGGCAGGAGGGCTGAGCTTGGACTTCATCGGTTTTGCGATCGGGAATCCCGTCAAGGTCGCGGTGGGCGTGATCTTGCTGGTCTTGTTCGGCGTGATCGCGCTGACGGCCGTTCCGATCCAGCTTACCCCCGACGTCGACCGGCCCGTGGTGACCGTGCGCACCGAGTGGCCGGGCCGGAGCCCCGAGGAGATCGAAGAGTCGATCCTCGTCGAGCAGGAGGAGAAGCTCAAGACGATCCAGGGGCTTTACAAGATGACGTCGGTATCCCAGTTGGGGCGGGCGTACGTCACGCTCGAATTCAACGTCGGGTTCGACATGTCGCGGGCCCTTCTGGAGGTGTCGAACAAGCTCGACGAGGTGCGGTTCTATCCCGACGGGGTCGAGCGCCCGGCCGTCCGGGGTTCCGACTCGGCCAGCGACGACGCGGTGGGGTACTGCCTGCTGCAGGCCGAAGACCCCGATTTCGAGATGGCCCGGTTTTACGACTTCGCCGACCGGTACTTGAAACCGACCCTGGAACGGATCCCCGGCGTGGCCGAGATCGGCATCTATGGGGGGCGCACGCACCAGGTGCAGGTGCAGTTCGATCCGGCGGCCTTGGCCCAGCGCGGGATCAGCGTCGCCCAGCTTCGCGCCGCCCTGCAGTCGGACAACGTGAACGAATCGGCCGGCGACATGGCCCAAGGGCGCCAGGACGTGAGGTTCCGGGTGCTGGGCCAGTTCGACTCGCTCGACCCCCTGCGCCAGACGGTCGTCAAATACGACGACCACGGCGTGCCGATCCGCGTCGAGGACATCGCCGACGTCCGGCTCGAGCTGGAGAAGAAGGTCCACTTCAACCAGTGCAAGGGCCGCACGTCGATGACGATGTTTATCAAGCGCGAGACCGGGGCGAACGTGCTCGACATCATGGAGCAGGTCCGCCGCGAGATCGACGCGATGAACGCCCCGGGCGGCCTGTTGCCGTCGTTCAAGAACGACCGCTATGGGATTCGCATCCGCTTGGTCGCCGACGACACGTTCTACATCAATCGGGCGGTCGGGCTGGTGCAGGAAAACCTGCTCATCGGCGGCAGTCTCGCGGTGATCGTGCTGTTGTTGTTTCTACGCAGCCCCCGCTCGACCTTGATCATCGCCGTGGCCATCCCCATCTCGGTGATCGGCACCTTCGTGGTGATGGCCCTGACGGGCCGCAACCTGAACGTGATCTCCCTGGCGGGGTTGAGCTTCGCCGTCGGGATGGTCGTCGACAACGCCATCGTCGTGCTCGAGAACATCGACCGCCACCTGGCCATGGGCGAGAAGCCCGCGGTGGCCGCGTACCGCGGTGCCAAGGAGGTTTGGGGGGCGATCCTCTCGTCGACGTTGACCACGGTTGCGGTGTTCGCTCCGGTGCTGACCATCAAGGAAGAGACCGGGCAACTCTTCTACGACATCGCCCTGGCGATCTGCGCGGCGGTGATCCTTTCGCTGATCGTGTCGATCAGCGTGATCCCCACGGCGGGATCGAAGTTCCTGCGCGACCACGAGCCGGCCCGGGGGCCGCTCCGCAGGGCCCTGCATTCGCTGTTCGGTCTCACCACGATTCTCGCATGGGGGTGCGACGCCTTCGCCCGGGCAATCCACTTCATGACCTTCCGCAGCTTCGCCGGGGCGTGGCTTCGCGTGGCCTCGATTGCCGTGATCACGATCGTCGCCGTCGGGGCGAGTTGGATGCTCATGCTGCCGGCCAGCTATCTTCCCGACGGGAACAAGAACTTCACGTTTGGCCTGATGTTCAACCCGCCGGGGTACTCGACCGAGCAGAACACCTTGGTCGCCGAGCGCCTGGAGGCATCCGTCCGGCCCTACTGGGAGGCGAAGGATTCGGCCGAGGCCACGGCCATTGCGCCGCTGGTCGACATGCAGACCGGCAAGCCGATTTCCGAGGTCCCCGCCCTCGACGAGTTCTTTTTCGTCGTCTCTCGCGGCCGGGTGTTCATGATCACCACGAGCAAGGACCCCGACAACGTGGGCCCGGTCAAGGCCATCCTGGCCCAGGCCATCGACCGGATCCCGGGCAGTCGCGGGACCGCCTCGCAACGGTCGATTTTCGGGCGCAACGCCGGGGGCTCGAACTCGGTCGAGGTCGAGGTCGTGGGAACCGACATGCCGCGCCTGATCGCCAGCGCGGCGTATCTCCAGAACAAGCTCATGAAGGAGTTTTCGAAGTTCGCCGTGCGCAGCGATCCCATGACGTTCAGCGAAGCCGGCCCCGAACGCCAGATCGTCATCGACCAGGTCCGCGCCAAGGAACTGGGCATGAGCGTGCGGGATCTGGCCGTCGCCGCCCGGGCGATGGTCGACGGTGCCCTCGTCGGCGACTTCAACTTCGACGGCGACAATATCGACCTGGTCGTGATTCGTCACCCCGACGTGGCGATGACGCCCGATGAGCTGGCCGACGTGCCGCTGGCGGTCGCCGAGCAGGGAGGCCGCAACACGGTGCTGCCCCTGGGCGAACTGGTCCATTTCGTCGAGGCCGACGCTTCCCAGTCGATTCGGCGGGTGGAGCAGCGTCGGGCCGTGACGTTTACGGTCAATCCCCCCGCCGAGATGGCCCTCGAGGAGGCCCAGGCCCGAATCGAACAGCTCGTGGCCGAGTCGCGTCTTGAGGGGGGGATGTCATCCGACGTCCAGGTGGAGATGTCGGGCAACGCCGACAAGCTCACCCAGGTGCGCACCGCCCTGCTGGGCCACTGGGACGGCTGGAATCTGCCCTCGTTGACCAGCGTGGGCCTGAGCCGCTTCTTTCTCGCCCTGCTGATCACCTACCTGCTCATGGCCGCGTTGTTCGAGAGCTTTCTTTACCCGCTGGTCATCCTGTTCAGCGTACCCTTGGCGACGGTGGGGGGGTTCCTCGGACTTCGTTTGGCCCGCTTCATGGAGCCCTCCCAGCAGTTGGACACGCTCACGATGCTGGGGTTTATCATTCTCATCGGGGTGGTGGTCAACAACGCGATCCTCCTGGTCCACCAGGCGCTGAACTTCATGCGGGGTCTGGGCGAAGGCGAGCACGACGTGTTCGAGCCCATGCCCCCCCGCGAGGCGATTCGCCAGTCGGTCAAGACGCGGATCCGGCCGATTTTCATGACCACGGCCACCAGCGTCTTCGGCATGTCGCCGCTTGTCTTCGCGCCGGGCCCCGGCAGCGAGCTGTACCGCGGCCTGGGCGCGGTCGTCGTCGGCGGACTGATTTGCTCGACGCTTTTCACGCTCGTCGTGGTGCCGCTGCTGTTCAGCCTGGTGATCGACGCGAAGACGGCCTTCCTGCGGTTGATCTCCCGGAAGGATCGCATCGAGACCCCAACGGCCCCAACCGGAAGGGTCCCAAGAACCCACATCCGGCCGGTGGAGACCGAAGTCAGTCCCGTGGGTTGATTCCGGAGCCGAATGCCCGGCAAACGCCGTGACCGTCCGAATCGTCTCGGCCGGGTGTTGTGCCGTCCGAAACGCGAGTAATATAATAGTTTCCATGAGGCATTCCGAGAGGCGACCCTCCGTTCGGCGAGCCTCTCAACCTGTTTGCGAAGCCTCTGTAGCGCGGGCAAGACGCGACGAACGCGGACGCGAACGAAGGATGGCGACTCCGGGCCAGAACGAGTTTCGGCATCTCCTCCAGCAGGTCGGCGAAGGTTCGAACGACGCGACCTGCGCGCTCATCGAGCGGTACGCGCCTCACATCGTCCGCGCGGTACGGCGCAAGCTGAGCCGCGCGATCCGCGCCAAGTTCGATTCGATCGACTTCGTTCAGGCCGTTTGGGCCTCGTTTTTCGCGACTCCCACGGGCCCCGATCGATTCGAGTCGCCTGACCACCTGATCCGGCATCTGGCCGCGCTGGCCCACAACAAGGTGATCGATGAAGTCCGCCGGCGCATGGAGACGATTAAATACAACGTCAACCGCGAACGGTCGTTAAACGATTCGGACCTGGGTTTGTCGGGGCAGTTGACGGCGCCCGTGCCGTCGCCCAGCGAGGTGGCCGTCGCCGACGAACTATGGGCCCGGCTGCTTCGCGGGCAGCCCGATCACTACCGCCGGATCCTCGAGTTGCGTCGCGAGGGAAACACCCAGCAACAAATCGCCGATCGACTCGGACTGAACGAGCGAACGGTGCGGCGCGTCATCCGAGGCGTTGTTCACGAGTAGACGCCATGGCCGAGCCGAACCACGAAGTCGGCCTTCCGAACGAAGACCTGGAGGCGATCCTGGCCGAGCATGAGCTGCGGGCGAGCACCCTCGCGCGCCTGCACGCCCAGCCCGCCGAGGGGCCGCTCGACGCCCGCAAGTTCCTCGACGACCATCCCGAGATCGCGCTGCGCAAGTCGATCGTGATCGACCTGGCCTACGAGGAGTATTGCCAGCGGATCGAGGCGGGCGAGTCGGTCGACCCCGACGGCTACTGCCGACGTTTTCCCGCCTTCGAGAAATCGATCCGCCGGCTACTCGATGTCCACGCGTTCCTCGAAGAGCATGGCGATTTTCTGCCGGTCGTCGACGTGACGTGGCCCGAGCCCGGGCGCGACTTCGAGGGCTTCGAGATCCTCGCCGAGTTGGGTCGCGGGGCCTTCGCGCGCGTGTACCTGGCTCGGGAGACGGCTTTGGGAAGCCGTCCGGTGGCGATCAAGGTGAGCCTCGACGGGGCGGGCGAAGCGCAGATCCTGGGAAAGCTCGATCATCCGAACATCGTTCCCGTCCACTCGGTGCGGCAGACGGCCCGGGACGGACTGACCATCGTTTGCGAACCCTTTCTGGGGCGAGTCACGCTCTTCGATCTCATCGAGCGGCTGCACGCCCGAGGGACGAAGCCGACCCGGGCCCAAGCCGTTCGTGAAGCCCTTCAGGCGGCCAGCGGACCACAGCCGGCGGGCCGGGCCGAGCCGCTCGATCCGATGCTGTCGCGGGGCTCCTTTGTCGATGCCGTGGTTCACCTGGGAGCCCAACTGGCCGAGGCCCTGGCCTACGCCCACTCCCGGAACATCTGCCACGGCGACCTGAAGCCCTCGAACGTGCTCGTGACGCCCGCCGGACGGCCCATGCTGTTGGATTTCAACTTGGCCTTCGACCGCGAATCGTTGGCCCGCCGGCAAGGAGGCACGCTCCCATACATGGCGCCCGAGCAACTCCGCGCGGTGGCCGGGTTGGCGCGCGGAGGCGACGCCACGGACGAACGCTCGGACGTCTTCTCCCTGGGCGTGATGCTCTACGAGCTGATCGCCGGCCGATTGCCGTTCGGGTCGATTCCGGCGGACCGTCGGCCTCGAGATTTCCAGACGGCTCTGCTTCGGTCCCAGGAGGCGGGGCCCGTCGATCTCCGCCAGAAGAATCCCCAGATCGACGCCGAGCTGGCCGGCGTCATCGGACGATGCCTCGCCTTCGATCCGCCCAACCGCTTCGCCACGGCCGGCGCGTTGGCGACCGCCTTGCGCAGGAGCCGGTCGCCCGCGCGCCGGGCACGCCGGATTGCCCGACGGCACGTCGGGTTGATCGTCGCTCTGGCCGGACTGCTCCTGGCCGCGGGCTTCGGGGCGGGCGCCTATCTGGCCGGACGCCTCCCCTATCCCGAACGGGTGTTCAACGAGGGCGGCAAAGCGTACCAGCGCGGGGAGTACGGCGAGGCCGACGCGTGTTTCACGCGCGTGCTCGAGTCGGCCCCTTCGCCCGAGCTGCAGGCCGACGCCCGATTCTGGCGCGGATTGACCCGGCTGCGCCTGGAAGAATTCGACCTCGCCCGGTCCGATTACGAACAACTGCTCGACTCGCCCTTGCGAGGGAAAGCCTACGCCGCCATGGCCTATGCTCGCGGCCGAGTTCGGGAATGGAGATCGTGCGATATGCTTTCCGAGCAGGCTATCGAAGCCGGTTTCGACGCGGCGGCGGTGTACAACAACCTTGCGTTCGCCTGCCTGCGAACCGACATGCTCGACAGGGCCCGCGAAAACCTCGACGAAGCGGTGCGCCGCGGGCCGACGCTTTCGGTCGCGTTCCAGAACCGGGCGTTCGCCGAGTACCAGCGCTCCCGAAGGGAGAATCGCCCGGCGGCGCCGACCGCCGCCGACGACATCGAGAAGGCGATGCGCCTCGCTCCGAACGCACCGTACGTGTATTTCGACGCGGCGGCTATCTACGAGCGTCTCGGCGGCGAACCCGGGCAGTACCGCGATCGAATCGAGTCGTGTCTGAGTCGGGCCCTGGAGCTTGGCGCGAATCCTCGGCTCGTCACCAACAAGTTTCCCGGGTTTGTCGACGATCCGGACATTCAGAAGGCGCTACGCGCCGACGTGACGGCAAGGAACCGCGACGTGACGGACTGTCTTGCCGATCCTTTCTCCGCCGAGCCCTTCCCGTTCCGCTGAACGGGTCCCAGTCCGCGGGGCGGAACTCCGGCAAGCACTCACGACCGTCCGGCTCGAAAGCGGAATCGGGGACGGCGGCGGGCCGAAGGGGCTGCCGCATGGTCCCAACGGGCCACGAGGGTGTCGAGTTCCCGGTCGAGCCAACGGGTGAACTCTCGATAGGCCTCGCCGGCCACCAGGATCGGCGGTTCGGTGTCGTCGCAGGCTCTGCGACGAAGGCTCAGATGGAAGTGGTCGCTCTTCATGGCTTTCTCTCCCCCGCCAACGACGCCCCGATCATGGCACCGGCAAAGCCGTCCTCGGCCAGACTCCCCGTGGCGATCGCGGGAACACGAACGATCTCTACCCTCCCTACGAAAGACACTCGACGCCGGTTCGGGTTCGCCGATCCACGCGATCGGCGCGGCGAGAACGACGTTCATTCTATCGCGCCGCGCGATCCGCGTCGTCGATCGTGTCGATTCCGTTGGGCGATGGCGGAAGAACGACGCGCCGCGGGTTCGGGTTCGGGCGCGGACGCAAGCTCTGCCAGCAGTGCCTGCGTCTTGCCGGCACGATTCGTGGGCGACACGCGACGGCGAACGTAACGCGTTCCCATCGAGAGCCTTGCGCCGGCATATCCGCCGGATCGAACCGCGAAACCCGCCCAGAACGCCCCGATTTCCCGCGCGCGGGTTTCGCTCGATTCCTAAGTCGCGTCAATATAACGAGTTCGGACGACCTTGCCGGTTCGCGGGCAACTTCTTATAATCCGCGTTCTGCCGATGGCGAACCAACAAGAGTGGACAAACGTACCGGATGTAGTGATCGACGGCGAGGCGGCAAGCCGCCGGGTCGCTTGGACGCCGAGGGTTGGGCCGACCATAATGGAAGGCGCGGCCTTGGGAGGGCAGTCGTGCCGATCGTGCGGTCGAGGTGGCCGCCGATTCGTCCGCGGCCAGGAACGGCGCTCGTCCCAACCCGCGCCGACGGTCGGGGTCGTTGCCGGTCGACAAGGTTGCCGCACAGCGACGTTGTGGCGTAATCTCACCACACGTGCCCGTTGTGAAAACGGCGCCCTTTCGGCAGGGCGGAGGCGAGCCGTCACAGGCGTCACAAGTCGGCAAGAGGACGCTTTGGTGCGACGTAGGCGCGGCGCGAATTGGCTGAATCGAAAGCGTGGCCAAGCCGATGACACCCACTACGAGGGTTTCCATCGAGGCACGGATCGGGCAGCCTGACAAGTCGGTCACCGGAGGATTCGCGTAAGCTACACTTTTCTGTACGGAAACACTCGTTGTTCGGGGAATTCTCGAGGGAGCAAAGAGAATGCACATTTACGGTCCGGCCCACTTGCATGGTGCTCAATCCGTCGGCCCGCCCCACACGTCTCGGGCCCAGGCGCCTTCTGCGCCGAACCATGCGGCGTCCATCCGCGACGAGCTGGAGATCTCCGACGTCGGGCAGTTGGTCGACGCGGTCCACGAGTTGCCCGAGGTGCGCCGGGAGCGGATCGACCACATCCGCGCCCAGATCGCCGCCGGCACCTACGAGACCGACGAGAAACTCGCGTTGGCCGTGGGACGGCTGCTCGACGAGATCGGCTAAGGGCCCGGATCGGGCCTGGTCCGCTTATCATGACCGACAGATTCTCGCTGGGCTCCGTTCAGGTCAAGATGCCGCCGGTCGAGCGGTTCACCCAGTTCCTGCAAAGCCGAGGCAAGCGCGTCACCTCGCAGCGCCGGCTCATCGTCGAGCAGGTGTTCAGCCATCACGATCATTTCGACGCCGATGAGCTGATGAGCCATCTCCAGGACCTGATTGCCCAGCGCAAGGTGAGCCGTCCCACCGTTTACCGCACGCTCGCCGAGCTGGTCGAGGCGGGCCTGTTGCGCAAGATGATGCTCCAGGGCCGTAGCGTCTACGAGCACGAGTACGGCTACCCCAGCCACGACCACCTCTACTGCCAGGTCTGCAACCGGCTCATCGAGTTCCACAGCAGCGACTTGGAGCGGCTCCGCGACCGCGTGGCCGAGGAGTACGACTTCGAGGTCGTAGGGCACCGCATGTTCGTCACCGGCGTGTGCGCGGAATGCCGCCGCAGGAAGAGCGGCGGGTAGCGCTCGGCGGTCGACCGGCTCACCCCAGCGCGTCCGGTGCTCTATAATGTCCGGATCGCCATCGCGCCGCACGGGGCTGGCAGCCCCCACCCGACCAGCGTAGGCCGTACCCGCCCCAGACTCTCCCCAAGCGTCGTCCGCCATGAACCTCGCACGCGTCGTCCGGTGCCTGAGCTGCCTCGTTCTGGCGGTTACGGCGAGATCCGTCGGGGCACGCCCTCCGGAGGCCGTCCCGGTCGACGCCCCTCCCTTCGCGGCGAGGCTATCGGCAGTCGAGCCCGAGTGGCAAATCGCATTCACCGCGGAAGACGGGCGCCGAACGGTCGATGCGGCCGACCTGGTCGTTTGGGGCGCGTACCGCGAGGTGGGCCGGCCGCCGCTGCTCGTGTTGGCCGATGGCAGCCTGCTCCCCGCCGACGTGTTCGAGGCCGACAAAGAGAAGCTTCGGGCCGACTCCGGGGCGTTCGGGCTCATGGAGGTGCCGCTCGAGCTGCTCGCGGGCGTCGTCTTCCGTTTGCCCAACGATCGCCAGGCGGCCGACCGGTTGGTTGCCGCCGTCGCATCGGCCGCGGCGACCTCGGACCAGCTCATGCTCATCAACGGCGATCGCGTCGCCGGTCGCTTCGAGGCGATCGCCGACAACGCGGTCCGGCTGCAAGCCGAAGTGGGTCCGGTCGAAGTGGAGATCGAGCGCGTCGGCGCCCTGGTGTTCGACCCCGCGTTGCTGGCGAGAGATCGGCCGCGAGGGCTGCGCGCGATCGTCGGACTGGACGACGGCGCACACCTCGTGGCCCGAGGGCTCCGCAGTGACGGCGACTCACTCACGATCGATTCGTCCGGCGGGCTCGCGTGGAGCACCGCGTTGGACCGGGTCGTGTGCCTGCAACCCCTGGGAGGGCGAGTGACCTATCTCTCCGACCTCGAAGCCGCGGAATACCGCCACGTGCCCTATCTCGACGTGCCCTGGCCGTATCGGATCGACCGGAACGTGAGCGGCGGGCTGCTCCGCGCGGGCGGGCGTCTGTTCGCCAAGGGGCTCGGCGTGCACTCCGCCGCCCGGCTAACCTACCGGCTCGACGAGCCGTACCGCCGGCTCGACGCCGCGCTGGCCATCGACGATTCGACGGCCGGACAGGGAAGCGTTCGCTTTCGCGTGTTCGTCGACGGCCGGGAGCAGTACGTCAGCCCGACGATTCGCGGCGGCATGGCGCCCGTGCCCGCCTCGCTCGATTTGTCCGGCGCGACGAGGATCGATCTCGTCGTCGACTTCGCCGAGCGGGCCGACGTGCTCGACCGCGCCAACTGGCTCGATGCCCGACTTGTCCGTTGACCGGCGCGCCGGGGCCAGGCGCGCCTTGCAAACCGCCCCGATTCGGTTAAGCTCGGCAATCGGCGGAGCCGGAAACGAACACCTTGACAAGGGAGGCACCATGAACGACCGTTCGCCGCCGCCCATGGGACTCACGAAAGCGGGACAGGCACCTCCGCTGCGCTGCGGGACTGTGGGCGCAAGTGGCGGGCTCACGAAAGCGGGACAGGCACCTCCGCTGCGCTGCGGGACTGTGGGCGCAAGTGGCGGGCTCACGAAAGCGGGACAGGCACCTCCGCTGCGCTGCGGAGCCAGTCCCGTTTGCGCGGGCCAACCGGCCGACTCTCCCATGACCCGCCGGGCCGTGCTGGCCGGCGCGGCGAGGGCGACCGCGGCAGCGGCTGTGGTGGCGGCCGTTCGGCCCGCCCGGGCGGCCGAGCCCTCGGTCCCTTCCGACGATGAGGTTTGGGACGCCCACGGCCATCTTAGCGGCGTCAGCGGCACGACCGAAGAGCGGATCGACCGCCTGCTCGAACTGGCCGACCGCGTCGACATCGATCGGCTTATCGTGTTCATGGGCTATCCGTGGGTCGTCGACCCGGCGCCCGAGGAGGTCCGCAAACAGAACGATCAGGTAATCCGGGCGGTCGAGCACTCGGGCGGTCGGGCCCTGGGGTTCGTCTACCTGAATCCGAAACACACCCGGGCAAGCCTCGACGAGATCGACCGTTGCGTGCGCGACGGCCCCATGCTGGGCGTCAAGCTCTGGGTGGCCGTCCGCTGCCACGAGCCGTGCCTCGACCCGATCGTCGAACGGGCGGCGGAATTGAAGATTCCCATTCTCCAGCACGTTTGGACCAAGGTGACGGGCAATCTTCCCGGCGAGTCGACTCCCGCCGACCTGGCGGCCCTGGCGGCGCGGCATGCCGATGCCTCGTTCATCGCCGCCCACGTCGGCGGCGATTGGGAGCCGGGCATCCGCGCGATCCGGGCTCGTGCGAACGTGGCGGCCGAGATCTGCGGCAGCGATCCCACGGCCGGCATGGTCGAGATGGCCGTGCGCGAGCTGGGGGCCGAGCGGGTCATCTACGGCAGCGACTTCGGCGGACGCAGCTTCGCCTCCCAGTTGGCCAAAGTCCGCGGAGCCGAGGTCTCCGAAGAGGCCAAGCGGCTCATCCTGGGCGGAAACGTCCGTCGCATGCTGCGCCCGATCCTGAATGCCAAGGGGATCAACCGATGATCATCGACACGAACGTCAGTCTTTCGCGATGGCCGTTCCGCCGACTCCCCTGCGACGAGATCGACAAGCTGCTCGAGAAGCTGCGGGCGGGCGGCGTCGGTCAGGCCTGGGCGGGCAGCTTCGACGGCGCGTTTCACAAGGACCTCGGCGGCGTCAACGCCCGGCTCTTCGAGGCGTGCCGACCCCACCCCGAACTCGTGCCGTTCGGCTCGGTCAATCCCAAGCTGCCCGACTGGCGCGAAGACCTGCGGCGCTGCCATGAGGAATTCGCCATGCCGGGGATTCGCCTCCACCCCAACTATCACGGCTACGCCCTCGACGACCCCGCGCTGGCTGAGCTGCTCACGCTGGCCGAGAAGCGGGGGCTCGTCGTCGAACTCGTCGTGCGCATGGAAGACCCCCGCACCCAGCATCCCCGGATGCCCGTACCCGATGTCGACGCGGCGCCTCTGCCCGAGTTGGTCGCGGCGCGCCCCAAGCTGCGGCTGGTGCTGCTGAACGCCTTGCGGTTCGTGCGGGCGGACTTGATCGCCCGGTTGATCGCGGCCGGCGACGTGAGCTTCGACGTGGCCACGCTCGAAGGGGTCGCCGGCATCGCCAACCTGCTGGCCGGCGTGCCCGTCGAACGCGTCATCTTCGGTTCCCATTTGCCGTTTTTCTACCTCGAATCGGCCCTGTTGAAGCTGCGGGAATCGGAGCTGACGCAAGAGCAAATCGACGCGATCACGCACGGCAACGCAGAGCGCTTGCTGGGCAAGGCTTGAACGTCGGGCCACCGGATACGCGCACGGCGTGCGCATGTTGGAGGACGCCATGGAAAACCGTGCCCGCCAGAAGCGTCTGCCCGGCATGGAGCCTTGGAAGGACGAGCCTCTTCGAGACGTTCGCGACGAGCCCTCTCTCGCGGCGACTCTGCATCCAGCTTCATCCCCTTCCCCTGTCCCCGAGAGCCTCGAAGGCCGGTCGGTCTACGTGATCGACACGCACGCGTTGATCTACCAGGTGTTTCACGCCCTGCCCGAGATGAGCAGCCCCCGGGGCGAGCCGGTGGGGGCGGTGTACGGTTTTGCCCGGGACCTGATCTTCCTGCTCGAGTCGAAGAAGCCCGACTATTTGTTCTGCGCCTTCGATCTGCCCGGCAAGACCTACCGCCACGACCTGTACGAAGCGTACAAGGCGAATCGGCCGGCCATGCCCGACGACCTCATTCCGCAGATCGCGTCGGTGCATCGGCTGATCGAGGCGATGGGTATCCCCGGCCTGGGACGGGAGTCGTTCGAGGCCGACGACATCATGGCCACGATGGCCCGCATGACCGCCGAGCGGGGCGGCACCTGCTACCTGGTGACCGGCGACAAGGACTGCCGGCAACTGCTCTCCGACCGGGTGTTCCTCTATTCGATCCGCAAAGACCAGGTCTTCGATCGCGAGGCCCTCAAGGCCGAATGGGGAATCGCTCCCGAGCAGGTGGTCGACTTCCAGGCGCTGGTAGGCGACGCGACCGACAACGTGCCGGGTGTGCCGCTGATCGGCCCCAAGCTGGCCCGACAGCTTCTCGAAAAACACGGTACCCTCGAGGCCGTGTTCGAGCATGCCGGCGAGGTCGCCGGCGCCAAGCGAAGGCAGAACCTCGTCGAGGGCCGCGACCTGGCCCTGCGCAGCCGCGAGTTGGCTCGGCTCAACCGCCACGTGCCGCTCGAGGTCGACTGGGAGCGAGGCCGCGCCGGCGCGATCGACCGCGACCGCGTCTTGGATCTGTTCCACCAGTTCGGGTTCGTCGGCCTGGGCGAGCGGCTCCGATCGCTCGAAGGCAAGCCGACGCCGGGCAAGACGAAGGCCGACGTTCCGTGCCGGGTGGTCGACACGCCCGAGGCGTTTGGGGCATTTCTGGCCGAGCTGCGCAAGCAGTCGCGCATTGCCGTCGACAGCGAGACCACGAACGTCTGGCCCCGCTGGGC
>Ga0334901_1001017_pt1 | contig 32559 bp, 19 predicted proteins | sample GraSluR3_MG_3_FD_207216 | JGI IMG/M metagenome (GOLD analysis project Ga0334901, IMG submission 207216) | Sludge microbial communities from methane-producing bioreactor in Wageningen University, Netherlands - Granular Sludge_15_08-R3 | ecosystem: Engineered > Bioreactor > Anaerobic >... | reverse complement strand
TCGTCCAGGCGGCGCATCTCGGAAAGCAGCAGGTCCTGCATCTCCTTCAGCTTGGCGGCGTGGGCGGGGTCGCCGGCCAGATCGACCTGGTGCGCCGCGGGCACGGCGCCCGTCAGCGCGGTCACGCCCGGATCGCGATGCTCGGCCAGAAATTCGTGCGGATTGTCGCCGAGGTGGAAGAGCTGGCTGCGGCGCACGCGCCCGTCGTGCACGTCGTACTCGATGAGCTTCCAGTCGCCCTTGCGCACGGCTCGCATGCCCGGCTTCGTGCCGCCGTTGTACACGCCGTACACGACGTCGCGCACGGTCGCCCGCCGGCCTTCGAGCACGGGCCGGAAGCTGAGGCCCTCGTTCGTCTCGGGCGGCTCGATTCCCGCCAGATCGCACAGGGTGGCCAGCACGTCGAGCAGGTAGACGTTGCCTTGCACGCGAACGCCGCCCGGAATGCCGGGACCCTTGACCACGAGCGGCACGCGCCAGGTGTGCTCGTAGAGGTTCTGCTTTCCCTGCAAGCCGTGGCGCCCGATGGCCATGCCGTGGTCGGCCGTGTAGAAAACGTAGGTGTTGTCGAGTTCGCCCATGGCGCGGAGGCGGTCGAGCACGCGCCCGATCTGGATGTCGATATTCTCGCTGCAAGCGAACTCACGTCCCAGCTCGTTGCGAATCGTGACCTCGTCGCGCCGCCGCCATACGCCGCTCACGGCCACCTCGTCGCGCACGTCGTCGTGGCCGTGCTCGAACGGGTGGGCGGGCAGATAGTTGGGCGGCAGCGGGGGCTGCTTCGGATTGGCCGGCGGCAGTGCGTCGGGGTCGGCGTGATTGACCGCGCCGTACTTGGCCAGCAGCGCGGGCTTGCCGTCGCGCACGTCGTGTGGGTGGGAGAAGCCGTAATAGATGAGAAAGGGTCGCCCGTCGTTCGACGCCTCTCGCTCGGCGAGATAGTCGAGCACCTGCGCGGCGTGCCAGGCGCTTCCCGACTCGTCGTCGCCCCCGCGCTTCGTGGCGTCGCGGCGAACCTCGAAGAGCCGATTCGCCCCCTCGTAGCTGTTGCCGATCTTGCAGGTGCGCATCGTCGCGTAGCCGGCCCGGTTGAAGACGGCCGGCAGGGTGTGCTGTTCCAGGTTCGGCGGGCATTTTCCCTGGTCCAAGGCGCCGGGCGCGTGGGGCAGGCGCCACACGGTGCGCCCGCTCATGATCATGTGCCGCGAGGGCGAGCACACCGCGCCGAGGAACGAGCCCATATGGTAGGCGCCGTCGAACACCACGCCCTCGGCCGCCAGGCGGTCGATGTTCGGCGTGTCGAGCGGCGAGCCGGGGTCGTACACCTTCAGATCGAACGGCGACTGGTCGTCGACCAGGATGAACAGGATGTTGGGCCGCCCCTGCTCGCCTCGCGCGAAACAGGGCAGGCACAGGACGGCCGGGACCAGAACGGCGATGCGCATGGCGTGAAGCATAGGGGCGGTCTCCTGGAGGAAAGCGGGGCAAGGCGCCCAGACTCAGTTCGCTCCCAAATCGTGGTCGCGCACGGCGCGCAGCTTGTCGGCCAGCCGGGCCCTGCAACCGGCGACCACGTCGGCGTAGTCGGCCTTGGTCGCCAGATTCGTATACTGGTGCGGATCGGCGGCCACGTCGAACAGTTCGATGCCGCCCGACGCGTCCTCACCGTACTGAAGGTACGCCCACCGGTCGCCGCGCAGCAGGAACCCTTTGCGCATGGGGGCGACGCAAAAGGCGGCGTCGCGCACCCGGTGCGTCGGGTCGTCGAACACCGGGCTCAGGTCCTTGCCCTGCAGCCGGTCGGGCACCTCGAGCCCGCACAGGCGGGCCACGGTCGGGTAGAGGTCGATCAGTTCGACGAGCGAATGGCACACCGCGGGCGGCTTGCCGGGGACGCGGACGATCAGCGGCACCATGGCCGATTCGTCGCGCAGGCTGACCTTGGCCCAGAAGTCGTGTTCGCCCAGATGGTAGCCGTGGTCGCTCGTAAAGATGACGATCGTGCGGTCGGCCTGTCCCGATTGCTCGAGCGCGTCGAGCACCTTGCCCACCAGGGCGTCGACGTACCGGACGCAGGCATAGTATCCGCCCAGCGCCTTCTTCTGGCGGCGGATGTCCATCTTCATGTTGACGCTCGTCTTGTAGTTGATGCCGGCCTTGGGGATGTCGTCCCAATCGCCGGGGATCTTCGGCGGCAACGGCAGCTTGTCATAGGGCAAAAACGGCTCGAAGTACTTCTTCGGCGCAACGAAGGGCACGTGGGGACGCACGAACCCGACGGCCAGGAAGAACGGGGCGCCCGCGTGCTTCCGGATCAGCTCGACGGCCTTCGCCGCCGTCTTGCCGTCGGAGTGGACCAGGTCGTCGCCCTCGGCCTCGACCACGACGAACGTATTGCCCCCCACGACGGGCTTCGTGCCGTCGGGATTGCCTTCCAGCGTTTCGCCGGCTCCGGGGGCCTTCCACTCCGGGCCGGGACTGTTGAATCTCTCGGTCCACGACGCCGGATCGTCGGCCCCATCGCCTCCCTGCTCGATGCCGCCCGGCACGCCCATGTGATAGATCTTGCTGACCCGCGCCGTGTAGTAACCCGCGCTCTGGAAGTGCTGGGGCCAGGTCGCGCGGTCGCCGATCGCCGGGCGCGGGCTGGTGTAGCCGAGCACGCCCGTGGCGTGCGGGTAGTATCCCGACAGAAACGACGCGCGCGACGGACCGCAGTACGTGCCGTTGCAGAAGGCTCGCGTGAATCGCGTCCCCTGCGCGGCCAACCGATCGATGTTCGGCGTCTTGCAGATCGCGTTGCCGTAGCACGACAGGGCGGTTGCCGTCAGGTCGTCGGAAATGATGAACAGAACGTTGAGGCGGTTCGTTTCCGCCGCCCCGAGCGGGCCCGCGACCGCGATCGCGGCGAGGCCGACGAAGACGCGGAGAAGGCAGCGCGATCTCCTAAGACCTCCCATCGGCGTGGATGGCCGCGGCAGCACCGGCTCGGCGCCGATCCTTCCCGCCCCGGTTCCGGCAGAAGGGCGCGACGTGGCATTGGGCATGCGAGTTTCCTCCTGGGCAATCTCGTTGTCGCGGGCGCGGCCCTAGTCGACCGCCGTGACGACCGCGTAGTACGCGCCGATTTCGTCGCCCGAGGCGGTCACGAACACCGGCGCGAGTTGATGGGATCCGGCGCGCAGCGTCGCCGTGAACGTGATCTGCTTGTCGTCGGGCGAAACCGGTTTGCTCTCCCACTCCCGCCCATCGATGCGCAGCGACGCGCGCACCACGGCGATGGCGACGCCTTCGTGGGCGCGATACGCCCTGCTCGCGCCGGGCACGTCGGGTCCGGCGGGCAGGCCCGCGGTGATGGGCCGGTCGGCCTCGACCGGCCAGCGGCGCAGGCCGATCGTGTAGCGTCCGTCGCGCACGACCTTCACCGCCCAATGCCCCTCGTGCACCGATTGGCCCGCGACCGGCCGCTCGGCCTGGGCCGCCTTGGGTTTCGCCGCTTTGGCCTTGGGGGTCTTGGCCCGGCGAACCGTGCCCGGCAGACCGTAAGCCTGCCGGATGTGCTGCTGGTTCCAGGGAGGCAGGGCCTCTTGAATCCAGTCGTGGCCGGTCAGGCTGACCACGGGGTGATCGGGATGGCCAAGGTAGATCTCGGTGGTCTGGGCGAAGGTCGGTTCCAGTTCGGCCCACCAGGCCTCGTAGAAGGCGCGCATGGCCGCGACCTGCTCGGGATGCTCGTCGGCGACGTCGCGCTGCTGGCCGGGGTCGGCCTTGATCGCGTAGAGTTCCTTGCCGTTGACCAGGCGCCACGCTTGCGACATGACGGCCGACTGCTTCCATTTGACCGGATCGCGCACCCGCTGCGAATCGGTGACCAGGAACCGGTCGGGCCAGTCGGCGTCGACGTCGGGGTCGAGCAGGGGGCGCAGCGAGACGCCGTCGAACTCGATCCCCTCGGGCTTCGCCGCGCCCACCAGGTCGAGCAGCGTGGGCACGACGTCGACGGCGTGGCAAAGAGTGTCGTCGACGTGTTGGCGGTTCCAGCCGGCCGCCGGCCAGTGGCAGAAGAACGGCACGCGATGCCCGCCGTCGTACTCGCTGCCCTTGGCGCCGCGCATGCCCGCGTTGAAGATCCGGGCCCCGGTCGCGGTGCCGTTGTCGGTGGTGAAGATGAAGATCGTATTGTCGGCGATGCCCAGTTCGCGCAGCAGTTCGCGGGTCTTTCCCACGTTGTCGTCGATGTTGGTGATCATGCCGAAGAACGCGGCAATGGCTTTGTCCTGCCCGGCGTACCTGTCGAGATACTCCTGCGGCGCGTGCAGGGGCCCGTGGGGGGCGTTCGTCGCGATGTAGGCGAAGAACGGCTGCCCCCGCCGCGAGCACTCGCGGATAAAACGCCCGGCCTGCTCGAAGAACACGTCGGTGCAGAATCCCCGGGCGGCGACGACGCGGCCGTTGTGGAAGTAATGGCCGTCGAAGTAGGCGTTGTCCCACAGGTCGGGCGTTTGTCCCACGCCGCCGCCGCCGTGACGATAGACCTCGGTGAACCCGCGGTCCTCGGGCCGATAAGGGTAATTGTCGCCCAGGTGCCACTTGCCGAACATGCCCGTGGCGTACCCGTGATCCTTCAGGAGTTGCCCGAGCGTGACCTCGTTCTCGCGGAGCATCGAGCGCCCGTTGACGGTGTGCCACACGCCGGTCCGGTTGGTCCAATGGCCCGTGAGCAGCGCGGCGCGCGTCGGCGAGCAGGTGGGCGCCACGTGGTAATCGGTCAGTTGCGACGACTCCGCGGCCAGCCGGTCGAGGTGCGGCGTCTTGATGACCGGATTGCCCGTGCATCCCAGATCGCCGTAGCCCTGATCGTCGGTGATGACGAAGACGATGTTGGGCTTCGCGTCGGCAGCCGGCGCGGAAGCGACCAGGGCGAGCGGAATCAGAAACGGGAGAATGGGAGTCTTCATGGCCGGATTACCTCGTTGGAAGGCGGCGTGAGGGGCTTCTCCACAGGGGTTCGATCATCTCCGCGTCGCCAGGGCGTTTTGCGCGGCTTCGAGGGCGGCCGGGATGGCTCGTCGGCGCGTCGCGCGTTTTGCTCGGCTCGCCTCCAAGATTGTACACGGCCCACGCCTTGTCGCCACGGGCGCGCAGGCAAGCAGCGCCGGCGGCGCGACGCCGACGATGGGGAGACGATTTGTGGCTGCCATCGCCGTTGTGGTGTCCATCGGGTGTCTCCCAGGCACGGGAGGACGCTTTCTCAGGGAAACCGCGCGGCCGGGCCCACGGCATTCGCGCGCACGGTGCCGTCGTGGTCGATGAGCGGTTTGGGGTCGGGCACGCGCCCCAGCGGCCGGCAGCCGGTTCCGACGCCCTCGAGGCCGAGGTCGTCGTCCATCGTCCGCGCCATCGCTTGGAGCCGCTCGACCACGTCGGGATGCGCCGCGGCAAGGTCGTTCGTTTCGCCGATGTCGTGAACGAGATGGAAGAGCTGCGCGCGGCGCGCCCGCTTTCTTTGCCCCGGCGCATCGTCGGCCAGGGCGAGATGCAGCTTCCACGGGCCCGACCGTACCGCTTCGAGGTTCAATCCGCGGAAGTAGAAGAACGCATCGCGCGGCGGCTCGTCGACGTCGCCCGCGAGCACCGGCCAGATGTCGACCCCGTCGATCGTGCGGTCGCCGGGCAGGCTGGCCCCCGCCAGCTTCGCGACGGTGGGCAGGATGTCCATCATGCTCGTCATGGCGTCGGTGCTCGTGCCGGCGGGGATGGCGCCGGGCCACCACGCGATGGTGCACGTGCGGATGCCGCCCTCGAAGGTCTGCCCCTTGCCGCCGCGCAGCGGCCGGTTGTTCGAACCGTGGGCCAGCGCGCCGCCGTTGTCGCTGGTGAACAGCACCAGCGTGTTCGTTTCGAGTTTCAGCGCGCGCAGCGTATCGAGGATCCGGCCGACGCTCCAATCGACTTCCTCGGTCCAGTCGCCGATCAGCCCGTTGGGCGACTTGCCCAGGAAGTCCTTCGAGGGATACAGCGGAAAATGGACCGCCGTGTGGGGCAGATAGAGGAACACGGGCCGGCCCCGGTTTTCGCGGAGGTATTTCACGGCGCGCTCCGTGTACCGGCGCGTGACGGCGAACTGCTCCTCGGCGCGCACCCGCCCGACGACCTTGTCGTTCTCCAAAAGCGGCAGGGGCGGTTGCGCGAAACCGCGAATCCCCAGCTCGTCGGATTGAGCCCGCCCGGCGGCGGCCCTCTTGGCCACGGCCTTCGGCTCGGGCAACGGCTTGCCGGGATTGCTCTTCGAGCCGTCGGCGGCCGGCCCCATGTCGTTCGAGTAGGGGATGCCGAAGTAGTAATCGAAGCCCTGGCTGGTGGGCAGGAACTCCGCCTGGTCGCCCAGGTGCCACTTGCCGATGCAGGCGGTGGCGTACCCCGCCTCGCGCAGCACCTCGGCGACGGTCACCTCGTCGGGGTGCAGCCCCACGGCCCCGGCGGGAAAGAGCACGTGCGGAATCGGCAGGGCCCGTTTCGCGTAGCAACCCGTCATCAGCGCGGCGCGCGACGGCGAGCACACCGGCGCGGCGTAGTGGCTCGTGAGCTTGCGCCCTTCCCTGGCCATGCGGTCGAGATGGGGCGTCTTGTTGTTCGAGCCGAACGGCCCGATATCCGCATAGCCCAGGTCGTCGACGTTGATGAGAATGACGTTGGGCTTCGCGTCGGCGGCACGGACCACATGGCCGGCAGCCCCAAGCCCCGCGACCGTGGCGACCGCGATCAGTGAGCTCATTCGTAGTGGAAAGCGTCGTATCATGTTCGTCTTCTCCGGCAAGCTCACGGCAGTTCGAGCAGGTAACGGGGGATGCGGTCGGCGGGCTCGCCGAACTCGAGGCCCCGCACCAGGTCTTGCGCGCGGGCGAGCGTCACGTGTCCGGCCTCGCGCAGGAAATCCAGGGCGTTCTGCGCGGCGAGCGCCTCGTGGAGATTGCCGCCCTTGAGCACCGCGTCGAGGGTCGCGACCGCGGCCTCCTGCTCGCCCAGATGGGCAATCGCCTCGGCCGCGGCGACGCGCACGTCGGCCCAATCGTCGTCCAGCCGCTCGCGCAGCCGTTCTTTGGCGGGCGCGGCCTCGTCGCGCAGAATGAGACAACCGGTCGCTCCCCAGTAGCGGACGACCGGATGCGGGTCGTCCAAGGCATCCACTAGCGCGGGCAGGTTCGCCGGGTCGCCGTCGCTGGCCCGATCGGCCAGCTCGACGATTTGCTCGAGCGGGTAGGCGTCGCTCTGCGCGTAGTCGTAGATCGTCTTTTCGCCCGCCAGCCCGGGAATCATCCCCTCGGCGATGAAGCCCGCGTCGCGCGTGGCGAGGATTTCGGCCCGCAACGCGGCCCGCAGCCGGGCGACGTGCTCCGCGTGCCGCGGCTCGGCGACGAGGTTGCGCAGCTCGAACCGATCGTCGGCGATTTCGTAGAACTCCTCGGGCGGCTTCGGCTTCCAATAGCGGGTCTGCACGTCGTTGCAGCGGCCGGCAACGAATTCGGCGTGCCACGACCTCATGCTCGGCAGAACCCGGAACGGATACGAGTAGTGCTGGCCCCACGGCCGGTGCGGCGAGTAGTTGCGCACGTAGCGAAACCGGCCGTCGCGCACGGCGCGCACCATGTCGTAGCGCTCGTCCATGCGCCCGCGAAACAGAAAGACGTGCTCGCGCGGCGGGGCCTTCTTCTCGCCGAGGAATGGGCGCCCCTCGTAGTGCGCGGGAATCGGCACGCCGCAGAGGCTGAACACCGTGGCGGGCAAGTCGACGAAGCTGACCGGGTCGTCGACCCACGCGCCGGGCCCGGCCGGCGCGAGATGGGCCCACTTCTTCGGAAAGCGCACGATCAGCGGCACGAGCGTGCCCGAGTCGTGGATGTTTCGCTTGCCCCGGGGCAAGGCGCCGCCGTGGTCGGCGTAGTAGAAGACGATCGTGTCGTCGGCGAGGCCCTCGCGCTGCAGCTCTTCGAGGCGCTCGCCCACCTGTTGGTCCAGCCGCGTCATCTGGTCGTAGTAATTGGCCCAGTCGCGACGCACGTCGGGGGTGTCGGGATGATAGGGCGGCAGCGCGATCCGCTCCGGCGCCACGCGAAAGGTCGTCTTGCCCGGCTTGGGCGCCACCTGGCTCTCGTGACTCGTGGTGTGGTTGAAGACGGCGAAGAAGGGCTGCCCCGGCGCTCGGTTCCGGTAATGCGCCCGGTTGCTGCTCTCGTCCCAGGGCTTGCCGGCGTTGGCCAGATTGTAGTCGGTCTTGACGTTGTTCGTGCAGTAGTAGCCCGCGGCACGAAGATGCTCGGGATAGAGTAGGAAGCGGTCGGGGATGGCCACGCGGCTGCGATGGTTGTGTGCCCCCAGCGACGAGGCATACATGCCCGTGATGAGCGTGGTGCGGGCGCTCGAGCAGACGGGGGCGTTGGCAAAGGCGTTGCGGTAGCGCACGCCTTCGGCGGCGAGCCGGTCGAGATTCGGCGTATGCGCGAGCCGATCGCCGTAACAGCCGAGGTACGGGCTGTTGTCTTCACTGGTAATCCAGAGAACGTTGGGCGTGTCCTTCCTCTTTCTGCGGCTTTGGCGATGCCGTTGCAGATCGTCCCACTCCCAGACGCCGCATCGCTCGGCCCAGGCGTGCCACAAAGCCGCGAGCTCGCGGGCCTTCTGCGGATGCCGCGCGGCCAGGTCGTGCATCTCGGCGCGGTCGCGGTTCAAGTCGTAAAGCTCCCAGTCGCCGCGTCCCTGGGCGACCGCCTTCCAGTCGCCCAGGCGCACGGCCTTGTTGCCCTGGTGTTCCCAGAAGAGCGCGCGGGGCGAGTCGGCGCCGGACTGGTCTTGCGCTGCGCCCACGAGCAACGGCTTCAAGCTGCGCCCTTCCATCGGCAGGACGGCCCGGCCCTTGAAATCGCTCGGATACTCGGCGCCGGCCACGTCGAGCAGGGTCGGCATGAGGTCGATGACGTGGCCCGGCTCGTGCACGAGTCGGCCGGTCGCGTGGTCTGCCTGTCTCTCGCGCTGCATTCCCGCCGGCCAGTGCGCGATGAGCGGGGTGGCGATGCCGCCCTCGTGCGTGTCCATCTTGAACTTGCGCAACGGCGCGTCGGCGGCGTTGGCCCATTCGAGGCCCACGCTGGCATACGAAAGCCCCGTGCCGATCGGCGCGCCGGGCTCGCCCCGGCTGAACCCGCCGGGGCCGCCCTCGGCCGAGCACCCGTTGTCGGAGAGAAACAGGATGAGCGTATCGTCGAATTGGCCCAGTTGCTTCAGCTTCGCGACGAGCCGGCCCACGTTCTGGTCGATGCAGTCGATCTGGGCCGCGTAGATTTCCATGCGGTGCGCCAGATCGCGTCGAGTGTCGTCGGGCATCTCGGCCCAAGCCTTCGCCTGGGGATCGCGCGGGCTGAGCACCGCATCGGCTGCCACGAGGCCCATCTGTTTCTGCCGCGCGAAGCGCCGCTCGCGCACGACGTCCCAGCCCACATCGTAGCGCCCGCGGTACTTCGTGATGTCCTGGGACTTGGCTTGCAGGGGCCAGTGCGGCGCGATGTGCGCAAGGTAGAGGAAGAACGGCTTGCGCGAGCCGGTCGCGGCCTCCTCCACAAACTCCAGGGCCCGCTCGGTGAACGTGTCGGTGACGTACAAGTCGTCGGGCGGCTCGATCCGTTCCGCGCCGCGGACGAAGAAGACCTGCTTGCGGATTTGCAGGGCATCCTTGAAATACACGCCCCCGCCCGACGGCGTGCCCCAGAACCGGTCGAAGCCGCGGTCGAGCGGCCATTGGCCGGGCGCCGAACCAACGTGCCACTTGCCCGTCGTGAGCGTCGCGTACCCGGCCGGCTTCAACGCCTCGGCGATCGTCACGCAGCGGTCGTTCAGAAAGCCCCGGTAGGCGGGAATGCCATCGTCGCCGGTCATGTGCCCGATGCCGGCCTGGTGCTGATAGAGCCCCGTGAGCAGCGCGGCCCGCGTGGGGCAGCATCGGGCCGTGTTGTAGAAGTGCGTGAAGCGCACTCCACCGCGCGCCAGGGCGTCGAGGTTCGGCGTCTCGATCTCGCCGCCGTAACAGCCGAGATCCGACCAGCCCATGTCGTCGGCAAGGATCAGCACGATGTTCGGTGCGTGGCACGATCCCGGGACGGTCTCGCGCTCTGCGGCATCGATCGACGCGATGGCAGCAAGGGCGGTCAGGGTCAGTGTCGCCGCTCGAAGGAGCGATCGACGCAGCAACGGAGAGGGGGCTCGCGCCCCACGGTTGGACGCACCTCGCATCGGATCACCTCCACCAGACTCTGGCCTTTCCCGGGGCGGTCGGACCCGCCACAACCCGGACATCAGTATCAATGCCCGGCAATCGCGGGTCAATGCACTTCGGACCAGAAGTCGCCGACTGCCGATGCCTTGCGATGCGCGGCGTGAGGCAACGGGTGGCGCGATTCGGCGCAAGCGGCGAGCGAATCCGTGGCCGGGCGCGCTTTTCGCCGCCCGGCCCTCTTTGCCAACAGGCTCCGGAAAGACCGGGCTCTGAACCGCTCTTCTTCCGAGATCCCCGGCCCGTCCGCGCGAAACATGGGCTACGGCCGCGATGCTTGCAGGGGCGGATAGGGCCGACCGGCAAAAAGCTGCTTGCCGTCCGAGAACCCTTCGGGACGCCCGGCCAAGCGTTGGGCCAGCGTCGCGCGCCAGGTCTGAAGCGTTGGTCGATGGGCGGGGGCATCGACCAGATCGTGCTCTTCGCGGGGGTCGGCCTCGAGGTCGAACAGATGCTCCGAGCCGTCGGTGGGCCGCCAGATGTACTTGAACCGCCCGTCGGTCAGGGCGTGGAACGCCTGGGCCTTGCTGTAGCACGGGGCGTGCTCGAAGTGCAGCCAGGGGCGAATCCTCCGATCCTCTCCCCGCAGGACGGGCGTCAGATCGACGCCGTCGACGACCTCGGGCCGGGCCGCGCCGGCCAGTTCGAGCAGCGTCGGCATCACGTCTTCCAGGCAAACCGGCTGGAGAGATCGCAGGCCCCGGCGGAAACCCAATTCCGGCGAGGCCGCCACCAGGAACGGGATGTTGGCCGACCCCTCGTACGGCTCGCACTTGCGGAAATAGCCGTGGTCGCCGAGCATCTCGCCGTGGTCCGAGACCACCCAGACGAGCCACGGCCGACCGGCCCGGTTGCTCCGCGCCTTGAATTCGTCGACGAGGGGGGCAATTTCGGCGTCGAGCTGCTCGATGAGCCCGAAGTATCCGGCCTGGGCGGCTCGCAGGGTCTCGCCTTCGAGCAGAACCCGCTGTCCGCGCGCGTCGCCCTCGGGCGACAGGGCGTCCCAATCGACCCAGTCGCCGTGCGCCGCGTCCGGGAGGCTTCCCGACAGGTAGCGATCGAAGTATTTCTTCGGCGGGAACAGCGGCGGATGGGGCGCGTAGAACGACGCGGTGAGGAACAACGGTTTGTCGGCCGCCGCGTCGGCGACGATCTTGCGGGATTGCCGGACGATCCACGCCGTGGGGTGGTGCTCGTCGGCCAGCGGCCACGGCTTGGCCTTCCACCCGTTGTTCGACAGTCCGAGATCGGCCACCAGCTTGCGGATGCCCTGGGTGCCCGGCGCGACCTTGGCGAGATAGGCGTCATACCCGTCGTTGGCCACGTACGTCGAGCCGAGCACCTGGGTCTGGTAACCGTAGGGCTCGGTAGGCGGAACCTGGTGCATGTTCCGGCCCACCAGCGCGGTGGCATAGCCCGCCTCGCCGAGCAACTGGGGCATGGTGGGAGCCGTCAGCGGCCTTGCCGCGTACCCGACGACCCCGCTGGTCTGGGGAAACAACCCGGTCAAAAACGCGTGGCGCGCGGGAATGCACGACGGCACCGTGGTGTAGGCCCGCCGAAACAACGCGCCCTCGCGAGCCAGCCCGTCGAACTGAGGCGTGCGGACCGCCGCGTGCCCGAGAATCGACAGGCAATCGCCTCGCATCTGGTCGGGCATGATCACGAGGACGTCGGGCCGGGGCGGGCTCTCGGCCGCGAGCGTACCGGCGCAAGCCATACAGAAGGCCGCGAACCACAGGCATGGTACGAGGGATGCGTTGAGTCGTTTCATGGCAGGTCCTTTCGAGTCGGAACGTTGTTCGGACCTCGCCCTCGGCGGGGTACGGCGACTCGTTGTTGTACCGGTTGGCACGGGTTGCACGCAAGGTGTTGCCACAGACTTCTCGGCTCGGGGCGTAGCGTCCCGTGCCCAAGCGCGGCACCTCGGCGTGTCGGGTTCGGGCCGCCGCGGCGCAGTCGCGTGTCATCCCGATCGTGCAGTGGAAAGCACGGCGGACCACCAGGTACAATGGACTCCGCCGAGAGCCCGAGAGCCCGTCGGCACGATGTCCGAGGCCCAACGATTCCGTGAACCTCACCCCCGGCGTAATCGTGAAACCACAGCCCGTCGAACGCGATCGGCCGCAAGCGACGAAACGACGACGCAGCCATGCACGAAGAGCCCGCCTTGGCGCGTCGATTCTGCTCGCCGCTTTGCCGTGCATCCTGGAGTTCTCGATGCTATCTTCCTCTACCCTGGCGGCCGGCGATCGACGGCTGGTGAGGGTCACCAGCTCGATTGACGGCACCGAGCAGCCGTGCTACGTGATCCTGCCGGCCGGGTTCGACCCCGAGGGGGCGGCGGTGCCCCTGTTGGTTTCGCTGCACACCTGGAGCGGCGACGTCAAGCAGCGCGACCCGGCCATGGAAGCCGAGGCCGACCGGCGGGGCTGGATCTGCCTGTGCCCGAACTTCCGCGGCGTGAACGACTCGCCCGACGCCTGCGGCTCGCCCAAGGCCCAGCAAGACATCCTCGACGCGGTCGATTGGGCTCGGAAGACGTATCCGGTCGATCCGACGCGGATCTACCTGACCGGGGCGTCGGGCGGAGGTCACATGGCGATGCTCATGGCCGGGCGGTATCCCGATCGGTGGAGCGCCGTGAGCGCCTGGGTGGGGATCAGCGACCTGGCCGCCTGGCACGACCGGCACGCCCGGGGGCGATACGGCGCGATGCTCCGCCGGTGCTGCGGCGGCGCGCCGGGCGCGAGCGAAGCGGTCGACGAGCAGTACCGTCTGCGCTCGCCCAAGACCTGGTTGCAGCGGGCCGTCGACGTGCCGCTCGACCTGGCGGCGGGCGTTCACGATGGGCACACCGGGTCGGTGCCCATCCGCCACACCCTCGACGCCTTCAACCTCGTGGCCCGCGCCCAAGGCTTGCCGGGCGTCACGGAGAAGGAGATCGCCGAGTTGAGCCGCCCCGAGGGCCGGCTCGAAAGCCCGCGACCCGGCGACCAGCCCGACGACCCCAGCTTCGGCCGGGCCATCTATCTGCGCCGCACGGCGGGCAAGGCCCGGGTGACGATCTTCGAGGGCGGGCACGAGCGAATCGCCGCGGCCGCGGCCGAATGGCTCAGCCGGCAGGCCCGACCTCGCAACTCGGATTAACGAAACGGACGGGCACGCGAACCCGAGCACGCCGTTCGGCGCGGCCCTCCGATCGACCGGAGCCATCGACCATGCACGAAAACCGAAAACTGAGCCGCCGCAAGTTTGTCGCCACCAACGCCGCATCGCTGGCCGTCGCCGCCGTGGTCCCCCGGCGGGTGCTCGGCGGCGCCGGGCACATCCCGCCCAGCGCGCAGTTGAACGTGGCGGTCATCGGCACGGGCGGGCAGGGGATCGTCAACATCGGCAATCTGCTCAAGCAGCCCGACGTGCGGATCCCGGCCATCTGCGACGTGGCCCAGTTCTGGGACAACAGCCACCTCTACTACCGGCATAACGGCGGGCGCGGGCCGGCCCTCGAGGCGATCGAGCAGCACTACCGCAAAGCCGGCGCCGACATGCCCCCCTGTGCCGTCTACGTCGATTTCCGCGTGATGCTCGACAAGGCCGGACGCGACATCGACGCCGTTCTGGTGGCCGCGCCGAACCACATCCATGCCGTGGCCTCGATGGCCGCGATTCGGGCGGGCAAGGGCGTCTACTGCGAGAAGCCGCTGACCCATTCGGTGTACGAGGCCCGGCGCGTGGCCCGGGCCGCGCGCGACGCCGGGGTCGCCACGCAGATGGGCAACCAGGGGCATTCGTCGGACGACATTCGCCGGGCCGTCGAGTGGATCCGCGACGGGGCGATCGGCAACGTCCGCGAGGTGCACTGCTGGCGCGGCGGGCCCAACCGCACCATGATGACCGAGCGCCCCACCGAAACCCCGCCCGTGCCCGAGGGCCTCGATTGGGACCTCTGGCTGGGCCCGGCCCCGGAGCGCCCGTTCCATCCGGCCTATGCGCCGCTGGTGTTTCATTATTGGTGGGATTTCGGGAGCGGAACGCTCGGCAACTTCGGCTGCCACACGCTCGACACGGCCGTCTGGGCCCTCGATCTCGAACATCCCACCCTCATCGAGGCCAGCTCGACCGAGCGGAACGACGAGACCACGCCGCTGGCGGCCGTGTATCACTACAAGTTCCCCACGCGCGGCGAGCAGCCGCCCGTCGATCTGTTCTGGTACGACGGCGGTTTGAGGCCGCCGCGCCCCGACTGCCTCGAGCCCGAGCGCGACTTGCCTCAGGCGGGCGGATCGTTGATCGTCGGCGACGAGGGGGCGATCCTGTCGGGCGTGTGGAGCGCATCGCCGCGGATCATCCCCGAGGCGAAAATGCGGCAATACGAGCCCCCACCCCCGACGATTTCCCGCTCGAAGGGCCATCACCGCGATTGGATCGACGCCTGCAAGGGCGGCCCGCCGGCCAGCGCGAACTTCGAATACGGCGCCCGGCTGACCGAGATCGTCCTCTTGGGCGTCGTGGCCCTGCGGACCGGCAAGACGCTGCACTGGGACGGCCCGAACATGCGCGCGACCAACGCGCCGGAAGCCGAGCCGTTTATTCGGGGGTATTTTCGGAAGGGGTGGGAGATTTGACCCTGGTTCCCACCTTAACCCTGGTTCCCACGCACAACCCTGGTTCCCACGCACAACCCTGGTTCCCACGCTTTGCGTGGGAACCAAGGTCTTGGACGCTTTGCGTCCCCGGTGGTGCCGCGCGGCGTCAGAGTATCCGGGGGGACGCGAAGCGTCCGAAGAGGCGTTCCCACGCAGAAGCGTGGGAACGAGCAAAAGTCTAGCGAGCAATCGAGAAGAATCCAGGAGACACCTTAACCCTGGTTCCCACGCACAACCCTGGTTCCCACGCTTTGCGTGGGAACCAAGGTCTTGGACGCTTTGCGTCTCCGGTGGTGCCGCTCGGTGTCACAGTATCCGGGGGGACGCAAAGCGTCCGAAGAGGCGTTCCCACGCAGAAGCGTGGGAACGAGCAAGAACGAGCAAAGGAACGAGCAATCGAGAAGAATCCAGGAGACACGCATGATCGAGGTCCGACGCTTACGAACCGGCCGTCTCGTCTCTCTGGCGATCCTCGCCGTGGCGTGCCCGGCCGCACGACCGGCTGCCGCGTGCACGACGATTCTGGTGGGCCGGCGGGCGACCGCCGACGGCTCGGTGCTTCTGGCCAGCTCGTGCGACGGCGACGTGATGGGCCTGCTCTACGTCATGCCCGCCCAAAGCTATGCGCCCGGCACGAAGCTGCCCATGTACTGGAACGTTCCCAGGCCCAAGACCTACCGTGAGTACGAGGCCCACGTCCGAAAGGGGTACGACCTGGTCGGGCATCTGCCCACGACCGAGACCTATCGCAGCATCCTTCTGGCGGGCAACGTCGAAAGCATGACCACGGGCGGGCTGAACGAGCACGGCGTGAGCATCGCCATCGAGTATGTGCCCATGCGGGCCGGCCTGGCTTGTGACCGGGGCGTCGTCGGCCCCAACAGCAACCACTGGACCACCTCGCTCATCGCCAACGGCCTGCTCCGCGCCAAGACGGCCCGCGAGGCCGTGCGGGTCATCGGCGACATGATCGACCGGTACGGGTTTTTATACTATCGGGCTCCCGGCGCCGGCGTGGCGCTGCCGATCGCCGACGATCGGGGAATCTGGCTCATGGAGATCTTCGGCCCGGGCGAGGACTGGACTCCCGGCAGCGGCAAGCCGGGCGGCGTGTGGTGCGCCCAGCGGATCCCCGACGGCCAGGTCGGGTGCAGCGCCAATCGCAGCCGCATCGCGGAGGTCGACCTCGACGACCGCGACCATTTCATCGCGTCGGCCAACGTGTTCTCCCTGGCCGAAGACCTGGGCTTCTGGAAGCCCGGGCAGCCCTTCGTTTGGCACGACGTCTACGCCGGTCGCGGAGGCAGGCAGAACTCCCTGCGCGAGTGGCGGGCCCTGAGCCTGGCCGCCCCGTCGCTGAAGCTCGAGGCGCCGAGCGAATCGGGCGTGGATCGGTACCCCTTTTCGGTGAAGCCCGACAAGCCCGTCACGGTCGCGAGACTCATGGACGTGATGCGCGACGCCTACGAGGGCACGGCATTCGATTTGACCGAGCACGCCGCCTTTCGGGTCGAGGGAGGCAAGAGCCCGCTGGCGCGCCCGTGGGGGCCCCGCGAACTGTTCGATCTGCTCGACGTGAAGCCCGAGCGGGCCATCTCGACGCCCACGAGCGGCTACGTGTTCCTTGCCCAGTTGCGCGCCGGGCTGCCCGACGCGGTGGGCAACTGCCTGTGGTTTGCGTACGGGCCGGCAAGCACGAGCTGTTTTGTGCCGATCTACGCCGGGGTGACCGACCTGCCCGACACGTGGGACCATGCGGCCAACTTCACGCGCATCGACCGGCGGCAGCCGCAGTGGAACTTCCGCTTGGTCCACAATCTGGCGACCGCCCTGCGATACCGGGACGCGATCGAAGACGTGCTGCGCGTCGTCAAGCCCGCCGAAAGGCGGTATCTCGCGATCCAGGCCGACGTCGAGAAGGCGGCCGTCGCCGTCTTCGAGAACGAGGGCGCCCCCGGCGTCGAGGCGTTCGTCACCGACTATGCCGGGCAGTGCGTCACCCCGGTGGGCCACGCCTATCACGATCTCGTCGACTACCTGATGCTCGAGTACCTGATCGGCGACCAAGAGTTGGCCCGGCCCGCGCTACCCCGGATCGCCGTTCCGGCGGTTCCCGGGGCGCGGTAGGATCGAGGCCAAAAACTCTCTGGTGGCGGGCGGGCAAATCGAGCGGTTGAGGGAGCTTTTTCCCGAGGCGTTCACCGAGACGATTTGAGAGACCGTGCGATGATCGAAGCACGCGTTCCCGTGCCGGCCGAGAAGATCGCAGCGTTCTGCCGCAAGTGGAACGTGGTGGAGTTGGCGCCGTTCGGGTCGGTCCTGCGCGAGGGCTTCCGCCCGGATAGCGACGCGGACGTGCTGCTGACGTTTGCCCCCAACGACGGCGGGAACTTGTGGGACCTGATCGACATGTCTCTGGGAAAAGGCCGCCTGCAAGGACCGCAAGTGCTTACTGGCACAGGGCTTGTTGTTTCTCGTCCCGCGGATTGTCGCTCTGCCCGCGAACTGCTAGAATAGGGGCATCTGGATCGTCCGTCACGGACTGCGGCCATGCCCGCAACCGAGCCCCACCGCCGAACGCCGCCGGGCCTGTTACCCGACAAGCCCACGCCCCGTCTCTACGACCGCACGATCGAGGTTTTGCCAGTCCGCCATGACGCCCGACGCACGGAAGAAGCTTACGTGCATTGGATTCGCCGCTCCATCGAGTTTCACCGGCACCGGCATCCCCGCCAGCTTCGCGAGAGCGACGCCAACCGCTTCCTGACGCATCTGGCGGTCAAGGAGCACGTCGCCGCGTCCACCCGGAATCAGGCTCTCTCCGCCGTTCTGTTCCTTTACGAGCATGTCCTGGAACAGCCGCTCGACCGCATCGAAGGCGTCGTTCGCCCCCGTCGGCCGAAGCGGCTGCCCGTTGTGCTGACGGTCGACGAAGTCTGGCGGGTCATGGCGCATCTGATCGGCGACGAATGGCTCATCGCAATGCTGCGATACGGTGGCGGCTTGCGGTTGCTCGAAGCGCTCCGTTTGCGAGTCAAGGATCTGGACTTAGAACGCGGCGAGATCACCGTCCGCGAGGGGAAGGGCGACAAAGACCCGGTCACGACAATGCCCCGGGCAGTGATTCAGCCTCTGCAGGAACATCTCCGACGGGCGCAGGCGATTCACCAGCAGGACTTGGCCGATGGCTACGATATTCGTACGGTCCAGGAATTGCTGGGCCACAGCGATGTGAAAACAACGATGATCGACACCCACGTGCTGAACCGGGGTGGCCGCGGCGTCCGCAGCCCTGCAGACGCCATCGGGCATCGAAGCCCGGCAGGATAGACAGAAACTTCGTATCCTCCCTCAAGCCGACTGGCGGACGCACAAATTCCTGGCTAACATTACCTTTACGAAGAAACAGGCCTGGCAGTATAGGCCGCAAATTCGCGGCCTACAGGTATTACGCAGAAACTTCCTGACATCAAGTTAGCGGGCATTGGAGATTCCCATGGCACGAAAACGCAAATATGGCTTCTCATTCTCCTGGAAGCGTGCAACGGGCATCTCCGCCGCGAAAGGTCGGATTTCGCAGAAGACGGGCATTCCGCTTTCTCGTTCCGGACGGCAACGCAAGATCGGGCGCATGATGGGATGTTGCATCCCGTTCGCATTACTCATCGGGAGTGTAGCTGGGTTTGTCGTCTGGGTGATCGCCTGACTTGGCAATGCTCGCCCCGCCACGCTCCGGATCGTTATGTCAACACTCAAACAAGTCATTGAGCAGAGCGATACACCCCTTGGTCGGGCGTTCGATCTCTTCATTCAGGCCCTCATCGTCCTCTCGCTGATCTCCTTTTCAATTGAAACGCTGCCAAGTCTGTCCGAATCGCTGTTGTTGTGGTTGCGGGCTTTTGAGATCTTTAGCGTGATCGTGTTCACGGTCGAGTATCTCCTCCGTATCTATGTCTCGACGCCGAGACACACGTACATTTTCAGCTTCTTCGGGATCGTTGACATTGCTGCAATTCTCCCTTTCTATATCGGGACTGGGGTTGACTTGCGGTCGATCCGCGCCTTCCGGCTGCTACGATTGTTTCGCATCTTCAAACTTGCCCGCTACAGTGCTGCGGTACAGCGCTTTCACCGAGCCCTGAGCATTGCCAAAGAGGAGATTGTCTTATTCCTTTCCGCGACTGTGATCCTGTTGTACTTGGGCGCCGTTGGCATTTACTACTTCGAGAGCGACGCGCAGCCGGAGCAGTTTGGGGCCGTCTTTCACTGCCTGTGGTGGGCGGTAGCGACTTTGACGACCGTTGGATATGGTGATGTCTATCCCATTACGGTAGGGGGCAGGATTTTCACATTCTTCATCTTGCTGATTGGTCTTGGTGTCATTTCGGTGCCCGCAGGGCTTGTCGCATCCGCCCTCGCAAAGGCGCGGCAAATGGAGGATGATGCCCGGTAACAAAGCGGTGAACCGGAGCCGCCAATCACGCGGGTTTTTGAAATCATAGTTTTTTGGCGGCGGCCCGGTTACCGCTGTCGTTCGGCGCATTCCGGCCAATGGAGCGAGGAGAAACACTATGGATAGAGCAAGTTGGGTCAGAGTAATCGAACGTTGGTTCGCGAGGCGGTCGACCCAAAATGGACTTGTCTTCGGTTGCCGAGTGCCCAGCGATGCCCCGGTCCTACAGGGGCCCACAGAGCAAAAGCGGGAGGGAACGGCGCTTCGCTCAATAAGGGTCTACTTTTCTTCTTTATTTCGACGCCTTACGACCGCCTATTAAGAGAGGAGGTTCTCATGAGTCAGCAGAGCGGCTTCGGCGACGTCCTCGACGCCGCTGAACAACTCGATGTTGAAGCTCAAGAGGAATTGATCGCCGTCCTGAGCCGCCGCCTCGCCGAGCGCGGCCGGGAACGTGTGGCCGCCACCGTGGCGCAGGCGCGCCGGGAATTCACTGCGGGACAGTGCCAACCCATGACCGCGGTGGAGATCGTGCGCGAGGCCCAATCGTGAGACACACGCTGTTACGTTCGCCGGCGTTCGGGCGCGACCTACGGAGGTGGCTGAAGAGAAACCCCGATACGGCGGTGTCCATCGAGGCGACGCTTGAGCAGTTGTCGGCTGACGCAGCGCATCCGTCGCTGCGGACACACAAGTTGCGCGGTTCCTTGGCGGGTTGTTGGGCTTGCAGCGCCGGTTACGGTCTGCGCATCGTCTTCGAATACACACGGCACGAGGGCCAAGAGGCCATTCTGTTGCTGGCCTTGGGCACCCATGATGAAGTCTACTGATGCCGGCGCCGAACCAGTCGCTGCCGCAGACGGCGGGGGCATGACGGCATTCCCGGGTGCATAGCTCCAGCAGCCCCCGCCGCTGCTGAGCGGGGTCGTTCGGCGAATCGGGAGACGGGAAGGATGGGTAGTCGCGTCAAGAAGCTTGCAGGGAACTATGGTGTCAGACCGGGACTGGGGATTAGCGGGTGACCCGGCTCATCTGCTTCTGTCACGCTAGTCCCTGAGCCCGGTCTGACCCCGTTCATGGGGGCAGAGGCGAATCGAAGTCGAGCGAGCAGCAGTTTGGAGAGTCCCATGAGATTGTCGATCGGCGGCCACGTGGCGGTTTTCGTTGTCCTCGTCGTTGCGTGCGACGTGGGGGCGGGCGATTGGCCGCAGTGGCGGTACGACGCGGGGCGCACCGCCGCCGCGCCAGAACGACTGCCCGAGAAGCTCCATCTCCAGTGGCAGCGGCAGTCTCCGCCCCTGCGTCCCGCTTTCTGGCAGGTGCGCCAGGAGCGGGTGCAGTTCGACCTGGGCTACGAGCCGGTCGTGGAAGGCAAGACCCTGGTCGTCGGTTCGTCGCGGAACGACTCGGTGACCGCCCTGGATACCGACACGGGGGCCGAGAAGTGGCGGTTCTATGCCGACGGGCCCGTGCGGCTCGCCCCGGCCCTCGGGCGGGGCAAGGTGTACGCGGCCTCGGACGACGGCTGCCTCTACTGCCTCGACGCCGGGCAGGGCACCGTGCTGTGGAAACGCCGCGCCGCGCCCTCGGCCCGAAAGGTCTTGGGCAACGGTCGGCTCATCTCGGCGTGGCCGGCGCGGGGCGGGCCCGTCGTGGCCGACGGAACGGTCTACTTCGCCGCGGGGGTCTGGCCCTTCGAGGGCATCTTCATCTACGCCCTCGACGCCGAGACCGGGCGGCTCGAGTGGGTGAACGACCGTTGCGGCTCGCTCTACCTCGAGCATCCCCACGCGGCCATGTCGTTCGGCGGGCCCTCGCCGCAGGGATACCTGCTCGTCCGCGGCGAGCACCTCATCGTGCCGAGCAGCCGGGCCTTTCCCGCCTTCTTCGATCGGAAGACCGGGCGCCTCGCGTCGTTCGATTTCGGGCACGGCGGCCACGGCAGCCGTCCCGGCGGATGGTTCGTGGCAACCGGCGCCGACGGCAGCCTGCGGATCGACCCGGAGATCAATACCGAAATCCACGACGCCGGGCGCCAGATCATCGGCCAGACCGGCGTCCGCCGGGAGCCCGACGAGCCCATCCAAGAGCAAGTGACCGTGGGCGACCACACCTACCGCATCGAGCCCGGCCTGCACCGCGCCATCTCAGCCGGCGGCAAGACCTACCGGTTTTCGGACGGGTTCGACGGCGTCGAGGGCGAGATCCACACGATGCTGGCCGCCGACGGCAAGCTGTTCGTCGTCACCCGCTCGGGAAGCATTCTCTGCTTCGGGCCGCAGCCGATTCAACCCCGGCGCTACGACGACGAGGGCCGGCCGGGCGATGGGCCCACCGACGAGTGGACGCACAAGGCCAACGAGATCGTCGAGGCCGCCGGCGCGCGCACCGGCGTCGCCCTGGTCTGGGGATTGCGCACGGGACGGCTCGTCGAGGAACTGATCGGCCGGACCGACCTGCACGTCGTGGCCGTGGATCGCGATGCGCGCAGGGTCGACGCCCTGCGCCGGCGCCTCGATCGGGCCGGGGTCTACGGCCGGCGCGCGTCGGTCCACCAGGGCGATCCGCTCTCGTTTGGATTTCCCCCCTACCTGGCAACGCTCATCGTTTCCGAGCACGTCGACGCCGCGGCGATCGGGCCGACGGGCGACCTCGTCGAGCGGGCTTTCGAGTCGCTTCGTCCCTGGGGAGGCACCGTGTGCCTCGAACTGCCGGCCGACGAGCATGAGGTGCTTGCCGGCGCCGTGGGCCGGGCTCGGCTCGGCGGCGCCGAGTTGCAGCGCCGCGGGCGGTTGACGCTTCTGGTGCGCAGCGGACCGCCGCCGGGCGCGGCCAACTACACGGGAAGCCCCAACCATGACGAGCAGGCCAAGGGACCCTTCGGCCTGTTGTGGTTCGGCGACACCTTTCATCGTCACAAGCTGTTCTACCGCACCTTTTACCACGAGACGGGCCGCGGCCTGCCCACGAACATCCAGGTCGTCGACGGCGTGATGAAGTACGAGGTCACCGAGGAGCCTTACGGGCCGAACCCCAAAGGCATGGGGTACCACGAGTACCTTCGCTTTCTCGAAGCCAACCGGCGGTACCTTCCCGCGTACGTCGACGTGTACACGGGCCGGGTGCTGTCGCGGGCCGAGGTCGAGGAAGGGCGGTTTCCGCCGGTTCCGGCGACGGACCCCGACCGCCCCGACGCCCCGTGGACCATGCCCTTGCCGCGGCGCAATCCGCTTACGGGGATCGTCGAAGGCCGCGCGTTCCTCAAGACCTACGGATGCGACCGCACGCCCGTCGACTACGGGCACCTGGTCACCATGCGGTCGGGCACGGCGGCGTACTACGACAAGCGGCTCGAAAGCGGCACGGTGAACGTCAGCGGCACGCGCTCGGGATGCCGCAACAGCATCGTGCCGGCCTGCGGCGTGCTCAGCCTTCCGTCGTGGACGGGCAACTGCACCTGCAACTACCCGGTCTTCACCTCCCTCGCCTTGGCGCCCATGCCCGACTCGTTCGAGCAATGGTCGGCCTGGGGCGGCGTGGCAGTCGAGGCGCCGATCGAGCGGGCGGGCATCAATTTCGGCGCCCCGGGCGACCGAGTCGACGGCGGCGGCACGCTGTGGCTCGACTTCCCCAGCGTGGGCGGTCCCTCACCTGAGATTCCCATTCGTGTCACGCCCGAGGAGCCGACGTGGTACTACCGCCATGCGCTGTGGATGGAGGAAGGCGGCCCGCGTCCCTGGGTCACGGCCTCGGGCGTGAAGGGCATGCGCACGGCCACGATCGTGCCGGTTGCCCGGCGCTCGGGCGGCCCCGGGGCCGAGCTCGACGTGCGCTGGGCCGGCGCGATCGAGCCCGAGCACGGCGAGACGTACACGTTCCACGTACGAGCCGACGGCGCGGTGCGCCTGTGGATCGACGACCGGCTCGTGCTCGACAGTCGGCGCAACGTTCGTCGCGGATCGTCGGCCGATCTCACCGGCAGCGTCGCCCTTCGCGCCGGCGCGAAGGCCGGCATCCAGATGGAGTACAGCGGGCCGACCCACCGCGGCGACGGGCAGCCGGCCACGCTCGAGCTGTGCTGGAGTAGCCCGTCGGTGACGAAGTGCGTGATCCCCGGGAAGAACCTGTTTACTCTCGACGGGCGACCGGGCGGATTGAGCGCGGCCTATTCCGACGGGGGCCCGTCGGGCCCGTCGGTGCTTCGCGTGGATTCGCAGGTCAGCTTCGATTGGAGCAAGGATCTCCCCGTCGCCCTGGCCGGGCCCGCCGAGCCGGTCGAGGCCGGCGGGGTCTATACCGTCGAGTTATTCTTCGCCGAGCCCGATGGTTTCGGGCCGGGCGAGCGGGTCTTTTCCGTGGCGCTCCAGGGCCGCGAAGTGCTTGCGAACCTCGACGTGTCGGCCGAAGCCGGCGGCGCGATGCGGGGACTGGTCAAGCGATTCGAGGGCGTTCGCGTCGACAAGGAACTGACGATCGCCTTCACGCCAATCCGAGGCGAGCCCGTGGTCTCGGGCGTGCGGATCGAACGGGAGGGAGGGCCGAGGTGAACGGCCGATCGACGCCGGCCAGTGCGACAACCGCCTGGACCTTTGTGCAATGGCCGGGAAAATCGCCGATGTTGCCTTCGGGTTCCTCCACGTCGCCCGACGTGCCGAGAATCGCAGCCGAGGTGGCTCCCGCAGAACCGCCGATCGCGCCCATGCGGTCGGGGGCGAGACGAGATGTCTCCGCATGGGCTCTGACCCATCGTACGACGGCTTTCACGTCATGGATCTGGGCCGGCAGGTGATGCTGGGGCTTGAGGCGGTAATTGGGCGCCCTCGCCGTACGGTAGGTTGCGGATCGTCGTCGCGCGGCCGCGATCCCGTCGAGTTGCTGCGGCATCCTCGGTCGAGGCTGGCCGCGTGATGGGCTCCATCGCCTTCGCGGCGGGGATGGGCAGCAGGATATGGGAAGGGTGGTCCGCGTCCATGAAGATGGTGTTCGTCGCAACGAGGCTGGCCGTATACTGCGGTTTTTCGGGGAAGGAGTCGACGCGCAGCCGTTCGGCGAGCAGCGACTGCGTTACGGCATGGGGGCCGTAGGGCTCGCCCGTGTTCGGGTTGACATCCCACCGGTCGAAGTTGCTGCTCGAAATCGCCAGGCGCAGGCGGTGTCGCGGCGCCAGCACGATCGCGATGTAGCCGAGGTCGATGTCGAACGCGGTTACCTTTCCGGGCTCCAGCAATTCCTCTTCGAGGCAGGTGTTGCGATAGCGCGCCTTGACGATGCCGTCGAGGAAGATCATGGACCGGCCGTCGGGGTAGACGTCGGTGAGCTTGACCGTGAAATCGGTGTCATTCCGGTCCGACGACGCCCAGAGTTTCGCCCGGACGCGCCCCACAATTTCCAGGGGCGCCTCGAACGGGGGCGTCGTGAAGACGAGAACGTCGGGGCGCGACTCGACCTCGCGCTGGTCGTGCGGCCCGTTGACCGGCAGTCGCGCGTGAAAGCGGCCGACCGTTGGCACGGGGTTCTTCGGGTCGAACTCGTAGGAAATCGAGTCGGCTTCGACGGAGGGCGCTTCGGCGCGGAGCGTGCGGTCGGAGTGGACGTAGAAGGGGACGGCCGTCGATTCGGGCGGGAAATCGCGGGTCTCGACCCACCGGTTGCCCGGTGCGTCGGGGTCGTCGACGTCGCCCATCAGGTAATACCTGACGGCCGGTGTTTCCATGACGCCCGTCGGCTTGCCCTTCAGCCAGTCATCGAACCACGGCAGCCAGACCTCCTTCTCCCAGTCGAGCTTCGCATTGGCCGGGTAGGCCAGGCCGCCGGGAAGCTCAAGCGGTTCGCCGAGGCTCTCCTCTTGAATTACGCCGTGGCCCCAGGGGCCGATGAGGAGCTTCTGCATGCCGCGGGCGCGAGGCCCTCCGCGGTGCTGCAGGGCCTGGAACATCTCGATCGCGCCTTCCTTGAAGAAATCGTACCAGCCGGCGCTGTGCATCATGGGAACGTCGAGCCGGTCGATGGTCGATTGCCCCTGTCTGCGAATCCGGGTATTCAACAGCATGCGGGTTCTCGAGGTGAAGGGGCCCCGGAGGATCGTCTCCCAGTCGGCCTTGCGGAACTCGGGCGGGTAGAGCGCGTCGGTGTAGTAGTTGCCCGGCGCCTGAGCGGGAATCGCGCAGGCCAGGTGCGGAGGCTGGGTGACCGCGGCCTCGTACTGCGCGGCGCCAAGGTGCGAATAGCCCATCATGCCGACCTTGCCGTTGCACCACGGCTGGCGGGCAAGCCATTCGATCGTGTCGTGGCCGTCGTACTGGCCGGGGCCTCGTCGGTCGCCGGTCGCGGAAGCGTAGAATCCGCGCATGTCCTGGATGGCGAAGGCGTATCCGTTGTCGAGAAGGCAGCCCCTCCAACGCACAACGCCCCGGTGCTCCTGATCCTTATTGTAGGGAGTGCGGACCAGCACGACCGGGATGCCGTCTTCCGCGTCGGCGCGGGAACCCGTCGCGGGCAGATACAGGTCGGTGGCCAGGCGCGCCCCGTCGCGCATCTCGATCATGAGGGTCTGCTTTTCCGACGGCAGGGCCTGCTCGGCGGGGCCGGGGGGCGGCGCGGGGCGTGCTTGGTTCGGGGCCGCCGCGCGACGGCCCGGCGCCCCCCTGCCGCGGCGGCGCCGCGGCGAGGCGGGTTGCTCGCGCGCGGGTTCGGCCTGATCCACGGCCTCTTCGCGAGGGGGGGCATCGCCCGCAGGATCGGCCTCGCGCACGGGTTCGTCGCCGCCCTCGGGCGCGCCCGTACCGCCGCGCAAGCGGTCCACGACCTCGGCGATCAGCTCCTGGTTCCCGCCATAGATCTTGGCCGCGTCGACCAGGTCCTCGACGGCCAGCACGTAGGAGGCGACTCGCTCGGCCGTGAAAAACGCCCTTCTCTCGGCGGTTGCCTGGAGCGGAATGAGCTGAACAAAGACCCGGACGCCCGGGTTGCCCTGCCGCAGCAGCCCGACGATTCGCTCGACCTCTTCCCGATACCGCTCGGGGGTGCCGGGCGTGCCCGTCTGCGGGTCGAACTGGAGCCTTTGGGTCTGGATCATCCAGATGTCGCAGTGCTTGGCCATCTCGGAGTAGAGGTGCTCGCGCTTGGCCATCTCGATCAGCCCCGGCCCCATGACCAGCGGGGCACCGTAGTCGCGGACGAGTTCGCGGGCCTTCTTGACGCTGCCGAGGTAGTCGTCGAGCTCCTCGCGGGGAGTGCACTGCCTGGCCCCCGGCGGCCGCGGCTCGGGGTTGTAGGCAATGTAGACCCGCTCGGGCGCGATCTCCGCGTCCTTCAGGAGCTGGATGGTCCTGGCCACGCCCTCCAGCGACTCCGAGACGCACATCGCCCGCGCCGGTGGCTGGATCGCTCGGATGTGCCGGATCTTGTCGGGCCCGAGCATCATCTCCAGGAAGTCCTTGTCGTTCTTCAGCAGGGCGATCAGGGGCTCCGTCGTCCTTCCGATCAGGAATCCGACCCCCAGTGGGCTCGCCTTCTCGACCTTCTGCCGGCTGGGGGCCTGGGACGCAGCGGATGGGACCGTTGCGGGGCCGCCCTCCAGAAGGAGCGCCACCGCCGCGAGCAACGCCTTCGCGACCTTATGCATCGCATGTTCTCCCACGGGATGATCGCGGAAGCGCGTCCTGGGGATGCAGTGCGGCGATTCCCACGTCCCGACGGAACCGCATTCCGCGGCCGCAGGCGACTTTCCGCGCGTTTGGCAGTCTGGCACCGCCTCACATGAGGGGTGCAGTCACATCGCCTCTCCTGGACGGTGCCCAACCATGGAACCCCGTAAGCGCCCATTCGTGCCGGCCCGTTGCCACCTTTGCGACGTAATTCTCTTGAACGGCACGTCTGAGAAGACGGCGACTGGCGGGCAAAACGAAGCAGCGACCGCGAAGCTCGCGGTCGCTGCCTGGATGGTCGCGGTGGCCCGTAAGGGTCAGATGGGCTGGCCGGTGAACGAGGTCAGGGCCTTCATGTAGTTGCCGCGTTCGAAGGCCGTGGGATCGGGGCACTTCGACTGGCTCATGCTGCCCTGAAGTTGTCGGACCGACTCGTATTCGGCCTCTTCCATCCACTGGGCCAGCCCGTCGAGGATCGTTCGCACTTGGCCGAACCCGTTCTGGTAGATGGTCGAGGCGATCATGCCGACGTCGGCGCCGGCCAGGAGGGCCTTGGCCAGATCGTCGGCCGTGTGGATGCCGCTGGTCAGGGCCAGGGAGGCCGAGACCCGATCGCGGAGGATGGCGATCCAGCGGAGCGGCATGAGCAGTTCGAACGAGGTGCTCAACTCGAGGCGGGGACGGACTTCGAGAACGTCCAACTTGATGTCGGGCTGGAGGAAGCGGTTGAAGAGCACCAGGCCGTCGGCCCCGGCGTCGGCCAGTTTTTTGGCCATGTGGCCGGGCGAGCTGAACTGGGATCCGACCTTGACGGCCAGGGGAATCGAGATCGACTCCTTGACCGCAAGGACCAGGTCGACGTACTGCTTCTCGACCTCCTCGCCGCTCATGTCGGCGTTGGCGGCGATGAAGTAGACGTTCAGTTCGAGGGCGTCAGCCCCGGCGTCCTGCATGAGCCTGGCGTAACGGGTCCATCCGCCCGGCGACACGCCGTTGAGGCTGGCGATCACGGGGATGGAGACGGCTTTCTTGGCCTTTTCGACGTGCTCGAGATAGCTGCCGGGCCCGATGCGGTAGTCTTCCTGCTCGGGAAACCAGTTGCTGTGCTCGGCGTAGTATTCGGCGCCCCGTTCCTGGGCTCCGATGAGCTCGACCTCGTCGTGCTCGATCTGCTCTTCGAAGAGCGAGTGGAGCACGACGGCCGCCGCCCCGGCCTCGGCGAGCCGCTTGAGCCAGTCGAGCTTCTCGGCGAGCGGGCACGCGGCGATCACCACCGGGTTCTTCAGGTCGAGCCCCAGGTATTTCGTGCTGAGATCGACACTCATGCGTTCACCTCCTTTCCGGCCGACTTGTCGGCTCCGTTGCCGTCCCCGGAAGACGCTCCGGCGTTTTTCGTGACTTCTGCCAGGTTTTGATAGGTCCGCCACCGGACGTCGACGTCGTTTTGTCCCAGGGCGATGAGCCGTTCCGACTCTTCGGGCTTGGAGCGGGCCAGCATGGCGAACCGGGCCTGCTTCAGGGCGAACTCCTTGAACGAGCCCTTGGGCTCGCGGCTGTCGAGGTGGAAGGGCTGCGCCTCGTCGCGCGGATCGTAGTGGTACAGGGGCCAGTAGCCGCAGGCCACGGCCTCCTTCTGTTGGTCCATGGCCGTGGTCATGTCGATGCCCCACCCGATGCAGTGCGACAGGGCGATGAGCAGCGAGGTGCCGCGATACGATTCGGCGGCACGGATGGTGCGCAGGGCGTGCAGCGGGTTGGCGCCCATCGAGATCTGGCCGACGTAGACGTTGCCGTACGACATGGCGATCATGCCGAGGTCCTTCTTGCGCCCCGGCTTGCCGCCGGCGGCGAACTTGGCGACCGCGCCGCGCGGGGTCGATTTCGACGCCTGCCCGCCCGTGTTCGAGTAGACCTCGGTGTCGAGCACGAGGATGTTGACGTCGCGCCCCGAGGCGAACATGTGGTCGAGCCCGCCGAAGCCGATGTCGTAGGCCCAGCCGTCGCCGCCGAACGACCAGATGCTGCGGCGGACGAGGTAGTCGGCCGACGCGAGCAGGTTCTTGGCGTCGGCGTCGTCGATGGCCGCCAGCTTTTTGCGAAGCTCGGCGACCCGGGCCCGCTGCTCGGCGATCTCCTGCTCGGTCTGCTGGGGGCACTCGATCAAGGCCGCCACCAGCGCGTCGCCGAGTTTCGACGCGAGGCGCCGCAGGAGTTCATGGGCGTAGTCGATCTGCTGATCGACGGCCAGACGGAAGCCGAAGCCGAATTCTCCGGCGTCTTCGAACAGCGAGTTCGACCATGCGGGGCCCTGCCCGTCGCCGTTGACGCAGTAGGGCGTGCAGGGAAGATTGCCCCCGTAGATCGACGAGCAGCCGGTCGCGTTGGCGATCAGCATGCGGTCGCCGAAAAACTGGGTGATCAGCTTGACGTAGGGCGTCTCGCCGCAGCCGGCGCACGCCCCGGAGAACTCGAACAACGGCAGCAGAAGCTGCGATCCCTTGATCGTGTCGATCTTGACCTGGGCGCGGTCGATCTCGGGGATGCCGAGGAAGAAATCCCAGTTGGCCGCCTCACGATCGATGTGATCGAGGATCGGCTCCATGTTGATGGCCTTGCGCTTGGGCTGCTCCTTGTCCTTGGCGGGGCAGACGTCGACGCACATGCCGCAGCCGGTGCAGTCGTCGGGCGCCACCTGGATGGCCATCTTCCAGCCGGGATACTCCTTGCCGCGCCAGTCGGCCGACAGGAAGCCCTCGGGGGCCCCCTCCAAGGCCGACGGCTCGAATGCCTTCATGCGGATCGTCGCGTGGGGGCAAGCCAAGGCGCACTGGCCGCACTGGATGCAGAGGTCGGGCTGCCAGATGGGAATGTACTGGGCGATCCGCCGCTTTTCGTAGCGGGTGGTCGCCGTGGGGAACGTCCCGTCGCAAGGCATCGCGCTGACGGGAATCTCGTCGCCCCGGTTGGCGATGATCGCTCCCAGCACGTCCTTGACGAACGCGGGGGCGTCGTCGGGCACCGGCGGGCGGCGCCGGTGGGTCGACGTCACCTGCTCGGGCACCTGGACCTCGTGAAGGGCGCCCAGGGCCCCGTCGACGGCGGCGAAGTTGCGCTCGACCACGGTGCCGCCCCCCTTCTTGCCGTAGGTCTGCTGGATGGCGTTCTTGATCTGGGCGATCGCCTCATCCTCGGGCAACATGCCGGCCAGCTTGAAAAAGCAGGTCTGCATGGCCGTGTTGATCCGCACGCCCATCTTCGCTTCTTCGGCCACGCGGTACCCGTCGACCACGTAGAACTTGAGCTTCTTGCGGACGATCTCTTCCTGAACCTCGACGGGCAGGTGGTCCCAAACCTCGTCGGGGCCGTAGGGGCTGTTCAGCAGGAAAGTCGCGCCCGGCTCGGCGTTCGACAGCACGTCGATCTTCTCGAGGAACTGGAACTGGTGGCAGGCCACGAAATTGGCCCGGTGCACCAGGTACGAACCCTTGATCGGGCGGGGGCTTACCCGCAGGTGCGACACGGTCACCGAGCCGGCCTTGCGCGAGTCGTAGACGAAGTAGGCCTGGGCGTTCAAGGCCGTGTTCTCGCCGATGATCTTGGCCGTGTTGCGGCAGGCGCCGACCGTGCCGTCGCTTCCCAGACCGAAGAACAGGGCCCGGGTCACGTCTTCCTTCTCGGTGGAGAAGGCCGGATCGTAATCGAGGCTCAGGCCGGTCACGTCGTCGTGGATGCCCACGGTGAAGTGCCGCTTGGGCTGGGCCTTCTTCATTTCGTCGAACACGCCGGCGACCATGGCCGGGGTGAACTCCTTCGACGACAGGCCGTAGCGCCCGGCGATGACCTTGGGCGAGGGTCCGTCCCAGCATTCGGCCAGGGCCGTGAGGATGTCTTGATACAGGGGCTCGCCCGGGGCCCCGGGCTCCTTGGTGCGATCCAAGGCGGCAATCATCTTGACCGACTTGGGCAGGGCGTCGACCAGGGCCCGCATGTCGAAGGGGCGATAGAGGCGCACCTTGACGACGCCCACCTTTTCGCCGTCGTCGACGAGCTTGTCGACGGTCTCTTCGGCCACGCCGCAGCCGGAGGTCATCAGCACGACGACCCGCTCCGCGTCGGGGGCCCCGAAATAGTCGAACAGGTGGTACTGGCGCCCGGTGATCGAGGCGAACTTGTCCATCCACTTCTGCACGACGGCGGCGCAACGGTCGTAGAAGGGGTTGCACGCCTCGCGGGCCTGGAAGAAGTGGTCGGGGTTCTGGGCCGTTCCGCGCAGGACGGGCTTGTCGGGGTTGAGGGCCCGCGCCCGGTGCGCCCGCACCAGCTCCATGTCGATCATCGCCCGCACGTCGTCCTCGCTGAGGTGCGCGATGCGGTTGACTTCGTGGGAGATGCGGAACCCGTCGTAGAAGTGGATGAAGGGCACGCGAGCGTCGAGGGTGGCGGCCTGGGCGATCAGGGCCATGTCGTGGGCTTCCTGGATCGACCCCGATGCCAAGAGGGCCCATCCGGTGCCCCGGCAGGCCATCACGTCGCTGTGATCGCCGAAGATCGACAGGGCGTGGGTGGCCACGGTGCGGGCCGTCACGTGGAAGACCGCCGGGGTCAGCTCGCCGGCGATCTTGAACATGTTGGGGATCATCAGCAGGAGGCCCTGCGAGGCCGTGAAGGTGCTCGTAATGGCCCCGGCCTGGAGCGACCCGTGGACCGCGCCGGCCGCCCCCGCCTCGCTCTGCATCTCGACCACGTCGGGCACGGTGCCGAAAATGTTCTTTCGGCCCGCCGCGGCCCACGCGTCGGGCATCTCGCCCAAACCCGAGGACGGCGTGATCGGATAGATGGCCATCACCTCGTTGGCGAGGTGAGCGACCCAGGCCGTCGCTTCGTTGCCGTCGAGCATGACGAAACGTGGCCCTGCCGCTCCTTTCTTCTCCGTCGATTGAACATCGACCACCGGTCGTCTCCTCTATATCAATGGTCCAGAACCGAAACGTCGAATATGGCCGGCCCGCCGAAGAACACGCTCCTCGGCAATGCGCCGTCTCCCGGGTGAACGCAAGGAGCCGGACGCGCCGCGAGGGAACGGGCACCCGTGCGAGCCGCTCCGCTCATGTGGAAAGGCGAAGATCCGCGGCGCGAGAGGCTACGAGATGTCCCCCGATCCATCGGGGGCCCGCAGTGGCCAGCCCCGTCCCCCGAAAAGGGAGTCTCATCTCCTTCCCGTTTTGGGCGTCAAGCGTCCACGACTCCGTCGGGAGGCTTTTCAAGCGACCTGTTTGGCTCCTGGCGATCGTCCACGCGAGCAATCGGAATCACTCACCGCCCACCTTAACGGTTCGGGCACGGAATCGCAAGGACCTTTCCGAGGGGTGGCGGGCACGGCTTCGACGCGCCCCGCCTCCGGGCCCGTGCGGTGCGTCTGCGAATCACCGGGACGGACGCACCGCCCAGGCCCCTTCCGACCTCCGTTCCTCCCCGAGTGGACAGGAAAGA
>Ga0334901_1001014_pt1 | contig 32699 bp, 30 predicted proteins | sample GraSluR3_MG_3_FD_207216 | JGI IMG/M metagenome (GOLD analysis project Ga0334901, IMG submission 207216) | Sludge microbial communities from methane-producing bioreactor in Wageningen University, Netherlands - Granular Sludge_15_08-R3 | ecosystem: Engineered > Bioreactor > Anaerobic >... | reverse complement strand
CGATTGCCACTCCTCCTCATACTCGATGAGGTAGGTGGTGATCAATCGGATGTATGAATCCTTGTTTGGAAAGATACCCACAACCTTCGAACGTCTACGAATCTCTCGGTTCAATCGCTCCAGGGTGTTGGTGGAGGATATCTTGCGATGGTCGATCTGGTCGAACCGATAGAATTGCAAAGAATCCTCCAATCCCTCTTCCAGGCAACGGATTGCTTCAGGAAATTGTTTTTCATAGGATTCCATGAATGACTGGGCATAAGAGCGGGCTTGCTTTTCATCAGGTTGCAGCCAGATGTGCTTCAGCTGCTTGGCAAAGCTATCCTTATGACGATGTCCCACATATGCAAGAATATTGCGCATGAAATGGACTTTGCATCGTTGCCATGATGTTCCTATGAACTCTTTCCTGATAGCTGCCTGTAGGCCCTTGTGAGCATCACTGATACACAACCAGACCCGTTTGACTCCACGGTCTTTCAGATTCTGGAACAAGATACGATACGTTTCTTCAGATTCGTTATGCATCGGTTCTACAGCGAGAATCTGGGCAGTACCATCAAGAGTGACCCCTTTTACTACAAGTACCGCCATACTCACTACATGGCCGTTCTCCCGGATCTTCTCGTATAAGGCGTCAATCCAAAGGATAGGATATTCCGCTTGGAGAGAACGATTCCTGAATTCCTCGACCATCGCATCCAGTTCCTTGTTCACTTCTGATACCTGTGATGCAGAAATCTGTTCGATACCCATGCTCTTGGCAAGCCGTTCGATTTTCCGTGTAGAGATGCCACTTACCCAAGCTTCCTGGATAATCTGCATCAGAGCCTGTTCGCTTCGTTTCTTCGCTGTCACAAAGAAGGGTATATACCCACCTTTACGTAATTTCGGGATGGTCAGATACATCGTACCCATCCGAGTATCGAATCTTCGAACCCGAGTGCCACTGAGATGTGTGGTTCGTTCTGTACTGTGTCTGCCTTTTTGGGCTCCTACTTTGTTGGCCACCTCAATCTCCATGAACTTTTCGGTGATCCACTGCAGCATGCTCAGCATCGGATCCTCTTCAGTAATAAACGACAGTAGCTTTTTCTCCAGCTCTTTGGTAACATTTGAGTCGGTCATGAGATGTTTTCCCTCCTAGTTTTGTTTGGTTACTTACTAGTATGGGTCTTCTCATGACCAATTTCAATCTACTGTCAAATTGCGAACTTAAGTATACGTGATCTTCGAACATGAAGGAAATGCTGCAGTGAGATTGGAGAATTGGAAACTAGTTCGTTCCTACGGACAGCAGTGGGAACTATATGATATGGATACAGACCGCCCCGAACTAGTTGATGTTCGTGCTAAAAACAGAAAGCTATCCTCACTGCTGGAACAAGAGTACAGAAACTGGGCAGCTAGATGCAATATTTTACCCTGGGATCAGGTACGTACAATGTTGAAACAGTTTTCCTGGGCTTGACTGCATCTATCTGACACAGTTCTTGCCCGCTGTCTTGGCTTCATACAAAGCCTTGTCCGCCCTTCGTATGAGTTCGACCGAAGTCTCTCCGACACGGTGTTCTGCCACCCCCATACTTACGGTACAATGGATATCCTCCCGATATGGATTCAGATCGACCTGCTCTCGAATATCATCGGAGAGTGACAAGACACGGTTCCCATCACAATCCTGATACAGAATGATCAACTCATCACCACCCCAGCGCCCAACAGCACCTCGATCTCCCACGCCTTCTCTCATGATACTGGAAACGTGTACAAGCACATCATCACCCACCACATGTCCCCATGAGTCATTGATCTGCTTGAACCCATCGAGATCGACACAGACGATACAGAACGGAACATGCTGCTCATCGTGCCGTACGATCGCCTGTTCAAGCACTTCGGTGAACTTCCTCCGATTCATGAGTTTGGTGAGCGTATCATAACTGCTCAGATGTTCCAATTCACTGGTGCGTTGCTGAACCTGCACGGACAACTCCTCGACCATTTGTAATTGCAGAGTATCCTTCTGCCTGGTCTGAACCACGAGCAGGTGCACTAGGAACATGGAAGCAATCATAAGGGAAATGATCACAATAAAACTTAACCACATGTTTCGATCGAACGACTTGAGTGCTTGCGAAATGGAGAGATGCACCCCTAGAGTCAAGGGGAAGTTGGCAGTCTGTGTCAGGGCTACCATCCGATCGTCGAATTCTATCAACCGTTCTCCCCCGATAAGTTGCGAAGGGTCGTCCATGTGTTGGACGAATAGTGAATTTTCGGGAATTTCTTGAATCCGTTCATACTCGATAAACGGTGTAATTACTACAGAGTCGTCGAGCACCCAAGATGCGAACAGAGTCCCTTCAGTATCATAAAGGAGCGCTCCTCCAATACCAGGCATAGCTGTCTGTGTGAGCGAATCGAAGAATCGATCGGTCTCTACAACCAGAGCGACGATAGCCTTGACATCCCGACCTCTGTCTCTCAGGCTTCGGCTCAGCACCAAGTGTCTGGCATCATGATCGATATAAACGAACTGTGCAAACGGTATCTGTCGGTTCAAGTGAGCATCCATCATGGCTTCGCGCGTACGCTCAAGTTCGGGAAAATCGAGAGAGAAACTCGAAAAGATCTTCTCTCCATCGCGGGAGATCAGACAAACCCCCTCGATCTCTGTCTGGAGAAACAATTGTTGCCGGACGGCGATTCCGAGCTCCTGTCTGTCTTGGGGCACATCAAGATCCAGTGTGGAGGCTCGAAACCCGATGGCTTCGAGCGTCATCTCGTAGGTATTCAACTTACTTGAGATCTTTTCAGACAACAAGCCGGTTTGTAGCTGCAGTCGCTCACGCACTCCTGCCAGCTCCGACGCCCGCTGGTCTCTGACAAGAAAACCCAACAGCACAAGCATGAGGGTGAAAGCTATGAGAGGAACAAGATAGAATCGTGTGTATTGTAGATTTCTTGTCGTGAACAGTCTTTTTCGGTTCATAATGCGTAGCCGATAAAAGGTGTGCTGTTCTGCTGAATGAATTGTTTGAACTCTTGGTAGATATCCTGGGAAATACCCATGGTTATCACCATCGACTCCTCTTGCTGCATAAGACGCTCTCGAGTTCTCTGGACATAATCGTTGCTGACCATGGTGATCGAGACTCCATTTCGAATCATGAGTGAACGAGATTGAGCCTGAGCCACGGTTGCTTCCTGCCGAGCCCTATCGACTAGTTCGTCCCACGTTTCCATAATAGTGTCCTGCACATCGATCGGAAGACGATCCCAGAAGAGTCCAGAGGCAATCGGCACATACTGAGCAAAGTACTGCTTGTCTTCATAGACTGCATCGATTCCCCGCTCCCATAACCGTGCACTTGCTATGGTCTCATAGCTGGTGAGCACGCCATCGACCGACTTCCTGGTGAGTGCTGCTGGAAAGTCGGGCCAAGCGATAGTCGTCGGGGTGGCTCCAAGGGCCTCGATTCTCAGTGAGTTTCCCACCCCACCGGCAACACGAATGCGTTTCCCGGCGAAATCGTCCGCCTTGGTGATCGCTCTCCCAGTGGAAAACACATGGGTATGACCGAGATCGATCCAGCGACCAAGCACTTTCACATCCATGACACGCTCAATCGTGGAGACCACCTGAGCTCCTACCGAGCTCTCCATGAGTCCATAGGTGACCGATGCGGCACGCCCATACATGGATGGAAGTAAAAACAACCCGACTTCAGGGACATAACGGTCGAATTGCCAAGTTCCTGGGACCGCAATCTCCACCTTTCCCTGAGCGAGCGCTCGGAAGACATCGGCATCGCGAAAAAGTGAAGCTGCAGGATAGAATTCGACATCGTACGATCCTGCAAGACGTTCCCGCAATGCTTCAGAAAACCGTTGCACTGCCTGTGTCTGTACGTGCGATGCGGTGTTCTCTACGGAGATTCGTATTACGGGCAGATTCTGACTCCCGAGTATGTGCGCACTGAGGAACATGAAAATCGCCAACATCGTCATGATCCAATGCATTTTTCGAGAACAAGTCATGGCACATCCCCTCTTCAGTATAGAACGATTATTCGGAGCTATTATATCACTGCACGATCGGATACGCAATTCATGGTCTCCGCTTTATGCCCTCCGGATGCAAGCAAGTCGCAGTGGAACAGAATCCGATTTTCTGCTAGCATTCTGACATGACTGACAACGATTTGCTAGTGATTTATGGATCTGATCCCAGTACCATGACACGAAGACTACTCGAACGAATCCCACTCGAGACGATGGTGCAACTCGATGCAGCCATTGTACTCAAGCCCAATCTGGTGGTCCCCAGCGACGCTTCCGAGGGGGCGACGACTCACCCGGAAATCGTGGAAGCGGTGATCTCATACCTTGTCGAACACGGGTACCGCAATCTGACGATTGCCGAGAGCGCTTGGGTTGGTGCAAGTACATCCGCTGCATTCAAGGCTCACGGTTATCACGACCTTTCCAAGCGATACAACGTGAAACTCGTAGACATAAAAAAGGACAAGTACATACCGGTAACGAACCATGGCTACACGGTGGAGATGTCAAAAACCATCATGCAGGCCGATTTCCTCATCAGCCTTCCTGTGTTGAAGGGACACTGCCAAACCACCATGACCTGTGCACTCAAGAATATGAAAGGGTGCATCTCGGACACGTCAAAACGAAAATTTCACTCGTGGGGACTGCATGAACCCATTGCCGTACTAAATACGATAAAACACGCCGATCTGGTCATAGTAGATAGCCTGAATGGAGATCTGGACTTCGAAGAGGGAGGCAATCCAGTACAGACGAACAGAATGTTCGCTGGGCTCGACAGTGTACTCATAGATACCTTTGGCACACACCTCATGGGCTTCGATGTGTCCGATGTACCGTACATCTCACTGGCAGAGTCTCTCCATGTCGGATCCGGACGGATCGAACAGGCTGCGATCGTGGAACTGAACTCAGACTCGCAGGGAGAGACAGCTCGCCCGACTGGTAGAGTACAGACCATGAGCACCTATACCCTCCCCTCATCCGCCTGCAGTGCCTGTTTTGGGAACCTGATACATGCACTTGCAAGAATGGAAGATCGTGGATCGCTCTCAAGACTGGATAGAAAAGTCCATATCGGACAAGACTACAGGGGCAAGTCTGGGTGCGGCCTCGGTGTAGGAGTCTGTACAAGTGGATTCACCCATAGTCTCGCCGGGTGTCCTCCAAAAGCCGTGGATATGGTCCACTTCCTAGAACATCTGATTGAAGAGAACTGAATTGTACCATATTGTCATGTAGCTCCCATCTCTATAGAATATCCGCATGCTACAGGAGACACAGGGGCTGCGGGGAATGTTACACCTCTACCGTGGGCTGCCGAAACCAATCTATGCTCTCTTTTTCGCGACGATCATGAATGGTCTCGGTATATTCGTTTATCCTTTCATGGTGCTGCTATTGACCCAACACCTAGGCTATAGCGATGCCTGGACCGGCGCATTCATGTCGATCGCGGCACTGGCCTATCTGCCCGGCTCATTCATTGGTGGGAAACTTGCTGATAGAATCGGCCGAAAGCGTGTCATGGTCTACAGCCAGCTCCTAGCAAGCGCCATGTTCGTCGTATGTGGTTTTCTGGGAACCAGCAATCTCATTCCACTGTTCATCTTTTTCAATCTCATGTTCGATGGAGCAACAGACCCCGCCCGCTCAGCCCTCATGACCGACTGCACCACGCAGACGAATAGACAAGTAAGCTTCTCCCTCAACTATCTTGGATACAATATCGGGTTCACCCTCGGGCCACTGATTGGAGGAGTGCTCTTCTACCGGGCACCACAATGGCTCTTCTTTGGTAACGCGATCGCCGGTTTCCTCGCCATTATCTACGTAGCTCTCACTGTCCCCGAATCGAAACCGGATCAAGCGGTGATCGAAGCGAGCTACGACTCAGATTCCACTGAGCGAGGGCATCCGGGAGGATGGATTCAGGCGCTTCTCTCTCGTCCACGGCTACTCCTCCTTGCCGTGTGCATCACATTCTTCAGCTTCTCCTATAGTCAGTCGCTCTTTGCCCTACCCCTGTATACCACTCGGCTGTATGGCGAAATGGGAGCGACGCTCTATGGGTCCATTATGAGCTTGAATGCCATAGTCGTGGTGTTGAGCAACGCCTTTATCGTCATGTTTCTCAGAAAATTCCACCCCCTAAGGAATATTGCCTTAGCTGGATTGCTCTATGCAATCGGCTTCTCGTGCTTAGGCCTCGTACAACAACCGCACTGGTTCTTTGTGCTCGCGACCATCTATACTCTTGGTGAAGTCATCGATGCAACGAACACGCACTACTATATTGCGAACAACACCCCCATAAGCCACAGAGCCAGGTTCAGTGCGATTCTGCCGGTGATCATGGGAATTGGCCATGCAGTCGCTCCATTGGTCGGAGGTCAGATCAGTAGCAGATATGGACTGGAACTCCTCTGGATTCTCGTGGGCATAACGGCGCTCACAGGAACAATCGGGGTATTGATCCTCTACTGGACCGAGCCGAAACAGAACAGACTCAAGACGCCCGTCTCCTCAGAGTCACATCGCCAGATTTAGCACCTGTTCCATTTTTGGAAATAGTCACTATCTCTAAACATTATAAATACTTAATAAACGCTAACAATCGGTCTCGATTTTCACAGAATTGCTATTTACAGAGATTCGAACTACTTTACATAAATTGAAAACAACACTATTGTTATGACATGGATGTAGGAAAAGCAATTCGGGATTTGAGAATGAAAGCCGGTTACTCGCAGGATAAGCTTGTAGTGAAAACAGGAATCTCGCGAAGCCAGCTCTACTTCATCGAGTCGGGTCGGTGCGTTCCCAGAATCGAAACCATGGAAAAGATTGCCCAAGTTCTCAATATGCGCGTATCGGACATAATCATCTATGCCGAGACACAGTATCCGTCAAAGGTTGACTGAGCCAGAGAGCACTGCATAGAATCTCATTTCATGGCTCGTCAGAGGAAGGCCGTAGATCTTTCAGTAACGGAGGCCGAAGCGTCGCCAGAGGATTACGTATCTCTGGAGGGGCTGTCACGCGAGTCTATATTGATCGATCACTGCAACGAGACATACAATACGAGGTTGTCGCATCCGCAATGCAGCGAATGTAACAACCTCTTTTTCGTACCATCCAGTCGGTGAGACGGACGCTGTGCTAATCGATGATCTCCTCGATCATCTCTTCGATTGAAGCACCTGGAGCAACCATAGGATACACCTTGTTGTCCAAAGGTATTTCACAATCGATCACTACCGGTCCATCGAGAGATAGCGCTGCTGAGAGGACCGCTTCAGGATCGTCCTCTATCGTCAGCCGCATCCCCTTCACGCCAAAGGCCTGAGCAAGGGCCACCCAGTCTATCTCGGTATCGAGCGTTGTCTCCGAGTATCGTTCTTCATAGAAAAGGGTCTGCCATTGGCGAACCATGCCGAGCGTATGATTGTTCATGATGAGAATGATCACCGGAAGTTTGTACCGAGAGATGGTTGCCAACTCGTTACAGTTCATCTTGAATGATCCATCTCCTGCTATGTTCACCACACGTTTGCTTGGATTCCCGACTTGTGCTCCTATCGATGCACCAGTTCCGTATCCCATGGTTCCAAGACCACCGGAGGTGAGAAACTTGCTCTTCGGGGTATGACGATAGAATTGTGCAGCCCACATCTGGTGCTGACCCACTTCAGTGACCACAATACCATCCTCTGGCATCACCTTCGCTAGGGATCGAATGATTTCTGCAGGCCGACGAGTTTCGCCAGCAATCTTGACCGGGTGTTCCACCTTCCACTTCGCGATCTGCTCCATCCATTCGGTATGCTGCAGCGGTTTGGGAAGCATGGTATTCAACTTTCGCAACACCACCTTGATATCGCCAATGACATGGTGGTAGGTCATGATATTCTTATTGATCTCTGCGGGATCGACATCGATATGGATAACCTTTGCCTTCCGTGCGAAGGCACTCGCCTTGCTCACGACACGATCGCTGAACCTTGCTCCAATGACCACAAGTACGTCACAATTGCTCACGGCAATGTTACTGACTCTGGTACCGTGCATACCAATGAGGCCTGTGAATCGTGGATGTCCGGTATCGACTGCACCGTTACCCATGAGCGAGACACCCATCGGAGCGTCGATATGCTCAAGAAACTCAGCAAGTTCCTCCTGCGCATTCGAACGGATTACTCCCCCCCCAACGTAGAGCATCGGGCGAGCGGAACTCTTCAGCAGTTTGATCGTCTTGTCCAACGCACTCTGTTTCACAGAATCCTCACTCGGAACATAGGCATCTATCGTGGCTGGAACAAAGGTCGTGACTGCCGCAGTCACATCTTTCGGAACATCGATGAGGACCGGACCCGGTCTCCCTTCTCGAGCAATCTTGAATGCACTCCGAATAGTATCGGCCAAAGTGGCGATATCTTTCACGATATAGTTGTGTTTCGTGATTGGCATGGTAATGCCGCTGATATCGACCTCCTGAAAACTATCTTTGCCCAATAAACCGGTAGGTACGTTCCCAGTGAAGGCTACCATCGGAATCGAATCCATATAGGCAGTGGCAAGTCCTGTGACCAGATTGGTCGCTCCTGGCCCACTGGTAGCAAACACCACGCCGACCTTGCCTGTGGATCGAGCATACCCATCTGCAGCGTGGGCAGCTCCCTGTTCATGACTTGTCAGAATATGCCGGATCGAGTCTCTGTTTTTATACAAGGCATCGTAGATGTTGAGCACAGCACCTCCGGGGAATCCGAATATGGTGTCGACTCCCTGCTCCTTGAGACACGTGACAATAATCTCAGCTCCGTTCAACTTCATGCGATCATCTCCATAGGCCGGACACGGTCTTCCGGCGCTCTTGTGCAGAGTGTGACTCTGCTATCTGTCTGCGAACACTGCACCTGTGGCAGCACTGGTAACCTGTTTTGCATATCGACCCAAATAGCCGGTGGTTATCGGTGGCTCCGGAGCACTCCAGAGTCCCTTCCGTCTTTCGAGCTCATCATCGTCTACAAGTAACGTGAGCGTCCCTCCATCGATGTCGATCTCAATGAGATCTCCCTCTTGAACGAATGCAATCGGTCCCCCTTCTGCAGCCTCCGGAGAGACATGCCCGATCGATGCTCCTCGAGTTGCCCCACTGAACCTACCATCGGTGATCAGCGCGACTTCCTTGTCCATCCCCATACCCGCAATAGCCGATGTAGGACCAAGCATCTCTCGCATCCCAGGACCGCCTTTGGGTCCTTCGTAGCGAATAACTACCACATCGCCCTTATTGATCCGTCCACGATAGATAGCAAGGCTCACATCCTCTTCCGATTCGAATATTCGAGCCGGTCCACGGTGCTTGAGCATCTCGGGCGCAACCGCTGAACGTTTTACCACTGCACCGTTTGGAGCGAGATTCCCTCGGAGAACTGCAATGCCTCCAGTCTCACTGTATGGATTATCAATGGGGCGGATCACATCGGTATCGTAATTCACTGCAGCCGCGATCTGGGCACCCATGGTTTTTCCAGATACGGTGAGAGCGTTTGCGTGAACCAGATGCTTCTTGTGCAACTCAGACAGGACGGCCATAACGCCTCCAGCCCGATAGAGATCCTCTATGTGATACGGACCTGCAGGTGCGAGATGGCAGAGGTTCGGTGTCTTTTGACTTACTGCATTTGCTTTGAAGATATCGAGTTCCACATGAGCCTCATGCGCAATCGCAGGAAGGTGTAGCATACTATTCGTACTACAGCCGAGTGCCATGTCGACAGCAAGGGCATTCTCGAACGCCTCTGCAGTCATGATATCTGAAGGTTTGACCTGTTTCTTGTAGAGTTCCATGACGGCATATCCGGCCTCTTTCGCCAATCGATCACGCTCTGCGTAGACTGCAGGTATCGTTCCATTGCCGGGAAGCCCCATGCCAAGTGCTTCGGTAAGGCAGTTCATACTGTTGGCCGTGAACATACCTGAACAGGAACCACAGGTTGGACATGCAGAGTTTTCACATGCAAGTAGCTCGCTATCACTCATGGTACCGGCAGCATGCGAACCGACAGCCTCGAATACCGTGGTAAGGTCGATTGCACGTGTATCTCCTGGAAGGTGTCCTGCAAGCATGGCACCACCACTCACGACAATCGTGGGTATGTTTATTCTGGCTGCAGCCATGAGCATGGCCGGGACGATCTTGTCGCAGTTTGGCACCATGACAAGTGCATCGAAGGGGTGGGCAGTCGCCATCACCTCAATCGAATCGGAGATAAGCTCCCTGCTCGCAAGAGAGTACTTCATCCCCTTGTGCCCCATGGCGATACCGTCACACACACCGATTACGGAAAAATCGATTGGTGTACCGCCTGCAGAGCGAACTCCTGCTTTGACCGCATCGACGATACGGTTCACATGGACGTGTCCTGGAATGATACCGTTCGCCGAGTTCACGATTCCGATCAGGGGCGCGGCTATCTCCCGATCTGTCAGTCCCAATGCCTTCATGAGTGAACGGTGGGGGGCTCGTGAGCTCCCACTCTTCATCTGATCGCTTCTCATATCTTCGCTCCATTCTCCGGTCTCTTCGTATAGTCTCGGAATGCGGCGAGCAACTTCATGGTGATCTCGCCAGCAACGCCGGAGCCGATCTTCTGACCATCGAGTTCAGTCAATGCAATGAGCTCAGCAGCCGTACCGGTGAGAAAGACTTCGTCTGCATTCAGTACATTGTAATGGGTGAATGGGACTTCGTTCATCTCGTAGCCGAGGTCACGTGCGATCCGTATCACAGCCTGTCGGGTAATGCCATCGAGCGTGCCGAGCCAAATCGGGGGTGTGCTGATAACTCCATCCTTGATGATGAAGATATTATCTCCTGTGCACTCAGTGACCACACCCTCTTCGTTCAGCATGAGTGCTTCGTCTGCTCCGTAACGGTGAGCCTCGATCGATGCGAGTATGTTGTTCAGATAGTTGAGACTCTTGATCTGGGGATCCACGATCGTTGCCTTGTTTCGTCTCAGATGACTGGTGATCACCTTGAGGCCTCTTTGATATGCTTCATCGCTGTAGAGGGCAACCTGGCCGGCAATGCAGAACAGTCGCGGTCCTGGTGCTTCCGGTTTCGGATAGAGACCCAACCCATCTGCCCCACGGGTGCAGACGAGGCGAACATACCCATCCACAATATCGTTCTTTCGACATGTTTCGAGCACGATCTCGGAGATCTCCTCAATCGAAAGCGGAAGTGTAAGGTTGAGGGCACGGGCTGCAGACTGAAAACGTTTCATATGGTCGTCCAGACGGAAGACCCGTCCACCATATGCCCGAATCCCCTCAAATATTCCATCGCCATAGAGTAGACCATGATCCATCACGGGAATCTTCGCTTCGTGTAGCGGTACATACGATCCTTCCAGATATACGATTTGTTCCTTCATCTCTTCACTCCCTCATAGTTTTTGAGCAATCAAGGTGCCCATCTCTTTGGTTCCGATCTGACGCATCCCTTTACTCATGATATCGCCAGTCCTCCAACCCGCATCGAGCACCGCTCCTACTGCGGATTCGATAGCCGCGGCCTCCTCTTCGCAAGCGAAGGTGTGCCGCAACATCATGGCCACCGAAAGGATGGTCGCAATGGGGTTCGCCATATCCTTCCCCGCAATATCCGGAGCAGAACCATGTATCGGTTCATACATACCGAAGTCGTCAGAGCGGAGACTTGCAGAAGGGAGCATGCCAATCGAACCAGTGATCATGCTCGCTTCATCACTCAGAATATCACCGAACATGTTCTCAGTCACGATCACGTCGAACTGTCTCGGATTACGAACCAGCTGCATTGCAGCATTGTCTACATACATGTGGTCAACCGATACGTCAGGATACTCCTTGGCTATCGTGTTCACAACCGAACGCCACAACCGTGAAGTCTCCAGAATATTGGCTTTGTCGACGCTCATGAGCCGCTTGCTCCGTTTGGAGGCGATATCGAACGCCTTTCGGACAATCCGATCGATTTCAATGGTAGCATATGCCATGGTGTCGTAAGCCGAATCGCCTGCATCGTTTCTCCCACGCTCTCCGAAATAGATACCTCCAGTGAGCTCTCTCACCACCATGATATCCAGTCCACCGGCTATCAGCTCACTCTTCAACGGACAGGCTTCGGCGAGTTGCTCGTACAATAGTGCAGGACGAAGGTTGCAGAAAAGGCCGAGTCCGCTCCGAAGTCCAAGCAGAGCCTTTTCGGGTCTCTGATCTCCACCGAGATGATCCCACTTCGGTCCTCCCACTGCTCCGAGGAGGACAGCTTCGGAATCCTGGCACCCGAGCAGAGTCGATTCAGGAAGCGGCATACCGACACTATCTATAGCAACACCTCCTGCGAGGTAGAACGAATAGTCGAACTTGTGTCCATACTTTGTGCCCACCGCACCCATAACCTTCACCGCCTCCGCGACGATATCTGGACCGATTCCGTCACCTGGGATCAACGCTACCTTCATTCTCATGAAAGGACCTCCTTCTTGAGGTAGTTGATCAGGCCATCGGAGCTGATCATCTTCTGTATGAAAGGAGGGAACGGCTCAGCTGACCAGCTCTCACCGGTGCTCTCGTTGGTGATGAGTCCGGTCGAGAACTCCACGCTTACCGTGTCACCAGCTTTGATTCCGGATACAGCCTCTGGACATTCAAGAATAGGAAGACCAATATTGATCGAGTTTCGATAGAATATCCTAGCGAAGGAGGCAGCGATCACACAGCTTATACCGGCAGTCTTAATTGCAAGCGGAGCATGCTCTCGCGAAGAGCCGCACCCGAAGTTCCTATCTGCAACCATGATATCGCCATCTTTCACCCGATCGATGAAAGTCGCGTCGATATCCTCCATACAGTGCGCAGCTAACTCCTTGGGATCGCTGGTGTTCAAATATCGTGCTGGAATGATGACATCGGTATCGACGTTATCACCATAACGGAATGCATTTCCTTGTGCTTTCATATCTATCTCTCCTCAATGCTTGCCGGATCAGTGATTCGACCGGTCAGTGCCGATGCCGCTGCGACTGCAGGACTGGCAAGGTATACCTCGCTGCCCACATGTCCCATGCGTCCGACGAAGTTTCTGTTCGTGGTTGCGACAGCCCTCTCTCCATCTGCGAGTATTCCCATGTGACCTCCGAGACACGGACCACAGGTCGGAGTACTTACCACGGCCCCTGCGAGAACGAAGGTCTTGAGGAGTCCCTCTTCCATTGCCTGCAAATAGATCTCCTGAGTAGCAGGGAATATGATGGTTCTCACTTGCGGATGTACCTTTTTTCCAGCAAGTATGCTTGCAGCGACACGAAGATCACTGATTCGGCCATTCGTACACGAACCGATCACTACCTGATCGATCTTCACCTCTCCCACCTCGTCTATGGTACGGGTATTATCCGGAAGATGAGGAAATGCGACAGTCGGTCGAATGGTACCGAGATCGATCTCATAGGTCTGATCGTATTCGGCATCTTCGTCCGCCTCGAAGATCACCGGCTTCCGTTTGCAGTGGTCTGCAAGATAGGCCAACGCGACCTCATCGACCGGGAAGATGCCATTCTTTGCACCAGCTTCGATTGCCATGTTGCATATAGTGAACCGATCATCGATGGAAAGTGATGCCACACCGGGACCGGAGAACTCCATTGAGCGGTAGAGCGCTCCATCGACCCCGATCATCCCGATAATATGGAGAATCAGATCCTTTCCCGAGACCCATGCAGGCAATTGCCCACTCAGGTGAAAACGGAGTGCCGACGGAACCTTGAACCAAGCCTTCCCCGTCGCCATACCGGCAGCCATGTCGGTGCTTCCCACACCGGTGGAGAAAGCCCCGAGTGCCCCATAGGTACACGTGTGGCTATCGGCACCGATAATCAAGTCTCCTGCATCGACCAACCCCTGCTCAGGAAGCAGTGCATGTTCGATCCCCATTTGACCGATCTCGAAATAGTTTTCGATCTCCTTCTCCGTAGCGAACTCTCGCATCATCTTGCACTGCTGTGCCGCCTTGATATCCTTGTTGGGAGTAAAATGGTCAGGCACCAATGCGACTTTCTGTGTATCGAATACACGATCCACATTGAACTTCGCGAACTCTTTGATCGCAACCGGGGCAGTAATATCGTTACCCAACACCAGATCCAGATCCGCCATGATCAGCTGGCCGGCTCGAACCTCCTCCAGCTGAGCATGTGAAGCGAGGATTTTCTGTGACATGGTCATACTCATGAATTATCTCCTTGCAGATGACTGGCAGGGGGAGCTATCCCCTCCTTCATCAGTTTGTATTCTATGGAATCGACAAGCGCCATCCAGCTTGCCTCGATGATATCGGTGGAAACTCCAACGGTGGACCACGAGTTCTCTCCGTCGGTCGTCTCGATAAGTACCCGGACTTTGGCAGCCGAAGCATCCTTCGAATCGAGTACACGCACCTTGTAGTCGGTCAGATGCACTGTAGCGAGAATCGGGTAGAAGTCCTCAAGCACTTTTCTCAGAGCCTTGTCGAGTGCATGCACGGGACCATCTCCCTGTGCAACGGCTATCGCCAACTCGCCATCTACTCCGACTTTCACCACTGCAGTATGACTCATTTGGGGATCACCCATCAATGGCCGTTCACCAAGTGTCTTGTAGTGGTCGAGTACGAAATATGGCTTATATTGGCCAAGATGTTTTGCTATGACCAGTTCAAATGAACTCTCTGCTCCTTCGAACTGATACCCTGACATCTCCATATGCTTGAGTGTATCTATGATCTGCCGTGTCTCTGGTGCCTCTTTGCTCAGGTCGGGGGCATACCGCTGAATCCGTTTCAGGATCGTGGCTCTCCCTGCTACTTCGCTCATGAGCATTCTCCGCTCGTTACCCACCAATTCGGGATCCACATGTTCGAACGAACGGGGATTCTTCCCGATTCCATCGATATGCATACCACCCTTGTGCGTAAAGGCGCTTCTTCCAATGTAGGGTGTCCCATGTGGAATCGAGACATTAGCGATCTCAGCAACCGAGTGAGTGGCAAGTGTGAGGTGGGACAGAGCATCTGCCGTTATCACGGAGAACCCCAATTTGAGCTGAAGCGTCGGGATTATGGTTGCGAGACACGCATTCCCGCACCGCTCGCCGAAACCGACAAGGGTTCCCTGCACCTGCCGTGCTCCGGCTTCGACTGCAGCGATGGAGTTGGCATCTGCACACGAGGCATCGTTGTGCGTATGGATACCGACTACCACATCGGGAAAAGATTCGGCTAGGTCGTTCACTACATGACCCGTTGCCCGCGCTATGAACGAGGGAACTGCTCCACCTCGTGTATCACAAAGAGCTATGGAGCTGGCACCCGCTTCGGCAGCGACACGCACCGTCTCCATTGCATACTCCTGATTCTCCTCGTAGCCATCGAAGAAGTGTTCAGCGTCGAATACCACCTCCTTCCCGTTTGATACGAGATAGCTCACGGTGTCCCGAATCATCGAGAGATTCTCCTTCAATGAAGTTCTAATGATATCGGTCACCTGAAAATCCCAGCTCTTTCCGAAGATCGAGACTACCGGAGTCTTGGCTGAAAGCAGCGAGACGATATTCGGATCGTCTGCAACCGGCATATTTCTCCTCCGTGTTGCACCAAAGGCCACCAGTTTCACCTGGTTGAGCTCCATGGCGGACACCTGCTGAAAAAACTCGAGGTCCTTCGGATTCGAACCTGGATTCCCTGCCTCGACATAGGTCACACCAAGATCATCCAGCAATCGGACAATCTTCAACTTGTCCAGTACCGAGAACGATATACCTTCTGCTTGGGCCCCATCTCGCAAGGTAGAATCGAACAGGGCTACCCGTTCACGTATTTCAGACATGATACAACTCCTTCATGACATCTTCCTTAACCGTACCCGAATTCTTCATGTCGCGAGAACGAGCCTCTTCGGAGAGGGGGATCCACTCCTTAGCCTTTCGTCCTCCGGTATGATCGCTCTGGTCCTGATCGACGGTTCTGCTCTCAGCAACCTCGATCATTCTGTTCACCGCCGAGAGTAGGCTCTGCATGCTCGCCTCGAGGATGTCGGTACTGACACCACGACCGCGATACACCCCATGGTTGTCGCTGATCTTCACGAGCACCTCACCCAGAGCATCTCGGTGTTCGGTCACAGCTCTGAGCTGATAGTCTTCGAGGACATATGAGTGCTTGATGATCCGCTCAACAGCTTTGTAGCAGGCATAGACCGGTCCCGTCGCCATTTCGACTGCCTGCATTTTTCGACCACCGCGTCTGAGCGTCACGCAGGCTGTGGTGGTCATGGAGTTTCCGGTATTCACTACAAAGTTGTCCAGCTCGAATATCTGCGGTGCTGCGTGCGTACCACTCTCCATGAGGGCGATGAGATCCCGATCGGTGATCTCCTTCTTCTTGTCTGCAACGTTCTTGAAGTCGGTGAAGAGTTTCGTAGCCATCTCGGAACTCAACTGGTACCCGAGCTCTTCCATCCGTTTGACGAAGGCGTGCTGCCCACTATGCTTACCTAGAACCATCGTGGTCTTTTTAAGCCCGATCGATTCAGGTGTCATGATCTCATAGGTCTGAGCATGAGCCATCATACCATGCTGATGGATTCCCGACTCGTGGGCGAACGCGTTCGCTCCAACGATCGCCTTGTTCGGCGCTATTGCAACTCCAGTAATACTTGAGAGTAGCCGACTGGTCTTGTACAGCTCCTCGGTCTTCAGATTGTAGGAGAAATCGAAGAGATCGCGACGGGTCCGTATGGCCATTGCCAGTTCCTCGACGGCAGCGTTTCCAGCTCGTTCTCCTATACCACACACGGTACACTCTGCCTGTCTTGCCCCCGCGGCCAGTCCGGCAAGTGAGTTCGCCACTGCAAGACCGAGATCGTTGTGACAGTGAACCGAGAGGATTGCCTTGTCGATGTTCGGTACCGAGTTCATGAGGTAGGCTATCAGGTCGCCAAACTCATGTGGCATGCTATAGCCTACTGTATCGGGTATGTTGACAATCTGGGCTCCCGCATCGATCACGGCTTCGACGACTCGACACAAGTAGGCTCTATCTGTCCGTGCTGCATCCTCGGCAGAGAACTCGACCTCAGGACAGAGATCCCTCGCGTGTCGAACCATCTTCACCGCCTGCTCCAGTGCACGTTCTCGTGACATTTTCAGTTTGTACTCCAGGTGCAGGTCACTTGTGGCTATGAATGTATGGATGCGCGGTTTCGCCGCTTTCTTCACGGCATCCCACGCACAATCGATATCCTTCTCCAAAGCACGAGACAAGGAGGCTACGGTACTTCGTTTCACCGTGGAAGCTATGGCCTGAACAGATGCAAAATCGCCGGGTGAAGCGATCGCGAATCCCGCTTCGATCACATCGACACCTAGTGCTTCGAGTTGCTGTGCAAATCGAAGTTTCTCCTCCAGATTCATACTGTATCCGGGAGCCTGTTCTCCATCTCGAAGCGTGGTGTCAAAGATTGCTATCTGATCGGCCATACTTTACCTCTCACTTGTTCCGGTTCATTACCGGTCATTCACTCTGGCGGTGCGACGCACCGCACTACCTACTTCTTCAGCCAACTCATAAGAGCTCTGAGCCGTTTCCCTGTCGATTCGAGCAGGCTCTCCGACTCCATACGTCGCTTTGCATTGAAGAAGGGGCGTTTCACCTGATTCTCAACTAACCAGTTCCGAGCGAACGTACCGTCCTGAATCTCAGAGAGAACCTTGCCCATCTCCTCTTTAGTCTGATCGGTTATGATTCTGCGTCCACTCACATAGTCGCCATACTCGGCGGTATCGCTTATGCTGTATCTCATATAGCTCAATCCACCCTGATTGATCAGGTCGACAATAAGCTTCATCTCATGACAGCACTCGAAGTAGGCCATCTCAGGCTGATACCCTGCTTCGACCAGTGTGTCGAATCCGGCTTTGATAAGGGCCGACACGCCACCACACAGAACTGCCTGCTCACCGAAGAGGTCGGTCTCGGTCTCTTCCTTGAAGGAGGTCTCGAAGACACCGGCTCTACCGGCACCCAAGCCGACCGCGTAGGCGAGCGCAACATCCTTCGAGTTACCCGAAGGGTCCTGATGCACCGCGATGAGCGAAGGAACACCCTTGCCCTCTTGGAACTGGGAACGGACGGTATGACCAGGACCTTTCGGAGCGATCATGATGACGTTGATATCCTTGGATGGTACGATCTGACCGAAATGGATATTGAATCCGTGAGCGAACGCAAGATATGATCCTGCCTTCATTCCCGGCTCGATACTTTCGGTGAACAGCTTCGCCTGCTTCTCGTCGTTGACCAGCATCATGATCACATCTGCGATCTTTGCAGCTTCTGCTGCAGTCATGACACGGAGGCCTGCCTCTTCAGCTCTCTCCCATGAAGGGCTTCCTGTATAGAGACCTACGACGACATCGATACCCGATTCGTGCAGATTCAATGCGTGGGCGTGCCCCTGGCTCCCATATCCGATAATCGCTACAGTCTTTCCTTCCAACACCGACATGTCGGCATCTTTCTCATAATACATGGTACTCATTCATTATCTCCTTTTGCCCGAAGGGCGCTAATCTGTGTATGTCTAGTCCTCATCGGACATTTCGCGGTGATTCACCATCGATTGACTGCCTCGCTCCATCGCAGTCATGCCGGTACGGACCAGCTCCTTGATTCCGTATGGACGGAGCAGATGGAGGAACGATGCCACTTTGTCCATATTCCCTGTGATCTGCATGGTCAGCGTGGTCTCAGTCACATCCATGATCTTGGCTTTGAAGATTTCTGACAGTTCGACCACCGCTGCGCGTGTCGTATCGCTTGTCTCCACCTTCACCAGGAGAAGCTCGCACTGAATACTGCCCTGAAGGGTAAGCTCAACCACGGTTATGACATCGATGAGTTTAGCGACCTGTTTCTCGATCTGTTCGACTATTGACTGATCTCCGGTCACCACGATCGTGATGCGGCTGATCTCAGGATTCTCCGTCTCTCCGACGGACAGGCTGTCGATGTTGTATCCCCGTCTGCTGAACAGTCCGACGACACGACTCAAAACTCCAGGATGGTTGTTAACCAGAATTCCCAATGTATACCGTTCCATGGCTCAATCCCCCTTCGGAATGTGTGTGCTTGAAATCCGACTATTCCTCAATGATCGGTTTCTGTGGTGAGGCTACACCGATTCGCCGTGAAGGGGTCCCTCCACGGTTGCACCAGAATCGGCGTGCCGTGGAGTTATAGAATGATAATAAGGCTTACGAGAATAATTACAGATAGGATAGTAATCTGTGGGAGGTGGGAGGTAATGGAGATTGCAAGTGATTCAGTGGATGTTGTAAATTGGCATGCTGAAATTGACGCATTTGGCATATGCATCGCATGTGTACTCAAGCTGTGTTGCTTCCCCGCCGTTCTCATGACTGGCACCTCAAACAAAAAGATTGCCTTCTGTTTTATACGTCTCTGAAAGAAAAGTCAACTCCGTTCACCGAAGATTATCAAGAACAATTAATATTTATGCATAAATTATACAAATTACTTGTATATAAACTTGATCCAGTCTGCTCAACACCCTTCACAGCAGGTAAGAGTCGCATATGCCACTAGCCATCTCAAGAGAGCTGGGATACACTGAAACGATGAAATCTCTCTTCTCAAGGCTTATGCTTTTCTTCCTTGTAGTCATGCTCGTACCGGTATCATTGCTGGCTTTCGCGTATATCACGGCAGGGAATCGGGCTTTGGAGAACAATCTGGCCGAACAGGGCGATATCAACATCCGCGGCGCCGCAGTACGTATGCAACAGCTCATAGAGGAGTATCGGCACAAGGCATACACAATCAGTGTCGAAGAACTGGTGGTAGACCTCCTCGAACAAGACTCATTCGAAGGGACTACCAGCATGAACCAACTCTATGAACGCCTCTTCACTATCATGAAAGGCGACACCTATCTCGCAACTGCATCGGTGGTAAGTACAAGCGGTCGTGTGAGACTCTCCACACACCTCTTCCCCTATCAATATGACCTCAGATATCAGGGAAACGATACGAATCCCTTCTTCGATCTCTCTCGAGCCGGAGGGGAGACTGCCTCGCTCATCACCTTCACGAATCGGTATATGACGCAGAACAACTCGTTTGTCTTTTTCAACATACTCCGAAGAGTCCGGGATGTAGCGGGAACCGTGCTGGGCTATGTCGCGGTCGACGTCTACCACGATGCACTCAGTGATATGCCCACCACGTCCGGGTTCACAGACATTATCCTGATCGACAGCGAGACCTACGTTGCAGCCTCGCTCAATCATCTCGACAGGCATGGCGATTTCACCAAGCTCCCTGAACTCAAATCGATCACCTTTCCGCTTTTTGAAGGGAGCATAATAGGAGAAGGGAACATCATCTCGGTCGCTGCGATACCGAATACTCAGCTCTACCTTGCCGGAGTGACCGATATGGCGATACTGAACAGGAGTATCGAGGGGTTCATGATGATAGTCGGATTCGTGCTAGCCGTAGGTGCTGTACTAGCGGGAATTCTCGCCTATTTCTTCAGTAGATCCATTGCAAAACCGGTAAACGATCTTGCCCTCTCCATGCATCAGGTCGAAATGGGCGAAATGCAGACGCAGGTTACCGAATCTCGCATTCTCGAGATTGGTCAGGCACAACAGTCATTCAATGCGATGGTGAGACAGATCACCAATCTCATGGAGCTAACCCGGGAGGAGGAGGCAAAGGTGCAAGAGGCGGAGCGTCGGGCACTGGAGGCTCAGATGAATCCCCACTTTCTCTATAACACCCTCAACACGGTAAAAGCCATTGCCCGCATGCATGACGAGCGCGAAATTCTTACCATAACCACCAAGTTGGGGAAACTCCTTCGCAATGCGATAGACAACCGGGAGCAGGAGACATCGCTCAAGGAGAGCTTCTCGCTGGTGGAGAGCTACCTCACCATTCAGAAAATCCGGTACGGAGCCAAACTGGATACGTATGTGGAGCTGGACCCCTCGATCGAAAAGGTGATGACACCGAAGCTCATCATTCAGCCCCTTGTAGAAAATGCTCTCATTCATGGCCTGGAACCAAAGCTCGGACGGTGGAGACTATCGGTCACCGCAATCTCGCAAGGAGACAAGATCAGCATAACCGTCGCCGACAATGGTATCGGATTCCCAGATGCGCCCAGCATTCGATCGGACGCCGAACCCGAATCATCGACCCATGTGGGCCTCTACAACATCCACCGCAGACTCCAGTTCCGTTATGGCTCTTCGGCGGGAATTACGATAGACTCGATAGAGAACGAAGGCACCATCATCAAGATACGATTGCCTCGCGATGAGAGGAGAGCGTAGTCATGCCCTATACGGTTGTGATCGTTGAAGATGAAGATCTCATTAGAAACGAGATAGAGCAGTTCACCCCCTGGGAGGACCTCAATCTCACCTGTATAGGGACCGCTTCGGACGGCATGGCGGGAGCTGAGCTCATCCGCTCAGAAAATCCGGATATCGTGATCACCGACATTCGACTACCGGGTCAAAATGGGTTGGAGATGTTGCAATCGTGTCGTGTCGAACATGCGATCATTCTAAGTGGATACAGCGACTTCTCATACATGAGAAGCGCAATCAAGCTGGGCGTGTTCGACTACCTTCGCAAACCATTCGACGATGAGGACCTTGCTGAGGCGCTCTCTTCACTCGTAGAAAAACTCTCGTTAGAAGAGGCTGAGATGGCCTCGATAGGAAACAATCGCGAACGGTCTCTTCTGATCGAGCTTCCGACCAGAAGCGGCAATCATATCGTCGACCACGCCATAACCCTGATCACCCAGCGATATGCCGATTGTATCGGATTGCAGGAGACAGCCGCAGAGCTCTCCATCTCGGAGAGCCACCTTAGCAGACTCTTCAAGGAGAGTACCGGTGTGAACTTCCTCAACTATCTACAGGCGTTTCGAGTCAACAAGGCGATCGCGCTTCTTCGTGACCCACGCATGAATATCTCTATGGTTTGTGCCCGGTGCGGTTTTCCCACACCGGGGTATTTCACTAAGGTTTTCAGAAAGTTCATGGGCATGACACCCACACAATTCCGAGATACGCACCTCACTTTTCTATCAGAGAAGAGAAATAGCTGAGCAGAGGCTGATCGAACTGATACAGGATCGCATCGATACCGATAGAGCGAGCAGCGACAATATTCTCTTCATAGTCATCAATGAACAGAACCGAATCTGTATCGACACGTTCCTTTGCAAGAATCGTCGAAAAGAACTGCGTTGCAGGCTTGGAGATGCCCAGCTCATGGGAGGCATATGCGGCATCGAACACGTCCAGATAGCCCTGTCTCTTCAATAGTTGCCAATGCGGAGCGTAGGTGTTCGAACCGCACACCACCCGTTTCCCCCTAGCTCGCAGCTCAGAAATGATCCGTACTACAGGGGTGTTCCAGGTTGGTTTGAAGAAGGTCGCAAGCGGATCGCCTTCGACTTGTACCCCGAACTGGTGCTTTACATGCCGCCAATACAGTGCCGAGTCGATGGTACCGTCCATGAGCGGGAACGCATAGTGTTCATAGTCGACTCTCAGCGCTTCGAGATCGATGTCGTAGTGTGCGGAAATAGCTTCAATCGTGGTGATGTCCCGAATGACCACATTTCCCATATCGAACAAATAGACCGTATAAGCAAGAGGATCTTTCAACATGGACACTCCTTCTCTACCCCTTTCGTGATTCATAGACCGAAGAGCCACCGATGAAGTACTTCGAAAGCAGACCAAACAACAAGAACATAGGAAGGCTGGCAATGACTGCGACCGCCATCATAGCACCCTCGTCGGTCATCTTCTCTTCAGCGAACTTCGATATATACAGTGGAATCGTCTTCATCTTCTCAGACTGTGTCACCAGAAGTGGCCAGAGGAGATTATCCCACTGTCCTCTGAAAGAGAGGATTCCCAGAGTCGCAATCACCGGTGCGCAGTTCGGAAAGACGATACGCCAGAAGATACCAATCTCACCCATACCGTCCACCCGAGAAGCATCTAGATACTCGGAAGGGAAGGTGGTGAGGTACTGGCGCATCTGAAACACGCCGAAAGCACTGACTAGAAAGGGGACGATAAGACCCGCATAGGAATCTTGCATCCGCAGATTCATCGCAACCATGTACAACGGAATCATGATAGCCTCAAAGGGGATCATCATAGTAGCCATTATCAACATGAATACGAAGTGTCTACCCTTGAACTTGAACTTCGCCAGACCGTATCCGGTGATAGCGGCTATCAGTACGGTGGTTATCGCCACGGTGATGGAGACGAACATCGAGTTGAAAATGTTTCTCGGAAAAATCCACGATCCATCATTCCCTTGAAGAGCCTTGATATAGTTCTGGTAGTAGAAAGACTCAGGGATCCAACTGTATGGCATGCGAACAATCTGCCGGCTCTCCATGAATGAGCTGGTCACCATGAACACCAACGGTGTCACCGTGAAGATCAAAATGATCAGGAGGATAGCCCATATGAGTACAGCAGACCAATTGGCTCGTTTCAGACCTACATACATACACACCCCCCTAGTACTCTACATCGTCGCTCTTCGAGAACCGGAACTGTATCCAGGTGAAAAGCAGCATGATCAGAAACAGCACAATACTCATGGCACTAGCTCGACCGATACGTTGATTCCTGATTCCCGTCGTGTAGATGTTCAGTGTCATAACATTGATCGGTGCCCGAGGTGCTCCTCCCTGAACGAACAGGTACTGTGTACTGAATGTCTTCAGACATTGGAGCATGGCCATGATCGATACCAGTACCACGGTGGGCTTGAGAAGCGGAAGCGTGATCCTCCAGAAACTCTGCCAACGAGAGGATCCGTCGATCGTGGCAGCTTCGTAGATTGCTGGAGGAATGGACGAGAGTCCGGTGATGAACAATATGACGAAGTATCCAATGTACTTCCAAAAATAGACCACCATGGTGGAGACTTGAACCATGGTTCGGTCTGCAAGCCACTTCCTATCGACTCCCGGTGAGGCAAGAATGGCATTCACCCACTGATTACCCAGACCGCGAGGATCGAATATCAGAAGCCAGATCGCTGCTGCAACCACCGAAGAGATAACCGCCGGTGTATAATAGGCAATCTGGAAGAAACCTCTCGCGCGATGACTGGTCAGTGTGGTGAGGAATGTCGCTACCATGAGTGAAAAAATCACGATCGGGATGAACGTACCAAGTGTGAAGACGAACGTTGCCCTGATCGAGTTCCAGAAGTCCGGAGAACTGAATATGTATGTGTAGTTCCCCAGACCCATGAACTTAGGGGGTGCCAATGAAAGGACCCGTTTGTCGAACATGCTTGTGTACAGTGCGTTCAGGATGGGATAGAAACTGAAAAGAGAGAAAAACAGAATCGATGGGACGGTGAATGCAAAGCCCCAGCGAGCAGTCTTCCGCTCTATGCCGATATACTTTCTTTTCATGGTTGTTACCTTTGCGTGAGTACATTGCACAAGAGGGCCAAGGTTTCAATTCGGCACCGAGGCCCCCTCTGAATTGTGACTAGTTCATGTGTCTACAGCTGCTCGTCCAACAACTCCTGCGCTGCTCGCTTCAATGTTGCCAAAGCTTTTTCTGGAGTCTCTCCAGAGAGCATGACAGACTCGACAGCACTCCGAATCAGAGTCTGGAACTCAGCACTTGCCGCTCCGTAATACACGATATGTCCACGATCGAGATCCTTGGTGAACACATCCGAGTACGGGATGTTCTTGTACGTATCGGAGCTCAGGAGCGCCTTGGTAGGCTGAATGAGACTCACCTCGTTCAGATACTCTTCGGCATGCTCGAGCATATATCCGATGAACTTCCATGCTGCATCCTGCGTGGCTTTGCTACTCTGAGCATTCACCATGAGATAGTGACCGTAGAAGGATGCTGCAACATCGTTCACTGCATCTTCGAAAGTCGGGAATGGGACAACCATCCACTCTCCGCTGTCATAGAATTCCTGATTCTCTGCTCGAATTCTACCGATCTGATACAGTCCGGTATGTGCCATACCAATGTCGTTGAGATCCTTGTTGAACAGGGATCGAGCATTCTTGTAGGTGGGTGAACCGAGATTCCGGCCACTGGGTCCCCACTGCTGCATGTACGAGAGGAACTTCAACCAAGCGCCTTCGTTCACGATCGCAGTTCTTCCGTCATCGCTGATGAGCTGACCACCGAGCTGTTCAACCATGGGGAGCATTGCAACCAGATAGTACGGATACCGGAAATCGAAACCACGACGAACGAGGATGTCTCCATCTCGAATCACCAGTTGCTCTGAGATGTCTGCCATCTCTTCCCATGTCTTTGGATAGTCGGTTTCGGGATCGAGTCCAGCCGACCTGAAGACCTTCTTGTTGATGAAGATACACCAGTTGGTGAGCTCAAGGGGCAAACCGTAGATTTTTCCATCCACCATGACAGGATCGAGCATCCCTTCTGCATAGGTGTCCAGCAAGTCGTTCATGTCCGTATAACCGGCTGCCTGAGGATTCACCGGAGCGACACGACCATTCACGATATACTGGTACTCATCTTCGATCGAAAGATTGAAAATGTCCGGACCCGAGTTGGCAGCGAACGCGGTCTGAACCAACTCGATCATCTTCGTCGAGGATTGTGTCGTCCTCTCAATCTTGATGTTCGGATTGGCTGCCTCGAATTCCTGAATATACTGCTCTTCGATCCGTGTTCTGTTCGGATCCTCGTGAGTCCAGTATTTGAGGACGATAGGACCCGACTCCTCTTTTGCACCGGCTGCGAACACAGAGCCTGCAACAAGCATGAACACTGCGCACAGAATCAACGCTTTTTTCATTTTGACTACCTCCAGAATAGTGTCTCGTATACGTATATTCTCCTGCGTTGGAGACCGTGGCGCAATGCAACTATTTTGTTATTAATTGACTACTTTTGCTGAGATTTCTGCTCATCCACGAACGCTGAGAGGTGTTCCATGGTCTTCGCGCTGAGAATATGCTCCATGCGGCATGCGTCGTTCTCCGCGGTTTCCGGGTCGAGTCCAAGAACATCCTCCAAGAACCTGGTCAAGGTTCGATGGCGACTATATACCTGCGAGGCCTTCTTTCTCCCCTTTGCGGTGAGTTCAATGGCACCGTATGTCTCTTGATGAATGTATCCTTCGGTTTGCAAAATCTTCATGGCTCGGCTCACACTGGGTTTCGTTACGCCGATTCTATTCGCGACGTCGGTCAATCGTACCGTACCTCGCTCCTGTTCAAGCTCTAAAACAGCTTCCAGATAGTCTTCTCCAGATTCCCGCATGCATTCCTCCGTGCCATAATCACCCTATTGTACCATACCCTGGGTGTGGGGGCAATTCGAGCAGCCCGATGGAGCGCGCCCATAGATGGTCACTTTCCGTTTTTGAAAATCTTCGGGAACAGCAGAAGCACCAGATAGATGAGAAAGATGACTACGAATATTGCGAGCATTCCCTGCCACATGAGCGTCAACGACTGTTTGAACAATTCGATCATGGAGAACCTCCTGGATCAGACCAACATCCCGGGAACCAGCCCGAGAATCACGCCACCGGCGATTACTGACGCAATCTGCCCAGCCACATTCGCGCCGACAGCATGCATGAGCAGGTGATTCTGTGAATCTGCCTGCTGTCCCATTCTCTGCACCACCCTCGCAGACATAGGGAATGCCGAGATTCCCGCTGCCCCGACCATGGGATTCACCTTGTTCTTCGAGAACAGATTCAGGAACTTCGCAAACAGGACTCCGGCAATCGAGTCGAACACGAAAGCCAGCAGGCCCAATACCATGATGAGCATGGTCTCGTACCGGACAAAGCGTTCGGCCTGCATGGAGGCAGATATGGTGATCCCCAGTAGCAAGGTTATCAGGTTAGCGAAAGCATTCTGTGCTGTCTCGGAGAGGCTTCCCAACACTCCGGACTCTCGGATGAGATTCCCGAACATGAGTAGTCCTACAAGGCTTACCGAGGCAGGAGCCACATAGCCGGCAAAGAGGGTGACAACAATGGGAAAGAACAACCGTGCCATGCGCGAGACCGACTTGGGGTTGTACGGCATGCGAATCGCTCGCTCTTTCTTTGTCGTGACCAGCTTGATGGCAAATGGCTGTATGATCGGCACCAGCGCCATATACGAGTAGGCGGCAACCGCTATGGCTCCTACATACTCACTTCTCAGTACCTGGGAGACGAGGATCGACGTAGGTCCGTCCGCGGCACCGATGATTCCGATCGAGGCGGCATCGCGCAGCGGAAACCCGAGCAACACGGCTATCGAAACCGTGGCGAATATGCCGAACTGTGCAGCAGCACCGAAGAGGATCAACTTGGGATTGCTGAGAAGCGGTCCAAAGTCGATCATGGCACCTATACCGATGAACAGCAGAAGAGGCATGGCTTCCGACGCTTCGATTCCCACCTCGAACAGCCACTCGAGTATACCGGCTACTTCTCCGATACCACTCATGGTTGTGTGCAGGGCTCCCGAGAACGGAATATTGACCAGAATCGCACCGAAGCCCATGGGCAATAGGAGAGCCGGTTCCAATTTCTTTGAGATCGCTAAGTAGATGAGGGTGGCCCCAATTCCGTACATGACCAATTGCTGCCAGGTTGTGGCAGTCAGGCCCAGTAACAGGAAGTCCATGCTATTTCCTCCTATGCGTGCTGTCTGACTATATCACTTGCTACGGAGGCCGGTCAATGTTGGTCTTTATCCAATAATACCGTATATTTATTCTACAAATATGCATACTACTCTTTCCAAAATCGCCAAAACATCCTATCATGCCAAAAATATCAGGGGTACTCTGTACCTCAAACTCGTTCAACAAGAGGTGAACCAATGAAAAAACTGCTCATGACCATTGCTATCGCATGTGTCGCACTCTCTGTTGCCACCGCTGCCGGTGCGCAGGAACAGGGTGTCGACCGGTCTCTCGAGAAAGTGCTCGACAAGGGTGTGTTCGTGCTCGGTCTCGACGACAGCTTCCCTCCCATGGGATTCAGGGATGAAAACAACGAAATCGTCGGATTCGATATCGACCTTGCGCGTGAAGTCACCAGCAGGATGGGTGTCGAACTGAAGCTTCAGCCTATCGACTGGAACGCGAAGGAACAGGAGCTCAACACCGGTAACATCGATTGCATCTGGAATGGATTCACTATCACTCCTGAGAGAAGCGAGATGATCAACTTCTCTGACCCCTATGTCGACAATGCACAGGTTGCTGTCGTTCGTGGGGACAGCCCGGTACAGAGCCTAGCAGACCTTGCAGGTAAGCGTGTAGGAATCCAGGCAGGCTCCAGTGCATCCGATGCAGTATACGGCAATCCTGAATTCGCCGACTCACTCTCCCAGATCGTCGAAGTACGGGACAACCTCACCGCTCTCATGGATCTTGAAATCGGTGGTGTCGATGCAGTTGTACTCGATCTGTTCGTCGCAAACGACAACATTCACCGAAGCGGAAAGGACTTCAGGATTCTCAAGGAGCACCTTTCGTCAGAGGAGTATGGTGTTGGTTTCAGAAAGAACGATCAGGCACTCAGAGATGAAGTGCAGCGGATCCTCCTTGAGATGGCATCCGATGGTACGCTGGCTACAATCTCCACAGATTGGTTCGGCGAAGATATCACCGTTGTAGGCAAATAGCTGAAGGAATTCGTAGTATGGGAAGGCTGTTGACGCTCATGCTGGGAGGTACACTCACCTCCCTCAAGATCTTTTTCCTCACCTTGCTGTTCGCCTTACCGCTCGGGCTACTCGTGGCAAAGGGTCGAATGAGCAAGCACCGCATTATCAGTTCGCTGGTCAACGGCTATATCATGATCATGCGGGGAACACCGCTCATACTGCAACTCATATTCGTCTATTTTGCTCCATACTATGTATTCGGTGCATCGTCCGACCGATTCACGGCGGTGATCATTGCCTATGCGATAAACTACGCCGCCTATTTTGCTGAAATCTATCGGGGAGGTATTCAGAGCATTCCACAGGGACAGCTCGAAGCCTCCTCGGTGCTCGGCTTCACTAAGGTACACACGTTCACCCATATCGTCATGCCGCAAGTAGTGAAACGGATTATGCCTGCTATGGGCAATGAAGTGATCACACTGGTGAAAGATACCGCACTTGCCCAGACGATCGGAGTGGCTGAACTTTTCCGTGTCGCACAGAATGCTGCTGCACGAGAGTTCTCCACTATGCCGATCTTCGTCGCTGGAGTCTTCTATTTCGTCATGAACGCAATCGTGTCGAAATCGTTCGATCTTATCGAACGCAAGCTCGACTATTACAAATAGGGGGAACCGGTATGTCAGTCATTTCCGTTGAACATGTGAGAAAATCCTTCTCGACACTCGAAGTACTGCAGGACATCTCATTCTCACTCAACTCAGGTGAGGTACTCTCGATCATCGGCCCCTCCGGTTCGGGAAAGTCGACACTGCTTAGGTGCATCACAAACCTAGAGACCGTGGACAGTGGAACCATCGTCATCGGAGGCGACACACTCGTGACCACCGGCCCCGATGGTACTGCAGTCTACGCAGACAAGGGAACCATCACCAGAATCAGGCTCCGAGTCGGGCTCGTATTCCAGAATTTCAACCTATTCCCCCATTTTTCGGTACTCAGGAATATTACCGAGGCGCAGATCCATGTGTTGAAGACCCCGAGACAAGAAGCGACAGAGCGAGCGTATGACCTGCTTGCAAAAATGGGTCTGGGAGACAAGGCGAAAGCCTACCCCTATCAGCTCTCCGGTGGCCAGCAACAACGAGTCTCCATCGCTCGAGCACTCGCTCTCAGACCGCAGGTACTCTGCTTCGATGAGCCGACCAGCGCACTCGACCCGGAACTCACAGGAGAGATCTTGGCGGTGATTCGTGAACTCGCTACCGAACACATGACCATGATGGTCGTTACTCATGAAATGGCGTTCGCCAGGGATATTTCAGACAGGGTCATATTCATGGATGAGGGATTCATCGTGGAAGAGGGAACCCCGAAACAGGTGTTCTCCGACACGAAAAACGAGAGAACTCGACGATTCCTCAGCCGATTCGGCTCCTGAGCACCCCTCCAGTGCTCTTCCCAGTCAAAACCCGATCCAGAAGTACGGGACCCCCATCGGTTATCACCATCTGTATGGCGAAACCGGAGGCATCGACGGTGAAGCCGATCAGGTCCGCTGTATACCCGGGTTCGATACACCCTCTACCCTGTAGCCGAAGCCGCTGTGCAGGGTAACTGGTCATCCGTGCAACTAGTCTCTCGATTTCACAGAGTTGCAGCTGACAATAGTATCGATCAAACAGATCCTGTACCGCACGATGGCTACGTGGATGCGTTATTTCGCTGCTGTATAGGGCGTCGGTTCCAAAACAGCCGAGCCTATGCTGAAGTATCGTGGATACGGAATCTTCCGATTGCGTGATATCGGACATAACGGCAGTCTCAGGCAGATCGGCAAGGACATCGAACAGAAGATCGAACTCGCTGCAGTGTGCCGAATCGGCAAGCTCCGACCACCTCTTTCCCGTCATCTCCGGTCTTCCGTCCACATGTACAACCGAGATGTTGTCCCAGCCACAGAGAGAGACTATGCTGTCCCAACCGTCAGGTTCGAGCATCTGCTTGCGTATGGACGATCTCTGTCTCGGATCCTTGATACGTGAAGCCAACTCGGTTCGCGGGATCTTAAGGCATGCAGGTGGCAGGAGACTGTACAGCGAAGTGGAGCCGTAGGTATAGGGATACTGATCGAACCCGATATCGAGTCCTGCCATCTCATACGCCTCCAACAAGTCGAGTATTGCGGGAACCAGAAACTGGCTCCTTGCTCCGATCACCTTCAGGTGCGAGATCTCGCATCGCACCCCTACTTCGAGCGCAATGTCCAAGACTTCTCGTAGGCTCGCCATAATGCCATCGCCCTCGCAACGGTGGTGTACCGCAAACAACTTGTCCCGCGCTGCGGTGATCTGGAGGAGCTCTCGAAGCTCTTCCTTCGCTGCAAATTGACAAGGGGCATAGTACAATCCGGTGGAGAACCCTGCAGCCCCGCTGTCGTACGACTGTTCGAGCATTTCGCACATCTGGGCAATTTCGCTCTCCGTCGCTGCACGGTTGACTTCTTGGTGTAATGCCGCAAGCCGCAACGGAGCATGTGCCTGCAACACGATCAGATGGGTCAAAGGCTTACACGCATCCACACATGAGGCATACGATTCGAATGTGCTCCATGGCCAAGGCTGCTGGTAGCTCCCGAGAATATCGGCAGACAGCTGAGCAAGATCATTACCCTGCCGTACCTCTGTCGGCAAGGGGAACACCCCCATCCCGCAGTTACCCGACACTTCAGTGGTGATCCCCTGAGCGATCTTCTCTCGCATACCGGAGCCTCTTAGCACATGCAGGTCGCTATGACCGTGCATATCGATGAATCCCGGGGAGAGGAACGCGCCATTGAGCGATATGGTCATGTCTGCGCTTATTGTATCATCATGAGGACCACTATATACGATGGTATCCTGTGAGATAGCGACTGACCCCATGAATTTCTGAGCTCCGGTTCCATCGACGATGAGTGCATCGGTTACGAGAAGAGATACATGCATATATGACAGCATAACAGGTTCAACATCCCTTGTCATTTGTTGTATACTTGCGTCGGAAGGAGATTGGCTGTGCAGTGTTATGATATAGTGTTAGTGGGCTCGGGACCGGCAGGCATGGGAGCCGCATTCGAAATTGCGGAGAAACGGCCAGATCTTTCCATACTCATGATGGACCAGGAGAAATTCTCCACCGGCGGTATGAGAAATGACTGTAAAATGAATTTCACCTATCCTATCGGTTTTCCCGAAGAGTACTGGACAAAGGATCAAGCAAACCGTTACATGGAACGGGTCACCCGTTTCCTCACACCCGAGTTCATGGACAAGAGCAATATAGCCATCTATCAACAGAGAGCCAAGCGACTCGGCTGCAGGTTGCTCGAGATTCAGCAATCACACTTGGGAACCGATGGAGGGTTGCGGCTCATCAAACGACTCCTCGCTGAACTGAACTCACACGGGGTCAACCTCGCTCTTGGTGAAACGATGCTTTCGGTCGATGACAAAAAGAGGGTCATTTCAACCGACAAAAGGGATATCGGATACAGAAAACTGCTTATTGCGCCGGGAAGGCGTGGGTTCCACTTTCTTCAGATGGTCATGCAAAGTCTTGGAGTCCCCTTCGTCGATAATATTGTGGATATCGGAGTACGGGTCGAAACACGATTGGAACACTACCCTATCGTGAAAGACTACTACGATCCGAAGTTCTATTTCCCCGAGAAGGTTCGAACATTCTGCACCAATAGCGGAGATGCTCACGTAGTGAAAGAGAAGTACGTCAGTGCACGGGGGGATACCTGGTACTCGGTGAATGGGCACGCCT
>Ga0334901_1001009_pt1 | contig 32834 bp, 23 predicted proteins | sample GraSluR3_MG_3_FD_207216 | JGI IMG/M metagenome (GOLD analysis project Ga0334901, IMG submission 207216) | Sludge microbial communities from methane-producing bioreactor in Wageningen University, Netherlands - Granular Sludge_15_08-R3 | ecosystem: Engineered > Bioreactor > Anaerobic >... | reverse complement strand
TGCCGTTATCTTACGATGACCATCCAGAACAGGCCGCTTAACGCCGGACACCGAGCCCGGCGCTGCGGGCCTCCAGGGAGGATGGTCCATGAGCCGACAGATACGGCAATTCACCCCTGACGAGCGGATGCAGGCCCTTCATCGCGCAGAGGAAGTCGGCGCCACTCGGGCAAGCAAGGAACTCGGGGTCGCTCGTTGCACGATCCATCGCTGGCAACGGGAGGCCAGAAGAGCGGCGGTGACTGCGCAACCTCGCCCGGCGGAGCCGACTTCGCCTCAGGGCGGAGTCGAAGTCGAATCAGGGGCCGAGCCAGTCGCCCCGACGGCGCCCCGGCTCGAGCCGCAGGCCCCTGCGAAGCAGGAACAGCCAGCCCGAAGCAAGTCAGTGGCCCGGATCTACACACCCTCGGAGCGCGCCCGGGCTTTGGAGCTCGCCGCCGCCGAGGGCTTGACGGCCGCCGCCGCGAAGCTGGGGATCTCCCGCTTCTCCATCTACGAGTGGAGGCGGCGTGCCCGATTGCACGCCGAGGGCAAGATGGCCGACAGCCCGGTCGCCGGCAGCGACGAGGACGGCGCCGCAGCCAGAGACCGCCGGATCCTGGAGGAGTGGAGGGCCCACCCCGGCCTCGGCCCCAGCCAGGTGCGCAACCAGTTGCGCAGGCAGGGCTTCAAGGTCAGCCTGCACACCGTGCGCTGTGTTCTGGACGAGAACGGGTACGTGGCCCCCAAGGTGCGGCGCGAGACCGGGCACGATCAACGCTACGAAGCCGTACGGCCGAACCATCTGTGGCACCTGGATTTCCTTCACCGCCACATCCACAAGCAGAAGGTCTACGCCCTGATCGTCCTCGACGACTACTCGCGCTTCATCGTGGGCGGGGCCCTCTGGGATGGCGAGCGGGTGGCCGCCGTCTGCGAGACCTTCGAGGCCGCAGTGAACCGCCACGGCAGGCCGGAGAAGGTCATGAGCGACGGCGGCAGCGCCTTCTACGCCTGGAAGGGAATCGGCGGATTCACCCGGCTGCTCGAGGAGTTGGAGGTGGACCAGTTGATCGCCTCCGTGCCCCAGGTGAACGGGAAGCTCGAGGTCCTCAACGCCAACATCCAGAAGGAGCTCTTCAACCAGGAGACCTTCTTCGACCTGGGAGAGGCCCAGCGCCGGTTCTCAGCCTGGATCCAGTTCTACAACTTCCGGCGGACCCACCACGCCCTGGGCGGCCTGCTGGTCCCCGCCGACCGCTACTTTGGCCGAGCGGACGAGATCCTCGCTGCCGTCGAGGCCGGCCGGAGCCCCGACGGCCTGGGAGAACCGCTTCCCGTCGAGCAGCGTCAGCTCGACCTCTTCCGGGTCACCAGCCACCGGGGCCAGGTCGAGCTGTACTTGCTGGGCCAACGGATCCCACTCACGCTGTCCGCTCGGGCTTGATCGGTCCGCGGGGCCGCCCGTGCGGTGACCACCGCTGGGGCGGCCCCGCGGGCCCCGCCACTGGAGTCCTGTGAGACGGGACATCCTGCGAGGATTCGGAAGACACTCAACAAAGCGTGCGGGATGCGTGAAAGGATCCCCGTCTCCATCCTGGCTGGAATGGCCCTGATCCTCCACCGGCATGTGCCTGCCCTCGCGGACCTTCTTGGTCCTGTGGACCTGCTGCTGGAGAGGATCGGCGCCGGCCGTAGCCAAGCCTTCGCGATGTGCCATCGCCTCCTGGAGTTGCTTCCGGCCCTGTTTCGAGGTCCCGGCCGGCCCAGGCGCGCACCCGTCGAGGAGATGTCCTTGCTGCCTGTCGTCGAGGCCTGCTTCGACTACTTAGCCCGTCACCCCGGCGCGATCGCCGTGGGCAGGCAGCGGCGTCAGTATAGCGACGGCTACCGTCGCTTCGTGGTCAACCTGGCGGGCCCCGGGGGACTGGCCGAGGGCCTGACCGTGGCCGACCTTTCGCGGGCCAGCCAGGTTCCTCTGGGAACGCTGAAGGAGTGGCTCTCACCACCGCCGGACCGGGGCCGGAAGGCCGAGGGCCGGGGGGGCCCCGAGTCCCAGGACTCGTCGCCGTCGGACGCCGCCGCCCCAGAAGACCAGGGCCCGGACGCGAAGTGCTCGGTGACGGTTCGCGACACCCACCTGCGGCAGCTCTTCGCCCTGTGGCAGGGCTGGCACGGGACCTTCGCGGCCTTCTGCGATGCGGCGCGCCACGAGCACGGGCTTCCCTACAGCATGTCCTTCATCGGCGATGCCCTGCAGGCAGCGGGGTTGCGCTTCAGGAAGCCGCAGAGCGCCGGCCAGGCCCCCTGGACTCGTGAGACCTACATGGCCTGCTTCCCTGGCGCCCAGTGGCTCGGCGATGGGACCAGCATCGCGGTTTGTTTCGGGGAGCGCATCTTCGTGTTCAACGTCGAAGCGTTGCTCGACGTGGCCTCCAACGCCGCCGTGGGGATCCACGTCTCCGCAACGGAGGACGAGGAAGCTCTACTCGCGGCTTACGGGGCAGGACTCGACGCGACCGGATCCCCGCCGCTGGCGATGACCTTGGATAATCGGCCCAGCAATCACACGCCCGGAGTCGCGGGGGCCATTGCACCGACCATGCTGCTTCGCTCCACCCCGGGAAGACCCGAGGCCAAGGCACCCATTGAAGGCTCGTTCGGGCTGTTCCGCCAAGCCATCCCGCCCCTGGTCCTGGAAGGCGCTACTCCGCGTGACATCGCCCGGAGTCACCTTCAGGCGGTCATGACGGCCTGGTTCAGGGGCCGCAACGGCAGGCCACGTCGCCGTCTCAATGGCCGCAGCCCGGTCGAGGCCTACCGGGAGGCCGCTCCGACGCAAGAGGAGGTCGACCGGGCCGCGCGGGAGCTTCGAGAGCGCCAGCGACGGCAGGAGGCGGCCCTCCAAACCCAGGAAGCGAAACGCGATCCCGTCCGTCGGCGCCTCCTCGCGCAAGGCCTGGAAGACCTGGGAATCGCCGACCCCGAAGGCTCGCTGGCTGCTAACCTGGCCCGCTATTCGCCGGAGGCGATCTCCTACGGCCTCGCCACCTTCAGCACCAAACGGGGCGAGGGGACGCTACCGCCGGACGCAGACCCCGGCCGCTACTTGGGCGGCATCATCCGCAAGGACCACGAGAAGCGCTACCTGCGCCAATTCGCCGAGCACCTTCTGGAGCAGAGGCTGCGGCTTCGAGACTTCAGCCTGGGTCCGCTGGTCGGCCGGGCCGAGCGCCTGCGGGCCGCCCAGACTCCGTTGGACCTGCCGCGGAGCTACGCCGACCTGGCATTGGAGGCGCAGTTCGACATCGACTTCCGCTTCTGGGCCCGAGCGGCCGCCGAGGCGCTCGCAGAACTGCCCCCAAGCGCGCGGTCCGGACAGTACAGGCATCTGTGCCGCCTCATCGCAGGCACCTTCAAGACGCCTGCTGACCGCCGAGAGATTCTCATCGACAGACTGGCCACGGCAGCGACCCAGGCCGCCTGACGGCGGCGGGTCGCTGTCAGGCGGCTGAGACCCCGACACGCGCAGTAGTCGCCGGCAAGGCGACCCCGACCTTCGGACGCCCCTGAAACGAACCACCTTCTCGAGGTCCGAAATCGCCGACCGCTGTCAGGCGACTGCTACCCGCCGATGGTCAAACACCTGACCGTTCCTTCGACCGGAGCCGATCCGAAAATCTTGGCTGTTAGGCGCTTGACAAGCGCACGTAGGACGAGTTCAGCATCTTGAAGTTGGCCAGGTTGGCCACCACCACCGCTCGCGGGGCCTTGTCGCGCCGGGCCAGGTCGTCGGCCACGCACTCGGCGAAGTAGCGGCGGTTGCGCATGCCTGAGACCATGTCGAAGTAGGCGTAGTGCGACAGGATGCGGTTGCGCTGATAGCCGGAGTAGACCATGACCGCGATCATCACGTAGATCAGCACCAAGGCGATGATCCAGACGTTGCTGACGTACTGGATCAACTCGTCGGTCTGGGCCAGGTCGTGTCCCAGGACCAGCCGTCCGATGGGCTCCCCCTTCAACTCGACGGGCACCTCGAAGCGGAAGAGCTTCTGCCCCTCGGGGGTCAGGAAGACCTGCACGCCGTGATGGACCAACGCGACCGGGACGTCCCGGGGGTCGGACGTTCCCGCTCGAAGCACCTGGTCCTGCGGGACGAAGCGGGCTTCGGCCACGTGGTGGTCGGTCCGGATGTGCCCGAGGAGTTCCTGGACCTCGAAGCGCCCCAGGAGCTGGTGGATCCGCTCGGCACGCACCCCGATCTGGGCGAAGCGACCATCCTCCAACTGCACGTAGCCGAACTTGTAGTAGTTCCCGTCCCGCAGGCTCTTCCGGATGGGGTCCACCCGAGAGCGTTCGGGCGAGTGCATGAACTGGCGGGTCGGGTTGCCCTCGGGGGCGGTCCAGCCGACGAACTCCCCGGTGCTGGAGTGGGTGACGACCCCTGCCTTGCTGAAGAAGGTGATGAGGTCCACCCGGGTGGAGCGCGCCAGGGCCGCCAGCACCTGGTTGCTCATCCCGCCCTGATGGGCCAGCACCGCCAGCCCCGCCGCGTGGATCTTCTCGTCCAGCAGGCGGTTGATGATCCCGGTGGACTCCAGGGCCAGCTCGAGGTTGTGGGCGTAGCTGGTGGCCAGGCGCTGGGACTCGGCCTCCATCTGCCGATAGTAGAAGTCCTGGATCTGCACGCGGACGAGCTTGCCGGCCCCCAGGAAGACGATCGCGATGACCACCAGCATGGCCACGTGCGTGCGGATGCTCAACCGCATGTTCTCGGGGCGGTCGCGCCTCAAGCCGGTCTTCCCTTCACCTGATCCTTCCCCTCCCGGGCGGTTCCCGGGAGACAAGAATTGCACGAAAGAGGCGGACCTCCTCTTCGAGAAAAATCACGATTCCCTGTCGGACTCCGAATCTTCGGTGTCCTGGGGGGGTCCAGGCCTTCGCGGCGAAGCGCCTGACGATGAACATGAGCCGAATCCTCCTGCTTTCCTGGCTGATCCTCCTGCTGGCGGAGACGGCCCTGGCCCTGCCCACCGGCGCGCTGGTCGGAACCGTGGAGGCCGAGGTCCCCGACCAGGTGGCGATCTACCGCTGCCGGCCCGGCCCCATGACGGGGCTCAAGCCGGGCGACGTGGTGGGGCTGGTCCGCTTGGGGACGTCCCTGGGAGAGGCCACGGTGCTGCACGCCTCCCCGGAGCTGCTGATCAGCCTCAAAGGCCTCTTTGAATGCGCCCCCGGAGACCTCCTGGTCTTCCGTCGAAGCAGCCGGGCTCCGGAAGGGCCGCGCCCGCCCGCGCCGGCACCTGCCGTGGAACCCTCGGCGGATCCCGCGACGGCACCCGACGCCCCCGCGGTTCCGGACACCGCCCCCTCCCCGGCCCTCCAGCCCGAGGCCCCCACGCCGGAGGCACCCCGGGATCCCGCCCGGGAAGCCCTCGGACTCTGGCACGAGGAGCTCAACATGCGCCTGGAGCACTTCCTGCGCCTGGGCCCCGCCGACAAGCCCGCCTCGCCGCATCCTGCCAGCCTGAAGAAGGCCTGGGCCCTGAGCGGACGCTCCAGCTTCCTGGAAGCCGCCAAGGTCTATGGGAACCTGGCAGCAGCCTTGCAGCGCGAAGCCCTGGCCCGGCTGGCCTCGGATCCGGGACGGGGCCGGGAAGCCTGGTCCCTGGGCCTGGAGGCCCTCAGCCTGCGAGCCCTGTGCCTCTTCCTGGCCGAGACCCCCGACCGCGCCCGGGCCGCCTTCGAGGCCCTGGCCCGCGAGAACCCCAAGGGCGCCTTGGGCTCGGCCCGTGCCCTGAGCACGGTGCGCGCCCGGGCCAACACCTGGCTGGCCCGGCTCCCCCAGCGAGGGGACGAGGCCCGCCGAAAAGGGTCGATCCGCATCCAGTCCGACGGAGTCGAGCGATGAGCCTTCCCGGCAGCCCGCTTCCGGTGGCGGAGTTCGTCGAGATGCCCGGCGTGATCGATCTGGCCTGGGGCCACCCCGACCCGGATCTGCTGCCCGTCGAGGAGATGGCCGAGCTGGCCCGCACCACCTTGCGGCGCTTCGGCCCTGAAGCGCTGGCCTATGGGGCCCCGGCCGGCCCGGGCCCGCTGATCGAGGCCGTGGTCGACCGGCTGGGACGAACCGACTCGCGTCCTCCCCGGCCCGACGAAATCTGCCTCACCGGAGGGGTCTCGGCTGCTCTGGAGCAGAGCGCGAAGCTCCTGGCCGATCCGGGCCAGGTGATCCTGGTCGAGGCCCCCACCTACCACTTCGCGCTGCGGATCCTGGCCAGCCATCCCCTGGAGATCTGCCCGCTCCCCTTCGATGCCGGGGGCCTGGTGGTGGAGGCCCTGCCCGAAAGGCTGGCCCGGATCCGGGCCAGCGGGAGGAAGGTCGGCTTCCTCTACACGATCCCCACCTTCCACAACCCCACCGGCCTCACCCTGACCCTCGAGCGACGCCGCGCCCTGGTCGAGCTGGCCGAAGCCGAAGGGCTGCTGCTGGTCGAGGACGACGTCTACCGCGAGCTCTCCTTCGATGGACCCGCCCCGCCCTCGCTGTGGAGCCAGGCTCCCCCCGGGCGGGTGGTCCGGCTGGGTTCCTTCGCCAAGTCCCTGGCTCCCGGCCTGAGGGTCGGCTATCTCACGGCCGACCGGGCCCTGGCCGAACGCTTCTCGGGACAGCCCTGGCTTCAATCGGGCGGGGCCCCCAGCCACCTGCCCTCGCTGCTGGTGGCCACCTGCATGGCCGAGGGCCTGTACCCGGCCAACGTCCAGCGCCTCCAGATCGCCTACCGCCAGCGCCGCGAGGCCCTGCTGGAGGCTCTCAAGACCGCGATGCCCCAGGGCACCACCTGGACCCGACCCGCCGGCGGCTACTTCACCTGGGTCACCCTGCCCGCAGGCGACACCCGAGAACGGCTCTCCGCGGTCAAGCAGGCGGGAAGCGGCTACATCCCGGGGACGACCTTCCTGCCCCCGAAGAGGCCCGAAGCCTGCGGTCCCCTGGCCGAGCGGGCCTCTCGCTCGTTCCGGCTGGCCTGGAGCCGCTACAGCCCCGAGAACCTGCGCGAGTCGGTCCGCCGGATGGGTGAGGCGCTGCGAGGCTGAAGGGCGGAGGCTTCAGCCCCGCAACCTCTCCGCCATGATCGGCCCCTCCAGCAGCTCCTCCAGGGGTCCGGCCTGCTGCACGAGCAGGCTGCGGAAGGAGCCCTCGTCGTCTCCCCGGCCGGCGCCCCCGGCCTCCAGGCGCCCTCGGAGCCACAAGGCGCCCCGATGCAGGACCGGCTCCAGGCGCCGGAAGACCGGAGGCGTCACGGCCGCCTGGATCCGGGCGCTCTCGTCCTCCAGCAGCAGGAAGACCATCCCCCGAGCGGTGGGAGGCTTCTGGCGCAGCATGACCAGCCCCGCGATCCGCACCTCCTGGCCAGCCGGCATGGCGAAGACGTCCGCGACGGGGGTCACGCCCGCCAGGTGGAGGCGCTCGCGGTGCGCGGAGAGGGGGTGCCCTTGGGGCGAGAAGCCTTGCAGACGGAAGTCCCAGGCCATCTCCCGGGTCGAATCCAGGGGCTCGAGCCGAGGGAGTCGCGAGGCGGAAGGGGCGAACTCCAACCCCAGGTCCGGCTCCGGCCGGCCGGCCAACCTGCCAGAAGCGGGGCGCCCATCTCGAGCAGGCCTCCTGGGCCCGACGACGGAGGCGGAGGCGCGAAGTCTGCGCGACGAACGCGAGGCCGAGTCGGCCTTCGGGCGCCTCAGCCCGATCCGCCACAGGGCCTCACGGCGCGAGCAGCGCGCCCGGAAGGCCCCCGCGCGGGCCAGGGCCTCCCAGACCTCGACCGGCAGTTCCACCCGATCCAGCAGGGCCTCCAGGCTTGAACACCCCTCCCGGTTCTCGACCAGGTGGCGGGCTGCAGAAGGGCTGACCCCCGTGACCGCGCACAGGGGGACCCGGATGGCCCCGGCCTCCAGGGTGTAGCGCCAGCCCGAGAGCCAGGCGTCGGCGGGCAGGATCCGGACTCCCAGATGACGGACCTCCTCGATGAGCGTGGCCAGGGGATGGAAGCCGGGATGATGCTGCAGCACCGCCGCCATGTAGGCTGCCGGATGGTGGGCCTTCAACCAGGCCGAGTGGTACACCGTGCGCGCGAAGGCTGCCGCGTGCGAGCGACAGAAGCCGTAGCCCACGAAGGACTCCACCTGGCGGAAGACCGCCAGGGCAAGTTCCTGGGGAACGGCGTGGGTGGCCATCGCGCCCGCCACGAAGGCCTCCTGCATCTGGCGCATCGAGCCCGGGTCGCGCCAGCGGCTCATCAGGCGGCGGAACTCGTCGGCCTCCTCCAGGCTCATCCCCGCGAAGCGATGACAGATCTCCAGGACCTGCTCCTGGAAGAGCACGATGCCCAGGGTATCCCGCAACACCGGCTCCAGGCTGGTGTGGAGCACCTCCACGGGTTGCCGGCCGCTGCGACGCTCGATGTAGTGGTTCACCATCCCGCCCTGCAGGGGCCCGGGGCGGAAGAGGGCGACCTGGACCACCAGGTCGCGGAAGACCTGGGGCCGGGTGCGCGAGAGGAGGTGGACCTGACCGGGGCTCTCGATCTGGAAGAGGCCCATCGAGCGTCCCGAGCGGATCAGCTCGAAGGTCGGCTCGTCGTCCAGGGGGAGGGCCTCCAGATCCAGCTCCCGGCCGGAATCCTCTCGGACCAGGTCCACCGCCTCAGACAGGACCGAAAGCATCCTCAAGCCCAGGACATCGAACTTGACCAGGCCCATCGCCTCGACGTCGTCCTTGTCGAACTGCAACTGGCGGACGCCGCAGGCCGAGGTCTGCAGAGGGCTGAAACAGGTCAGGGGGCGCCGGGAGAGGACCATCCCCCCGCTGTGCAGGCCCAGGTGCCGAGGGCACCCCGGCAACCTCTCCAACAAGGCGAAGAGGACATCGAAGAGACCGGCCCGCCTGTTTGTTGGCGGTGGGTGTGTCGGACCCGGCCGACGCCTTCCCTCCGCCCCACCCCGCTCGGGGAGCAGCGGCTGGCCGGCCCCCAGAAGTGCCTCCTGGAGCTCTCCACGCCGATCCCGCAGGCTGTCCAGCGTGTCCCAGTGGCGGATCCGAGCCGCCACCCGGTCCACCGCCTCGGGAGTGCAGCCCAGGACCTTGAGCATGTCCCGGACGCCGCTCTTCAGGCCATAGGTGCAGACCGTGGCGGTCATGGCGGTGTGCTGGCGACCGAAACGCTCCTCCATCCAGGCGATCACCTCGGGACGGCGAGCGGAGTCGAAGTCCACGTCGATGTCGGGCATGCCCTTGCGCCCCCGGTGCAGGAAGCGCTCGAAGAGCAGGTTCTGGGCCAGGGGATCCACGGCGGTGATCCCCAGAAGCCAGGACAGGATCGAGTTGGCCGCCGAGCCCCGGCCGGCGCAGCGGATGCCCCGGCTGCGGGCGAACTCCACCACCTCGTGGACCACCAGGAAGAACTCCTCCAGGTCCAGATCGCCGACCACCTCCAGCTCGTGTTCCAGTTGCCGGCGGGCGGCCGGCCGCGCGTCGGGGGTGTACAGGCGCGGCAGGCCGTGTTCACACAGGTTGCGCAGGTGCTCTTTCGCGGAGAAGCCCTCGGGAAGCTGCGCCGTGGGGGGGATCACCTCGCCAGCCAGCAGCTCGACCCGGCAGCGGGCGGCCACCTCCTCGGTGCGCTCCAGGGCCTCGGGGAAGGGGATGCGCCGGCGAAGCTCAGCCTCGTCGCACAGGAAGGCCTGGTCGTTGGCCGGGCGCTGGGGGTGGGGGTCGCCCACGGTGATCCCCAGGCGCACGCAGGTCAGGGCATCGTACAGGGCCAGCCCCTCCGCGCGGGCGTAGCGCACGGCGTTGCTGGCGACGACCGGCAGGCGGACCTGACAGGCCAGATCGCGCACCCGCGCCAGCGCCGCTCCGTCGCCGGGGAGCATGCGGTGGGCCAGCTCGACGTACAGCGCGTCGGGGAAGATCTCCCCGAGGCAGGCCAGCCAGCGCCGGGCCTGCGCGGTTTCCCCCTGGCGCACCAGGGTGTCCAGGCGCCCCTCCGGCCCCCCGGTCAAAGCCAGCAGACCGCTGCTCCAGGCGGCCAAATCCTCCCGCGAGAGGTGCGGACCGAGCCGCTCCGCCTGGTGGGCACAGGTCAAGGCCTGACAGAGGTTGCCATAGCCCAGGGCGTGCCGGGCCAGAAGCACCAGGGGGAAGCCCTCCACCATGACCGTGGCCCCGAAGAGAGGACGGATCCCGGCCGGCCGGCATGCCCGGGCCAGGCGCACGGCACCGAAGAGGCCGTGCAGATCCGTCAGCGCCAGGGCGGATTGCCCCAGGTCGGCGGCCGCCCGCACCAGATCCTCGGGGGCCGAAGCCCCCGCCAGGAAGGAAAACCAACTGCGCACATGGAGATGGACCAAGATCGAACGCCTCGACTCTCAGGCTAAGCCCGGGAGGCAGGCGAAACAACCGAAAAGCTTGTGAACTGAATGAACCGCGCCCTCCGGACAGGCCCGCCCGGTCTGAAGGTCGAACCAGCCCCCGCGGCATGGGGGAGCCAGGATGGAGGTTGGAACGTTGCGTCATCTCGCGTCTGTCGTGTGCCTGCTGGTCCTGACGGGCCTGGTCTCCAGCGCCGTCCGGGCCGACGACTCCTTCGTGCCGGAGTGGTCCAAGAAGGCGGTCTGGTACCAGATCTTCCCGGAACGCTTCCGCAACGGCGACCCCTCCAACGATCCCCGCCTGGTGGACCAGGACGGTTCCTGGCCCCACAGCCAGGCCGAGCCCTGGCGGGTGCACCCCTGGACCTCCGACTGGTACCGGATGCAGCCCTACGAGAAGGCCCACGCCGGCAAGGACATCTGGTTCCACCTGCAGCGCCGTCGCTACGGAGGCGACCTGCAGGGCGTGATCGACAAGCTGGACTACCTGCGGGACCTGGGCATCAACGCGGTCTACCTCAACCCCGTCTTCATGGCGCCCTCCTCCCACAAGTACGATGCCTACGTCTACCAGCACATCGACCCGACCTTCGGGCCCGATCCGGAAGGAGATCGGCGGCTGATCGCCTCTGAAAAGCCCGACGACCCCTCCACCTGGCACTGGACCGCCGCCGACAAGCTGGCCCTGGAGCTGATCCGCCAGGCCCACCTGCGCGGCATCCGGATCGTCTTCGACGGCGTCTTCAACCACATGGGGATGACCAACCCCTTCTTCACCGACGTGGTGAAGAACCAGCAGGCCTCGCCCTACCGGGACTGGTTCGAGATCAAGTCCTGGGCGGATCCCGCGACGGGGAAGACGTTCGAATACCAGGGGTGGTTTGGCGTCAAGGAACTGCCCAACCTGCGCCAGGACGAGAAGGGCATCGTGACCGGTCCGCGAGAGTACATCTACGCGGTCACCCGGCGCTGGATGGACCCCAGCGGCCAGGGGCGCCCCCAGGAAGGAATCGACGGCTGGAGACTGGACGTCGCCTTCTGCGTGAAGCACGCCTTCTGGAAGGACTGGAGCCGCCTGGTCCGCTCGATCAACCCCGAGGCCTACATGACCGCCGAGGTGATCGACACCGTCGAGGCCAACAAGCCCTACCTGGAAGGCGATGAGTTCTCGGCGGTGATGAACTACAACTTCGCCTTCACCTGCCACGACTTCTTCTTCGCCCGACGCCACGCCATCCGGGCTTCCGAGTTCGACGCTCGCCTGCGCGAGATCCGCGAGGCCTACGCCCCGCAGGTGGCCTACGGCATGCAGAACCTGCTGGGCAGCCACGACACGGCCCGGGTGGCCTCCAACGTGGTCAACGCCGACCTGGTGGCCATGCGCGACTGGCACGCCTACTGCGAGAAGGCCAAGGGCAGCAACCCCGAGTACCTCACCCGCAAGCCGACCCCCGAAGAACGCCAGCGACAGAAGCTGGCGGTCCTCTTCCAGATGACCTACGTGGGGGCGCCGATGATCTACTACGGCGACGAGGTCGGGATGTGGGGGGGCAACGACCCGTGCTGCCGCAAGCCGATGGTCTGGGACGACCTGAAGTTCGAGGCCGAAGCGACCCTCCCCGACCAGAGGCCGGCTGCCCGGCCCGATCCGGTCGAGGTGGACCGGGACCTGCTGGAGCACTACCGCCGCTGCATCGCCCTGCGCAACACCTGGCCAGCCTTGCAGGTGGGTGGCTACCGCACGCTCCTGGCTGATGACCGGCGAGGCCTCTTCGCCTTCGAGCGCACCCACGCTGAACAGGCCCTGGTGGTGGTCCTCAACAACGGCCCCTCCCGCCGCGACGTCCGGGTTCCGGTCGGTCCGGGAACCTGGGAGCCCATCCTGGGTGGGGGCCGAACAATCAAGGCACGGGCCTGCGACGCCATCCGACTGGACCTGGAGGGTCGCAGCGGAGTCGTGCTGGTCCGGCGTTCCTCGTGAAGAGCCGGCCGCCCCTTTCCCGGAACGCGCAGGGTGGGCGCGCAGGCAACATGTTTTTTACAGAAACCCGCCTTGTTCGAGCCTGAAAGGCCTAGATAGACTCGACCCAGGTCGTGAAATCCCCTGAGAACAACCAGAAGTCTGGAGCTGCCTGACCGTGATCAAGAGTGTGGGCCTGACCCCGAATATGTCGACTCCCGTGCGGGAGACTCCCCGGACCACTCCGCAAGCCCAGGTCACCGACTCGGTGGTCCTGGGCCAGAACCTGGCGGTCTCCCAGGAGAAGCCCCAGCCGGTCCCCTCGGGCGTTCCGCATCCCACGCCGCTCCCCGAAGACCCCAAGGTGCGATCCTGGCAAGGCGAGACGATCTACTTCCTGTTGATCGACCGCTTCCACGACGGCGACCCCAACAACAACCACGCCGTCAACAAGGACGACCTGAACCGCTACCATGGCGGGGATCTGCAGGGCGTCATCGACAAGATGGACTACATCAAGTCCACCGGCGCCACGGCCCTGTGGATCACCCCGCCGATGGACAACCAGACCAGCTTCGTCAACAGCGACGGCTACCACGGCTACTGGCCCGTCGACCACTTCAAGACCGACGAGCACGTCGGCACGATGGACAAGTTCAAGGACTTCGTCAACACAGCCCACGAGAAGGGGTTGAAGGTCCTGCTGGACATCCCCCTCAACCATACGGCCTGGGAGCATCCCTTCTACCAGGATCCAGCCAAGCACTCCTGGTTCCACCACAACGGCGACGTCACCGACTGGGATGACCCCTGGCAATCCGAGAACTGCTCGATCTTCGGCCTTCCCGACCTGGCCCAGGAAAACCCCGAGGTCGAGAAGTACCTGATCGACGTCGGCAAGTTCTGGGCCGACACCGGGGTGGACGGGTTCCGCCTGGACGCCGTGAAGAACGTCCCCAAGGCCTTCTGGGACAAGTTCAACCAGGCCATGCATGAACACGCGGGCCCCGACTTCTACCTGATGGGCGAGTACTACGTGGGCGACCCCTCGAAGTACGCCCAGTACCAGCACGGCGGCATGGACGGCCTGGTGGACTACCCGCTGTACTACACCATCGACGACGTCCTGGCCAAGGGCGGCAGCATGCGCCAACTGGCCGACCGGGTGGCGGACTGCGACCGGAAGTTCGCCAAGCCCGAGATGATGTCGGCCTTCCTGGACAACCACGACACCAAGCGCTTCCTGACCAAGGCCGGCGGCGACCGCGACCGGCTGAAGCTGGCCCTGTCCTTCCAGATGACCCTCAACCGCATTCCCAGCGTCTACTACGGCACGGAAACGTCGATGGAGAGCGACCACGAGGGTTGGAGCGAATCCAGCCGCCGGATGATGGACTTCGACAACGACCCGGACATGCTGGCCCACTTCCAGAAGCTGGGAGCCATCCGGAAAGACTCGATCGCCCTGCGCGAAGGCCGACTCTTGGAGATGTGGCAGGACGACCAGGTCTACGCCTACGGTCGCGTGCATCCCCAGGATGAAGCCGTGGTGGTCCTCAACAACAGCCCCCACGAGCAGACCCGCGAGATCCCCGTCCGGGCCGAGAGCCGGCTGCGGGAGGGGATGGCCCTCAAGGAGCTGCTCACCGGCGAGACCGTGACCATCCAGAACGGCCGCATCCACAGCAAGCTGGGCGGCAAGCAGGCCGCCATCTACATGCCCCTGGACAAGCTCTAGGGGCCCTCCTCCCCGAGGGAGGGACGAGAGAGCCGCCCAAAGCCGCCTCCGAGGTGGCGATGGACGGCTTTTTCGTCTTCAGGGTGCCGCAGGATTGCTGGACCGAACGACGCGCCCCGCTCAGTGGACGCCGCTGGCCAGCCGTCCCAGGCCATCCGGGTCGGTCACCCGGACCCTGTGGCCCTCGTTCTCCAAGAGACCGCGCTGACGCAGGACGGCGGCCTCGCGGGTGATGGCGGCCCGCGTGGTGTTCAGCATCTCGGCCAGCGCCCGACGGTTGACCTCCCGGGGCAGCAGGACCCCGTGGGCTCCCACCTCGCCGTTGCTCAAGGCCAGGTCGCGCAGCACCCCGGCCAGCTTCTGGCGGACCGTCCTCTGCGAAGGCTCGAGGGACTGTCCATTGGCCTGGCGCAGGTGCTGACACAACACGCCCAGCAAACGCCGGGCGGCGGCAGGATGGGTCTCCAGGAACGACTGGAACTCGGAGCGGTCCAGGACCGCGACCTCGCAGTCGCTGACGGCGTAGACCGAGATCGCGCGCGAGTTGCCATCAAGCAGGGCCATGTCCCCGAAGAACGCGCCCTCGTTGAGCAGAGCCAGGTTGACCTCCCGCTCTCCGGCTCCCCGGGTCATGACCCGGACCGAGCCCGCCAGGACCAGGAACAAGGCGTCGCCCGGATCGCCCTGCAGGAACAGGGGCGATCGGGCTGCCAGGCGCCTGAAGACCACCTTGGAGGCCAGCTCCAGACGTTCATCCTCATCCAGATGGCCCAGGAGCGGAACCTCGTGCAGCCTCCAGGCCAGGTGTTCGGCATCAGGTTTCACGATTCAATCCCCCCGTACACAGCTTCCCCACACAACAACCGGCTGACTCCCCTCGATGCAATCCGCGACACGCGCTCAGGCGGAAACCCGATGGGCCGCCGCCAGCTCACGCGCCGCCTCGGCTCCCACCTTCAAGGCCCGCAGGTTGAGTTCCTCGGTCCCCTGAGGCGCACGCATCCGGACGGCCTCCTCCAGGGAGGCGAGCCGGACGATGCCCGTCAGCTCCGCCAGGGCCCCCAGGGCCACCGTGCTGGCGGCCAGGCTCTTGCCCACCGCCTCCCGGGCCAGACGGGTGAAAGGAAGCCCCAGGGTGGGAGCCTGGGGCTCGACCCCATCCAACGAGACCAGGTCCGAATCCACCAGGATCCTGCCATCGGCCCTGACCTGGCTCGAGAAGTCCCGGAAGGCTCCCTGCGAGAGCGCCACCAACAGGTCGGCCGAGACGACCTCGGGGAAGTCGATCTCCCCATCCGAGATCACGATCTCCGAACGGCTTGGGGCCCCGCGGACCAGGGGGGTGTAGCTCTGGGTCTGGACGGCGTTGCGCTCGTCGAAGACGGCGACGGCCGCCGCCAGCAGCAGACCGGAGAGGATCAGACCCTGCCCTCCCTCGCCGGCCAGGCGGATCTCGTATCGCTCGATCATCGGGTGCCTCCCGTCCGGGCCGGGTCCAACAACGGCAAGGGCTCCCCGGCATCATGCTCGCGGGCCTTGGCCACGATGGCCTGGTAGGTGTCGGAATAGGCCGCCTCGGCCCGGTCGATGAAGACGCCCCGGCTGATGCGCCCGTCCCCCGCGGCCTTGGCGATGGGGACCGTCTGGTCCTTCAACGCGAGGAACATCTCACGCGGCGAGCCCTTCTGGTTGAGCTTGCCATACCGCGAATAGCAGGTGCTGAGAACCTCCACGACCGAGAAACCGGAGGTGGTCACCGCCCGCGCGATCTGCTTCTCCATCTCGTTGACATGGTAGATGGTGCTGCGGGCCACGTACGAGGCTCCGCAGTCCCGAGCCAGCTCGCAGATGTCCACCGACTGGGCCAGGTTGCCATAGGGGCTGGTGGCCGAAATGTCTCCGGTCGGCGTGGTCGGCGAGAACTGTCCGCCGGTCATCCCGTAGATGAAGTTGTTCACCACGATGGCGGTGATCTCGATGTTGCGCCGGCAGGCGTGGATGAAGTGGTTCCCGCCGATGGCGATGGCGTCTCCATCGCCCATGACGGTGATCACCTTGAGCCGGGGGTTGGCCAGACGCACCCCGCTGGCGAAGGTCAGGGCCCGACCGTGGGTGGTATGCAAGGTATTGAAGTCCACGTACACGGGCATCCGCCCGGTGCAACCGATCCCGGAGACCAGGACCACGTCGTCCTTGGGAATGCCGGCGTTGTGGACGGCCCGAATCAGGCTGCCGAGGACCACCCCGATCCCGCATCCGGGACACCAGACGGTGGGGAACTTCTTGTCCTTCCTCAGGTAGCGATGGATCAGTGGGAGCTTCCTGGCCATGACCTCTCCTCAAGCTTCTCCAGAATCTGGGCCGGGGTGATCACACCTCCGTCCAGCCGGTTGATGCCTCCGATCGCCACCTCGGGATGGCGCACGCAGCGCTGAACCTCGCGGATCAACTGACCGCGATTGAGTTCGGGGACCAGGATCCGGCGCACCCGCGAGCCCAGGTCCCGCACCAGCTTCTCGGGGAAGGGCCAGATGGTCTGAAGGGTCAAGGTCCCCACCTTCAAGCCCTGCTTCCGGGCCTGCCGGGCCGCCGCCCGAGCGGCGCGGGCGGTGATGCCGCACGAGAGGATCACGGTCTCGGCGTCCTCGAGATCCTCCTCGCGATACAGCAGGATGTCGTCCAGGTTCTGCTCGATCTTGGCAAAGACCCGCTCGAACCAACGGTTGATCTCGTCGGGGCGGAGCGTCGGATAGCCGGCCGGATCGTGGTGCAGCCCCGTGACATGATAGCGATAACCTTCGCCGAAGGCCGACATGGCAGGAACCAGTCCGTCGTCCTCGGCGAAGGGCTGGAACTTCTCCAAGCCCTTGGGAGGCTTGCGTCGCTCCAGCACGGGGATCTGCCCCTCCCGGGGGAAGACGACCTTCTCGCGCATATGACCGATCACCTCATCCATCAGGAAGAGGACCGGAGTGCGGTATTTCTCGGCCAGGTTGAAGGCTACCATGGTCAGCTCGAAGGCTTCCTGGACCGAGGTCGGGTACAGAGCGATGATGGGATGGTCTCCGTGCGTCCCCCAGCGGGCCTGCATCAGGTCACCCTGGGCCGGACTGGTGGGGAGCCCCGTGCTGGGCCCTCCGCGCTGGACGTTGACCACCACGCACGGAACCTCGGCGATGCAGGCATAGCCCAGATTCTCCTGCATCAAGGAGAAACCCGGGCCGCTGGTCGCGGTCATGGACTTCAAGCCGGTCAGCGAGGCCCCGATGATGGCGCCCATGCTGGCGATCTCGTCCTCCATCTGGATGAAGACCCGCCCCAGGGCAGGCATCCGGTAGGACAGGATCTCGGCAATCTCGGTCGACGGCGTGATGGGATAGCCGGCGTAGAACCCCAGTCCGGCGGCCAGGGCTCCATAGGCACAGGCCTCGTTCCCGGAGAGGAAACCCACCTCTCCCAACTGGCCCTTCTTGAAGATCAGGCTCTCTTCGATATAACGCTTGGGCGAAGCGAAACGGATCTCGGTCGTGGTCTCCTGCATTCCCTACTCCCGTTCGATGGTCCCGACGACCAGGGCAAAGTCCGGGCAGACCATCTCGCACATGCCGCAACTCGTGCAGCGCTCGGGCGCGACGACCTCCACCTTGCCCCGGCCATCCGTGGACAGGACCTGGCGCGGACAGATCTCCACGCACAGGCCGCAGCCTTTGCACCACGCGCGCACCAGGAAGACAGGGTGCTCGGGATTCGGATTCTGCAGGGACTCTTCGAGTTCTTCGGTCACCTTCTGCGGGTAGGTCCCGTTGATGATGGTATCGTGTTGTTCCACGAAGCTCCAGCTCCAGGTCTGGCCCTGCCCGGCGCCAAGGGCCAGGAGGGCAGGTGAATGGAATTGATTCGGCCGACTGAAGGCCTGCTCCTCCGTCCCTCCGGGAAGTGCCCCCATCCAGTCCTCGTCCAGGCCATGAAATGCCAGCGTGTCCGCGACCTGGATGATCCAGGTCATCTTCCGGGAAGGTCGAACCCCACCCCCATGGCGTAAGAACCTCCCATGGACGCGAATCCCAGCCCACCCCAAGAGCTCTACCAGGATTTCCTGGAGCGCTACCCGGACTATCCTCGAACCCGAATCGTCGACGACCTGCGCCGACGCGACTTCTCACGATTGGAACGCAGTGGCGAAGTCTATCTGGACTATACCGGCAGCGGCCTGTACCCCGAGTCGCTCGTCCGGCGCCACGCCGGATGGCTGGAGTCCACGCTCCTGGGCAACCCTCACTCCGAGAACCCGGCCTCCCGCGCCAGCACCGAGGGAGTCGAACGCTGTCGCAGCAGGATCCTCGACTTCTTCCGGGCCGACCCGGCAGAATATGCCCTGGTCTTCACCTCCAACGCCAGCCATGCCCTGAAACTGGTGGGCGAGGCCTATCCCTTCCAGACGGGGGATCGGTTCCTGCTGACCTTCGACAACCACAACTCGGTCAACGGGATTCGCGAATTCGACCGCGTGCGCGGAGCCCGGACGCTCTACCTGCCGATCGGCACCCATGACCTGCGGGTGCACGGCGAGGACCTGGCGCAGTACCTGGCCCAGGCCCGGCCCGACGGGCACAACCTCTTCGCCTTTCCGGCCCAGTCCAACTTCTCGGGGGTGCGCCACCCCCTGGAATGGATCCCGCAGGCCCAGGCGATGGGATGGGACGTGCTTCTGGACGCGGCCGCCTTCGTGCCCACGGCCTTCCTGGACCTCTCGCGCTGGCACCCGGACTTCGTCTGCCTGTCCTTCTACAAGATGTTCGGCTACCCGACCGGCGTCGGGGCCCTGTTGGCCCGACGTCAGGCCCTGCGCAAGCTGCACCGCCCGTGGTTCGCCGGGGGCACCATCACCCTGGCCTCGGTCCAGGCCGACTGCCACCTGCCGGCCTCGGCCCCCGCCTGCTTCGAGGACGGAACCCTGAACTTCCTCAGCATCCCCGCCGTGGAGTCGGGGCTGGACCTTCTCGAGGAGGTGGGCTACGACACCCTGGGGCTGCGCACCCGGCTTCTGACCTCCTGGCTTCTGGAAGAGCTGCTGGCTCTGCGCCACGCCAACGGGGCCCGGCTGATCCGCCTCTACGGTCCGGAGGACATGGAGGGTCGCGGCGCCACCCTGGCCCTCAACTTCCAGGATCCTCAAGGCCAACAGGTCGACCACCGGGATGTCGAGCTCCGCGCCGCGGCCCGAAAGATCTCCCTGCGCACCGGGTGCTTCTGCAACCCCGGCGCAGGGGAGCTGGCCCTGGGAATCTCCGCCGCCCGGATGCACGCCTGCATCGACGAATCGGTCCAGGCCCCAGGCTGCCAGGACGCGCGCCGCTGCCTGGACCCCCGAGGTGCCGGAGCCGTCCGCATCTCGCTGGGCCTGGCCAGCAACTTCGCCGACGTGCACGCCTGCCTGGAGCTGGCCCGCGACTTCCTGGACACCTGAGCAAATTCCGGGTGGTGGCCCGGAATGAGGGCCGGGTGGTCACCGAAGGCCCCTGCGCCACCCTGCTGTGCGACCGCACCCTCCTGGACGAGCGCGGCCTGGACCCGCCGCCCCCGATCCGCCACGGCCGCTGAAAGCCCCCGGGAAGGGCCCCGGAACCCGGACTGGAAGAACCTGCGCGTGGAACCCATCCAACTGTGGCGGATCGACCTGAATCCTCCCGAGCCACGTCAAACGGAACTGGAACGCTGGCTGTGCCCGGAGGAGCGTGCCCGGGCGGACCGCTTCATCCCTCCGGAGATCCGGCGGCGATTCACCTGCGCCCGAGGCAGCCTGCGCGAGGTCCTGGCCTGGTCGCTGGGTTGCCGGCCGCACGACCTCCGCTTCGCCTATGGCGAGCAAGGCAAACCCGTGCTGGCGGACCAGCCGGAGCTCCGATTCAACCTCTCCCATTCGGGCGAGCGGGCCCTGGTCGGAGTCTCCTGGCAGCGGGAGCTGGGCGTGGACCTCGAGCATCTGCGCGCCGGGGTGGACTTCCGCGGACTCACCGCGCGCTTCTTCTCCGAACCCGAAAGACGAGCCCTGAGTGAGGTTCCCGAACCGCTCTTCCCCCGCGAGTTCCTGAGGGTCTGGACCCGCAAGGAGGCCTACCTCAAGGCGCGAGGGACGGGCCTGGCGCTGCCCCTGGCCGACTTCGCGGTCCCCTTGGGCGAACTGCCGAGCCCTCGGGAACTCACCTGGACCCGGGACCGCCCGGAAGAAGCCGCCCGGTGGCCCATCCAGGAGGTGCCTTGTGAGGAGGGATACGTCGGGGCCCTGTGTGCCGAGGGCCCGGAATGGCACGCCGAGCCCGTGCTTCCAAGATTCTGGGCCGGTCCAGGAGTGGCCGTCGAAATGCCGAACGGCTGCCAGGATCCCTGGTTGAGGACCCCATGAGCAGAGAAGAAGAACCCAGACCGGAAGACGGACAGGCCTCTTCCCCGCCTGCCGAAGAGGAGTCCGCCGAGCCAGCCCTTCAAAGAACCGAGAGCGACTCCGACGACGACTCGCAGCCCGACCTCCTGGTCTGGGGACTGCTGGCCCTGGTGATCCTGGGCGGCCTGACCTGGCTCTTCCTGGCCCGCCGCCCGACTGCGCCCACCTCGACCGCCGTCTCAGGGGGCCCGTCCACGCCGATGGCCCCTCTCGGCACCCCGGCTTCGCCGCCTCCGCCCTCGACCGGAGACCAGGGCGACCAACCCCCGCCGGGGTCGGGCCCCCCCGACGTCCCTCCCGGATCGGGACCGGCGGGCGTCCCGCCCGGCACGGGGGCGGCGAATCTGCCGCCAGGTGCGACGAGCGCATCCGCTGCTGCCGGAAGCCCCACCCCCGGCCCCGGAGCCGGGGTTCCCCCGGTCCCTCAACCCCCGCCTGGGGCACCCTCCGGGGCCGGAGGTCTGCCAGTGATGTACATCGGGGCCGAGCCCACCGAGGACCCCGCAACGTGGGTCTACGTGCACGGCGATCTGCTGCTGGGAGCCCTGCGCGAGGTGGACGCCGAGCCTTCGACCTCCTTCACCCCGGACCAGTTGAGGGGCCTGGCGAAGGTCCTCGACGAGGTGACCCCTCCGGCCCGGGAGCTGAACTCGCTCTCGCTGGAGCTGGTGCAACTGGTCCAAGGCGTGCTGGATCCCCGGCAACTGGCGGGGATGACCGCGGTGGAGGAGACCCTGGCCCTCCAGAGCCCGGACCTGGAAGCCCTGATCCAGCGCCTGAGCCGCCTGGCCGCGACCAGCACCACCGGCCCTGCCGTCCCTCCCCAGGCGACCCAGGCGGTCTATCCCGCCAACTTCCTGATCGCCGGCCTGGACTATCTGGAGGACTTCCAGCGGGCCCCCTTGCGTGCCGAGCAGGCCGCGCGCATCCTGCCCAAGCTCCAGGCCTATTCGCGCGCCCTCCGGGCCCAGACGGTCCATTACCCGAAACTGACCCGGCTCATGACCCCCCGGCAGGTCCAGGCCTTCCGGGATGCCCTGGCCGACATGCGCCTCTCCAACAATCCGCCGCTGGCGGAGCGACAGATGACCCTGGCCGAGATGCAGCTCTATCTGGACAAACGACTGGCCCGCTGAGGCCGGGAATCGAAGTCCAGAGGGCGCCACCAGGCGTGCACGCCCAACCACGCCAGACAAGCCGCCAGAACGGCAATTCCGACGAGGTCGGCCACCATTCGGGGCCCCCAGGCCACCAGACCCCAGCCGCACAGCAGCGTCGAGACCGAGGCCGTCAGGGTCATGCTGGCGTTGTCCAGGGCCAGCACCCGCCCCAGGAGCCGGTCCTCCACCGCCTTCTGCAACAAGGCGGCGGAGAAGACCCACTGCAGGCCCGAGCCCAGGAAGGCCCCGAAGACGAAGAAGGCGGCCTGGTGGAGGGTTTCAGCCCTTCCGAAGGCCAGGCACAGGAGCCCCGAGAGAGCCAGGCCCCAGGCGGCCAAGAAGGCACGCCGGCCCTTCCCTGCCCCCGCCAGGCTCGAAGCCAGGGCCGCCCCGGCCAGGGTCCCCAGCCCTCGGCTGGCGTACAGCACGCCCACACCGAAGTCCCCCGCGCCCAGAACCTGGACCGGCATCACCGAGAGCAGCACCAGGACCCCCCCCGCCAGCCCGGCTGCCATCTTGAGCAGGATCAGGGCCCGCACCGGCCGAGACACCCAGGCATGCGAGCAGGCCTCGCGCAGGTCTCGCGCGCTGCGCGCCAGCACCTGCCCCGGATGGACCGACTCGGGAAGCGACGCCGAGAAGGGCACGCGCACCGAGAAGACCACCAGGGCGCTGACCAGGAACGAAAAGGCATCCAGTCCAAAGGCCATGGGCCGACCCAGGTGGGCCGAGACCCAGCCTCCCAGCCAGGCGGCCAGGGCCGTCATGACCCCGCCCGTGGCGCCCATCAGGGCATTGGCCGCTGTCAACTGGCCAGGAGTGACCACGTTGGGCAAGGCAGCCGCCGCCGCGGGTGCGAAGAAGCCCGAGGCCAGGGCCAGCACCGCCGTCAGGACGTAGGCCAGCGGAGCGTGCTGGGGCTCGCGCAGGAACAGGAAGCCCACAACGCACAGCATCCTCACCAGATCCGCGGCGATCAGGATCTGGCGTCGGTCCCAGCGGTCGGCCACCACCCCGGCCAGGGGAGCCACCAGAAGCGAGGGGAGCGAGGTGCACAGCAGCAGCACGCTGACGCTCATGCCGCTGCCGGTCAGCTCCAACAACAAGGCCAGCAGGGCGACGTAGCTCAGCCAGTCTCCGGCCATCGAGAGGACCTGGGAAAGCCACAATCGCGCGAAGAGCGGATTGGTACGGAGGAGCTGCCAGGGCGTCTGGGGGGCCTCACAGGCCGCCTCCACCCCGGGTGCAGGAGTCTCAGACACGGCCCGGGCAGGTTCGCCCGGGGGCCAAGAAACCCCTGCGTTCCGGGATTTGCGGAAGGACGCCCCCGCCCTCTGGGGAAATCCCAGGTCCCATGAAGACTTCCCGCTTCCTGCTCGGACTGACGATCCTCCTGATCGGGACGGCAGCCTATGGCCTCTACCTGCGCTGGACACCCCCCGCCCCCCCCCAGACCAGACCGAACCAGGACTGGCAGGCCTCGGCGGGAGACTTGCGCCGCCTGGGCCGCTTCGACGAGTCGGCCGCCCTCCTGCGCCAGGCCTACGCCACCCACGGGGATCCCGAGGCCTGGAGAAGCCTCCTGAGCGTCCTGGAGGACATCGGCGACGCCCGTCAGCAGGTTCGCGAAGCCCGGGCCTTCCTTCAGGCCTTCCCGGAGGACCCGGTGGGGCGCTGGCTCCTGGCCCGAGGCCTGCTCTTCGCAGCCGCCACCCACCCGCAAGACCCCCAGTTCCAGGACTGGGTCGACGAGGCGGACCGCCTGGCTGCCATCCTGGAGAAGGAAGGATTCCGCCCCGCCGAGGCCCCCGGCGGCGTGGTGGTCCTCAAGATGCAGGCGGCCTTCCTGCGCCAGCGCTGGGCCGAGGCCGATCGCCTGGCCGCGGAGGCCCTGGCGCTGGGTTCGACCCCGGGAGAGACCGCGGACATCGTGAGCCTGCGCTTCGACCTGGCCCTTCGGGCAGGTCGGCTGAAGGAGGCTGAAGGCTACCTCGACCAGGCCCTGGCCATGGTCGAGAGCTGGGACCAACCCTCCTACTACCAGTTGCGGACCTTCCGCGAAGAAGCGCTGATCGTCCGCGAGGCCTTCTTTGATCAGCCCTTCACGGCGGCCGACCTGGACCGCCTGCAGCTTCTGCACCAGGAGTTGAGGGAACGGGGATTCGTCGACCCGACCCTGCCCCAGGATGACGAGGCCTCGCGGACCCAGGAGGCCATGCGCGCCTGGGTCTCGATGCGCGAGTCGGGGAACCGACAGGAGCAACTGCAGATGCTGGAGGCCCAACTGGCCTCGCCGCCGGCCCACAAGCCCCGTTGCTTCTACTCGGAGGCCGTCGCCTCGCCCTTCCGCCCGGTCTATCTGCACTTCCTGGCCGGCAAGGTGGCTGTGGACCTGGGCCTGCGCGACCAGGCACGCCGGCACTTCCAGGCCACGCTGACGGCCCACCCCGACAACGTGCCGGCTCGCCAGGCGCTGGAAGCGCTGCGTTAGCTCCCGCCGCAGGAATCCCAGGACTGCCACAGAAACCTGTCGCGCGGAGGACGCGTTGTCTGCCCGGACTTCTTCCCTCCGACTCTTCGGAAGCTCCCACTCTTGCTGGCGCGAGCTTCCCCGCATTGAGGTGCCACCATGGCCGAACCGATTCGCGTGATCATCATGGGAGCCGCAGGGCGCGACTTCCACAACTTCAACACCTGCTTCCGGAACAACCCGGAATACCGGGTCCTGGCCTTCACGGCCACGCAGATCCCCGACATCGAGGGTCGGATGTATCCCCCGGCCCTGGCCGGCTCCCTCTACCCGCAGGGCATCCCGATCCACGCCGAGGAAGAGCTGACCGAGCTGATCCAGAAGCACGACGTGCAGCAGGTGGTCTTCTCCTACTCGGACATCAACCACGCCGACCTGATGCACAAGGCCTCCCTGGTGCTGGCCGCCGGCGCCGACTTCCGCCTGATCGGCCCGCGCGACAGCGCCATCAAGTCGAAGATCCCGGTGGTGGCAGTCTGCGCCGTCCGCACCGGCGTGGGCAAGAGCCAGACCACCCGTCGGGTGGCCGAGATCCTCAAGGAGGCCGGAGTCCGCACCGCCGTGGTGCGCCACCCGATGCCCTACGGAGACCTGGAGAAGCAGGCCGTCCAGCGCTTCGCCACCATGGCCGACCTGGATCTGCACAAGTGCACCATCGAAGAGCGCGAGGAGTACGCCCCCCACATCGAGCGCGGCAACGTGGTCTTCGCAGGTGTGGACTATGAGGCCATCATGCACGAGGTCGAGAAGGAAGCCGACGTGCTGCTGTGGGACGGCGGGAACAACGACATCCCGTTCTACCAGCCCGACCTGCACATCACCCTGGCCGACCCCCACCGCCCGGGCCACGAGATGGCCTACTACCCCGGCGAGGTGAACGCCCGCGCCGCCGACGTGGTGATCCTCAACAAGTGCGAGACCGCCAAGCCCGAGTTCGTCGAGCAGGTTCGCCAGAGCATCATGGCCCTGAACCCGAAGGCCTCCATCATCCTGGCCAACTCGCCGATGACGGCCGACAACCCCGAGCTGATCCGCGGCCGCCGGGTGCTGGTGGTCGAGGATGGCCCCACCCTGACCCACGGCGAGATGGGCTACGGCGCCGGCCTGCTGGCCGCCCGCCAGTACGGTGCCGGCGAAATCATCGACCCGCGTCCCTTCGCCGTGGGCTCGCTGAAGGCCACCTTCGAGAAGTGGGCGCACCTGGGCCCGGTCCTGCCGGCCATGGGCTACTCCGAGAAGCAGTGCGACGAGCTGCGCCAGAGCATCGCCGCCTCCCAGGCGGAAGCCGTGGTGATCGGCACCCCGATCGACCTGGGCGCCGTGATCGAGATCGGCCTGCCCTCGACCCGGATCCGCTACGAGCTGGAAGAGAAGTCCGGCCCGGCGCTGAGCGAGCTGCTCAAGCCGGTCATCGAGAAGGCCCGCAAGCCGGTGGCCTCGCGCTGACCTCAACTCCGGCCCATCCTGGCCCATGAAGAAGGCCCGCCGTGAGGCGGGCCTTCTTCGTCGGGTGGGGGTCCTCGGGGCTATCCGCGCCAGGAATGCAGGACCTTCATGTAGTTCGCCCGCATCAAGGCGCTGGGATCGGCTGCCTTCTTCTGCGAGAGGCTGCCGATCAGCTCGAAGAGGCTGCGGTACTCCTTCTCGACCAGCCACTGCTGGATCTCCGCGACGATCTGCCCGATCCTCTCGGGCCCGTGACGCAGCAGTTCAGAGGCCATGGCCACGACCCGCGCCCCGGCCAGCAACGCCTTGATCGCGTCCTGGGCGTTGGCCACCCCTCCCGTCAGGCCGAAATCCGCCGGGACCCGCCCGTAGAGCAGGGCGATCCAGGTCATGGGCAACCGGACCTCCGCCGAACGGCTCAACTCCAGGTGCGGCACGATCTCCAGCGTCTCGGGGTCGAAGTCGGGCTGATAGAAGCGGTTGAAGAGCACCAGGCCGTCGGCCCCGCCCTCCACGGCCATCTGGCGCAGGAAGTGCGCCGGGGCCGTGAAGAACGGGCTGAGCTTGACGGCCACGGGGATCCGCACCGCCTGCTTGACGGTCCGGACCACCTCGACATAGTTGCGCTCGATCTCGGCTCCGGAGATCCGGGCATCGTGCGGCAGTTGGTAGAGGTTCAGCTCGAGCGCGTGCGCCCCGGCCTTCTCGAGCTTCCCGGCGTAGTCCAGCCATCCCCCGCGGGTCCGGCCATTCAGGCTGGCGATCACCGGGATGTCCACCGCCTTGCGGGCGTCCGCCACCAGGTCGAGGTATTCCTCGGGGCGATGGTAGACGCGGCTGGTCTCGGGGAAGTAGCTGGAGACCTCGGCGAAGCTGTCCGCTCCCACGTGATACAGATCATCCAGGGCCATGGCCTCCAGATCGATCTGTTCCTCGAAGAGCGACTCCAAAACGACCGCCGAGGCCCCGGCGTCAGCCACCCTCCGGATCGCCTCGACGCTCCCCGTCAGGGGAGACGCCGAAGCGATGAGGGGGTGCTTCAGGGGCAGGCCCAACCAGGTGGTGCCCAGCTCCATCATCAGACTCCGCCTAGACCTGCTGGGCCAGGTGGTTGTAGCGCTGCCAGCGTTCCTGGACGTTCCGCTGGGCCTCCTCGACGTAGCGCCTGGCCAGCTCGGGATCCATCCGGGCCAGGATCTGGAAGCGACCCTCGCCCTTCAGGTAGTCCTCCAGGGGCACCTTGGGCTCCGAGTAGTCCAACTGCAGAGCCGGCTTGCCCTCCAGGCGACGACGCGGGTCGAAGCGGTAGAGGGGCCACTGGCCGGAGTCGACGGCCAGCTTCTGCTGGGTGAGACCCTTCGACATGTCGATGCCGTGAGCCACGCAGTGGGAGTAGGCGATGACCAGCGAGGGGCCGTCGTAGCTCTCGGCCTCCAGGATGGCCTTCAGGGCCTGGCTGTCGGAGGCGCCCATGGCGATCTGGGCCACGTAGATGTTGCCATAGGACATGGCGATCAGGCCCAGGTCCTTCTTGGCCAGGGGCTTGCCGGCCGCCGCGAAGCGGGCCACCGCACCCAGCGGGGTGGCCTTGGAGGCCTGTCCGCCGGTGTTGGAGTAGACCTCGGTGTCCAGGACCAGGACGTTGACGTTCTGGCCCTGGGCCAGCACGTGGTCCAAGCCGCCGTAGCCGATGTCGTAGGCCCAGCCGTCACCGCCCATGATCCACACGCTGCGGGGAACCAGGCTCTCCATGACCGAGAGCAGATCCGCGGCGCGCAGGTCGTCCATGCCGACCAGCTTCTCGCGAACCTTGCCCAGCAGGGCGCGGCGGCGCTCGATGACGTCGGGTTCGGTCGACTGCTCTTCAAGCAGCTCGCGGACGACCTCGGGCTCCAGGTGGGCGCTGAGCTCACCCAGCAACTGCCGGGCGTAGCGGGCCTGGTGGTCCAGGGCCACCCGCATCCCCAGGCCGAATTCGGCGTTGTCCTCGAACAGCGAGTTCGACCAGGCGGGCCCCCGACCGGTGCCATCGACCGTCCAGGGGGTGGTGGGCAGGTTGCCTCCGTAGATGCTCGAGCAGCCGGTGGCGTTGGCGATGACCGCCCGGTCTCCGAAGAGCTGGCTGACCATCTTGACGTAGGGGGTCTCACCGCAGCCCGCGCAGGCGCCCGAGAACTCGAAGAAGGGCTGCAGGAGCTGGACGTTCTTGACCTGGTTGCGCTTCAGTCCCCCGTCGGCCACCATCGGGTGATCCGGCAGGTTCAGGAAGAACTCCCAGTTGAGTCGGCCGGACTCGCGCAGCGGACGCTGGGGAGCCATGTTCAGGGCCTTGCGGGAGGGGTTGGTCTTGTCCTTGGAGGGACAGGCCTGGACGCACAGACCGCAGCCGGTGCAGTCCTCGACCGAGATCTGGAGGGTGAACTTCTGGTCTTTGAGCTCACGCCACTTGGCGTCCGCCGAAGAGAAGCCCTCGGGGGCCTTGGCCAGCAGCTCCGGCGAGACGATCTTCGAGCGGACCACGGCGTGGGGGCAGACCATCACGCACTTGCCGCACTGGATGCACAGGCTGGGCTCCCAGACCGGCACCTCGGCGGCCACGTTGCGCTTCTCCCACTTCGTGGTGCCCGTGGGCCAGGTGCCGTCCACCGGGATGGCGCTGACCGGCAGGTCGTCGCCGCGCTCGGCGAACATCATGCTGGTCACGTTGCGGACGAACTCAGGAGCCTCGTCGGGAACCAGCGAGGGCAGAGGCTGCCCGGTGACCTGACGGCCCTGCAGGGACACCTCGTGGAGGTGGGCCAGGGTGTGGTCGATGGCCTCGTAGTTCTTCTTCACCACGGCCTCGCCGCGACGCCCGTAGGTCTTCTTGACCCCTTCCTTGATGCGGGCGATGGCTTCCTCGCGCGGCAACACGCCGCTGATGGCGAAGAAGGCCGTCTGCATCACGGTGTTGATGCGGTTGGACATGCCGGCGTCGTGGGCCACCTGGTAGGCGTCGATCACGTACAGGCGCAGGCGCCTGGCCAGGATCCTCTCCTGAATCGGCCGGGGCAGCTCGTCCCAGATCCGGTCCGGACCGAAGGGGCTGTTCAGCAGGAAGACGCCGCCCTCTTCGGCCACGTCCAGCACCGGATAGCGGTTCAGGAACTCGAACTGGTGGACCCCGATGAAGTTCGCGCTCTGCACCAGGAAGGGCGCGTCGATGGGCTTGGGACCGAAGCGCAGGTGCGAGACCGTGCGGGCCCCGGACTTCTTGGAGTCGTAGACGAAGTAGCCCTGGGCGAAGTTGTCGGTGCCCTCGCCGATGATCTTGATCGAGTTCTTGTTGGCACTGACGGTTCCGTCCGAACCCAGGCCCCAGAACACGGCGCGAACCGAGCACTCGGGCTCGACGATCCAGGTGGGGTCGTAGGGCAGGCTGGTGTGGCTGACGTCATCCTGGATGCCGACGGTGAAGCCGCGACGAGGCTTCTCCTTGGTCAACTCGTCGTAGATGCCGCGGACCATGGTGGGGGTGAACTCCTTGGAGGAGAGGCCATAGCGACCACCCACGATGCGCGGGACCTTGGCGAACGGGGCGATCCCGTCCTCCATGCCCTGCATGACCGCGGTCTGGACGTCCTGCAGGAGCGGCTCGCCCGCCGAACCGGGCTCCTTGGTGCGGTCCAGAACGCCCAGGGTGCGGACCGTCGCCGGCAAGGCCTTGAGGAAGGCGGTGGTGTCGAACGGACGGTACAGGCGCACGGTCAGCACGCCCACCTTGCGGCCCTCGGCCACAAGCTTGTCCACCGTCGCCCGCACCGTCGAGACGCCCGACCCCATCAGCACGGTGACCTGCTCGGCCTGGGGATGACCGTGATACTCGAAGAGGCTGTAGTGGCGGCCGGTCAGCTCGCCGAAGCGGTCCATGCAGCGCTGCACCAGCGCGGGAGTGGCCGCGTAGTAGGGGTTGCTGGCCTCGCGCCCCTGGAAGTAGACGTCCGGGTTCTGGGCCGTGCCGCGGAGCACCGGATGGTCGGGATTCAGACCCCGGGCGCGGTGGGCGCGGATGGCCTCGGCGTCCAGCATCTCGCGCAGGACCTCGTCGGCGAGGCGCTCGATGGTGTTCACCTCGTGGGAGGTGCGGAAACCGTCAAAGGCGTGCAGGAAGGGGACCCGGCTGGCCAGGGTGGCGGCGTGGGCCACGGCGGCCATGTCCATGGCCTCCTGGACCGAGTTCGAGAACAGCATCGCGAACCCGGTGGCGCGGCAGGCCATCACGTCGGAGTGGTCGCCGAAGATCGACAGGCCGTTGACGGCCAGCGAGCGGGCGGCGATGTGGAAGACCGTGCTGGTGAGCTCCCCGGCGATCTTGTACATGTTGGGGATCATCAAGAGCAGGCCCTGGCTGGCCGTGAAGGTGGTGGTCAGGGCGCCGGTCTGCAGCGAACCGTGCACGGTGCCGGCTGCGCCGCCCTCCGACTGCATCTCCTGGACCATGGGGATCGCGCCCCACAGGTTGACCTTCTTCTCGGCGGCCCACTGGTCCGCGAACTCGCCCATCGGCGAGGAAGGGGTGATCGGATAGATGGCGATGACCTCGCTGGCCTTGTAGGCCACAAACGAGGCGGCCTCATTCGCATCCATGATCGCCTTGGCGGTCAGGGTGGGGTTCTCGGCCTGGTTGGCGTCCATCACGGCATTCGTGCCCATATTGAGTGTCGAGCTCCTTTCACAAACCGCAAAGCTGCAGGAACGATCCGGGTGTTGCCCCCCAACTCGCCCAGCAGAACCTCATCCAGACGGGAATCCTTCGGGCCAACGGCCCGGTCCTCGGTCTGAAGGACAGGGGCTTGCGGTTATCCGTCCCAGTCTAGTCACCTCGAAGGCTTCCGGTTATGACATGGATCACACCCGGTGCGGGGGGCGGCCGCGACGCGCCAGCGCAGGATCCCACGCCCTCCCGGAGAAGCGCCGGCCCCATGTCGTTGTCCATCGGCCTCACCGGCCTGACCCAATCCGGAAAGTCCACCCTCTTCCAGTCCCTGACCTCGATCTCGCGGTCCGACCCCTCCGGCAAGCGGCTGCCGCTGGCCCGGGTCCCGGTCCCCGACGAGCGCCTCTGGAAGCTCGCGGCCATCTTCAAGCCCAAGAAGACCACGCCGGCCACGGTCGACTTCCTGGACATGCCCGGGGGCGGAAGCGCCGGCCTGGGTTCGGCGGCCCTGGCGGAGATCCGCACCTCCACCGTCCTGGTCGAGGTGGTGCGCTGCTTCGGGCACCCCTACCTGGAGGGGGTCCACCCGCGCGCCGACATGGAGAGCTTCGAGACCGAGCTGCTGCTGGCCGACCTGAAGGTGATCGAGGGCAAGCTGGAACGCTCCAAGAAGATGGAGCCCAAGGAGAAGGCGCTGCTGGAATCCCTGCAGGCCCCCCTGGGCGAGGGCGACGTGAACGGAATCCCCCCCCTGGACGAAGAACAGCGCAAGCTTCTGTCCGGGCTGGGCCTGCTCTGCCTCAAGCCGCGCCTGGCGGTGGCCAACATCCCCGAGGCCGACCTGGGCGGGGACTCGGCGGGCTTCCAGGAGGTGAAGGATTTCGCCGCCTCGCGCCAGATGCCGGCCCTGGCCATCTGCGCCGAGGTCGAGGCCCAGATCGCCGAGCTTCCCGAAGAGGATCGGGCCGACTTCATGCAGGAGCTGGGCATCGCCTCCAGCGGCCTGGAGCAGTTGATCCACCAGTGCTATGCGCGCCTGGGCCTGCAGACCTTCTTCACCACCGGCGAGGACGAGTGCCGCGCCTGGACCACCCGGGTCGGGGCCCACGCCCCCGAGGCCGCCGGCGAGATCCACACCGACCTGCAGCGGGGCTTCATCCGCGCCGAGGTGATCGACTACCCCACCTTCATGGAGTGCGGCTCGATGCACGTGGCCAAGGAGAAGGGCCTGCTGCGCGTCGAGGGCAAGGAGTACGTGGTCCGCGACGGCGACATGCTCAACATCCGCTTCAACGTGTAGCGGGGGCTTCTGGCTCCGCTTGTCGGGTGGTGACCCGACGCGGCGGCTCGCTCCCGGAATCCGGCAGCCTTCCCAGGAACTTCCTGGCAGACATGACGGAAACCCGGGAGGCCGGGCTTCCGCTGGCGGGCGGAATCCCGGGTTCCCCAGGTTCTTGGAGCGTTCTCTCGTCAGGCCTCGGGAGGAGCGCTGCCGTCGGCCGCCGGGGTGCCGTCCTCGCCGGCGTTTTCGCCCTCCGCTGCCTGCTGCGCGGCGGCCTCGGCTTCGGCAGCCTGCTGCGCAGCCTCCTCGGCTTCTGCCTCCTGCGCCAGGGCCTTGCGGGTGGCGAAGTAGAAGACGATCATGCCGACGATTCCGGCCAGCCCCATCAAGCCCAGGTAGATCCACACCATGTAGGGATGGTAGGTGTCCCACAGGGTCCGCGTGGCGATCTGGACGGCGGCCGGGTCGACCTGACCCAGCGCCTGGGTGTAGATCTCGTGAACGCGAGCCGCCTTCTCCTCGCCCGCCATGCCTGCCCACTGGACGGCCTGCCAACTGGCGCGCACGCTGGCCTCGAGGGCAGCCGGGTCGGCTCCCTTCTGCAGATGGGCCATGGTCTGCATGACCTCAGGAGCGGGCAGCAGCTCTTCGTTGGTGGCAAACTGCGGACTCAAGCCCAGGTGATCGACCATGAACTGCCGGGCCAGGTGAAGCTTGTTGGCCAGGGCGTCATACAGTCGCCCTCCGATCGCGTTGCCCAGGAACCAGCCGATGGCGAAGGGGATGTTGGAGTAGCCCATGTACAGGGCCTTCTTGTCCTTGGGCGCGATCAGGCCGATGTAGGCGCTGAAGGTCGGGCTGCAGGCCATCTCTCCGATGGAGAAGACCAGGATCATCAAGGCGCAGAAGAGCCCCATCTGGGTGCTGCCCGCCCCGACGAAGCCCACCAGCGCGATCAGCATCCCGACGACCATGGCCACGATCTTGTTGAGCTTGCGGATGACCCACGACACCCCGATCACCAGCAGGATGATCGACACCGGGTTGATGTTGATGATCATCTCCGGCTTGACCTGGCCGCTCTCGAGCACCCAACCCGAGGAGACCGCACCGAAAAGGCCCGCCAGATCGGACGAGTCCACCCACTCGTCCAGGAAGTTCGGCAAG